>Ga0194119_10001691_pt1 | contig 39470 bp, 78 predicted proteins | sample TA2MahC100mmetaG_FD_148620 | JGI IMG/M metagenome (GOLD analysis project Ga0194119, IMG submission 148620) | Freshwater microbial communities from Lake Tanganyika, Tanzania - TA2015018 Mahale Deep Cast 100m | ecosystem: Environmental > Aquatic > Freshwater > Lake | place: Tanzania: Lake... | reverse complement strand
ATCAGGTTGTTCAATAGAGTCCCATTGTGCTTCTCTTAATGCGCGGGTCATACTATCACTGGTTATACGCATAGACTGTGGAATAGGTGTCAAGTCTTGAATAGTAAAGTACGCATCAAACATAGAGGCAATAAGCGGCCCACCGACACCGAATAGGATAGAGATAATAATCATCACAATGACTAGTTCTATTAAGGTATGACCTTTATCATTGATTGAAGTTTTATTACGCATATCATAAACCTTTCTCATTAAGGACAAAATTGGTCTTCAGGTGGACCAGCAAACACCATAATGTTTTCTGAAAACATTCTGGATCCAGTTGAATTATCGTTTATCTCGACCTTCAAGCATTTGCCAACATCTTTAGGATCAGAAGTTACTTGATACCCAGAGCCAGTGCATCCTCCACTAGCATTAGCTCCTTCAATAGAGGTGATGATACGTTGAAAGGTAATTGGTCCCATAGGAACAACAACAGGAGTCGAAGGATAAGTAGTTGAGTTTATCTCGATGAGTCCATTAACACGGCAATCTCCCAAGACAGTCTCACGAAGTTCCATAAAGACACCAGCAGCTTGTGTTTGTTCTCGTATCGCATTCTGACCTTTCAAAGTCTCGGTATACATTGGAACAAGACCAGCAACAACTATAGACATTACTACGATAAACAATATGAGTTCAATAAGGGTAAAACCATTTATAATTTTTTTCATCGGACCAGCCCCGTTGTTCCAAAGATTGTTAATGATCGACTTGTGCCATCCTTAGATATAGTAACACTTTGATTATTGACTCCAGGATTACCACGAGCATCAAATGTAATAGAGAAGGATGAGACAGTAAATCCACTATCCAACATGACAAGTGATTTAGCAGGTTGATTAAGAACATCTACAAATTCGTATTGATTATTACCGACAGATCTAATAGTGCATGGAGGTGAAATAGGTTTAGGTGTCCCAGGTAAAGCGACACCAGAGTTGGCTAAACAAACAGATTGCATCCATCGAATATCTTGTTTCAATTGATAGAGCAATGAATGAAGTTCCATAGTATTACCTGGCCACATTGATGTAGCAGAAACACCAAGGATAGATACTATGACCATTATCATAATGAGTTCAACAAGTGTGAATCCAGATTCTGCTGTTTTTTTAGATGTATACAAAATTACGTTTTTTCCTTTCTACCATTGATTCCTTTCTTAATAAAAGTTGTACGTCCATTTCACAATATTTATTATAAAAACTGTTGTTGATAAATAATACTACATTATTTTCTAAGTATTTAGACGTTTTTGTAAAATAAAAAAGAAAGGCAAAAAATGCAAAGTGTATTATCAAGAAAGGAAGTAAAGAAAATGAGTAGGTTTGTAGAAAGATGTAACATAAAGAAGAAAGTCGAAGAGGATGATTCCATGACAGATCAATTTGAGAGTTATGGAGTATCATTAGAAGATCAAGCTTGGATAAATGAGAAGGATCTTATGGAAGCACTTAATGAGATTTTGAATGTCGAGGAAGAAACCTTATCTGCATTGATAAATGATAAAGATGATATGGAACTTATGAAAGAGATTGATGAACTTTTCAAAGAGTTAGATTAAAAAAGTTGTAATGATGTAAAAGGTAGTAAAAATGTTGAAGAATGTATTATCAGAAGAAGAAGTAGAAAGAATAGTTAAGTTTTTAGAAAGAAGATGTGGGAACAATCACGATACAGAGGATGTTATGTCCCCACAAATGAAAGAAGCATTCAGAAAAGCTAGAGAAGAAGGTATATCATTATCAGAGCAAGCATGGCCTGATGATGAAGCTTTTATGGAAGCTGTCAGGAAAATGTTTAGATAATATTTTGTATGGTACAGTCAGGAAATTATTTAGGTAATATCTTGCTGTTTTCTTAATCTCCGATTGTATAGGTATGGTTCAAGTACAACTTGATATAGAACTATACCTATTGCACCAATCAGTACACCAAGAGACGCAGCTAAAAAAGCAGTCAAGTCCAAGTACATTCCCTGTGCTAAATGTACTGTTGTTGGAGTATTCAAAGCATTTGTAACGGTATCAAGAGTAAATGGTTTGACAATGGATGTCGAGGCTTCGATGCCCGTATCAATAGGTAAAATGAATGAGTCAACTACTTTGGTTGGTGGAACAGAACACATTTGTGGTTCTATGGAGGGTTTCCTTTCGCATGTAAGGGTATACTTATTGTTATTATACATTTTGGGGCGAAAAACATAAGTTTTTAGATATTGAAAATAAAAATAATTACTTAAATAAATATGATCCCGTTTTTCGGTGGTTTTTTGAGTCTTTTTTGATAATAGTAATAAAATAAGGTGAAATCGGATGACGCAGAAAAACCCATAAAAATATAGCAACGGTGTTTTTTTAGCAAAAATGCGAGGAAAATAAGGTGAATTTTTTGATGACTTTTTGATGAGAAGCGGAAATGAGCAAAATCATATAAAAATATGGCGAAAACTGAGTTCAGAATTACGTTAAGACAGGCTTCGTATCATGCTAGAAACACGTTAAGACAGGCTTTGGATCACGTATCTATGACCCCACGAAATGAAATGCGTTAATTTCTTGATTTTACAAAACTTTTTTCACATTTTGCCTCGCAGTGGAAACCCCTTAAAAATAAAGGGGTTTCCGTGTCAAGAAAATTTTACACCAAGGAGCGGTAACCCTGGAAGATGGTCCAGGACCCAATCAGACGCTCACCCTGGAGTATCGTGGCTTCAAATCCACACTGCTTCGCCTTCGCAACGGCCGCTTCCAACGTGTTGAAAGAATCTTGATGGGAGTAGCCAAAGTTTGTGAAGTGAATCGTGAACATAATGGAACCTTTCTGTTTGCGATTGATAGTGATTGCTCACTTGATGGTATGATTCTATCAAAACCGGGCTGGCTTGTCAAGAAAAAAATTGCCCATCGAGCAATTTTTTTTCAATCGTAATCGCGGCTCCCCCGGCGGAAATTCTTCCGGGCACTGGTGCCACCTTCGTCCTCGTCTTCGTCAAAATCATCATCCGAGAAATCGTTGCGGACATAATAGGATTCGGTTGCGGATAGCTTGCCAGTATCAACGAACTGGTCAATCAACATTTCGGCCGCAGCCTCAGCTCGTACCTTATTCTTGGAGGCAAAGGATTTTACCGTCTGTTCGTTGATAACCACACGACCCCGACCGTCCTCTACCCACACTGCCACGATGCTCATCTAAAAAAAATCCTCCTGGTTTGCGTTGTTGTTTTATTGGTTCTCTTCCTGCGCCATCCAACGATCGTACGTGTCACGATCGATTTCCAGCTCTTCACAAAGGGACTCGATGTGAGCCTCTTCCATCTGAGCCTCTTGGTCTTCCTGGGCCAACATGGCCTCCATGTCTGCGTACAGACCCTGGAGGATGTTCTCCAGCTCCTCGATGGAGGCAGTTGCAAAATTGATGTGGCGGGGACGGAACCCCATCAGGTCCTTGTAGGTGTCACTGATCTGGGCCGCCAATTCATCACGCACATTCATCATTTTACAAACTCCCTTGGGTTACTTGGTTGCACTGACTCAATGATCCAATCTTACCAAACATTGCTCTTGTTGTCAACCATTTTTTTGCTCTTGCTGCTTTTTTTTCAAAAAATCGCATTTTTCGGTCAAAACGCCCTAAATTATTGATTTTTGGGCTTTTTTGGCGATTTTTGTCGTTTTTGGTCATTTTTGCGACTTTTAAATTTTCTAAAATATTGATTTTTTTGGGGTTTTTCGCTGGAAACCGGCGATTTCGGATGATTTTACCAGTTTCCAGCGGGTTGGCCCTCTTTTCACTTTTTCTGGGTTATGGTTGATCCTACCTTCTGTTGCTCATCCTTGGTCTGGTTGGCTCTTGTGGCCTTTTGAAGCTTTGTCTCTTCCTTCAATCTGCCGTCGGCAGTAATGTGGTAGCCCATCTTTGCCATTTCAGCGATTTGCTTCGGAGTGTAAGTCATGCTCGTTTCCCTTGGGACGACTGGTTTTTCCTATTCACTGACACCAAGTATAGCAAAGGGGCAACTTGGTGTCAATGGAAAAATGCGCCTCAGACCTCTTTTTTGCCTACAGTGTAGGCCCGCAGGGCAGCGTGAAATGCCTCCTTGGTGGTCTTGATCTCCGCCGTGATGTGGCGATACATGGTATCCTCCGCACCGGCCCAAGTGTTGAAAACTCCAAGGGGTTGCTCGACATCGTTTTTCAGGATCACGTAGACAACGTTCATAGCGTCGGTCCCTTTCTTCACGGGCATAGTGTGTCTAACTGGGTTTCTGTTGTAGGTCTTCGTTTTCATTTGGTTTGTCTTCCTTATCAATTCCTTTTAAACTATTATACCAAAAATTTCGTGATATGTGAAGACTTTTTTAAATTTTCTGCTGTTACAGGGAGAAGTCGAAGCATTCTTTCATATCTTCCAGTTCGGGCAGCAGGACTGGATGGAGCAGCCGCTGATCGAAAGAATGTTTCACAACCATCATGGCAAGTTCATCTACGAACTTTCTGATCAACGGGCAGCTGTTGGTAATTGCATATTGAAAGATTGCGGATCTTGCAACGGGGGCGGTGATCCTCTCCATAAGGTAATCGACCATCTGCTCGTTGTTTCCTTTGAATGCTGATCTGGCTAGAGTAGCAGCAGCCAGACTGAACTTGCCACTGTCGCTGAGCATCATTGCAAGGTGCTGCTGGTGTTCGAAGACATAGTTGGCAAAAGTTACTTGGTCTTCGTACTCCAGCTCCAGGGAACATTCGATGATGGCCTGTGCAGTCTCACTGTCGTCATGCAGGATAACCAGATTGATGACCCTGTGCAGAAACGTCTTGGCATCGAAGGTCTTGGATTCTTTGAGCAGCTTGAGGCTAGGTTCATCCTTCAGGATCAGACGGATCTGGTGCTGGTCGTTATGTTGAACGGAATATTGGGCCAGTTTGTCAATGGTTTTGTGCTGTCTGCGTCTGATCCTATCCATTGGGTATCGCCTAGTGCTGGAGGTTCAGACCTCTTCCAGGAACTCTTCGTTGATCTCATCAACGATCCCTTGAAAGGATTCGGACCAGTCGAGAACCCATGCATCAACATCATTCTGCTGCTGCAGGTGGGTGAGCTGCTTGAATTCGGCGATCAGGGAATCAGGGACATTCTCGATGTGTTCAACATCTTTGGCCCGCTGGTAGATAGCGTCAGCGACTTCGTTCAAAGTAATGGGCCGCCGGCCATCATCGTCCCAGCGCTGGTCGTACAGATCGACCATAGTGTTATTGATAAGGGCATCGAAAATTTCATCGAACTTGGTGATCATTCTGCTTCTCCTTGATATTGTCTGGTAGCCTCTTCTGCACATCCGCAACCGAACTCTCCGAACTCATGGAAGGCACCGCAAAACTGACAGTGCGTGTCGAGCCACTTCTCTTGTTCGTCCCGATCTTCATCTCGCATTGGTGTGGTCATAGGAAAGGCCTCCCTTGGATTAGTACCGAACCATATGGTCGCAACCGCAGTCGCCCCATACATTGGAGTTGCCGCAGAACTGACAGTGTGTGGAAAACCACTCGTCCCGCTCTTCTTCGGTCATCTGGCTGAACATTTCCTGCATTTCTTCATCGGTCATTGCCTTGCTCCTTGGTGTGGTTTGGTGTCTTATTCAATGGTGATAATCTTACCACACCGGGCGGCTGGTGTCAAGAAGAAAATTGCCCAGCCAGCATTTTTTTAGGCAAATCTTGTGTCCAGGTACATCTTGGATTCTTGGAAGCCCCGCATCAGGAGCTGGTATCCGTAGTCGCTGGTGATGTCCCGATCATCGGAAAAGAAGGTGATAAAGTACTCACCTTCCAGGGTGTCGGTGGCTTGGTTGCGAAGGACGGCCACGTTAACACCACACTGCAGAAGTTCTGCAATGAGCTCTTCCTTTTGATCCTTGGGAAGCCGGGTGTTCCAGGCGGAGACATTGGTGCCCATTGTGGCGGAAACGCCGGATTGTTGGGGGAGGCGAGACATAAAGGCTTGAATGAAGGAATGCACTGCGTCTGTGGTCGAAATGGGATGATTCATGTGATCCTCTCAATTGGTAAGGGTCTAACTCTGTGTTTCATTATACAAAGTTTACCACACTGCTCGGGAGATGTCAAGGGGAAAAATTCTCCCCTTGACATTTTTTTCAAACGTACCGGGCTTTGGTGATATCGACGTTCCCGGCATTGAGCAGTTTGACCAGAAGCTCCTGGGGGAAGATGACAGCCCCTTTCTCGGAGATCCCTGCAAACATCCAATTGGAGCCGGTGAGATTGCGAGCCAGAAGGTCCGCTTGGGGTTTGTGGTACGTTACCACGGCCCGGTAATCATCTTCCTGAACGTCTTCCATCAGCTCGTCGTTCGTCATGTTATTGGCCAGAATCACACCAAGCCCCCAAGCATCCAGCCGAACCAAAATCTGCTTGATCAATTCGGCACCGGCGGAGGTGCTGGCGGTGAGAACGAACCGGACCCCTTTTTGAGCTTGTTCTTGAATGTGGTCAACCAGTTCGATGTTGGAAACTTTGATGCTATCCATTATGGGGTGCCTTTTCAGCTGGGGTTGGTTCTCATTTGATGGGGATGATTATAGCAAAAGGGTGCTGTCTTGTCAAATGGAAAAAATGCCCTCCTGGCATTTTTTTCACCAAGCCCAAAGGCGCTGCCACCATGATTGTTTTTTTGGTTTGTCTTCTTCCTTCTTTTCCTCTTGTGCAGGGGCAGAAGCGCCGTCTCCATGGGAGTGTATCACTGGAATATACGTTGACGTTGGTGTGGTGGGAGAAGTCACTGTACGCGGCTGTACGGGCGCTGTAGCCGGTTTAACAACAGGCGCCGGAGCTGGACGCACTACGGGTGCTGGGGCTCTCACAATGACAGGTACATGGACAGCGACAGCCGCCCCTTCAGCAGTAAGGGGCAACAGCACCAGCAAGAGGATAATGGTTTCATTCGCTTTCATAGATAGATTCCTTGTTAGACCTTGTACCAGAGGATAACTTCGACACCGTCTGCGTCTTCGCTCCATTCCGGCACGATCCCAAACTTCGCCCAGGCTTGTTGGAGAATATAGAAGTCCCGCTTGCAATCCGCTTTGGTTCGGTATCCGTGCCCGGCAAAGTCTTTGAGGCCACGGAATTTCAAGTTGCTCAGGAAAAACAGTATGTTTTCGGGTTCATCAGCGACCCTCGGGAATGTCGTACCACGACCGATGGCGTTGGGAAGGAAGAACACGTTCTGCGACCAGTCTTGGATGCCCGCTTGTTTACAGGCCTCCGTCAGGGACGTCAGAAACGCCTCCTTTGCCTCTTTCAATCGCTGTTCCACTATTGTAACCATGGCCACCGCTTCAGCAGCCGTATTCGGTGTGTCGATTCTGATTTCCATTGCTCCTCCCTGTCAGTTATTATACATACTCTTCCCAGCGATCCGCGAATTTCGCACGGAGCTTGGTCAGATATGCTTCGGTTTTGATTTTGCCCATAAAGCCAATGCCTTTTACGACCACGCCTTCGTCAACTGGGAATTTACCTTTCTTCACGGCCTCGATCAGTTCCCACGACAGAATGCCCTCATGGACAACTTCTGCACACTGTGGAAGGTGTCCGAACAGCTCCATAAACTTCCATGGGTCGATGAACCCCTTTTTGAATAACCACACATCAAACAGGCGGAGCTCATGCGGCTCGTCAATGACGTGTTGTCCGGCGAAGCTGGAGGGACCGAAGAACTCGGTATAGGCGGTGATGCGTTCGATCCTGGGGTGAATGGTTTTGACCTGCTTGACAATTTCCGCGCCCAGCTGGTCCTTGAACATTTCAATGGCTGGACCGAACAGAGGGTCAGAGACATCGAAGAGATGACGACGGGTTCCGTACTTATTCCATCCGGTCTTGGGCGACCATTCCCAGCGCAGATTGGAACCGTCGTATTTGTAGAAGAAAAGGCAAGGAACAGTATCAGCCCCTTTGGCTCTCATAATCGGTAGAATTGAATGATACTGTTCCATGGTGCTCTCCAGTTCTGAATTGATTTGATGGGGCTGATTATATCAGCCCCATCGGGGTTTGTCAAGCGGAAAATTCTTCTTCGCGAATTTTTTCCAGGGTCTTCGGGGTGTAGTAGAGGTCGAGCTCGGCACCCATCTGGATAAGCTCAACGATGGAGATGTACCCCAGCTCGCCACCGAAGCCGATGTCAGCCAAACCGAAGGCTTGATGCTGCCCACCCTTGCCCATATCTTTCTCGGTAATATGCCAGGTGCCCCGACCCAAGAAGTAGCGGAGATAGGCCACCGCTTGATCTCCCTTCCCGTCCTGTTGGTAGGTGTGGGGCATGGTGTTGAACATATTGGCCAGCTCGGTGATTTTGGCGCGGTAGAACTCACCTTCTTCGCCGGTTGCAAAAGACATCATGGCCTGAACTTGACCGGGAGACATAAACTTGCGGAGGGTCATCAGGGAGGTGAGAAGATCGACTTGAGAGGCTTGTTTCATGGTATTTTTTCTCCGTTCTATTGGTGGCAATCAATGGGATGATTATAGCAAACTGGACTGGCTGTGTCAAGAAGAAATTTTCTTCTTTTTCATTTTTTTATAGTTGTATTTTTGTATAACTTCCAAAATACCAAGAAGTAAACCGCGTGTCAAATTATTATTATTGTCCGCGTTTAATTTCTTCATTATCTCATGGGGTTTATTATCACGAAGTAAAGGATCATCTACTTTAGCTTTTCCGGCTAAAACACTGATCCCTCTACGTAATTCTTCCAACTGTTGGCGATCGGTCATTTGACATTTTTCGGAGTGTTTATATTCACCGGATAGTCTGGTTACTCTTGTTCTCTGGTGTGGTTTGAGCATTCTATATTCTTTGGGCATTCTATATTCCTTTTTCCTGCAAATTTTCAATAGCTTCCATAATGTCAAGGACAAGGGTGTTCCATCCTCGATCTGTGAGTTTTGCCCGCTCCATGCATTCACTGATGGAACCGACCGCTAAGGGGTTTTGCACTTCGACCATCTTGGCCAGTTGGCAAAGAGACAGACGCAGTGCTTCCAGTTCTTGGCGGTCGGTTTTCATCAGTTTATGCTCCTTTTGGGTTAGACGCTGGTGGTCAACACCGGCTTGCCACCACCGGCGACGAGGATTGCGAACACTCCCTGAGCCTCTTCGAGACTTTTGAAAGAGAGGGTCGTATTGGTCTTGTGGATGTCGATGTGGTACAGTTTGGCACCGGCTTCCTGCAGAATCTCTTTCCGCTGGTGCTTCAGCACATACTGCTCGAACACCGGGGTCAGGTTATCACGCAGCCACGTGCTTCCCGTCATATTCTTCGGGAGAAACAGATCCGGATCGAATCCTTGGTGGTTTGATTTGGCGAGAATCACGGGGGCCATACGTTCCAACCAGTCATATCCTGCTGGGGAAAGCTGGACAATCCGGCTCCGGCCACGCCGGGCAACTTCCGTGTAGAGGCCATGGTAATTGACCAACTTGCTGATGTAGCTGATTTTCAACTGGGTGCCCGTGACAAACCATCTGTTGAGGGTGGAAACTTCCGCCGTGATGCCGGTAGACATTGCCAGACAAAGAGCTGCACCAGCACGAAGGCGACCATCTTTGTAGACAGGGTTGCTCATCCGATGGGACTCTTTGAAGTCGTGCTCACCATTTTCATCGAGGGTGATTGTGGTCGCAGTCTTTCGGGTATTGGTCTTGATGGGGTTCCCGGCGGCTTGGAAGGCGGCGACGGCTTGGGCTGACTCTTCTCTCATTTGCTCTTTGGATTTGACTGTGGTAATCATTTGCGTGATACTCCTCTCCTACTTGCCTTTTAGAGGAATGTTTGTGGAGAAGTTTTCCCTTCTCTCTGTTGTTGTAATGATTATATCACATTCTCAAACATTGTCAACCTTTTTTTTACTTCTTACGCATTTTTTTCTGCTTCTTCTGCTTCCACATCACACTCGTCAATGCCATAAAACTCTTCAACCAAATTTCTCAACGCCTCTTCAACGGTGTCGCCAATGCCCTCACAAAGAAATCCTCTGGGCGATTCACCTTCACACTTGTAATACAGATCCGGCTGGTAGCCCTTCTGCCACCAGACGATGATGTCGCCTTTGGCTTCTGTTTCCGGCCAAGTTCTCATAATGATCGTATAGCCAGGCGGCATAAAATCATACATCGTACTGCTCTCCCACCCTATTAACCGGAGAACCAACCGTCTGGAACTGGTGTGTCAAAGATCTTAACGGTAAGATTGGGATTGAGTTCCATGAGAGAATTTGCGTACCGTACCGCCACTTCATGAGTAGCAAAAGGGAAGACATCCTGTGTATGTCGAGAATGTTCGTTACCCTGATATTTTTTTTCAATGAATACAAATGTAAAAAGCATTGATGTGTCTCCTTAGTTGGGTATTTTTGAGAGTTTCTTGTTCCATTATTACATGGACCAATAGGTTTCTGAAGAGGGGGAACAGGACAACGGAGTGTCAAACCGTTCCATATATCGCACACCGGTCATGTGGTTGGTGCGTTCCACCATCGTTTCGTGAACCTCTACCACATGACTCCGCCCGAGGGTCTTTTTCATATCCATCGCGTGCTGGGTGGCATCTTCGCGGGTATCAAAATACAGATCCATCTGCATTACCCGCTTCAGACCATTTGTGCACCGCTTGTCAATTTTGGAAGTGATAAAGGTAAAGAGCATCTGTAGGACTCCTGCTGAATGGTGTTTCCGCATCTGATGGAGATAATTGTAGCAGAGTCGGGCGGGCTTGTCAAGTCTTTTTTTGCCCGCCCGACATTTTTTTTCAGATATCGAGAACCTTGGAAAGCGTCTTCAACCAGCTGACATCCATTGCCAACTCTTCACCATTGACCATGATGGACACCAGCGGAGCCGGAGAATCCTTCCGGTCGGTGAACTTTGTCGGGAACTTGGGGTGCGGGCGATCCCATTTGAAACCACCTGCAACGGCCTTGGGCGTTACCTTCCAGTCCTTACCAAAAGACAGTTCGGAGATGAACTGGTCAACCAGCACTTTCAGCTCCCGAATGTCATCTTCCGTCATAATGGCGTGTGTCCAGAAGTGGCCATCGTCTTCGGCCAGAAGATGCAGCTCACCCATGTGGTCCACCAAACCATGCACACCACAGTACCGCATCGGACGCTCGCCAGAATATTCCCATTCTTGACCAGCGGAGTTGGTCAGGGTAACAGACCAATCGTTACCAAATTCGTTGCCATCCTCTTCCGTAATCATTCCCAACTTGGACGCATCGTACATTTTGTTTTTTCCTTTCGGTTGGTGTTTCCGCATCTGATGGGAATGATTATAGCAGAGCCGGCTAGGCTTGTCAAGTCTTTTTTTTGCCCAGCCGGCATTTTTTTCAAATGGCGGTGATGGCCGAAACATTGCCCCATTCGTTGCCAGCGGCAATGATCTGATCCTTTGTCTGATCGACAACCGTGATGCCGCGGTGCTGTTCTTTGTAAGTGGCTAATTTGCCAACCATTTTTGAAGTGTAGAACCATGCAACCGGTTTGCATTCTACCAACTGACTGTGAACCAGTGTCAGATCGGCTGCAGTAATGTCTTTGGTGTCAACGCCTTCTTCGCGGGATTCTCTCAAGACTGCATCTTCCGGGGATTCGCCGGTATCTACTTTGCCGCCCGGAAAGCCGACAGACAGGCCTTTGTCGCGAGTCGTGACAGCGAAGGTAGTGGGAGAGGTCGGGGCAATCAAAAAGACTGCGTGAAGTTTATGTAGCTGCATAGCGGTTCCTCTTTGGTGCTGGTTGACTCACTTAACAAGAACACTTTACCACACCAGCAACAGGGTGTCAAGCCTTTTTCTTGCCCTTGCCCTTTTTTTTCTTGAGCTGGGGAACTTCAAAAGCTTCAGGATGGGCCTCTTTGAGTTTCATCAATGCCCTGAAGAGTATTGTGCCTGCTGGCTCACAGAAGTTGATGTGCGTCCATGTGCCGTTGTCTTCGTTATACATCCAACCGGGAAGAATCATCTGTGCTTCTTATCCTCTCCATGCAGAAGATGCCCGATATCCACGACCAAACACACCGCCGCCGTACTCTCGATCCAGCGCCTGCCGCTCTTCATCAGTAATGATGGGAATGAAGGGCGTCAGAACCAAACTGATAAGCCAGGGCTGGGTCATAAGGAGAATGGCCGTTGCGAATGATGTCAAAGCGGCGACCCAAAGATTGTCGAACCAGATGTAGGCGACTCCGATCCAGATGGCCTTGACAATGCGCTCCGGCCAACGATTCTCCCGGCGGATTTCTCCAACACGCCCAGCTCCAGAGACCTTGTAGGAGTTCGAAGCAGACAGACGGAAGATAAACAACATCAAAAGAAAGAGGATCCACGCCCACACCTGTTCCGGTGGAAGGGTGTTGTAATACTCACTGACTGCTCCGAAAATTTCAATGTTCATTCCCCTTGTGGGTGCGAGTGGTTACGCCTCTTGGATAGAGACGCTGTTAGGTCCGCCCGGCTCTTTGGTCGCCAGGCAAATCATGTTGTAGAGGCGCTGTGCGCTGGCCCTTGCGGTGGGACCATCAAAGCGGAAGGTTTCAGAATCCGTTCCGGCTTTGAGCACAACGGTAAAGACTTTCGCCTGCTGCTTCATCGCTACGGTGCGAGACAGCAGATTGGCTGTGATGACATGGGCTGCGTTGTGACCAACACGATCTGGCATGAAATACTTATCGTCGATCAGCTCCAGAATGGTGTCAATGTACTTGTCAATCCAGTCAGCTCCCTTGTCGGTAAGGACGTACACCCAGGCACATTCATCATCATGCCACATGCTGTCAATAAATCCATGGTAGATACAAGCCTTGACGGCCTTCTCGCCGAATTGACTCACCAGATATTGGCGGTAGAAAGCGTCATCGGTGCCATCGAAAAATAACATAAGGGCCGCATAATTGGTCAACTGACCGGATGCATTGATCGGCATATTGCATGGAAAAAAACTGGCTGTTTTGGTTGAACTCATTGGTTTCCCTCTCTGATAATGGTTGATTGTTCTACGGTTTCTTCTGCACGTTGCTTGTGCAGTCTCTTCGCTTCATTGAAGAGATCTCTTTTGCTGATAGGCCGGAACTGTGTGTCCTTGATCGGGTGATGAAGAATATCACCATTGTGTAGCCTTTCTGCATCAGTAAGTATTCGAGGTTCCTCTGCTTGATTTGTCATAGGGCTGTTCCTTCTATAAAAATTTTGTGGGTATAATTTATTTTACCACAAAAATCAACTTTTAGTCGGAATTTGTTGTCACCTGCTCCAGAATTTTTTTGATCTCTTTCAGGTTGACCGGCTTGGAGATTATCCCCAGCAGGTTAAGATGGTGTTGTTCCTCATTGAAAATCCGGATGCAGTCCTTGGTGAGTTCATCAGTGGCGGTAACAAACACCAGCGCATCTTGATATTGCATGTGGGCGAGATGGACACAAAGTTCGATGCCATCACATTCAGGCATATTGACATCGGAGAAAATGATGTCGATGGGATTGTCACGGATGTGCTTGACAGCTTCCAGGGAGTGGTCCATGAGGGTGACATTTTTGAAGCCAAATTTCTTGATGTAGAGCTTCAGGAGCATAAGGATGCTCGGATCGTCATCAAGCACCAGAATATTGAGATTTTCCAATTCTTGTGCTGTAGCCATGGACTGTACCCCTTTCAATAAAAATGTTATATCTTTTCTAACTCGGCAGAATCAACTTCTTCAATCAATTCTACCCAGGAGATTCCTTCCAACCGTTGGGCTCTACGAGCCGCCTCTTGTTCACCACGAAGCCATTCCAAATCAGCTTGGCTGAGTTCAGAGGCCTTCATCATCAACATTGCTTCGGTCAGTGTGTCGCTCATCTTGGTTCCTTTCAATTAGGTTCGTTCCCCAATTCATTGAAACAATTGTAGCAGACCGGGTGGGCAGTGTCAAGAAAAAATTTGCCCACCGGCGATTTTTTTTGGACTCCTCTTTCTATTTATTTTCAGAAAAAGGATTCAAGGTAGGAAATCACAACACCATTTTCATCGAACTTTGCTATCAAAATTATCCCTATGATTGTCGTCATAAAGACCCAAAATGCCTTCATTGTACTACCCTTTCATCTAAACACGTTAAAATCAAAATCCATATCATCGTCAAGGTCGTCAAAAAACGTTGGAACTTGTCTTTTGCTCATACGACGATATTCTGCCTTCTTTCTGTTGCTGGTGTAGACTCCATGGATTGCCAGGACCAAAACAGTTGCCCCAGCAATCTATACAATAAACGGCCAGGAAAGATAGAAGATCACGGCACCAGAAAATGCCAAACCAAAGAGGACCAGGATCGACTCACGAAACATTTCATCGACCCATTTGAACATATCGACACCAAACATCATGCCTCCTTGTCAATCACAACTTGAAGATGAAGACGAACCACTGTCATAACTCCGGGAGCTGTTATCATCGCTTGACGATGGTGAGCTATAGCTGGAACGCCGGTTATCATCATCACTGGTAGACCGGCAAGAACTGTAGCTTGACCGTGATGGGGTTTCGTCTTCGGTAGACTTCCAAGAGCTGGTCGAAGGACGATAGCTGCTCTCAGCCGGCTCTGACCGGTGGCTCTCCTGGCTCGAGTTACTCATCATATTTGCAAGGGCCATGGCGGTGAGCATATTGCTGTCATCATCTCGATCCATCACGCGATCCCGACGGATCCAATCACTGCGGTGCGTCGGCCCAAACATTGTGGAACGGGGCTGTACGCCGCTACCACCGCGTGGGGGAGAGCCACCACCTTCGTACCGGCCAGGAGGCGGTGAAGGGATTGTTGCCCGCAATGGAGGCCGCGAAGGAGTGTGGAACGCCGATTCACGGACGCCGATGGTTGCGGACAACACAGCCGGCGCAGGAGGTTTGGTGATGTTCACCCGGGAAACTTGCACATCCGGACCATCGGGCAACTTTCCGCCACAATAGGTTCGTCCACCATGCCGGATCTTCCAGTAGATGAAACCGGCCAATACCAAACCAATGCCGCTCAGAACAATACCATCACCTAGCTCTTCCATGTCTCTCTTCCTTCTATAAAAAGTTATCGTCAGTCCCACCGAGAATCGGCGACCACCTGAATGCCGAGTTCTTTGGAAAGAAGTTGCGCTGCCGCTTTTGCACCCGCCAGCTTAGCGTCCACATTCTGTAACGGAGATCCAGACGGATTCCATAACATCAAGCCGGGCTTTCCATAATCCTTTTCAAAACCGGCCTTCATTAATTCTTTACCAATTCGGGTTCGACCATCAACCATTGCCCTGATCCACGCAAAACCACACGGAAAACCATCGTCACCCATGAGATGGTTTTGCAGGTAGTCATTGGTTTGCATGGCTGCTGCGACTTGGGCCTTGAGGACTACATCAGCAACATTGACATTGGGCATTTTATCTCTCCCGAAGTTATTTGAATTAATGAAATAATTATACCAGTTTCCGCTGGTGATGTCAATAGAAAAAATCACCAGCGGACAATTATTTTTCAATCATCATCCTGCACTTGGCGGGTCACTAGTTTCCGGATGCGCATCCACACACCGTCTGCGGACACAAAGAGCAGGTCCGGATGTTTCTCGATGGCATAGAATTTGGCTTCGGTGCCGGTGAAGTGCTTGATGGCATGATAGGTAATATCACGGTAGTCCTTGTGAATGACCGCGTTAATGGGGCCTTTCCAGTGCTCTTGGTTTTTGACCGGATCGAAGGCTTCTTGCAGTTCTGCATCGAGGTATTCTGTGCCGTTATCGTACATTGGTGTCTCTCTTTGATGGAAGGATTCAATTGGCTGGACCAGCCCAATAACCGGCGGCGGTGACCAGGAGCTTGTTGGGATTGTTTTCGATGGTCTGGAAGGTTGCATCGGTAGCGGTGAAGAAAGGAATGGCCGCTGTTACCACAGCACGCATAGCCGCTGGGATAACCGCACTGATTTCTCCCTTCCAATGGGTCTTGTTTTGGACGACTTCAAAAGCTGCACGGAGCTCATCTGTAGAGAAGTTTGTTCCGTTTGGATTCGTTCCGAATTCACTCATTTTTCTGTCCCTTTCCGAATTGGTTTTCTCTCAACTGATGGAATAATTGTAGCAAATCGGCTGGGTGTTGTCAAGAAAAAAAATGCCCTCTCGAGCATTTTTTTTCTTGGGAGAAAATGAGGATCAGGCAGTCGGTGCGGCTTTCTTCTCGGCCCCACGGTGCGCCATAAAGACTTTGACATAGCGATCGTTGCAAACCTTGCAGTTGCTCCGCTTCTCGTCCTTGGCGTACTTCTGCTGGGTGTTACTGAACGCATCGGCTGGTTTCCGTTGCTGGCAACAGCGACAGACCTTGGTGTTGTCGGGCAGGAGATGATAGGAGATATTCGGGTTTCGGGTCGTGACCATTCCGAGGGCTTTGCGTTGGTCATCTGTCAACTGCTTGAGGTTCGGTCGCTTCCATGGGGTGCCATCCATCGTCCACGTGGCGCCACGCTGGTCAACCTTCGAGGTCTTGGTGTCAGTCACCAGGGGATAAAACATTGCGGCTTGTTGTTTGTCGGTAATAACGGCGGTAGTCTTCATGTTCTTTGGAACTCCTGTAAGTTATGACATTTTAACAGAAAGGGAAACCATTTCCCTTTCCTGTTTTTATTATATCATAAAAACAGGAAAAAGGAAAAATTTTTAATCAAACAAGCGATTTTTGTGCTTCATTTTGCGGGCGGTGACCGGCTTGTTTTTCATGGTCACAACACGCTGTGCGAAGCAGGATTGGAGGACCATACCAGCGGCCACACCCTTGTGGCGCATCCGATTCAGCTCTTCGTTGGTATAGTTTTGAATATTACGATTCTTAGCCATTTCATCACCTTTTTCTTGGTTGGTTTTTTCTCATTTGATGGGGTTGATTATACCACCGTCCGGCTATGGTGTCAAGAGAAATTTTCGGGTGATGAAAAAATTCCCGACCCAGTTGGAATATTTATGTCTGGGTCGGGAAGTCATTCAGCTTGTTCAGGAATCATCATCCCCTGAAAAGGCGTCCACAACGGTTTCAACTGCGTTCCAGGCTGACGATCCACTGTCATCGTCCCAAGAACTCTGGCGGGCGGGTGTTTGGCGGGCAGTGCGGCCTGCTTGTTGTCGATCTGTCAGTGTCCGATTGGTGTTGTTTTGGCGGGCAGTGCGGCCTGCTTGTTGTTGTGCTGTCCAACTATTCATAATGGTTTTCCTTTCTGAACAACTGGTTAATATTAACCCGTCCACTTACTGTACGGATTGACAAAGGTCTTGGTTTCCTGCTCGGGTGTCGGAGGCACTTGGAAAAAGACCTCCGAGCATTGTGAACACTTCAGCTTGCGCCCAGCCGGCTTCAAAATATCATCTTCAAGAAGAAACTGGGAGCGACAATTAGGACAAGTAACGACCACGTCAGACGACCTCCTCAGCCACCGGCTTCTCGACATCTTCCACCGCTTGCTCCAGAATCACCTGGGTGTTGTCTTCCGCCTGCTGGGATGCCGCGTGGATAGCCGCGCCTACGTTAAGCACAGTCGGCACTTCCTCGAACACCGCATCCACGATCTGATCCGGTTTGATCGTCTCCACAACGCCGCCTAGAACCTGTCCTACGGGGGCTAGGACTTCGGTTTCCGGAGTGGCCGGACCAAGCTTACCCATGTGAGTCTGAGGACCTTTAGGACGCTTCTTTGATTTGTGTGCATCAGCACGGAATCGGGTTGCCCAGCGCTTCTTTGGTTTGCTATTCTTCTTCATGTTGTTTCCTTCTTTAATAGAGATTTCTGCTACTTATTATACAATTTTTTTATAGGGGTTGAATGGCCACTCCGCCACCATTCCCCGGTTGTGACACCACGAGGAATTTTTTTTTAGTTTCAGGATATTCCAGAACTCTGATCTGGACGTTGCCTGCTTGTGTGGAAGAAAGCACTTTCATCACATGTAGAGATTGATGCGGGGTTGCATCTTTTCGCTCTTCCTCGATTTGTGCGACAAGGGCTTCAATCTCTTGTCGCATTCCATCGAAGTTTTCCAGCATTTTTTTCAGTGTGGCTCGATCAAAAACAGGGTCAATTGGTAGTGGCATCGGCACGTTCCTTCAGCTTGGTTTCCAGCAGGTTAATGGTTGAGGTCAGAAAGGTGTCGATCCGGGCTTTCTCAATCGCCCATCTCGCAACCTGGAAATTATGAACATCTTGAGCGTTGTCAACAGAACCAACAAACTCACACTCGTACGCTTTGCTGATGTCTTCGTTGGTCTTGTATTTGTCACTCTTCAAGTACTGCTGCATCTCCGCAGTACGCCGCTCAGTTGCTTTTGCGTTGGCTTCCGGAAAGGCATAGTGGTACTGGGATTCGTTATCAACAAACCACAGCTGGCATTCTTTGTAGAACCACAGAGCCGCCTCCAACCAGGAAACATCCAAGTCCATAAAGGAAGGGGCCTGGAACATGGTGGAGTAATCTTCTTGGAAGTTCGGGTACGGGGTGAAACCGTGATGCTCTGAAGTTACCCAATAAACGATCTCGGGATGGTTGGCTTTCTCTTCTTCCTTGGTGATGTAGAAATCTTCGGGATCACCATTGCCAAAGGTAAATTCATGCGTTTCACCCTTGTCATTGGTGAAGCTTCTCCGCTTGATATTCGCTTCGGTGTAGCCATACATCACACCAGTTTCGTTGATGAATCGCTCGGCATCAGCCATTGTCAAACCGGATGTAACGGTCAAATATTCGGCCAGCTCTTCATCATCACGCACACCATTGCCCACAACGTTTAAAGTGTGATCAAGCACTTTCAGTTTGGCGGTCTTGAGAGAAGTGGCACCGTACAGAGTCGGGTACCGTGTGATGGCCGAAACAATAAATTGGTCAACAGGAGTCAAATTGGTCATCTTCGGTTCCCTTTGGTTTGGGTGTGATGGGAAGGAATCCCCTTCCCATTCAATGAAACAAGTATACCACACCCGGCCTTTCTTGTCAAGGATTTTTTTGCGGGGGCAAGGATTTTTTTTCGATGGGCTGGTAGGGCTCCATCAGACCACAAGGGCCATCTGGGTCGGGAACCGTTCCTATGTGGAAACCAGCTTCCAGAGCGGCGATAAATTCCGCCAGAGCAGGGTTCTCAATCTGAGCATTCATGGGCAATTCTCCATCAGTGCAGGGTGCGTTGGGAAGCCATCTCCAATGCGGCCCAAGCATCGTATTCTGGAGTCCCTGCCTTTGGCCACTTCACCAGATTCACGTCCCCGATCGGATAGACAGGGATTTTGTTTCCGCCGTTCCGCTTGATCAGCTTCAGGGCCTCCTTGAAGTCATCGGGAACGTCTTCCATGTCCTCGATGTCCTCCATCTCCATGAGAGTAATCAGCCGAGCCAAAGAGGCGTGGTCGATTCGAATGGGTTTAATGGGTTTGTCGTCCATTTTGTGTATCCTTCTTTCTTTGCAGTCGATTTTGTGTGATCAGTCCCACCACAGGCGCAGGGACTTATTGGTCTCCATCGAAATCTCGTCGGCGGAGCACCGGAAAATGAAGTCGTTCACCAGATCCTGGGCCTTGGGCACACGGGTGAAATTGATGACCATCTCGCCGTCCCAGGTTTCCGTTTTCGCATTCATCTCGGGGAAAACCACGACGACCTCACCAGCCGCCAGTCGGGCACTGACGTTATCCACCAGTCGCTTTTGGAGCCATCCGCCACTGACCAACCAGGCAGTTGCGGACACGAACTCAGCCGCGGTGGTGATGGTAGTACCGGTCTGAACAGTCTTGCGAACCATGGGTGCATCTCCTTATTCTATGGGTGATGGGAAGGGTGCCTTCCCACAATTGATAAATAAATTTTACATCATTGTGCCAGGGATGTCAAGGCTTTTTTTTCGGTCCCTGGTAATTTTTTTCCACCTTGGTGGCCAGTTCTGAACCCTGGCATGTGATCCACTGCCACATGGAAGAGACTGAACTCTCGAATCACCGTTTCATTCGTACTAGCGCGTATCAGACTACGCATTCACCGCCTGGTGGTAAGGTTGCATATGGGTCAGAGACATTTTTTCACCTTTACAAGTTTGGGTTAGGAACGGGTTTTTGCAAACTGTACAGCCCTCAGTGCCAAATGAGTGAGGGCAATGGTAACGGCGTCAGTAGTCACTACAAGGATGAAATCGAGTGCCAGTTTGGGATCGACTTCAACGATCTCGATGTCTTCCACATCCACGCCACCGCCCTCGGAAATCTTCTCTTCATCCGTGACAGTTGCGAACCACAGATGGGCATCGCTACCGGAACTACCAACACCAGATTTGATGGTCTTAATGAACCACAAGTTGTAATCCTTCGCGTTGTACCCCAGCTCTTCCTCGATCTCTTCCAGCACAGTCTGGCGGATGGATTTGTCTTTCTTGTCCATCAGACCGGCACAGCACTCAATGACCTCACCTTTTGAATCGGGATCATTGGCCAGCACAGGGACACGGACCTGTTTGACATAGAGGAGCTTATCGGTGGTGGTGTTGAGGACAAGCACATGGACGGTATCAGGCTTGCGAATCATCTCCCAGGTGAACTCCTTCCCATTACGTTCGGCAGTGATCAGGCTGGCCTTGGAGAATCGAGGAGAGGGACAAGGTTCGACAGATTTGATGGTGACTGGTGAGAGCATGTGTTCTATTCCTTTTGTTAGTATGTCAGTGCTATACAATCATTATACCAAAACAATCCAGATTTGTCAAATATTTTTTTTACTCGTCGTCATTTTTCAGTGTGCAGATGTGTTTGATTTCGTGGATAATTTGCTTCTGGCGCTGGGTGATGTTCTCGCGATTTTCGAGAAGGAAGTCCATGGTCTCAATGGTGTCTTGCTTGTACTTGGGAGTCGGATTGTCGAGACAGTTTGACATGCGGTCCAGAAGCTTGAGGATAAACGCGTAGTGCGTCAGCTCCAGCATTTTCTTTTTCAGGTACTCTTTCTTCCCGACCTCTTCGATCTTTTCTTCGTCAGAAGTCAGCTCGAGGACAATGGATGCAACCAAGTATCCGAACTCTCTCTCCAGCTCTTCATAGTCGCACTGCGTGTCTTCCAGTGTGTCGTGAAGGACGGCCGCGCACTTCAGGGCTTCAATGTTTGATGAGCACCCCTTGTACCGCTGAATCAGCTCCATGACGATAACGGTGTGGGTAAAGTATGGTAGGCCGGAGGATCGGCGTACTTGTCCTTTGTGTTTGGTAGCCGCGAATTCAATCGCTTTTAAGATCATCATGATTTGGATTCCTTGGGAATAGAAATTGTCGCCTTTGAGTTATTATAACAAATCAGCCCCTATTGTCAAAGAAAAAAATTGTCACTTTTTGTATAATTTTAGATAGATAAGAAATTATAAATTGGGTACAAAAATGATGAAATTACAAGGAACAAGGAATCCAAATTCTTTTAAGTTTTCGTTTTATAACAGTTACGCGAATGGTGTGACTTTTATTTTAGCTGTGATTTATACGGTATATTTCTTTTTGAGATTCTTTTACAATCCAGATATTGGTCTTCTTTCTGTAGCAATGATAACATTTGGTGTGTGGTTTATGACTGTAATATTTTCAGCAATCGAAAAACCATACAGTAAGGAGAACAGCAACTACGACAAAAATGTTGCTGATCTAATCAAAGCGACCGCTTACATGTTGATTATTGTGTTCAGTTTGGTCTTTATGGATAAAGCCAAACAGGATGAGCATATGAGCAACCGTGCTCCAGATGCCAATATTGAAGTGACTGGCATCAAAATCTTTGAACAACATGAGAACAATAAAATTTGGTTTGGTATTGGTTATCATGGTAATGATGATGTAGTGTTGCACAAAGAATTTTTTGATGACATTGACAAACGGGCTGTTGTGCTTAAGAGGATATTCGGCGATGATGGGTCGTTCAGAGTTGAGATAAGATTCATGGTTACAGATGGATCCAAGTATGTTGTGATGTCAGAGCCGTTGCGGAAAATGGAAAAGGCCTCAAAGTGAGGCCTCTTTTTTTACTTAGTCAATAATGTGAGTGATTCTTTTGTCTTTGGGTGTGGGTTTTCAATTATTCTAACGCAGTCAGTGATTCGACCAACAAATTTTATATCTGTCCATAGACTGCCGTGGTCTGGTGTTGATGAAACTAGAGAAGTAATGACTTCTGCACCATTCTCCTTCCTGTATATGCAGATGGTGTCGGAACATTGTGCTTGTTGTTCCGAATACCATCCATAAAAAATTTCTTGTTCTTCCAATTTATCTTTCTTCCTCGATATATTTTGCTCGCTTGCCGATATTGGGAATCGTTTTCACATAATCAGTGACCATTCCCTTGAATTGCATATCAGGCCAGCAACTCCCATGGTTGCGGTTTGCTGAGATTTGGGTCAGTGTGACTTCTTTCCCATTTTCTCCACGATAGACAACAAGACTATCGATGTTTTTTGCCTGTTGTTCAGAGTACCAGCCAAAGAGAATTTGAGCCATTTTTGATACCTTTCACTTGCACAACTTGTTGTACGTCCCCTGATAATCAGGCCATCCCAGAGTGCGATCTTGTTTGTGGAGTGTGACCATCTCGCAGTAAAGGGACTCATCCGTAAGAGCATCCATGACAGATGATTGGTTGCGAGTGAATCCTATGGTGGCGATACCAGTTATGATCATCAGAATACCAAAGACCTGAGCCATGGTTTTGTTCCCTGTATTTTGGTTTCTGATATAACGATTCTGTCTGTATCCGGTTCTCATTTCTATTTCTCCCCTATTGATTAACATTGAAACCATTATAACACAGCGGTGCCCGATTGTCAAGAGAAAAATGCTGGAAACGCAAAATTATTTCCAGGCATGTGCCTTTCTCAAAGCCAGTGCCTCTTCCGCAAAATGTTTCAGTAAGGCTTTTTTGATGTTATTGTGAACCCCTTCCCATTGCTGCTTCAGCTCAGAGTCATCTTGATTCTCGATATCTGTCAGAAGGAGCTCTGCGAGGTCATCCGCTACCATGCGGGTTTTGAATCTTCTTTCTGTATTGATAACAAAGCGTTTAACAAAATTCAACGAATCCTCGAAAAGAGGAGTAAATTCGTTAGAGTGAACCATTGTCGTACCTTTTCTGATTTGATGTTGGGTGCTACAGTGTTATTATACAATAAAAAATGGGATTGGTCAAAATTCATTGACCAATCCCGGTTGATGTTTAGGCCTTGAAGGCCAGCTCGTCCATCTTGTCAGCGAAGTACTTGCGAGCGATAATCGGAACCACCTTGAAGATGTCCTTCGGCTCCAGACCAGCATTCCGAATGGTGTCGGCCTCTTCCTTCACGATGTCACGGTTCACCAGCTGCATGTAGGTGCCCATGTTGGTCATAGAAGGAGTACCACCGTTGTTCAGGTTGTTGGCCTCCGTGAACATCTGGTCGAGTCTCCAAGCCGGAGTCACCTGAGCAGCGATGTCATTGATCAGCTGCAGCCGGGCATCATCCACCTTCTTGAGCACAGTCACCTTGCTCGTTCCGGCATGGAGCGAACCCTTCACCTTGAACTGGATCAGAGTGCCCTTGTAAAGAAAGGCCACCACGATCCCCTCCCCGATGTTGCCAGTCTTACCAAACTGCTCACCAACGGGAGAAGAAGCCTCAATCTTCGCCACCAGCTCAATCATCTCGTTCTGAGCGAACAGAGCATTGGCCGGAGAGAAGTCGATCGTGAACTTCCAAGTCGGGAAGTCAAGGATGTTGTAAATCTCCGCCGGCTCGTTGGACACCGGAATGCCACCAATCGTGGTCGGAAACCACACAGACGCCTCATCTTCGCTCGGCTCCTTCGGAGAAACCTTGAAGTGAGCGAAGATCATTGCCCGCTTCCCAAAGCCGTCCAGAGCGGTATTCTTCTGGATACCAGCACCGGCCCACTCGTAGTAGACGGTGATGATCTTCTCATCCAGATTGATGTTGTGCTCCTTGGCCAGCGCCCGAATGATGCCCATCCACTGAGCCTCGAGAGCCTTGGCATGGAAGGCACAAGCAGCGTTGTCGCTACCATCCTCGCCGATGATGTTCTCCTTGGACTGGACCCAGAAACCATCCTCGTTGCCGAAAGAAACACCAGCGTTGGTTCCGTGAATCTTCTCGGTGGCCACCGCCTCCACCTTCGGGTAGTCAGGCGCCCGATTGTAAATGGCATTCCCATCGGCATCCAGACCCATGAATGACGCCTGACGCTGCACGTTCTGCACAGCCGTCCGGTACTGTTCTATGCTGGGAAACTTAATGTGTCTCTTCATGTGCTGCCCCTTTGTGGTTAAAAAGTGTGTTGGCTTTGTCTCTTTGATGGGATTGATTATATCAAAACCTGCGGGGGCTGTCAAGGGAAAAATTGCCCCTAGTCGTCTTTTTTTTGATTTTTTTCTTGGTCGTTGGTATCGTCGTCAGTGTCTTCGATTGGTTTACGTTTGTCTTTTTTGTCAGTGTTATGGGCACAATACACGCCCCAAGCTGATAAAAACCATGCAGTTGCTACAGATGTGGGAATCCACCAGAAATCGAAAAATAGCATTAGAACCCCTCCTAGGGTTAGACGTTTCGGGTTCTGGTGGTTTCTCTTTATCGCTTCGGCTTCACGACCGCCACGGTGCCATCAGCCAACAGAGTGTACTCATATTGACCTTGCACTCGACCTGTCGGAAACACTCCCCACCCTGTTGCCGGATCCGTGTCAAGACGGAACTTTCTTGCATTCCGCACACTCGACCTGAGCAACTGAGCAAATTTGTACTGGGGATCATCTCCACGAGCCTTGGTGAATTCCTTGTTGAACTGTTTCAACCAAGGAAGGGTGCCCTCTTCATAGCCATCGAAATGCTTGTAGACGCACACTTCCGGAAGCCCTTGCACAAAGATAACAGCACTGGTACCCATTGTCTATTTATCTCCTTGTTTGATTTACAAAAATTTCTCTCAACTGATGGGAAGAGTATATCAAACTCTGCGGGCTCTGTCAAGAAAAAAAATGCGACTGCGGCATTTTTTTTAATCGAGCTCAAACTCCATCAACAAAATGCCGATGCCGCAACGGATGAGTTCAGGCAACTCCTCGAATTCCCTCGGTGTTTCAAGTGCCAGATCTTCTGTTTCCATGCATCCCGAATCCCGTTCATCTTCCGTTCCATCCCCAAACCATTCCCAGTCAACATCGAATTTCAAGCCGGGAGTGTTATAGGAGCAGATAAGGGCGCCGTCCTGATGGATTTCAAAATCCTGCGGTGTCACTTGGGTAATGACAAATTTTTCCCTGCCAAGGGTAACACATACCTCGCTGGCCTTCCGTTGTTCCGCTGTGAACGGGGGTTTTGTCCGTGACTGGAACTGGCTCATCTTCTGGCTCATCATCTAGCTCTGGAATGTATGGTGTGTCGTTTGGGCGCCCCCAAACGGCTTGTAGGATCATTGGCATTGCTTGGCATATTCCTTTCAAATGTGTTAGTGAATTATAACAAATCCTGGAGGATTTGTCGAAAAACTTACGCCTCCTCCAGAACTTTCTCTTCCTGCAGCTCACGAAGGTTCATCTTCCCGAACTTCTCCGCCATCGCATACTTTGACATCCCGATGGCCTTGGCGATGGTATCCAGGCTATGGCCCTCCAGAAGCATCTCCACAACCTGGCGCTTTACCTTACCAAACCGCTTGGAGTCTTTCAGCATCTCCGCCTTCTGGAAAGGATTGAAGCCCCCTGCAGTTTCGGTAGATGCCGTTTCAAGGATGCTGAAGCCCTCATCCTCATCTGACCGATACTCGCACTCATTCATCACGTTCTGGATGCCGCTACCGAAGATCTTGGTGGTCTGTGAATACACGTAGGCATTCCACATCTCCCGAGTAAACTCGGTCTTACCATCCAGCCCCCACAGCTCGTTGAACTCGTCATCCGGAGTCTTACCGGCCTTCTTGAGAGAGGCAAAAGTTTCACCACGTGCCCGGAGGTCATTCTTCGTTTTCACGTTCATCTGGAAAACCGGATGATTGGAATCGAGCACCCGATACATGTGCCAGTTGAGCATGTTGGTTGCATGGGTGTTGAACGCAGCCTTCTCCGGAACCCAAGACTCCCAAGCCCGCATGATGGCGATATCGGCCTCAGCGATCATGTCATCGAAGTCGAGCGCCGGAGTCACAAACTGCTTGAACTTGGCGAGAGCCTTCCACTTGCTCCCTTCCACCTGGGTCTGAGCCATTTCATAGGTCAGACCATTGATCACTTTCGGCTGGATTCTCATTGTCAGGGTTCCTTCACCATGCTGTTAGAGTTGCATTCATTGATGGATTCATTGTAACATATCCGGCAGTTGGTGTCAAGGAAAAAATGTGCCCCTCTGGCATTTTTTTACATCGCGTTCTGATAGTATTTGACGATGCCCAGCCCCCAGAGAATACTAGAATGAATGTTTTTGTACTTTGGTATGATGTCATCAGCACACAAAAACATCATGTCATCCGATTCCATGCATCCCTCTTGATCTTCTTTACCGGTCCAACCGAACCAGTTCCAGTCAAGCAGACTGTCCTCGCCTTTTGTTTCGTATGTGCAAATAAGAATGCCGTTAAAATGGATTGTATGATCAACCCTTGATACTTGTGTGATGGTATATTCGCGGTCCTTGAACACCAAGATGAACGCTGGTTTTTTCATTTTTTTATCGTTTCTGTTTGGAAACCCGGAACTTCAATTCCTCGATGGCTTTCAAGAAATCTTGTGGGTGTTTCTCGATGTCGCTGATGGGAAGTTTTCCGCCACTGATTTCGATCCAGTCGGCGTATATGTCAATGAGTTTCGCTTCGATGGCTCTTACGTGTTCGTTTTGTCCGTAAGCCTCTGAGATTTGATGTGCTAGAGATAGGGTGAGAATTACAGCTACCACACCAGAATATGCTGTTTCGATGGTGTAGTCCGTTTGTTCCAAAATTTCATGAAGTGACATTTTGTGAGTGTCAATGAGATCAAAAATTTTAATGCTTGAATCAATTTTATTCATATTCGTTGCAGTCGTCACTGTTTAGATGGCCTCGCTTTTTGTTATTTATTTTACATAATTTTTTAGAAAAAAGAGAAGGCAGTGTGCTATTACGCCAAAGGGAAGGTCGTCCTTACCGTTTCGGGGGTGACTCGCTACTTTACCAAGACCTACACCACGGCGTTCGGTGATACTTTCTTGCATCACTATAGGGGGTTTTGGCTGAGCAGTATTGATTCAATGCTCCGAATCAAATCGATACCATTCCCGTCAACATCAGCGCTAATCAACGTCGTAGGATTAAATTGATTAGCAAGCGGTACCATGTCTCACTTGGATGGGGGACAGTTTTGCACAAAGTGATTGCACAAAGTGATCCCATCTCACCGTACTTCCCCAAAAGCCAGTGGCCTTTGTCCCACTCTTTAAAGGATGGCTGCTTCTAAGCCAACCTCCTGCACTTCTCACAAAAATTTCATTTTCCGACCTTGTAACCATCCTTCTGCTTCCCACTGTGGAAAATCTTCCTTTTTTATCTTTTTACTTACTTTCTCTGTTAAAGAATAAATCCACATTGTGCCGAATTGATTGTTGCCTTCTCCCGTTTGATGTATCGAATTAGTCCTACCAATTTTTCTTTTTGTTTCTTCAGTATGCTTTTTACCCTTGAAGGATTTAGAACAAGCATCTCTGAATTTTAGATCAAAATCTGAATCTGTTTTTCTTCTTTGGTGCATTTTTCTGAATGCTTCACTTCCCAATTTTTTTCTTTCTAAATACCATTCTTCGTTGCCTGTTACATTTGTAAATTTTTGTTTATATCCATTATTGGCTTTTATATTATTGTTATTACTATTATTTAAACCATTTTTATTGATATAATCAAAACCACCTTCTCCACCAGGTTTGATATTGTAAGTATCACTTCTTTCAACAAATTCTTGGTTTACAAGAATTGATTCCATCTCAAACATTGTTTCTGGATTATCAAAAACTTCTAAAATCTCTTTTTCAAAATTTTCGATTCCGTACTTGTTTTGAGCACTTTTCAAATATTTACCTGATCCCATGTACCCATCATCTAACTTAGATGTTTTGTGGGCACCAATGTAAATCTTTCCATCAATCCTGTTTGTTATTTTATAAATCAAATATATCATTTGTTCAATACTCCTATACTCTGTATACTTATTTATACGAGTATTGAACTTTTTTTACCATTATTTGATAGTTTTAGCTCATTTATTTCTAAATGATTACCACCTAGTGCCACGGGGAGGCAACTATCTTACTAGGTGCGACCACAATCGGGGTTGAACCGACACCTTCTTCCTTGACAGGGAAGCACTCTACCGATTAAGTTATGTGGCCGTATACATCAATTTTGGCGTCGCCAGAGGGAGTTGAACCCTCCTTTCCGGCTTGAAAGGCCAGCGATCTTTCCGATAATCTATGGCGACATATTTACAAAGTGAACAGAGTTGCTTTGTGGGAGGGACATCGATACCCTCACTCCAATGGCTCTTCCAGTTAAGCTACCATCCCCGAAGGAATGAGAAGGATTCGAACCTTCATCTCTATGGTGTCCTGCTTAAACGACCACAATCTGTTCAAATTTTCAGTATGGATACATTCTACCACACCGGTTCCTGATTGTCAACAAAAAAATTGCCCCGCCTGCATTTTTTTTAAAATTTCATTTTACGACCTTGCAACCATCCTTCTGCTTCCCATTGTGGAAAATCTTCCTTTCTTATTCTTTTACTTATTTTTTCTGTTAAAGAATAAATCCACATCAACCCGTATTGAGAATTTCCTTCACCCTGTTGGTGTTTTGAATTGGCTTCACCAATTTTTTGTTTTGCTTCATCTGAATGTTTTTGACCTTTGAAGGCTCTTGTACGAATATCCATATAGTGTTTTTCAAACTCAGGATCTATTTTTCTTTTTTCTCTAATGGTTGCAGTTCTTTTACTAATTGCCTTTTTACTTCCGAATTTTCTTTTTTCTTGACTTAATGCTTTATTTAATCTTTCACCTTGACCACCTAATGAATTTATATAATCAAATCCACCTTCTCCACCAGGTTTAATATTGTAAGTATCAGCTCTTTCAACAAATTCTTGGTTTACGAGAATTGATTCCATCTCAAACATTGTTTCTGGATTATCAAAAACTTCTAGAATCTCCTTTTCAAAATTTTCGATTCCATGCTTGTTTTGAGCACTTATTAAATATTTGCCTGATCCCATATATCCATCATCCAGATTGGATGTCTTATGGGCACCAATGTAAATTTTCCCATCAAGTTTGTTTGTTATTTTGTAAATTGTGTAGTACATATAGAAATCCTTCTTGTTTTCTATATGTATTTATACACTTTTCACAAAAAGTTCGATTTTTTAAGTATCGGATCACTACTTTTTTTGACAATTTTTAGCTTCACCGAACTGCATCGGCTACTGATAGGTATCGCCACGTAAAGGCAATTGTCATTTGATACCCGTGGAGAAGAAGGGAATCGAACCCTCGACCTTCTGCTTGCAAAGCAGATGCTCTCCCAATTGAGCTACTTCCCCGAATTTCTATGGTAGACTTGACTGGTTTCGAACCAATTACCTCTCGCTTATCAGGCAAGTGCTCTCCCAATTGAGCTACAAGTCTGCAAATTCAAATGGTGGAGAGTGATGGAGTCGAACCACCCGAGCTTTTAAGGGCACCTGTTTTACAGACAGTTCCGCTACCCCTACGGTCTAACTCTCCATTTTAACTAATTTGGTGGATCACGAAGGGAATCGAACCCTTGACATCCTACTTGCGAAGCAGGCGCTCTCCCAACTGAGCTACGGACCCACAATAAATTTGGTGGATGATGATGGAGTCGAACCACCCGAGCTTGTAAGGCAACTGTTTTACAGACAGTCCCGCTGCCCCTACGGTTTAACCATCCACATATTGGTGCTGCTTGATGCTTTCTGTTTCAATCTTCACTATGACTACATCTTACCACACTGTTTCCTGCTTGTCAACTCTTTTTTTGCCCTATCTGCATTTTTTTTTGATCAGAATTATGGGAGGGACTCGAACCCATCACTTCATGCGCTTTCCCTTTAAGCTACTAAGGGGGACTCGAACCCCCATTCTCACAAGCCGGCGCCCCGGCGCGTTCTCCCGTTAAACTACCACAATTCTGTTCATCTCTTCAATTGGTGTATTCTATCAAAACTGGTCCGACTTGTCAAGAACTTTTTTGCTTCTTTTTACTTTTTTTTGCCATCCACTTCTGGAAAAATTTGTCCAGGTACATCCCGCCATCGTCGTTGTCCATCTCCACCCAGCCAGTCATGATGTCAACGGGGGCCTTGTCCTTGAGTTCATCAACGTCTCGTATGTCAACTCGCTGATCTCTGACTTCGATCCGGACATCACACAGACCAAAGGATTGTTTCCAAAATTTTTCATCACTCCAGAACTGCTTGAAAAGTTTGCCATTGGTGTCGGCCATTATGCTGTTCCTTTCGGGTGATGTTGGGAAGGAACTCCCCTCCCAATCAATGACACAATTATACTACACTGGCTTCTGCTTGTCAAGTCTTTTTTTGCGGGATTTGAATTTTTTTTCAGCCCATCTGGAATTTGTTGGCCTTCATCAAAGCCTTGAACTCTTCCATCCGATCAGTGTCAACCGTGACCGTAACGACAGTCGTCGTCTGCAACTTCTTCCACTTGTTGAAAAAGGCCGTCAACGACATGCCCTTGAAAGTCTCATCCTCGTCAGACGTGACATACCCTTCCTTGATGACGACCACAGCCGTATCAGCAACCTGATCATAGTCAACGTCTCCGTCGTCTGAACCGTCGAACTCAATCAACGTTTCATCCATGTACTTGTCTCCCCAGAACGCATTGTCCTTCTGGAAAGCCTTCCACGTTTTTCCGTTCGTCTTGACAGCCATGGTCGTTCTCCTTGCGTAGTCTATTAATTGGGGCGGTAGATGGCGTTCAGAGTGCGCCACGTCAAATCTGTGACACTCCGGCCCGTTGCCATAACAGCGCCGTTAAACACGTTGGTAGCCTGCCAGTTGCCCCGTCCAACATTCTCCAGATTGGCGATGCTGTGCCACATCGGGATTGTCAGAACCCCATCAGAAGGGGCGGTAGACAGCTCAAGACGACCATCTCTCAGCTTGCGAGTCTTGGTCGCAATCCGGAGATCAGCACACGTCAAAGCCAACAGTGCTCGCTGTTCTTCAACTCCACCATTATGAGGCCTAGAAGTGCCGAGCATCGCTAACTCTCCTTTCTGTTGGTGTCCGTTTCAATGTGATGATTATAGCAAAACGGACACCAACTGTCAAGTAAAAAAATACGGGTCTGGCAATTTTTTAAACCTATCCTTTCACAGCCGGAACATCAAATGTTCCATTGAATCCACATTTGCATGGCAGGGAACGCTCGGTCTGGCCGGAAACATTGGTCCACAAATCATGCCATGTAATAGCACATTTATCTGTCGTTCTAGTACTATAACCAATCCATTCACCTTCCTGGAACCACGTGCACTCGTCCCTACCACAATGCCCACTCGGAGCAACTTTAACGTCCTTCATGAATGGACCTGGTTTGATTTCCTGTTTCATGGTGATTCTCTTTTCTGAATGATTTGGCAGTGATTGCTCACATGATGGGAATGATTGTAGCAATTCCCATCATGTTTGTCAAGGTAAAAAATGCTTGTCTGGCAATTTTTTTAGACAGCCCGAATCGTGACTCGGGTGTGGTCAGTCTCGTACATTGCCATCTCATCTGACGCCTGCTTGAGCATCCCTTTGGCTTTCTTCAGCATCGGCCTCGACCCTATGAAGACATCTAACGCCCCTATGGGCGTCCCTGAGACGACTTCTCCAGTGTACATGGCCTTGTTAAGGGTCATGGAGTACTGCTCGACAGAGAAGATTCTACCCTTCCCCTGGCGGGAGTGTGCCTGCCACGATACTCTGGTATCTTCCAGTCTCTTGATCCGCTGGTCAGCCAGCTCCCAGTCGATCTGGTGCTCGTTCAGTGCCTCTTGTGGTAGAAAGGTAGCGATAGCGTTGAGCGACGTGTTGTAGACGACTGGAATCCATTTACCCTCCAATCTGATGGCCAGATGGCGGCGGGTGTTGGATTCAGTTTTCAGGAACAAGGCATCTTTGTTTTTGATCTTGCTTTGCAGGAAGTCGTATATCTGTTGGGTGAGGACGATGCCATATCGCTCCAGCAATCTCTTTTTGGCGTGGTTGAATAGGGACTCCCGAGTTTTTGGTAACGGTTTGCACATGCCAGTCTCCTTTTTGTTTTCGTTTTGTGGAAACTTTTTCAATGTGACACAGTATACCATACCTGTTGGTGGGTGTCAATAGAAAAAATGCATAAGGGCAAAAAAATCCCCACCGGCCGGAAAATTGACAGGTGGGGCAAAGCACAGACAGTATCACAGGGACATCAACTGCTTACCGTAATTGGTCAGCAGGTACTTCTCACACAGTCACTGGGCGCCGGACAATATCGTCCCTTGATTCCACAGTGACGCCCTTCAACGCATCCAATTCTGCGATGAGAGTCTTTACGCCATACCGAATCCGGTTCTTCATCCACGACAGATACTTCTCATTGTCGGGATCAATGGGCACAATCTTCGCCCGGCGCAGTGAACTCATAGAGCGGTTGATGTTATAGGCATCTTGGTTGCCGAAGTAATTTTCGGCCTTTTCGTAGATCTTGTTTTGAAATGGAACGTACCCTAATTCGCGTTCAAAGATTCGCAACAGCGCCTCCAGGATATAGACTTCAAGATCCTGGACTAATTGGGCGACAGCATCCTCTTTGGTAAAATCCGCATTCACACAGAACGTATACGACAGAAGATTCAACTTTTGCTGCAACGCTTCAGCCGACAGTTCACTTACAACAGTGCTAATTACGATGGGGGTCATTGGTTTTTTCCTTTATATTAAGCGTGGTTGGTCCAGGTGTAGTTTTCATCCTCATACGCTAGCGCATCTTCATCATCAAAGAGCAACTCATTGACCAGGGACAACGGTATTTCTGCTCCATTGATAGCGATCTTGATCGAGTAATCCGCCAGAAAAATGTCTTCACGATTCTGATACCATCTACCCATTTGTACTTCAGAAGCGACACAGCCATTTCGATCAACATTCGCAGCGACGGTGATAAACATGTTATCTTCGTCAATGTTCAGTGCTTCCTCAAGCATATCACGAATCATCGCTGAGTCACAGGGAAGACCGATGACTTTCTCCACGTACTCTTTGATACCAGCTCGGAGTTCGATATCAAGGTTGTCACGGATGGCAATTCGTTGTTTGGTTTCCAATTCGGCGGAACTCACATACTTTCCTTGGCCGCGCACAGGATCATCTTCAAAGGTTTCACTGGTGGCCGAAATTGCAATGTTGAACCGATCGAGAATCAATTCCTCGATGTCTTCAAGGACCGTAGGTCTGGATCGCCGAATCTGAACTGATGACATTTAGGGCCTCCCATCTTTGGTTGTCAGTGAATTACTTTCAATACTTCATTATATCACAAATTTTGAAAAAATCTGTGAAAAAATTACATCAACGGAATGTCTATTCCATTTTTTCGAATTTGAACCGAGCTTGTGCAGTGTCTTGTTCTTGCTGAATAAATTCTGAGGAGCTTTGTGGATACACTTTGCTGAACGGATAGATGCCGAACACATTATAGTAGTTGTGAAAATTTTCATGCACGAACATGTTGATTTCAAAAAATATTGCTGACAGGGTTGTTACGTTGAGTTTGTTTGCTCTCTTCATTTCTGAATTAAGCACGAAACGAAGGAGGATGCGGTTAAGCCATTTCATAAGTTGTTACCATTCTACTGTTAAAGGTTACACTTACTTATTATACCAAAAAAATTGAAAATGGTCAAAAATATTATGGCGCACCCGGAGGGATTCGAACTCCCGACCGACTGTTCAACAAATTGCTAAAAAATGTAAAATAAGTATAAATAGTAATATTAAGGGTAATTCTCAAATCTCGAACATTTGAGAAGGCCACCGAAAGGAATGAAGGTGGTTGTCCCCTTACTAAATATTATACAGAAAGGAATGAAAAATGCACTATATAATTTACAAGATAACTAACAAAATAAATGGAAAAATCTACATTGGTCAACATATGACTAATGATCTAAATGATGATTACATGGGTTCTGGTATTGTATTAAGAAAAGAGCAAAAATATCAAGGTATTGAAAATTTTGAAAAGAAAATTCTTTATGTTTATGAGACATTTATCGAAATGGATCAAAAAGAAAGAGAACTTGTGACTATGGATTTCATCAAACGTAATGATACGTATAATATGGTTCCAGGAGGTTCTAGTAGAACCTGTATTTGTCCAGATTGTGGTAAAGAATTTACTATTAAGGTTTTTTCTAGACATTTAAATTCAAAACAATGTTTGAAAAATCAAAAGATAATAGAAATAGGTAGAAATAAAGGAGAATGTTTTCATTGCAAAATGGATATTTCGCTAATGACAACAAGTGCAAGAGCAAATCATACCAGATGGTGTGACAAGAATCCAAAAAGACAAGAATACGTTAACAGTTTGCAAGGTGAATCAAACCCAATGTTTGGAAAAGTTGGTTGGAAAAAAGGACTGACAAAAGAAACTGATGAAAGAATTAAACGTACGGGGCAAACTTATCATAATAGAATTAAATCGGGAGAAATTATTCCGACTTTTCTAGGAAAATCGCATTCTTTAGAAACTAAACAGAAAATTTCTGAGAAAATGAAAAAAATTAAAAATAATTAGATTTAATGGCGTGCTTGGCGAGACTCAAACTCACGACCTTCTGTTTCGAAGACAGACGTTCTATTCAACTGAACTACAAGCACATTTATTATTCTTCGTACAGTCCTTTTCTGACTTCCATCAACAGCTCGCCGAGATGATTACGACTATCTTCAAGCGCGCATCGAACACAGAAACAATTGCCCCAGAAATTGTCATGCCAGAAATTTCCTTCTATGATGAAATCATTTTTAGTTCTGAACAATCTGTCTGCCATATCTGGATTGGAAAACTTGATCTTCAGAATCTCTCGCATAACATCGAGTCTCACTTCGTCCCAGTCTTCCCGAACTTTTATTTCTTGTCCAAGTTTCTTAGCGGCTGCTGGGTTGCTGTTGTTCAAAAATGACATACGCACATGTGGGTCCAATGATTTAGCCGCTTGGTATGCGTGTTCTGCTGTCGGGTACTCAATGCCCTCGTAGAGTATCGGAACTGGCCAAAAATTGGATAACCAACGTCTTTTTCCTTTGAACTCACTAATTACTCCGCTGAACTTTTCAATTACATTCATTGTTATTTGCTCATTACTGGAGGTTCTTTCCAATGTGATAACTATCACAAAAACAACATTTGTATACACTGAAATAACAATTGTATTTTTTACTCATTGATGCTGCCGCTCTAACGGCTGATTCTCTTCTCGGATATTCTTGCTTTGGCAATCCAGTGCTCTGATTTACATGGCTATTTTGGTGAAACATTCCCCATGCGTTACCTGTCACAAAAAAATTTCTGAAAGCCCTCTCTACAGGTAATTGGTCTTTCAGTGCCAGATACACATTTCTCAATTTCATTACGAATTACCATCCAACCATTCCACCGTGTTCGATGACCAATTCGACATCATTTCTTCTGGACTTTTCAGTTCATATGTCTCGTTGTACAACAGAATAAATGCATCGAATAACCAATCAAGCATTGATTTTTCCTTGTGTTATAGGGTGTCTTCTCTTATGAGAATATTATACCAAAAAAAATTATATTTTTAAATTAATTGTAAAATAAATATATATGAAGTAATCTGAACTACAGCGAATAGTTCAGAAACTGGTGGTTAAGAAAACCAGCTGTCCTTCATAAATCAATTATACAAAAAAGGTTAAGAATCATGAATAAAAATAAAATCCCTTGCCCAGATTGTGGCAAATCAATAACTACAAATAATATTGGTAAACACCAAAATTCAAAAGTTTGTCAAAATTCAAAAATAATAAGAATTGATGAATTCTGTCAAGTGTTAAATGGTAAATATTTATGCCCTCATTGCAATAAAGAATATTCAAAAAAAGGAATAGCAACACATATTTGGAGAACTCATGGTGAAGGTCAAAACTTTACAGCAAATAACGATGGAAGAACTGCATGGAATAAAGGTTTAACTAAAAAAACTGACAACCGTGTTAAAGCAAATTCTATTGCATCATCAATAGTTTTTCAAAATCAAATTTCCAATGGTACTTATAAAAAAAGAATTAAAGGTGAAGAAGCAAGAAAAATATTGAGTGAGAGTCAATCAATAAAAAATACAGGCGGAAAATCAAAATGGTTTGAAGTAAATAATACGTTTGTACAAGGAACATGGGAAAGAGATTGTGCATTAAAATTTTGTGAATTTAATATAGAATGGAAAAAGATAAAGAAAGACATGATGACAATATATCAAATGGAAGGCAAATTAAAAAATTATACTCCAGATATTTTTATTCCGTCTTTAGATATGACTCTTGAAATAAAAGGATTTTGGTGGGGAAATGATGAAGAAAAAATGCAGTGTGTTTTAAATTCAAATCCAGAATTGGGAAATAAAATTTTTTTCGTATTCAAAAATGATTTCATTAAAATTATTAATGCAACAACAAAGGATGATATTTTAGTTATTCTTAATTCATTGACTTCTCTTAGAGATTATTTTACTAAGAGAAGTCAATCATAACTTTCACTTTAACAACTTAATGAAAGTATTATTTTGGTGCTCCCTCCTGGATTTGAACCAGGGACGCCGGGATTTTCAGTCCCGCGCTACTACCAACTGAGCTAAAGGAGCATATGACATATTTACTTACACTTACAGAGATTCGAGCTCATGATTTTCTCTTTTTGCCATGAGGTATAAAATTTAAGCTGCCTCACACACAGCTTCGGCCATTTCCTCTTTATCATCTTCCCAAGGTCCCGGACCATCAATCAGAAACCGAGGAAAATCAAAACCGGTCACATCACGCTCACACTGTTTGCAGAAGTCATGGTAGAAATCACCATAACCCATTTTGGAATCCGTATTCCCAGCCAACACCTGTCCGCAACTGCACTTACCTTCCGGATAATCTGGGTGAACCCATTTGTTCTCATCCATTGCTAGGTTTCCTTCTACGCAGACTGTGAATGATATTTGGCGCATCTGAGAAGATTTGAACTTCCAACCACAGCCTTCGCAAGACTGCTCTCTGTCCATTTGAGATACAGATGCATAAAATTATCTAATTGGATGGCCTCGCCCTGAGTCGAACTGGGATCGGTCGCTTATCATATCAAAACGCTGCTTTACCGTTAAGCTACAGGCCGACAAATTTTGGCGGAGAGGGAGGGATTCGAACCCTCGGGGCTATTACACCCGGCAGTTTTCAAGACTGCTGTTTTAAACCGCTCAACCACCTCTCCGTACTTTCAATATGGTCTCATAATACCATACTGTCCAACAAGTGTCAAGGAAAAAAATTCACTTCCTTGAAAAAATTTGGTGAGCCCACCTGGATTCGAACCTGGGACCGACCGGTTATGAGCCGGCGACTCTGACCGCTGAGCTATAGGCCCTTGCATTACATTTTGGTCCGAGAGGTGGGATTCGAACTCACGATACCACCGTTATGAGCGGTGCGCTTTGGGCCAACTAAGCTACTCCCGGATATTTTGTTTTTACTAAAAAATCTTCAACCGATACGAATGAATTTAATTTAGATATAGTAATTTTATCAACGATTGCTAAATTATTTGGAAAATTATTCCATTTTGCTTCATCTCGTTCAGTCTTGTATCCTTTTACTTCAATATAAAAATTAAGTGATGGTATAAAAAAATCAGGGAAATATGTTCTTGTACTACCACTCCATTCATATGGAAATCCTGATGATTCATATTCCCATCGAATATTTTGTGAATCCAACCATATTGCTAATTTTAATTCCCACTGTCCTTTCAACATTATACCATCGTATTCAATATTTTTTACTCTACCACAAACATTATTTTTCGTGTATGAATCATTATGCTGTTCAACTTTTTGTTTCATTATTTCTGAATGTGCTTTTTTTCGTTCTTCTGTCCAAAATACTTTATTAAATTTTATTGCTGCTTCAGAATTTTTTTGTCTTGTTTCTTCCGAAATTACTGGAAGTGGTAAACCATTTTCTCTAGCTTTTATAAATTGATTAGTTCCCGCATGTCCTTTTCTTTTGGACATTGCATCATACCATTTTTGTGTTTTTGATGACATAACACTATCTGTATTTTGTTTACATAATCTTTCGTGATTTATAAGAGAATTATGATTTTTACATACTTTATCACAAAATTTACAGTTCATAATAGTATTCTTTTTATTAATTGATATACTATTATTTTACAAAAATATATGAATTATTTTGATATTCGTATATAAAAGAAGCGTGAGAATGCAAAACCTGAAAAGGATACTCGATCGTTTGATACTTTATCATTAGATACTTTCATTGGTTTTGCCCTTGTGAATGGTCTACTTTGATTTATTTATACTTCATTATACAATTTTTTTTGAAGTTCTGGGAAATTATTTCCCGGCCTCCTCTTTTTCCTTCGCGATCTTCACCAACTGCCCAGCATACTTCATCATGGACTTCCGCACTGCTGCCATCTGCTTCGGAGAAAGGGTGCGACCAGCCAGAATCACTTTGGCCATCTTGGTGAGAAAGTCCGCATCAAATGCGGAGAATCCAACCTTGTTGTGGTCTTGGGTGGATTCGGTATTTTGTTCAGAAGCAGTCTGCCGGGCATAGATCGCCGACAGTCCGCGAGTAAGCCACCGATCATCAGTTCCAAGCTTATCTTTGACAAAGGCAACCCGTGCTGCATTGCTGGTCATTTCTTGGAAGGTGCTCATAGGTAGAATCTCCTCATCTGTTTGTCTCAACCAATGGGAAGAGTATACCAAACTTCGGGCAGGGTGTCAAGAAAAAAATTGCCCTCTTGGCATTTTTTTTATGAATAACTTAGATCATCAAAATGAATGGAAGGACGGTCGGGTTTCCATTTTTTTTATGAATAACTTAGATCATCAAAATGAATGGAAGGACGGTCGGGTTTCCATTTTTTTTATGAATAACTTAGATCATCAAAATGAATGGAAGGACGGTCGGGTTTCCATTTTTTTTATG
>Ga0194119_10001687_pt1 | contig 39503 bp, 46 predicted proteins | sample TA2MahC100mmetaG_FD_148620 | JGI IMG/M metagenome (GOLD analysis project Ga0194119, IMG submission 148620) | Freshwater microbial communities from Lake Tanganyika, Tanzania - TA2015018 Mahale Deep Cast 100m | ecosystem: Environmental > Aquatic > Freshwater > Lake | place: Tanzania: Lake... | reverse complement strand
AAAGAAAAGCTTGGCGATGACCGACAGGCCATGAGCATGGAGCAGATGAAACTTTTCCGGGAGGCAGGGGTGAATCCGCTGGGCGGCTGCATTCCCGCATTGCTGCAGATACCAATATTCTTTGCCCTGTTCAGTTTCTTCAACTCAGAGCCGGCGCTGCGTGGGGCTGAATTTTTATGGGCAAATGACCTTGCCGCCTACGATGATCCGATCAAATTCGGGTTTCATATTCCGCTGCTGGGCAGTCACCTGAGCTTGTTTAATATTCTTGCCTGTACTACCAGTTTTCTTATTTCCTGGTACAGCATGAGCATGACGCCTGACCAGAGCAACCCGGTGCTGAAGTACATGCCCTATATCTTCCCGGTGTTCCTCTTATTCTTCTTCAACAGGCTTCCATCGGGGCTTACCTGGTACTATACCGTTTCCAATCTGATAACACTGGCACTTCAGTTTGTCATTCAGAACTACATTATTGACCATAATAAGATCCTGGCAAAAATTGAGGAGAACAGGAAGAAGCCAAAGACAAAGTCTAAGTGGCAGGAACGGCTGGAGCAGGTGCAGGAACAGCAGAAGAAGATGAAGGAAGCGCAGCAGCGCAACCGCAGATAAAACCCTTCGTTAATAAACTCATAATAAAAACTATCCGAAAGGCCCAGGGAGACTTTTTGGGCGCCCCGCTTCATAAAGTAGAGCAGCAAGGGGCGGGGCTGCAACTTATTGTTTAAATTGGCACGTCTTTTAATGGTAACAGGGAGAAGAAAAGCAACATGAAAATATACAGGCTCATAACAGTATTGATTACAGCCCTGATGGGTTTACCGGATGCAGGAGCACAGCGTAAACTTACCGAGGCTACAATCTCTTACGATATTGTAATCAATACCAGCAATAAAGCCCCGCAGGCAGCTGATCTGCTTGACGGAGCCACCAGTGTGATTTACCTGAAAGGTTCATCCAGCCGTTCGGAAATGATCAGCTCACTCGGCACACAGGCCACAATCATTGACGGCAAGACGGGGGATGTAACCGTATTAAAAGATTACGGCGAACAGAAGTACATGATCAAAATGACACCCGAAAACTGGAAGCAGTCCAATAAAAAATACGAAGGCATAACCTTTACCTATTTTGAAGAGTTTAAAATCATTGCAGGCTACAAGTGTCAGAAAGCGGTGGGTAAACTGGCAGACGGCAACAGCTTTACTGTTTATTTTACAAAAGACCTGGTTCCCGTGAACAGGGACTTTCAATACCTGAACAAAAACCTGCCCGGGCTGGCCATGCAGTATGAAGCATCGCTTGGAAAAACGATGGTAATTTATACAGTCGCTTCAATAAACTTTAACCCGGTGCCACTTACAAAATTTGATCTTCCCAAATCAGGTTACAGGGTAATGACGTACGAAGAAAGTATGGGCGGAGGTAATTAATTTCTTTTGAACTGGCGGTTGCCGATTTCAATTTTCACCTTGTCAATAACAGCTTTTTTCTTCAGGGGGACCACATACGTGGTATTGCCCCGCTGAACGGTAACAACAGTGTTCAGGCTGATGTATTTTTTATCGGCGCTGCTGTTAAGCACCTGGTTGCCTTTGTAGGCATAGCCCGATTTTAAAGTAAAGAAACCGTTGGATCCTGATGTACGGCCCGAGAGCAGTGAACCCTTTGGTGTGGTGGCTGCCTTTTTCTTACCATCACCCAAAGTGGCAAATGCCGCGGCAGCAGATACAGCTACCAGCAGTACAACGGCCAGCTTTTTGGCCAGGAACCTCATTATGGTCAGCCTTGGGTGGTTCATCGCTTACAAAAATAAACACAAAAAGTATTATAAAACAAACCGTTTGTCCAGAACTTTAGTACTTCATTAACGCAAATGATGGCAAATTGTTTCGTAGGGTTGCCTTAAAATGCTCCTATTTTGCACATTTGGGGAAAACTTGAAATTTTTTTAGCCCGGCATTTTCGCTTAACTTGTTGTACAGTAACGCATTTTCAGGGAGATATCCCGGTGGTTACCGGGATTGCCCGATAGCTCTTTAAATATTTTCCTTACCAAACTACCCTTAGATGAAAGAAAATAACCCTTACCGTGAAGACAGGGAACAACTCAGGGAACTGCTAAAGCAATATGAGAACCTTAAAAATGGCCGCCGCCATGCCTTTATTGATGAAGAATCCTTTGAAAAAATAATCACCCACTACCAGGAAAAAGAAGACCTTACCCGGGCAATGGAAGCTGCCGAACTGGCGGTTGAGCAATACCCCTTTTCAGCCCAGTTGCTGATCAAGAAGGCCGATATACTGCTTGCCAACCGGCGATACCGGGATGCACTGAATATTCTGGAGAAGGCCGAACTTTTTGACAACGCCGATATAAACCTGTACATACTTAAAACCGATGCTTACCTGGCGCTTGATAAACAGGAAAAGGCTGTTGCCCTTTTGCAGGAGGCCCTGCAGCTTTTTGTAGGAGAAGAAAAAATGGAGCTCTTGTTTGAGCTGGCCGATGTGTATGATGATTACGAGGATTTTGACAAGGTATTTGACTGCCTGAAGATGATCCTTGAAGACGATCCCAATAACGAAGAAGCATTGTATAAAATCTGCTTCTGGACGGATTTTACCGGCCGCAACGAGGAAAGCATCCGCCTGCACCAGCAGATCATTGATGAGTTTCCCTACAATGAACTGGCCTGGTTTAACCTGGCTGCTGCTTACCAGGGTTTAAAACTGTACGAAAAGGCCATTGACGCTTACCAGTTCGCCATCGCCATTGAAGAAAAATTTGATTATGCGTACCGTAATATGGGCGACGCCTATATCCGCCTCAGAAAATACAGGGAGGCCATTGAGGCGCTGGATAAGGTGAACGAACTGGCCAAACCGGAGGATGTGATCTTTGAGGCGCTGGGTTATTGTTATGACAGACTGAAAAACTTTGCCCAGGCCAGGTTTCATTACCGTAAGGCATCGCACCTGCGGCCAGATGACAGCCGCCTGTATTACAAAATAGCCTGTACCTATTTTAAGGAAGGCCAGTGGGAAAGCTGTTTGAAGCAGCTTGACACAGCCCTGAAGATACACCGGCTGCAGCCGGAATATAACCTGCTGGCAGGTGAATGCAATATGCAGCTGGGGCTGTACAAAGAAGCTGTGCAGTTCTTTTCGGCCGTCGTAAGCCACCGGCCAAAAAGTGTTGCAGGGTGGGAAGCGCTGGTACGCTGCCTGTATAATGGCGGTTTTTATGAAGAAGGGCAGGAACAGGCAAGTGCAGCGTTTAAAGTCACCAAGGGCAAACCACTTTTTTTATTTTACAGGGCAGCGCTGCTTTTTGCTGCGGGTAAAACAAAAGAGGGAATACTTCAACTGGAGAAAGCCATGGAAAGAGCTCCCCGTCAACTGAAGAAATTCATCGAACTGAACCCGGCTATCCTCCAAAACCAGGCGGTGGTTGAAGTTGTGGCAAGGTTTAAAAGAAATAAATCAATTTAGTTCCCGGTTGCGGTATTGTTAATACTTAATGAATAGCAGCGATTTTTACTGGATTTATCTTTTCAATCTCCTGACATAGGCACGAATCAGTCCTTCACAGCATTTTCTTCCCTATTTTTGCCCTCCTTCGCTAAACCTGCCTGCTCGCCTTCGCATAGCTTCAGCGGAGCAAGGTCGGCAGACAGGGCTATGGAGGGCAAGCTCTTCTTCGTTAAGATTTGGGGGGTAAGCTCCTTGAAATTTAGCGACAGGTCTGCACTTAAATCAAGCTGAATGAATTTTAATCTTTCACAGATACCGGAAAGGAAAAAAAAGCCCAGGGATTTCGGTATTACCATGGTTATGGACAAAGGGCTGAGTGTGGCTGAAGCCAAAAATTTCCTGAGCGTAGCTCATCCGCATGTTGACCTGATCAAGCTGGGCTTCGGAACTTCTTTTGTAACCCCCAACCTGAAGGAGAAACTGGAAGTGTACCGCTCATTTGACATACCGGTTTATTTCGGGGGCACTTTATTTGAAGCTTTTTTGATCCGCAACCAGTTTGATGATTATGTAAGGGTATGCCGGGATTATGGCATTACCTGGATGGAAGTAAGCGATGGCTCTGTTACCATACCCCACAGCGAAAAATGCGGCTATATTGAAAAGCTGACCCAATACGGTACGGTGCTCAGCGAAGTGGGCAGCAAGGATGCGGCGCATATCATTCCGCCCTATAAATGGATTGAACTGATGCGGGCCGAACTGGAAGCCGGCTCCGGCTATGTAATTGCAGAGGCAAGGGAAGCGGGCAATGTGGGTATCTACCGCGGCAGCGGCGAAGTAAGGGAAGGCCTGGTGCAGGAGATACTTACACAAATACCGGCGGAAAAAATCATTTGGGAGGCGCCGCAAAAATCGCAGCAGCTTTACTTCATTGAACTTATCGGCTGCAATGTAAACCTGGGCAATATCGCTCCCACCGAAGTAATTCCGCTGGAGACGATGCGTATTGGCCTGCGGGGCGATACATTCAGTTTATATCTTGATAAAAAAGAAAATGCCTGAAATCCAAAACTCCCTTTCAGGTGACGGGGGTATGCGGCTATTCGGACTGATTGGTTACCCGTTATCTCATTCCTTATCTCAGCAATATTTTACTGAAAAGTTTGAGAAGGAGGGATTGAATGATTGCCGTTATGCGCTGTTTCCGCTTTCGTCTGTTGAAAAGCTGCCTGCATTGCTGCAGCAGTATCCCGCACTGCGGGGGCTGAATGTTACGATCCCTTATAAGAAGCAGGTGCTGCCATATCTTGATTCCAGAGACGCCATTCCGGCTGGGCTGGAAGCCTGCAACTGCATCCGCATCCGGGAGGGGAAACTGACAGGTTTTAATACCGACATCACCGGTTTTGAAAAAAGCCTGCGGCCTTTGCTGCAGCCGCATCATAAAAATGCCCTTGTGCTGGGCAACGGCGGTGCCACAACTGCTGTCGTTTTTGTTTTAAAGAAGCTGGGAATTGCTTTTAAGATTGTGAGCAGAAGACTGCAAAGCGGTTCGGCCCTTACTTATACGGATATAGATGAATCTGTATTTAAACAGCACACTCTTATCATCAACACCACACCGCTGGGCATGCATCCCCATATCAACAATTGCCCGGATATTCCTTATCATTCTCTTTCAGCAGCGCATTTGCTGTACGACCTGGTGTATAATCCCGCCAAAACACTATTCCTGCAAAAAGGAGAGGAGCGGGGCGCTGCCATCAAGAACGGCGAAGAAATGCTGGTTTTACAGGCGGAGGAGAGCTGGAGGATATGGAACCAGTAAGTCCTGTTTCTATTTTGAATTGAATGGGAATCAACTTTCCTGTTTTCTTCTCTGCCGGCACCGTTTGTGATTTGTAGTTTATGTTTCGATAAGTGGCCAATTCAATTGGTAAACCGTAAATGAATATTTTACCGCAATTTCATTTTCGCCTCCTCCGGCACAGCTGCAATTTTTTTCTGTCGTAATCATAGCAGATCATTCCGGTTTTGGCCAGCGCCACAATTACTTTTTTCCCATCAATTTCCTTTTGAAGTTTGTAAAACAAATCAAACCCGGTCTTTGAAATTTCACCTGCGGTTACTGATGCAGTTACCACATCGCCGTAAAACAATTCGCTTTTAAATTCAATGGCCGCACCGGTCATGATCATACCCATGCCGCCAAAATTCATTTCAGTATAACCCATGCTTTGCAAATACTGCATCCTTGCTTCATGAATGAGGGAGAGCACCATATCATTTCCCACATGACCGCCATAGTTTAGGTCTGTGATGCGGATGGGGATAGTGCAGGAGAATGAAAATTTTTCCGGAAGCTGAATTTTTATCCTGTCCATAAATAAGCAAACAGCGGTTTATACTGTACCGGAGTAAAAATAAACAAACAAAGCTGAGGTTAAATTTGCATATTTGACCCACCCCTTCCGCAATTTCTGAATGAGAAGATTCCCTCAACTCCTCCAGGGAGGGGATGCCGCACTCTCGCTGCAGTACATGTTAGTGGTAGTTAATGATCCTGCAGGGAACCTATCAGGCTCAGGATGTCCATAAAGTTGCCGGGATGTGAGGCATCAGAGCAGGCCAGTTGTTTTCTCCAGTTGTCAATCATGGCCCTGCATTTTTCATCCTGTTCTTCTCCGGATACACAGCAAACAAGGCTGCTGAGTTTTTTTGACATACGGATGAAGTGGCCGTCAGGCGTCATCAGAAGAATATACCGGTCAGCCTTTATATCCCGGCCTGTAAGGGCTTCTTCATAGCCTGCATTGTTATGCACATTAATGTCATCAGCATCCATATAATTGCTGAACCGGAAGGCCGAAGCCATAGCGGCCTTTTTGACCCGCGGTACATCGAGACGGGCATAGGTTTTCTTGCTGGCTTCCAGCGCCGCATCTTCCCTTGCCTCCTGTTCATCTGCATCTACGGCAGGGCTGTTAACCTCATTGCTGCCTGCATCTTCCAGTCCCGCATTGGCGTGGTTGATAACCTCGTCGGCAGGTATATTGTTTGGATTGAAGACGGTGTTTGCACTTTTTTGCCCGGGGTTAAATACCTGAAGGCCCCCCCATACCATAAAGCCAATGACGGCGGCAGCGGCTGCATATTTCAGCAGGGAAGAGAGGCGGCGCCTTTCAGGCAGGGCTGCTTCCTGTTCTGCATCAAGGGCGATCCTAATTTTATTCCATGCAGCTGCAGGCGGTGTGGTTTCGGCAACATATAGTTTTTCAGCAAGGGTGTCCGCTGTTTGCTCCTCATCTAATTGTTGTGTTATCTTATACCATACAACAGCAGGGGGGGTGAGGCTTATTTCATAAAGCCGGGAAGGAAACGTATAACCGGAAGCCGCATCATCCAGTTCTTCCGAAATTTTTTCCCAGAGTCCATTCGGGGGGGTGATTTCAAGACTGAGTAATTTATGTTGAATGTTGCTGCTCATTATTTGCTGCTTACACCTCTTTGCCGGTCAATAAATGTTTTTACCATTTCCTGCAGGATGACCTTGGCCCTTGACAGTTGCGATTTACTGGTTCCTTCGCTGATGCCGAGCATATCGGCAATTTCCCTGTGGGTATAACCTTCCACCACATACAGGTTAAACACCGTGCGGTAACCGGGTGATAACTCCTGTATCAGCGCCATTACATCTTTGGCCCCCAGGTCATCCAATGCAGAAGTGTATTTACCTTCCAGGGTGTTTTCTTCTTTTTCCGTTACCGGCATCAGGTAGCGTCTGCGGCGGAAATGTTCGATGGCTGTGTTCACAAAAATGCGGCGCATCCAGCCTTCAAATGATCCGTCGCCACGGAAACTGTCCATTTTTTTAAAGACCTTGATAAATCCTTCCTGTAAAATGTCTTCGGCTTCTTCGGCCTTGCCTGCATAGCGAAGGCATACGGCGTACATCCGGGGGGAGAAGCTGCGGTACAATTCTTCCTGCATCCTCCGGTTGCCTTCCATGCATCCGTTAATTAAGTCGCTTTCGCTAATATTTTGGTTGCGTTCAGGTGTCAAGATCAGTGGTTTGTTGATAATTTATTCAAAAATGCTACCAGTTTTTCCGTGGCCTTTTTGCGGTGGCTGTACCGGTTCTTTTCTTCCAGGCCCATTTCAGCAAAAGTTCTGCGGGCGCCATCAGGAATGAACACCGGATCGTATCCAAAACCCTGTGTACCCCTTTTTTCCTCTGTTATCCGGCCTGTACAAACACCCTCAAATAGGGTTTCGACCCCGTCAATTAACAAGGATATAACAGTCCTGAACCGGGCACTGCGGTCGGGTTTACCAGCCAAATTAGCCAAAAGCTTATCAATATTGGCGTCAAAACTGCGGTGCTCACCGGCATAACGGGCACTTTTCACTCCCGGCTCTCCGTTAAGCGCCGTTACTTCCAGTGCGGTATCTTCGCTAAAACAACTCCGCCCTGTTATTTCATAAATGGTTCCTGATTTGGCAGAAGCATTTTCTTCCAGGGTATTGTAGGGTTCAGGGATGTCTTTATTTATACCCGCTTCTTTCAGGGTGATGATTTCAAAACTGTTCTTCAGCACGGCACGGATCTCATCCGCCTTATGCGGGTTATGGGTGGCAAAAATCAGCTGCATGTTTATAAATTAAGCAGTCTTTTCAGGCAAACCCAGAGTTTGCTTTTTTCCACTTTGTCATTTTCAAGCTGTTTCAGCGGGGGGGCGTATAAAAAGGTGTTGCCTGCAAAAGCCTGTAACTGGTAAAACGGAAAACTCACCGGTAACCCGAATGAGGCAGGTTCTATGCCGAACAATAATGTAATCCTGCTTTTTAAAAAACGGGTTATTTCTTGATAACTGTTTCCGCTGTAATGATGCATATTTACTATGGCCACATCGGCCAGTGACAGTTTGCAGGCGCCCAGGATGCCGGTAAGAAAAGTCAGTTCATCATCGGGCATGAAGACCTTGTCAGGATTGCTGACTAGGATCAGGATCTGGCATTGGTTATTGCCAAGAAATTTAAAGTGCTTACTTTCTTCTTCTGGTGTACCGGCAGTAGTAATTTGTACTGTATGCCGGTCTTCCACACTCGCCGGAACACCAGTTGCTACCAGCGAATCACCGTATAAATCCGCCAGCAACGGGGGGGATAATTCTATGTTGTTTAAAGCCATAAAGGGGTTGGTAATTTAGGCGAATACCTGCCTGTCGTCAGACAGGAGTGTTAGTTTTTTTCGTTTCTTTGGTGCATCAAAAATAACCTTTTATGATTGCAGCTATGGGTATTAAAGTACAAAAAGCCGGAAGAAGCAAATTGCAGGATATCAGCCTTGAAAATCTGCCTTTTGGCAAATACTTCACCGACCATATGCTGGAAGCCGATTTTGAAAACGGTGAATGGAAGAATGCGGAGATAAAACCCTATCAGCCGATGCTGCTGAATCCTTCTGTGGCGGCCATTCATTATGGCCAGGCTATTTTTGAGGGAATCAAGGCCTATAAAAACAAGGAAGGCGATGCATTCATTTTCCGCCCGCTGGATAATTTCAAACGCTTTAATATTTCAGCTGAAAGGATGCAGATGCCCGGTGTGCCGGAAGAAATCTTCATGGATGGCATGAAGCAGCTGATACAGCTTGATAAAAACTGGATACCATTCAAAGAAGATCATTCCTTATACATCCGCCCCTTTATGTTCGCTTCAGATGAAGTGATTGGTGTCCGCCCTTCGGATAATTACAAGTTCATGATCATCCTGAGCCCTACAGGCCCGTACTACAGCGCACCGATGCGAATCTATGTTGAAGAAAAATATGTACGGGCGGTGCCCGGCGGTGTGGGTTATGCCAAGGCTGCCGGTAATTATGGTGCAGCCCTGTATGCCACGGCACAGGCCAAAAAGAAGGGATACGACCAGGTACTCTGGATGGATGCCTTTGAGCACAAATATGTACAGGAATGCGGTACCATGAATGTGTTCTTTTTTATTGGCAATACAGCCATTACTCCTGATCTTGAACAGGGAACGATTCTGGATGGTGTTACCCGCCAGAGTTCCATCACTTTGTTGAAAGAAATGGGTTTTGCTGTGGAAGAAAGACCACTCAGTATGGATGATATCATTGATGCCTATAAAGCCGGATTGTTGTACGAGGTATTCGGTACGGGCACGGCTGCCACCATTTCAATGATAAAAGAACTGCGTTACAAGGATTTTGTGATGCAGTTTGATGTGGAAAAATGGAAAACAGCGCCGCTGCTTAAAAAATGGCTGACCGACATCCGGGAGGGAAGAAGGGAGGATAAATACGGGTGGATGTATCCTGTATAAGTCTCTAAATTTCAGGAAACAGCAACCATGGTTGAATCATATTCACCACCATCACTTTTTTTGGTTTTGGTCCGATAATTATCGGGATGCTTTTTGGAATTTCACCCCCCCGCCTTTACCTTTGCCGTCCCAAAAATAAGGGACACGAATGCCTACAATTCAACAGTTAGTACGAAAAGGAAGAGAAATCATCAGGGCCAAAAGTAAGTCAAGGGCTTTGGACCAGTGCCCGCAACGCCGCGGCGTTTGCACCAGGGTTTATACAACTACCCCCAAAAAGCCGAATTCGGCGCTTCGTAAAGTGGCCAAAGTTCGTTTGACAAATAAAGTGGAAGTGATAGCCTACATTCCCGGAGAAGGGCATAACCTGCAGGAGCACTCCATCGTTCTTATCCGCGGAGGAAGGGTGAAGGATTTACCGGGTGTCCGTTATCATATCGTTCGTGGTTCGCTGGATACTGCCGGTGTAAAGGACAGGAAGAAGAGCCGTTCAAAATATGGTACCAAGAAAGAGAAAGCAAAAAAGTAATTAGTATAAAAAGTTTATAAAGTAATTTTCAAATGCGGAAAGCACAAGCAAAAAAACTCCCCCTGGCGCCAGATCCGAGGTTTAACGACAAACTGGTGACCCGTTTTGTAAATAACCTGATGTGGGAAGGGAAAAAAAGTGTGGCGTTTACCACTTTCTACAATGCATTGGAGAAAGTGTCGAAGCAAACCAATGAAGACGGCTACGAGGTTTGGAAAAAAGCCCTTGCGAATGTTACACCGTCTGTGGAAGTTCGCAGCCGGAGGATCGGCGGCGCCACTTTCCAGATTCCCACGGAAGTGCGTACCTACAGAAAAATTTCGCTCAGCATAAAATGGCTGATACGCTACAGCCGGGAAAGAAACGGCCGCAGCATGGCGGACAAGCTGGCCGGAGAAATTGTAGCAGCTTCAAAAGGTGAAGGTTCAGCTTTCAAGAAAAAGGAAGATACCCACCGCATGGCCGAGGCCAACAAGGCTTTTGCCCACTTTAAAGTGTAAGCAATGCAATTATATAAAAAGCCATCCGTTAACTGCGGATGGCTTTTTTAATTGTAGCAATGGCGATTATTTTTTTTCTGGAATGCAGCAGGATGTGATGGATTGCAGCAACCCTTTTTCATTAAATTCATACACATCACAGGCGGCTACAAAAGCTACTTGTTTATTGTTACGGATGAACTCGGCTGTACCGTTAATGGCTACCCGGTTTTTACCGGCGATAATATGGTTGGGTTTAAATACGGTAGCTATTGACCGAACATAGGCCGCCGTTTGTTCGCAATTGGCCAGCACTGCTTTTTTCCCCGAAAAAATATTTTCTCCCACCACGTACCATGTGATACCATCAGCCATATAATCATAGGTAAGTTCAAACCTGCCGCTTGAAAAGGCTTCGGCCACCCCGCTTTGATCAATGGGCTCCTGTTTTTTTACCAAGCGGTCAGGAATATTCCATTTTTTTGCTCCAGAAAATATAAGACATAATGCCCGGCACTATCCAAATCAACATGATAAGCATCGCGGGATCAAATTTACCTGAAACGATGACTCCGGAGTAAACAGCACCGGTAAGATCAAAAAATAAACCTGCATAAGCCCACTCTTTCATTTTTTTTAGTCCTGGTATCAGTATGGCCACCGATCCTGCGATCTTTGCCCAGCTGATAAACTGAATAAAATAAACCGGATAGCCCAGCCATATATGAAAGACCCTTTTGGTTTTTTCGTCCGGCCCGATGCCTCCTACGGAAGAGTAGATCATCCGTCCCGAAAAAATGATGGTGAACACCCAGTAAAGAAGGTTGGTTGTTTTTGGATTCATACTTATTGGGTTTATTTTTTAACTCAAAGCCAGAGGAGACTTTAATTTCTGTCATAGGCTTTCTGCAAATCAGCGATGATTATTTTTTTCATTTTAAGCATGGCCTGTATGGCCCTGTCAGCTTTTTCCCTGTCGGGGCTTCCGATCAATTCGCCCAGTTTTGCCGGAACAATCTGCCAGCTGACGCCAAACCTGTCCTTCAGCCAGGCGCACATACTTTCCTGCCCGCCATCGCCAGTGAGTTTTTCCCAATAATAATCCACCTCCTGCTGGTCAGCACAATCCACCACGAAGGAAACACCTTCACTAAATGTATCACTGTGTTCTCCGGGGCCATCCATTGCTATCAGGTTATACCCATTCAGCTTAAATTCTGAAAACATTACGTTACCGGCATTGGCATCGTTTTCCGGATATGGATACATAACCATTGTTTCGGCATTTTTAAATATGCTGCTGTAAAATTTGATGGCTTCTGCAGCTTTACCAAACTGGTTTCCGGTAAACAGCATGGATGGCGTGAGGGAGGGCGGGTCGCCGGGTTTACTCACCACCGATATCTGCCAATTCATTCCATATTTATCCTGCAGACAGCCATATCGTTCACTCCAGAAATATTTGTTAATCGGCATCAGCACAGAGCCTCCATCACGCAGCCTGTCCCAAATCCTGTTTGTTTCATCAATATTTTCACACAGTACGGAAAATGAAATAGAGGGGTTGATTTTAAACATGGGGCCGCCGTTCAGCGTCATGATTTTTTTGCCGAGCAGCTCAAATATCACCACCATACCGGTATCGTTGATGATCTTCGAATTCTTGAAAAGCGAGCAATACAGCTCAGCGGCTTCTTTGCCCTTGCCATCAAACCAGAGGCAGAGATAAATTTTGTTTGACATCATTTTTTTATTAATGTGATTCGGTATAGCTTTTAAAATTATTGAGTATGGCCTGCCAGCCCATACGCTGTAACTCCAGCGAATTTTCGTTCTCAGTTTCAAAACCTTCGTTAACAACTGTCTTTCCGTTTTTTTCACTTAACAGGACCCGCATCTTTCTTCCGTCATCCATTGTGGAAGCAATGAGCCGGTGTTTTACCACCTCATCATGTACGCCGCCAAAAACGAAACTGTAACTGCCGTCTTTAGCAGCCATAATGGCGGAAAACTTACCACCCGGCCGTAAATCATTTTCGGCCCTGGGGCAATGCCAGTCATCCGAAGCCTGGTTCCACCTGGTGATATGCCCGGGGTTTGTCCAGCAGTTCCATACTTTTTCAACAGGCGCATTTACTTCTGCAGATACGGTGATGGTGGTTCTTGCAGTTCCTTCGGCAAGTTCTTTTACTATAGCAAGTGCATTGGGCCACATTTTTTCAAACATGGCTTTATACTCATCGTTAATTTCCATGTCAACCAGTAATTCAGTTGCACCATTTTCGCCTTTCAGCGTATAGTTTTCTGTTGCACCGGACCATTTTTTTACTTCATCACTGGTGGTATCTTCCACCCCGTCTTTTACAAAACCGAGGTGGCGGAACGACATATATTCATTCGGCCGGTTAGCCGCCACTTCGCTAACCATACCGTTGCCGTTGCCATCATGAAAATGCAGTTTGCTGCCTTCTTTCCAGTTATCTGTTTTAACGGCGGAGCCTTCGGCAAAACCCGGGTCCATGTTTGGTAAGCATCCAGGTCCCATAACACTTCCCATACTTTTTCTTTTGGGCTTTGATCCGGACGGAGAAATGAATCTTTTGCATGGTAGTTATTTTTTAGTTTTTTTGAGGGCAGCTTTTTCTTCATTCAATTTCTTCCGGTATTTGACTATTCTTTTTACCAAACCAAGCGGAACAGGTTTGTTGAGAGGAAACTGTACAGTTCCTTTTCCTCCTTAGTATGTTGCAAGTTCTTTTTTGAATTCTGCAGCTTCCCTTGGTGCAGGATATACACTTGCATGATTGGTAAAACCGGCGAAATAAATGAGGATACCAGGATACTTATAACCGGCTATGCCATAGCTGATCAGTTCTTCTGCTTTGGGAGCAGCGGTTTTGATCGTCATGCGGATTTTTTCAAGTGCTGCCCGGGTGGATGGCGGAAATGAGCGGATATATTCATCCACATTTTTAGCAATGATCCTTTTGGTTGCCATTGCCATGCTGGTTTTGTTTCAGGGGTATTAAAGCTAAATCTGTTTCATTATTTATAAAAATAAAAAAGGCGCCTTACGGCGCCCTTTGGCAGCAGCTGTTTGGTTACGACTAAATCTTAAAGCCGATGGTAAGCAGAGCAGTTCCCCCATTGTCTTTCAGGTTGGCAAATGTATTGGCCCTGGGCGCATTTACCCGGTACGGGAAATGCACATCTTTATTCAGGCGATGCACATAGGTAAGATCAATAAATATCCCTTTGTTGCGGTAACCCAGCCCGCCGCTCAGGTTCATTTTTCTTGCTTTAAGTTCTTTGTCTTTATACGGGCTGCCGTAATAAGCAAACCCCAGCCTTGCCATAATAATTTTAAACTTCAGCTCACCACCCAACCGGAAGTTGAAAGCCCCTTTTGCAATAGCATCCACGGCATCATTAAATGGCTTATACGTCGCTTTGGTTTCTTTGGTTACTTCTCCATCGGGCCCGAAATGGTTCCAGCGGTAGTTGATGTATTCGATATCGGCTGTAATAAATCCTTTCTGCCGGCTCACATTCTCCACTTCCCTGAACACATAGGCTCCGCTGAGGATGATTTTGACGGGAGTATATAATGTATAGCGGGTATCTTCCAGTGGTCCCCCGGTAAGGGTGGAAGAGGCCACACTGTCATACCCGGTATTGGGGGCAAAGAGCTGTTCAAGATGGGTGGCCATACCTGCATCAAAACTTTCTTTCAGCATTAATATATTGGGCGAATGCAGGGCAAGACCGAGCCGTACATAATCTTTGGGCCTGTAGATAAATCCGAGCTTCAGGTTAAGTCCGGCGCCTGTGAGTTTATAATTTTCCCGGTAGGCCATGTAGCTGAAATCATTGTCTGTATCACCTGTTGCATCTGATTCACGGTAGTAGGTATTTCGAACCAGTTTTACAAGGGGGATGCCCAGGGTTCCGCCAACCATAAACTTTTTGTGCAGCTCATGCCCGATGGCAAAAGTTATCTCATTTATCCCGCCGCTGGTCTGGCTGTTTAGTTCCTGGTTCAGCAGGGCCGGAAATTCGGAACGGGCTATTACTTTTTTTGTGCCGTTGATGGTGGCAGTATCCACCAGGTAAGTGTACAGGGCCATTTTAGTGGTCAGTGAAATATTGTTGTTGTTCAGGGCTTCATCAATAGTGAGATTGGATGATGCAAATTCATCTGCCAGCGGTTCGGCACAACTGCTGTAATCATTCTGTCCGTTATATATCACCGGCTGGTTGAAATCGGCCAGACGGGTAAAAGTGATGGCATAGCTGTTTCTGACCTTGTATCCAAAGCCGCCTAATACAAAACCAGATGTGCCAAAAACGAAGTTGTTGTTATTATTGCCTGTAAAATCTGTTCCGCGGAAATTACTGCGGGGTTTGCCAAACTGAAGACCGGGACTAAGAATAAAATCAGATGTTTTAAAGAATGCGAGCCCTGCTGGATTTACGAGTGCCGCAGTTGCATCTCCGCCCAGCGATCCCATGGCCCCGCCAATGGCCTGGTTGCGGGCGGTGCCGGTTTGTGTGGTCCAGGAAAGGCGCAACGCTTCTTCCGGAACCTGAGCCGGGACTATTTGGTGAAATGACAGAAAAAACAGGGATGCGTAAAATTTTATTTTCATAAACGGGGTATTACTGATGATTTAGGACCGAAGGAAAACATGCAGAAAATGCCAGGTCATTGTCCTGTACAGATCTTAATTCCTTGAAGGCCTTGATACACCGCCGCTGCTTCCGCCTGACTTACCTGAACTGCCCGATGATGAATTATTGTTGTTTCCGGAAGATGATGAAGAGGGAGTATAGGTTCTTGTTGAACCGCCGCCGGAATTATCATTGGAGAAAATGGTCCTTATTTTATTGCTGAGACCATTATCGGAATTGCTGTTGTTATTACTGTTATTGTAAACGGGCCTTGTTGTGGTGCGGACTGGGATTTTTACATTACCGGAATTATTGTTGGTATTGTTTGTTGCTGTGTTGGTATAACCAGCAAGGTTAAAATAGCGTTTGACAACCGGCGGAGAAGCGGGCGCTTTGGGATTTACAAATACATAGTTATAGTTGTTCAGGCAGCAGCAGAAGGGGTTATAGTAATAGTTCCAACGGTTATAAGGGTTGTTGAAACTGCCATAATAATAATTATAACCAATGCTGTAACGGTCAGTAAAGTACCAGTCATCCAGTTCATTCCAGCGGTAACGGTTACGCACCTTCATGCGCAGGTAGCGGTCATCGTAGTACTGGTCATCATAGGAATATTGTTTTTCTTCTTCCCTTACATCATCATCGGTTTCATTCTGGGGTTTCGCAGCCGAGTAATAAACATCATCCGGAGTTTGGCCGGTTTTATAAGCGGTGGTGCAACTGCTGAAAACGATTACGGTTAATGCCAGGAGTAAAATTGTAGTCTTCATGGCAAATGGTTTATCGGGTTAAAAATGAAGTTACTACTTTTGTGCCGCCCGGGGAAAAAGGATTGGCCGGGCACAATCGTTTGCATTTCAGCAACAAAGATTTAGCCATTTTGCCGGATTATTGTGCAGGCTGCTGTTAATTTAAAACTAAAGATCAGGAAGAGACTAAACTTAAAACATGAGCAAAGAAATTACATCCAGAGCTACAGACTATTCTCAATGGTATAACGACCTTGTAATAAAAGGAAGCCTGGCTGATTACTCGGCCGTAAGGGGCTGCATGGTCATCAAACCCTATGGTTTTGCTTTATGGGAGAATATGCAGGCAGCCCTTGATAAAATGTTCAAAGATACCGGGCATGTGAACGCTTACTTTCCCCTGTTTGTCCCAAAAAGTTTTCTGGAGAAAGAAGAAGGCCATGCGGAAGGCTTTGCCAAGGAATGTGCAGTGGTTACGCATTACAGGTTAAAGGCCAATCCTGATAAAAAAGGATCGCTGATGGTGGATCCGGAAGCAAAACTCGAAGAGGAACTGATCATCCGGCCTACCAGTGAAGCGATCATCTGGAACACCTACAAGGACTGGATACAATCGCACCGGGATCTGCCGCTTTTAATCAATCAATGGGCCAATGTGGTGCGCTGGGAAATGCGGACCCGGTTGTTTTTGCGTACAGCTGAATTTTTATGGCAGGAAGGTCACACAGCCCATGCTACCAAAGAAGAAGCGGTGGAGGAAGCAGAAAAAATGCTGGAAGTATATGCCACATTCGCCGAAGAATTTATGGCTGTACCGGTAATTAGAGGTATTAAAACAGCCGGCGAACGTTTTGCCGGCGCTGAAGAAACCTATTGTATTGAGGCCATGATGCAGGACGGAAAGGCATTGCAGGCCGGCACTTCCCATTTCCTGGGTCAGAATTTTGCCAGGGCTTTTGATGTAAAATATTCCAATAAAGAAAACCAGCTGGATTATGTGTGGGCCACCAGCTGGGGGGTAAGCACCCGGCTGGTCGGCGCCCTGGTAATGGCGCATAGCGATGATGACGGGCTGGTGCTTCCGCCAAAGATAGCACCGGTGCAGGTGGTAATTGTTCCCATTTATAAAGGCGATGAACAAAAGAAAATGATAGATGCTAAGGTGAATGAAATAATGAAAGAGCTGAAAGTCCTTGGCATAAGGGTAAAGTATGATGACAACGACAACGCTAGACCGGGCTGGAAATTTGCCGAATATGAAATGAAAGGCGTACCGGTGCGGCTGGCATTGGGTGCAAGGGACCTTGAGCAGGGTGTGGTGGAGGTAGCCCGAAGGGATACAAAAGAAAAAAGAACGCTGAGCCTGGAGGGCATAGCTGCATATACAAATCTTTTGCTGAAAGAAATACAGGAAAATCTTTTCAGTAAAGCAAAGGCTTTCAGGGATGAGCATATTACACCTGCCAATACATGGGATGAATTTGTACACTTGCTGGATGAAAAAAGCGGGTTTATAACTGCTCACTGGGACTGCACGGCAGAAACCGAAGAGGCCATTAAGGAAAAAACAAAGGCCACTATCCGCTGCATTCCCCTGAATAACCCGAAAGAAGAGGGTAAATGCATACTTACGGGAAAGCCATCTGTACAAAGAGTTTTATTTGCGAGGGCTTATTAAGGGGTTTACCCGCAAAAAATAATTGAGTTGATTGGGCATCCGGTGCCATAACCTTTTTTCAACTGCATATTCAGTGAATTAAATTTTGCAGGCAAAATTTAATTTTCTTTACTTTTATGCGCACCAAAACCAAATGAATTATGGAACAAAATCAAAACACCCCTCTTTTTTCCCTGAACCTTGATGCCCAAAACAGCTACACACTCCGCAGCATGGCTTCCTGGGCCAAAGTGCTGGGTGTGGTGGGGCTGATAATGGGTATATTATGTATCCTGCTGGGTATATTGGTACAACAGGCGATGAACCAGTATGGCGGCGGTCTTTCGACTTCAGTTATCGGTAACTGGGGCATGGCTTTTTATGTAGTGGTCGGGCTGATTTTTATAGTTACATCCATATTTGCCCTGAATGCCGGTAATAAAATCAACGCTGCGCTGCAAGCCAATGACCGTGCTGCCCTGAATTCCGGCTTTGCCAATGCCCGGAATTATTTTGCCTTTTGGGGGGTTATTATCATACTGCTGCTGTTGCTGGGCTTACTGTCACTGCTGGGGAGTCTTGGATAAGTCTAAAATACTAAATACAATTACTCAGAAAAGTCCCGGCATCGGGACTTTTATTTTACCGAGAGATAATTATAGTCTTTCAGCAGTACATCCAGGAAATCAAAAGCGGGCATACCGGATTCAATTTTCAGGTGTGAGTTTATTTTGGATGCTGCAGCTTCGGCTGTAAATCGTCAGCATAAAGTGGACTAAAAGGTCCTAATTTTAAGAGAGTGTTTCCATTATTTAACATTAAAATTAAAACAATGGAAAAGAAGCCAAAACAGTCCACCGAAAACTTCATTAAAGACATTCGTTGCAGAACCCGCAGGGTATTTTCTTCCGAGCAGAAGATCATGATTGTAATGGAAGCCCAGAGGGGTGAACATTCCGTAGCTGAGCTATGCCGCAAACATGCCATTTCCCAGGGCAAAATCGAGAGATACCATCGCTCAATGAAAAATGTGGTTAAACTTGACAATTATTATCACCCGGAGCAATTAAAAGAGGCGATTGCTGAATTTGTCGAATACTATAACAATGAACGGTATCATGAGTCCTTGAATAATGTGCCGCCTGCTGATGTGTATTACGGCCGGGAAGAAGAAATATTAAAAGAAAGAGAGCGTATCAAAAAAGCATCAATAAAAAAACGAAGACAGCTATTTTTACATGAAAAGTTATTAAATTCAGGAACAGAAACACTATCTAGCAATTAGTACACTTTTGTTTGACGACATACAAGGCCGACAAGAAACCCGGCCAGATGAACCTGGTGCTTGAAACACTTTACCGCCAAAAAACAGATTTCCTTGAATCCGATTTTGAGAAATTGTTCTCCGTCATCCGTAACCGGATCACCAACCGCAGCCTGCTGGTGCTGTTCACCAATTTTGAATCGGTGGAAAGCCTGCAACGGGAGATGGCGGCCCTCAAAAAAATGGCCAAATACCATTTGCTGCTTGTTGGTTTCTTTGAAAATACTGAACTGAAATCGGTGCTGGGGAAAAAAGCAGCTACACTCGAGGATATTTATATCAAAACCATAGCTGAGAAATTCATGTATGAAAAAAAAATGATGGTGAAGGAGCTGCATAAGAACGGCATCCTTTCCATCCTCACAAGCCCCGAAAACCTGACTGTAAATACAGTGAACAAATACCTGGAACTGAAAACCAGAATGTCTATTTAAGTGAGAAGTCAGAAGTACATTTGCAACTCAACATCAGGATAGTGACCAAAAACCAGCCACAGGCAGCCAGTATTTTCGAGGAAGGACAGGTATTGCTGATTGACAAACCGCTCCGCCGGACTTCATTTGATGTGGTAAGAAAAATCAGGAACCTTGTCCGGGTAAAAAAAGTGGGGCATGCCGGTACCCTCGATCCACTGTCCTCCGGTTTACTTATTATCTGCACCGGAAAATTTACCAAACGCATTCATGAATACATAGCGCAGGAAAAAGAATATACCGGCACCTTTACGCTGGGGGCTACCACACCTACTTATGACCTCGAAAGCAGGCCGGAGAATTTTAAACCGGTTGACGATATTAAGGCCGAACAGATAAGAAATACCGCTTTACAATTTACCGGGGATTTATTACAGGTGCCGCCTGCCCATTCGGCCATCAAACAGGATGGCAAACGGGTATATGAACTGGCCAGACAGGGAAAGGAAGTGGTATTGGAGCCGAGGAAGATTAAAATCCGTGAATTTGAAATAACGGGAATGGATATGCCGGTTGTTCATTTCAGGGTGGTATGTTCAACCGGAACCTATATCCGCAGCCTGGCTCATGATTTTGGCGCTGCACTCGGTTGCGGCGCTTTTCTCAGCAATCTTTGCCGTACCCGAATCGGTGATTTTCATCTTAAAGACGCCATGAGCCTAGAAGCATTTGAGCAGAAAGTAAAAAACGGTTACAGTACGAAAGGATAGCTGATGGCTAACTGAAACTGGTCTGCATCCCTCCATCTTTTATAACCAAACCATTTGTTCTGTACATCTTTCTTGTCCGGCGAAGGGCTCGGGTCTTTTGCCTTGATGGAATAATCAAGCCGGATAACAAAGAAACTGAGGTCAATGCGGAAACCCGTGCCAACCCCAACCGCAAGGTCTTTGACCAGCCGGTTAAAACGGAACACTTCCTCATCCTCTCTTCCCGAGGGGGGCATTTTTACATACCAAATATTGCCTATGTCCGTAAACAACGCCCCTTCTACCGGGAAACCAAATAGCCTGAACATCGGGTAGCGGTATTCGATATTCGCTTCAAGCTGCAGATCTCCGTAGCGGTCGGGCAAACCCGTTGTTCCGAAATCTTTGATATACGATCCCGGCCCCAGTTTTCTCAAGCCCCATGCCCGCATGCTGTTGGGCCCGCCGGCAAAATATTGCCGCAGCAGCGGCAGGTTGTATTTCTTGTTTTCGTTAACCGTTGAGTTAAACTCATAACCGATACCTGCGAAAGCATGCAGGACCAGCGCTGTACGGTTTATATTGATCTTACGGGCAAACTCGGCATCCACTTTAATAAAACGGAACAGATTGCTGTCGAGGAAATCATTTTTGATAAGACCGGAAAGCAAACCCGAAACCTCAGTGTTGAAATTGAAAACATTCACATGTTTGTTCCGTCCTCCCGTTATCCGCACCCCGGTCCGCATGGAAGAAATAAAACCGTCTGCAAAAATGTTTTTCAGTGAGGGGTTATTGGTAAATATATCCAGCAGGCGCAGCTGGGGCTTGAAGGAGGAATATTCTATATTGGGAAAACGAAGAGTGATGAACTTTTTGTCCCACTGAAATTCGTAACCCCATGAGCCGTTAATGGTACGGAGGTCGTACAGCTGCCGCCTTTCCGTCAGCGATGCATTAAAGGCCAGCACGGTGCGGAAGCTGGGGCGTATTTTTTCCGGGAGGCGGTTCATGCGGGGGATGGGCCGCGGAAAACTGATGGTATGATTGATGCTAAGTTGTCTTGTCTGAATGAACTTGATGTCGGTGGCTGTGTCTTTTCCTGTTTCAATGCCAATACGGATGTTGGTGGAAGCCTGGCTGGCTGATCTGGCAAAGTTCCTGTTCAGCAGGCCCAGGTTAACACCAATTCCAAACAGGTTACCGGAGACCACCGTGTTGTTGTTACTTGCTTCCAGGTTGGCGGTAAAGGAATATTTCCTGGCGGGTGTAAGGCGAATAACAAAATCAACCGTATCTCTTCCCTTCAGCGGCAGGGTATCAATGTTTACCAGCCGCCAGGCGCTGAACGAATTAAAACGGCTGATAGTACGGGAATAATTTCGCTGGTCATACAATTCGCCTGTACGCAGGAAAATATTGGGCGGAATGCTTTTAGGCTTAAAGGAATTAGGATATGAAACCACTTTTACATTACCAATCATTGTTTCTTTTCTGGTGAAGCCGCTTGCCTGGAACGGCGTATCAGGGTACACGGTGATATTACCTACATAGAATTTCTTCAGCTTGCTGCTGTCATAACCGGGCCGCAACCTTATTTCGAGATTAGCCGTCGGGTTTTCCCGCCGCTCATTCAGTTTTTGCAGTTGTTCCAGTTGCTCCAGCGGATCGAAAGTGGGCTGCAGTAAAGCAATGTCAAGGGTATCCCACAACCCGATCAGTTCCTCCCGCCCAAAACGCATATAGCCGTTGTTGCGGTAAAGCATCACCAGGCGGTCCAGTTCCCCGGCAATAGTTGCTTTGGCAAAGGGATCGCCTTTTTTTACAAGGCCCGGCTGACGGGTGGCCAGCGCCTGCAGTTCCGGTTGTTTGATAATATAGGCAAAAGAATCAATGCGGACCACTTTGCCGGGGCGAACGTTGAACTGAACCGTTGTACGGTATTGTCCCGATATGGAAGAATCAATAACAGCCGTGTAGGTAATGGTATCCCCGAAATATCCCAAAGAGATAAGCAATGCCCGCATAAAAATTACTGACTTATCCGCATTGGCACTTTCATACACCGGCGGGTTTTCCAGCACGGGCCTGTTAAATCCTTTGTACAGCAGCTTTCTTGCCGCCCTTACCCGTATACTGTCATCCAGTTGGTTGGCCAGCCTGGATTTCAGCTGGTTTTTTTCTTCTGGGGTGAAGTTTCCCTGCACCTCTACATTATATTTGAAGACAAAAGGTTTATTTGCAGGATAATTTTTCGGCACCACTCCGCATGAATGCAACAGGAAACAGGCAGCAGCGATGTTCAATATTGCAAATAAAGTTCGTTTATTCATCAACGGGTGGGGTGCATTAAGCGATACAAGAGCGAAAAGACATGCTTGCTAAATCAAAGCTCAAATATATCCAAACTTTAGGCCAGAAAAAATTCAGGCAGAAGGAGCGGCGCTTTATTGCCGAAGGCCCGAAAATAGTGGCGGAGTTGCTGAAAGCCCGAAGGGAAAACATCAGTGAAATTTTTGCGGTGCCTCAATGGATAAAAGAAAACAGGCAACTTATTTTACAAACGCCCTGCATAGAAATAAGCGGGCAGGAATTAGAAAAGATTTCACAACTGAGCACACCCAACCAGGTGCTGGCCGTAGTAAAACAATTTGATGATGTCAGGCCTCTTAATGTAAAAGGGAAAATCACACTGGCGCTGGATGCCATCCGGGACCCCGGCAACCTGGGCACCATCATCCGTATTGCTGACTGGTTTGGCGTAGAGCAAATCGTTTGCAGCAATGACTCGGCCGAAGTTTACAATCCCAAAACAGTGCAGGCCACCATGGGCAGCATTGCCAGGATAAATATTTATTACACAAATCTTGAAGATTGGCTGGCTGATCAAAAAGATATCCATATTTATGCTGCTATGCTGGAAGGACAGGATATCACAAGCATGAATAAACTGAACGAGGGCATCATTCTGACAGGCAATGAGTCATCCGGTATCAGCCCGGCATTATTGCAATGGGCGAATGTAAAGATCACCATCCCTAAAAAAGGTAATGCAGAATCATTGAATGCGGCAGTGGCAACAGGTATTATTCTCTCACATATCACCTGAACTGCACCGCCCTCACCGGTTGAATTTTCCTTACCAGCAGGGATGGGATCATCAGTATCAAAAAACAAACGATTAAAGTGCCGGCACATACTGCCAGCACCTGCCACCATATTATTTTAACTGCAGCAGTGCTTACATAATAGGCTTCTTCCTTCAGCCGTATAAAACCGGTTGCATCCTGCAGCCACAATAAACCAAGTCCTAGTACGGCGCCCATGGTTATACCGGTAAGCGTAATGATGGCTGCGTGCCGCAGAAAGATTTTTTGAACGGTCCAGTCAGTGGCGCCAAGTGATTTCAACACCCCTATCATCCGCACCCTTTCCAGAACCAGGATGAGGGTGCAGGTGATCAGGTTGATTAAAGCCACAATGGCGATTATGGCAATCAGTATCAGGGTGTTTTTATCCTGCAGTTTCAGCCAGTCAAAGATATTGGGGGAAATATCCCAGGCGCTGACGGTATTCCAGGTAACCGGGAAATTATCCTGTTCATATATTTCACGGCTTACCCTGTTTATTTTTTTATAATTATTCAGGAAAATTTCATATCCGCTTATTTCATCGGGCTCCCATTCGTTCAGCCGCTGTATCAGTTTCATATCGCCGATGGCAAAAGTCCGGTCGTATTCTTCAATACCGGTTTTGTAAATGCCGGCTACCGTAAGCCTGTCGGGCCGGAGGGAACCATCGGGCCGTATAAAATAGATGAATATCCTGTCGTTCAGTTTTATTTTTAACCGGTCAGCAGTTATGGATGAAAGAATGATCTCCCGGCTGTACGTACTGTCGTTGTAACGGAGCTGCCGTCCCTGCCGGATAAAACCATTGAGATTGCCGGACCCAAAACTGCTGTCAAATCCTTTTACGATCAACCCTTCAATCTCATCTTTTGTTTTCAGAATAGCATAACGGGTGGCATAGGGGTGAATACCGGTCACATCGGGATGCCGCCGGATGCTTCCGGCAACAGCATCATTTTTAATGATCGGCGTTTCTTCGGAAATAATGGCCCTGTCCGGCTCCTTCTCCAGCACCCGGATGTGCCCGATGAAGCTGAACACTTTACTGCTGACTGTTTCTTTAAAACCATTGGCCAGCGACAGGGCGATGATCATTACCATTACACTGATAACCGTGGCCGCGGCGGACAGCCGGATGATGAACCGGGAAAAGGATTTTTGCTGGTTAAATGCTATACGGTTTGCTATAAAGCCTGCAACCTTCAAGAGTAACTGTTTGTCTTTTACCAAAAATAAGCTGCCTGAAAGATTTCTCCTCTTTTTTAGGTTATTTTAGGCAATATTGTGAACGAATTACAGAGAACAACCGGATGAAAACCCTTCTCACAGCACTTTCTTTTTTAATTGCCTTTGCCGTACAGGCACAATTACCCGATCATATTTACAAGCCGAATATCCGTACGGTGAAATTGTTCAAAGCCGGAGATATGTACAGCTATCCTGTTATTATGCTCAACAGCACCGACCAGCTGGAACTGCATTTTGATGATATGGATGCCGATGTAAAATTCTATTATTACAGCTTCCAGCTTTGCAATGCCGACTGGAAACCCGCCAATGTGCAGACCTTTGATTATGTCCGTGGTTTCCAGAGCAACCGCATCGGCACTTACCGCAATTCCTCCATTGTAGGCACCCGCTATACCCATTACACAGCCACTTTTCCGGAACGGAATTCGGCCCCGACCCGCGGGGGAAATTACCTCTTGAAGGTTTTCCTGAATGACGACACTTCCAAACTGGCTTTTACCAAACGCTTTCTGGTGGTAAATACCAAAGCGACTGTTTCGGGTATTATCACACAGCCATACGATAATAATTTTTTTCAAACCCATCAACGTATCCAGGTCAATGTAAGCACTGCTGCCGGGCAGATCAATGCTTTTTCACCGCAGGACCTGAAGGTTGCATTAGTTCAAAACAATGTTTGGGCAACAGCCACAATGATTGACCGGCCTACCGTCTTCCGCGGAAATTATTACGAGTACAGTGATGAAGAAAACACCACTTTCCCCGCCGGTAAAGAATGGAGATGGATTGATTTGCGCAGCCTGCGGCTGCAAAGCGACCGTATGCAAAAAATTGTGGACAACGACAGCACCAGCCGCATTGATGTATATGTGTCACCCGATGCAGACCGCCGGCAGAAAGTATATATTTATTACAGGGACCTGAACGGGATTTATACCATCGAAAACAGGGATAATGCCAACCCGCTCTGGCAAAGTGACTATGCCTGGGTGCATTTTACCTTTGTGCCTCCCGGCAACAGGGCATTTGAAGGCCAAAGCCTTTACCTGTTTGGTGAGCTGACCAACTATGAACAGAATGACGGATCCAGAATGGACTTTAACGAGGAGGAAGGCGTATATGAAAAAGCATTGTACCTGAAACAGGGATACTATAACTATTCCTATGTTACGCTTACTGACAGAAAAGATGCGCCGGCCACTTATGAAAATACTGAAGGCAATTACTGGGGCACGGAGAACAGTTATATGATACTGGTTTATTTCCGTCCATTTGGCGGCCGGTCGGATGAGCTGATCGGGTTTACCCGTCTGGGTTCTGCATTTCAGCGATAGTTCGTTAATTGGTTAATCAGGTATTGGTTAACCGGAATGGACAGGCAGCAGCAAAATAATGGCACTTTATCTGCTGATTACCCAGTTAACCAATAATCAAATCCCACTATATTTGCGGCGGCAGGTCTTACACGACCAGCTCCTGCTGAACCCTCCCAGGGCCGGAAGGCAGCAAGAGTAGGTGGTTGAGCGGTGCGATGTAATCAGCCTGCCTTTTTTTATTTAAGATTGGAGATTTAATATTTAATATTGCGTAACACCTCTAATCTTATATTTTGTATATGAATTCCGAAGGACTTCAAAAAAGGCTGAAAGAATTTGCTTATAGAATTGTTCCGCTCTGTGAAGCATTACCGCCCAAAAAAGTTTCAAAAGTTATTGAAGACCAATTAATGAGATCTGCGTTTTCTGCTGCTGCTAATTACAGGGCAGCATGTAAAGCGCAGTCTAAAAAGGCATTTTCATCGAAACTGAGCATTGCGTTTGAGGAAATTGATGAATCACTTTTCTGGCTTGAAGCGATTTCAGATTTGAAGCTTGTAAAAGAACATAATTTGTTACTACTGATAAGAGAGGCTGATGAATTAACCAGAATACTGGCTGCATCACGCAAAACAACACAATCAAAATTGAAGTCCTGAATATTCAATCTTAATCTTAAATCTTAAATAAATATGAAGTTTTTCATTGATACCGCTAATCTTTCACAAATAAAAGAGGCCAACGAACTCGGAATTTTAGATGGTGTAACCACCAACCCCTCCCTGATGGCCAAAGAAGGCATCAAAGGCGAAGCGGCGGTGATGAACCATTACAAAACCATTTGCGAAATGGTGGACGGGGATATCAGCGCTGAAGTGATTGCCACCGATTTCAGCGGGATTGTGGAAGAAGGAAAAAAACTGGCAGCCATTCACCCGAATATCGTGGTAAAAGTGCCGATGATCAAAGACGGGGTAAAAGCTATCAAATGGTTTGCTGATAACGGCATCCGCACCAACTGCACCCTGGTGTTTTCTGCCGGGCAGGCCATCCTTTGTGCTAAGGCCGGCGCATCTTATGTATCGCCGTTTATCGGGCGCATTGATGACAGCGGCTGGGATGGTGTACAGCTGATTGAGCAGATCAGACATATCTATTCCGTGCAGGGATTTAAAACGCAGGTATTGGCGGCTTCCATACGCAATCCCAACCATATCATCCGATGTGCCGAGGCCGGGGCGGATGTTTGCACCTGTCCGCTGGATTCAATTTTAGGATTACTCAAACATCCGCTGACGGATATCGGCCTGGCCAAATTCCTGGAAGATGCCAAAAAAACTATTTGATCAGAATAGATAAACCCGCCATCAGCGTTTCCCTTTGTTCTTTTGTTTTCGCTGCTGGATATCCCGCATGATGTCATCATGCGCAGGCAGCGGACCATCGGGTTTTTGTTTTATCCAGATGGTGATCTCTTTCCAGATGGAAGGGTTTGTTTTCAGCACAGCTTGTATGGTCACTTTATCCGGTGTAAAATCTTCCGGTATGATCAGTTCATTGCCCTGAAATTTTGCCGTGGGGCAACTGAATTCAATTTCTTTTGAGGTAAGGGGCATCCAGCGGCCATTGCTCAGTTTGCCATCCACATTGATGTAGTTATGCTGGCCTTTCTTCAGGCTGTCGGTGTAGAGGTGAAAATAGATGCTGTCCACTTTTTGGGCAGCAAGGGAAGATGCGATTGCGATGATTAAAGCGGATAGTAAAAATTTCTTCATTGCTGTGTAAAAGTCGCAAATCCGTGCCAAAGGGTTGCCGGGCAGTTTTCGCATGCCTGGTCAGCAGGGGTTTCTCATTCTTTTAACTTTTGCGCCCTTATTTTTTTATCAGCTGAAGCAGGATGGTTTTTTCCCTCGCAGGCAGTTCACACTGGGCCTTGCCGGAAGTATTATCGCTTACCACCCAGATATTACCCTCATTGTCCACGGTGATGCCTTCGAGGTTCATGCTATAGTCCTGGTCTTTGTATTCATTGGAGATCTGGGAAAAACGTTCTACGTTCAGGTCCTTCAGCGTTTCTTTTTTCAGGTTGCCGCTTTTATCTATTTCGATGGCCTCGATGAACTGCTGGCGCAGTTTGCCTTTGGAATAGGATTTCAGGCAGAGCAGGCGGTCGTTTTCCTTATCGTAGCAAATATCGGAATAGTGCCACTGCGGGTTTTGCAGCGGCAGTTCGATCATGGACTCATATTTCAGGCTGAAGCTGTTGTCATCGCTTCCGGGTTCTATGCTGAAGGTCCATATCTGGGATACGGTCATTTCCTCGTTGCACTCCCGCAGGATGTAGAATTTGTTATTGGTTTCGTTGGCGGCGATGCCTTCCATACCATCGCCGTTTTTGGATTTGGGCGGCAGGGGCGCCGATGTTTCAACCTGGCAGGATGCTGCCATCGGCCTGTATTACTTCGATGGCAATGTTTACAGGGGCTTCAGCAATAAGGAAAGAGGGTTGTCTGTTCGCTGCCTCAGGGATTAGAATTAATTTGATTCATTTGATTATTTGATCATTTATTCCGCCTGTTACATCGGGAAGCTGTTTGAAATTTCATAAATTTGAATATTAAATGATGAAAAAATGAGAAAACACTTACTTGTTCTGATGTCTATGCTAAGCCTTAGTACGATAGTGTATGCCCAGCAGTATGGATCATTCAAAGATGCTCGTGATGGACGGGTGTATAAGACAGTGAAAATTGGAAGCCAGGTTTGGATGGCTGAAAACCTGAATGTGGCCAAATTCCGCAATGGCGACCCTATTCCTGAAGTTAAAACAGATGAAGAATGGGAAAAAGCAGGGCAAAACAAAAAACCGGCTTGGTGTTACTACGATAATGACCCCACAAATGGAGTTAAATATGGCAAGTTGTATAATTGGTATGCGGTGAACGATCCAAGAGGTCTCGCACCTGTTGGGTATCATATCCCTTCCGATGCTGAATGGACTGTACTTACAGATTATTTGGGAGGAGCTGGTAATGCTGGAGCCAAAATGAAATCAAAAAATGATTGGTATCAGGATGGCAACGGCACCAACAGCAGCGGCTTTAATGGTCTTCCGGGCGAGTACCGTTACAGCGGTGGAGCGTTCGGCGGCGTTGGTAGGGGCGGTTTCTGGTGGAGTTCTTCGGTGGGCAAGGCGAACTATGCCAGGGACCGCGTCCTGGATTACGGCGGTGGCGGTGTGGGCAGAGGCTACGGCAGTAAGGGGAGAGGGTTGTCTGTTCGTTGCCTCAGGGATTAATTTATTTGATTCATTTGACAATTTGATTATTTGATTATTTACCGCGAAGCGGTCGATTTTTTTTTGAAATTGGCGCTTTACAGTGATCTACCGGTCTATAAATCAACCTATGATTTATTAATAGGAATCTTTCAGTTTCTTTGTAACTGACAGTTTCTTCTTTCGGTTTTCTGCCAGTTTTCTTGCCCTCATTTTGGCATAATCATTCAGTCCCCACCATTCATGTATCACCAGAACAGCAGGCCGCTTTTCTTTTACCATTCCGGGTTCATCTTTCTTTTTGTCGCTGCTCTTGCAGGAAATAAACAGAATGGCACAGGCCAGCGGTAAGCCGGGAAGTTTTTGCAGCAGTTTCATAATTAAAGAATTTTAAAAGGACTGTAAAGGTCAGGGAAAATCTATAATGGTGGTTTGGCATCCAGCACTTCAACTTCAAAAACCAATATACTGTTCGGTGGAATTTTAGCCGCCCTTGTACGGATAGCATATGCCAGATCAGACGGTATCACCAGTTTTATTTTACCGCCCACTTTGCAAAGCGGCACACCAATTTGCCATCCTCTTATCAGTCTTTTCAATGGAAATGTAGCCGGTTTTTCTTTTGTCTGGTCAAATACTGTTCCGTCTGCGAACAGATAGCCCTTATAATGCACCACCACTGTATCGTCAATAGAAACCTGCCTGCCGGTACCTTCTTTCATCATTGTATAATAAACACCCTGCTCATTGTTCTTTACATCTGTTTTGCCGGAGGCGATAGCATCTTCAATTAGTTTAATATCGGTTTGCCGCTGTTGTACACTGTCCACATGACCAGCCAGGTTTATTTGTGGCGGTGGCAGAGTTTCTTCTTTTAGATTTTTCCAGGAGCCGTTGCTGCGTTGACACCACACCTGGCCAAAACTTGCTTCAATATAATTTTTACGAGAGTAATAAAATGTAGCGGGTTGCTGAATGGTGTTCCACTTACCCTCTATTTTGCATGTCCCTATTAGTTTCCATCTATTTTCTTGCGGTAAAAAAATATAACCGCTGTATAATGAAAAATTTCCAGCAGAATCTGTCGCCTGTGAAATAAGCAATTTATAGGGTTCATTGATTTTCCAATCAAACTTCCACGACATTTTAGCAAATCTTCTATCATAACCTACTTGAGAACCTGTGACAATTCCGCTGCCATTACCTTCATAGTAAAAGCTTATCGCCTTAGTTCCTCCAGAATATTTTTTTATCACAAGTCTGACTGCATCAGTTTTGATGCCAGCCGAAACGATTTTTTTGTCATCTGATCTTTTTACATTCACCTCCGCCATAAACTGCACCGCCTTTACACTATCGGGCAGGTTGAAATAAATAGTCGAATCCCTATGACTTCCGGCAGCGGTTAATGCAATAAAAATGAAAACAATAAACAGGTTCTTTTTCATAAGAAACTTTGATTAAATCTACAACAACTATAAACCCTAAACTAAAAACCGTCAACTTTCTTTACATTTGCACCCATGACAATCGAAAAATTACAGGATATGCGGTCCCGCATTGCCGGGATAAGGAGGTTTCTTTGACGTTGAGAACCGCAACGCCAAAATAGAAAACGATAAACAACTCTCACTTAGCCCCGGTTTTTGGGATGATAATACAAGGGCCACTTCCATTATGAAGGAAATTAAGGTGAATGAGTATTGGGTAAGCTTATATGAGCAAACCAATACCGCTGTGGAAGATTTTGCCGTATTATTTGAGTTCTGGAAGGCAGGAGATGCAACAGAAGAAGAAACGCAAACAGCTTATGATAAAGCTCTTGAATTGTTGGATGATGCCGAGTTCAAGGCCACACTGAATGAACCGGAGGATGAACTGCCAGCCGTATTACAGATAAACTCAGGCGCCGGCGGTACCGAAAGCCAGGACTGGGCCGAAATGCTTGCCCGTATGTATAGAATGTATGGCGAAAAGCAGGGATGGAAAGTAACAGAACTTGACTGGCAATGGGGTGACGGAGCCGGTATTAAAACTGCCACACTGCAGGTTGACGGAGAATTTGCTTACGGATTTTTAAAAGCAGAAAGCGGAGTTCACCGGCTAGTACGCATTTCACCTTTTGACAGTAATGCTAGACGGCATACTTCCTTTGCCTCGGTATTTGTGTACCCGCTGGTAGATGATACTATCAAAATTGAAATAAAAGATGCCGATGTGAAAATGGAAACTGCCCGCAGCGGCGGGGCAGGGGGGCAGAACGTAAACAAAGTGGAGACCAAGGTCATGCTTACACATATCCCAACAGGGATTGTCGTTGTTTGCCAAACGGAAAGAACACAGCTAGGAAACAGGGAGAAAGCAATGACGATGCTGAAGAGCCGGCTGTATGAAGAAGAACTGAGAAAGAGAAATGAACTGAAAGATGCAGCCAATGCCAAAAAGAAAAAGATAGAGTGGGGCAGCCAGATACGCAGCTATGTTTTCCACCCCTATAAAATGATCAAGGATCACAGGACGGATTATGAGGTTGGTAATGTGCAGCCGGTGATGGACGGGGAATTGGATGGGTTCATCAAGGCGTATTTGATGAGTGAGAAGGAGACCAGTTCATAGTTAATAGTTCATAGTTTTGTAATTCATTTTAATCAATCATTATGTCAATCGGAACTTTCGCTTACCCCATGCCGGTCAATGAGCCGGTACTTTCTTATGCCCCTGGTAGTCCCGAAAGAAAAAAGCTGAAAGAAACCCTGGCTGAGTTAAAAAAACAGCAGGTTGATGTTCCGATGTATATCGGTAGCAAAGAAGTACGTACCAATAAGAAAGTGGCCATTCACCCGCCGCATGAAACAAAGCATACCCTCGGCTATTTCCATGCAGGAGAAGAAAAGCATGTTACGCAGGCGATAGAAGCAGCGCTGGCAGCTAAAGAAAACTGGGCCAATACCTCTTGGGAAAACAGGGCCAATATTTTTCTGAAAGCTGCAGACCTGATGGCGACAAAATACCGCCCTTACATGAACGGTACCACGATGCTGGGTCAAAGCAAGAATGCTTTCCAGGCAGAAATAGATTCGGCCTGCGAATTGATAGATTTTCTGCGTTTCAATGTTCATTTTCTTTCTGAAATATACAGGCAACAGCCCATCAGCAGTCCGGGTATGCACAACCGGATGGAGTACCGTCCGCTCGAGGGATTTGTGCTGGCTGTAACACCCTTCAACTTTACGGCCATTGGCGGCAACCTTCCCACATCTGCCGCTATGTGTGGCAATGTAGTTGTTTGGAAATGTGCCAATACCCAGGTTTATTCTGCACAAATGACCATGCGTATTTTAAAAGAAGCCGGTTTGCCGGATGGAGTTATCAATTTGATTTATGTAGATGGCCCTACGATTGGCAGGATATGTTTCAATCACCGTGATTTTGCCGGTGTGCATTTTACCGGAAGCACCGGTGTGTTCAATAACATGTGGGAGACAATTGGCAAGAATATGGCAATGTATAAATCTTATCCCAGGATAGTGGGTGAAACAGGAGGAAAGGATTTTGTTATTGCCCATAAAAGCGCCGACCCTGATGTAGTAGTGACAGCTTTGTTAAGAGGGGCATTTGAATTCCAGGGGCAGAAATGTTCCGCCGCTTCAAGGGCCTATATTCCTTCTAATATGGCAGAAGAAGTGAAAAAGAAGCTCATAGCCGGGGTAAAGAGTTTTAAAATGGGCAGCCCGGAAGATTTCACCAATTTCATAAACGCTGTTATTGATGAAAAAAGCTTTAACAGCATTAAACGCTATATTGATAACGCCAATAAAGATCCGAAGGCAGAAATATGGGTGGGTGGTAAATGCGATAGCAAAGAGGGTTGGTTTGTGCAACCAACTATTATTGAAGCAAAGAACCCAAAGTATGTAACGATGTGTGAGGAAATATTCGGGCCTGTACTGACTGTTTATATTTATCCCGCCAATAGTTTTGAAAAGACACTGGAGCTGGTTGATAATACTTCACCTTATGCACTGACCGGGGCGGTAATTGCTAAAGACAGATCAGCCATTGAACTGGCGACTAACAAACTGAGAAATGCTGCCGGTAATTTTTACATTAATGATAAACCAACCGGTGCAGTTGTGGGGCAACAGCCATTTGGTGGCGCAAGGGGAAGCGGAACCAATGACAAAGCCGGCAGCATATTAAATCTTTACAGGTGGTTAAGTGCAAGGACCATTAAAGAAACATTTAATTCTCCGACAGATTATAAATATCCGTTTCTGAACGAAAAATAAATATCAAGCCCCTTTTCACGGGGCTTTATTATTTTCGCAAAAACAAATTTGTATTTGAAAACATTACTTACAGAAGAACAACTGGCGATAGCAATTAAAAGACTGGCACACCAGGTACTGGAGAATCATCTCAATCTATCTGATACAGTATTGATAGGGTTACAGCCAAGGGGTATTTATTTATCTGACAGGATTGTAAACGAAATAAGAAATGAAATCCAATCCGAAAATCTTGAGTACGGAAAATTAGATATTACTTTTTATCGGGATGACATTCGCACAGAACTGCATGTTGCAAACAAGACTGATATTCCATTTTCAATTGAAGGGAAGAATGTCGTTTTAATTGATGATGTCCTTTATACCGGCCGAACGATCCGTGCAGCGCTGGATGCACTTCTTGATTTCGGTCGGCCTGCAAAGGTCGAACTTTGTGTTTTAATCGATCGTCGTTTCAGCCGCCAATTACCCATACAGGCCGATTATACAGGCAAATCCATTGATGCCATCGTATCACAAAAAGTGAAAGTATACTGGAAAACTAAGGATGGAAAAGATGAAGTTTGTCTTCTCAATGAGTAAATTTTTTATTTACTGTAAACAAGTTTTATCCTGATTTCACTAACGCAGCCCTCTTTTCTGTTCCTTTAATTTGGCAAAAAACCAAACAACTGTTTGGTAGTCATGTAAGCTCCCCTTATTTTCGGACCACCTGGATTTATAGTTTTTTGTCTTTTAGTTTTCAAGGGATATGGGGCTTGGATATTCAGCTGGGGGTACGTTTCCGAGTGATTCATGAGGACGTTCGTGGTTGTAATCGTGGCGCCACTGCTCCGCCAGAACTCTCACATCCTCAAGGCTGTAAAACAGATAGGCATCCAAAAGCTCCTTTCTCATAGATCCGTTTTTACGTTCAATGAAAGCGTTTTGCACTGGTTTACCAGGCTGGATGAACTGTAGGCGTATGCCATGATACTCACACCAGCCATGGAGTCGCTCACTGATGAACTCAGGGCCATTATCGACCCGGATTGACTGCGGTAATGGCAGAGCATTTTGTATGCTTGCCGGGGCAAATAATTCTCCGATAATGGCTGCTTCACAAAACAGGGGTGATCTTAAATTATTTAAATTGAATAACGGAAATTCATTGGTAACTGTGCCGGAAAATGCTGTATATGCCGAACTGAAAATGAAAGATGACAGAAAAAGAAAGGTTGAATTTCCCATAGGGACTTCTTTTTTATCACAATCATCCAAACACCTTATTAAGACAAATGCAATAAGTGAAATACTATGGGCAGGCAGTGATGGTAAAATCTGGCAATAATGCCATGATTGCCAGGGTAAGATGGCTTTAATCCCCGGATAAATATTTTTTATTAAAAAAGACAGCGACCGATTAACTTCGCTTTTTAATGAGCCTCTCTACCAGACACCTTCTTGGTATTAAAGACCTTACTGTTGATGACATCTCCCTTATTTTAAAAACAGCTGAACAATTCAAGGAAGTTTTACAACGACCCATTAAAAAAGTCCCTTCGCTGCGTGATGTGACAATAGTAAATCTGTTTTACGAAAATTCAACCCGTACAAGATTCTCTTTTGAGCTTGCAGAAAAAAGACTAAGTGCTGATACAATCAATTTTGCTGTATCAGGTTCTTCTGCAGCAAAAGGAGAAACATTGCTGGATACGGTGAGAAACATTTTATCCATGAAAGTGGATATGGTAGTTATGCGACATAGTGCAAGTGGTGCCCCACATTTTCTGGCACAGCATATTCCTGCAGCCATCATTAATGCCGGAGACGGCATCAATGAACATCCCACACAGGCTTTGCTGGATGCTTTTTCCATTAAAGAAAAAACCGGAAAAATTGGTGGAAATAAAATTGCCATCATCGGAGACATCATGCACAGCCGGGTGGCGCAAAGCAATATGTACCTGCTGAAAAAAATGGGGGCGGAGGTTACTGTTTGCGGCCCGCCTACGCTTATTCCAAAATACATCAGCGAAGCATTGGGTGTAAATGTAAGTTACAACCTGAAGGAAACGCTGGAGTGGTGCGATGTGGCCAATGTGCTGCGCATACAACTGGAAAGACAGAACCAGGTATTGTTTTCTTCACTCCGTGAATACAGCATTGCCTACGGAATTAACAGAGCGCTGCTTGACAGTCTGCATAAGGAGATAGTAATAATGCACCCCGGGCCGATTAACAGGGGAGTGGAACTGAACAGCGATGTGGCCGACAGTAAACAATCCATCATTCTGCAGCAGGTGGAAAATGGGGTGGCGGTAAGGATGGCAGTATTGTACCTCCTGTCTGGCAGAAATTCTGGCAATAATTAATAATTATTAATTAATAATTATTAGCTTTTCGGCTCAATAGTTTTTCATGGCAAGAATCTGCTTATTCCCCGGAACCTTTGATCCCGTTACACTAGGCCATGTGGACATCATCAACCGGGCCTTACCCCTTTTTGATAAGATTGTGGTGGGCATTGGTGTAAATACCTCAAAGGCTCCCATGTTTCCGCATCAGCAAAGGTTGCAATGGATAAAAGAAATTTACCGGGATGAAGAAAGGGTGGAAGGCGCAGTGTACGAGGGGCTGACGGTGGATTTCTGCCGGAAGATCGGCGCCAAATTCATTCTCCGCGGTATCCGGTATGTCAGCGATTTTGAATATGAAAAAACCATTGCTGATGCCAACCGGGCGCTGGATAAAACGATTGAAACCATTTTTCTGACCGGTGAGCCGAAATATACTTCGGTGGCATCCACCATTGTAAGGGATATCATCCGCAATGGCGGCGATGCCAGTCATTTTCTGCCGGAAATAGTTTTTAAATCACTTGTTAAATAAATTACTGACAAAATTTTATACTGGTTCCCCTTCTTTGGGGGGGCAGGGGAGGCTTTCCCCTCTCTGAAGGAGAGAGGGCAGGGGGCTGAGGCCATCTGGTTTAAAAAAGACCTGTCGCTGCAGGACCTGCTGCCGCTTGGAAAAGGCACCATGAGTGAACACCTCGGTATTGAATGGATGGAGGTGGGAGATGATTACCTGAAGGCAAAAATGCCGGTTGACCACCGAACCGTTCAGCCTTACGGACTGCTGCACGGGGGCGCCACGGGTGGATTTGTAACCGGCGTGGCCACGCCGATCCATCTCGGCAAAAGCACCCAGGTATGGGATATTAGGATCTGTAATGAAAATGAAAAACTGGTTTGTGTAAGCAGGCTTACTGTTGCCATCATTCCAAAAAGGGATTTCAGCAAACCGCGGTCACTCTGAGAAAAACTTTTTTATCACATCTGATACAGTGGGATAACACTCCGGAAATAGATTTTCAGCTTCTGCGGCAGTAACCCATCTCACTTCGGTAATGCCTTCTGCTATTTGGGGCGCTGGCCGCTGTTCACCATTTACCTGCATGGCATACCAGTGCGATTCTTTGAGAATGAACCTTGCACCTTCATGATAGGTATGGTAAGTAATGGTAAGCGGCGAAAGCAGTTTTACATGCTGCAACCCGGTTTCTTCCTCTACTTCCCGGATGGCGCAGTCTTCCAGTGTTTCACCCTTACCCAGTTTGCCCTTGGGCAGGTCCCATTTCCCCCGGCGGAAGATCATCAGTATCTTCTTTTGCCCATTTTGTACGAGGCCGCCTGCCGCCTGTACCACGGTGAATTTTTTATAAAAGGCTTTTTTCAGTTCTTTAAGACCGGGATGGTAGAAAACCCCGGCATGAATTTCCGGTTGTTCCATTTCATGTATCATTGACTTTACCGTATGTGTATTCAACTCATCAATAAAAATGGCATCATCATGATGAATATAGGGCTGCAGCACTTCATCCACTGCATCACAGAGAAAAAGCGGTTTGTCGTTAAAATAAATTTTGATAAACATATTGATAAAGGCACAAGGTACAAGAAACAAGGCACAGGATACAAGGGTCAAGGTACAAGAAAGCCTTAGTTTGGTTTCTCCTTTCGGCTCTCTAACTTAATAATGATTGAGGATAGAATTTTTCTTATTTGATTACCTTCATCAATAAGAACTACTTTTTCTTTATCCAGTTCCTTGTCGCCATAGGTAAGAATCAGGTCAAGCCATTTTATGCTTTCCTTGGCCTCCCGTCTTGCTATTTTAATTTTCATTTTCTCATCGGTCTTTCCTAAGTCATCAGAAGCTTCTGTATAATTAGCGCTGACGGAACCGCTTGCCCGGATTACCTGCCCTATGTATTCCCGGTTAATTATATCCCATTTAATCCTGGTACAGAAGTCCCGAACCGCTATTGCATAATTCTGAAACCTGTCTTCCAGTTCTTTTGACATAGTAAATAAAAATAGGAAAATTAGCTCTTTAAGTCTTGTCCCTTGTCCCTTGTGCCTTGTACCTTCGTATAATGACAGATGCCAAAGCCGTAGCCGAAAAACTCCTGCAGGTTAACGCCATAAAATTAAATCCCGGGCAGCCCTATACCTGGGCCAGCGGCTGGAAAAGCCCTGTTTACTGCGACAACCGGAAAGCGCTTTCCTTTCCTTTTATCCGGGATTTTATAAAGTCGGAAATGTGCAACCTGGTCTTTGAAAAATTTCCGGGTGCCGAACTGCTGGCAGGTGTGGCCACGGCAGGTATCGCCTGGGGCGCCATGGCGGCCGATCAGCTGAAACTGCCCTATATCTATGTGCGCCCCAAACCCAAAGAACATGGACTGGGCAACCAGATAGAAGGCTTTTATGAAAAAGGGCAGAAGACTGTTGTTATAGAAGATCTGGTTTCCACCGGTAAAAGCAGCCTGCAGGTGGTAGATGTGCTGAAAGAACAGGGCCTGCAGGTGACCGGCATGGTTTCGATATTTAATTATGGCTTCTCCGTGGCAACGGAAGCTTTTGCAAAAGCATCCCTGGAGTATTATTCACTTACGGATTACCCAACCCTGATTGAACTGGCCCTGCAGAAAGGCATTGTTCCGGCAGACCAGCTGGATGTTTTGTTAAACTGGCGGGATAACCCGGCAAACTGGAACGGAAACAGCCCCTCCTGACCTCCCCGCCGGTTGGCCGGAGGAACGGGTTTCCGGTATCCAAAGCAGCTTTTTTTCATTTCAACCCTTCTTAATAAGTGTGAAAAAATTTCTTTTGCCATTACTGTTAATATCCGGTGTTGTATTGTCAGCGCAGGCGCAGGTGAAGCCGGTGGTTACCGCCACCATTAAAACCCCCAATGCCCTTTGCGAGAACTGCAAAAAACGAATTGAGGCTTACTTAAAGCCGTATGACGGCATATTGGAAATTACTGTGAACTACAAAAAAGGCGAAACAAAAGTGAAGTACATTACCGACAGGATAAATATTGAAGAAATAAAAGCCTATATAGCCAACTGTGGCTATGATGCAGATGATGTGCCTGCGGCAGAAGATGCCTATAACCGGCTTCCCAAAACCTGCAAGAAGTTTGAGGATGGGGGAGGGCACTCCAAACCCAAGACAGTGCCTCCGCCAGCCCCGGCACAACAGCGGTAAATTATTTTATTCACCTTTATTCATCCTTGCTCACAGTAGCTTTAGTGCAGGTGAGTTCCTTGTTCCTTGTTCCTTGTTCCTTGTCCCTTGTTCCTTGTTCCTTGTTCCTTGTCCCTTGTTCCTTGTTCCTTGTTCCTTGTTCCTTGCTCCTTGTTCCTTGTTCCTTGTTCCTTGTACCTTGTTCCTTGTCCCTTGTTCCTTGTTCCTTGTCCCTTGTCCCTTGTTCCTTGTTCCTTGTTCCTTGTACCTTGTTCCTTGTTCCTTGTACCTTGTTCCTTGTCCCTTGTTCCTTGT
>Ga0194119_10001684_pt1 | contig 39567 bp, 35 predicted proteins | sample TA2MahC100mmetaG_FD_148620 | JGI IMG/M metagenome (GOLD analysis project Ga0194119, IMG submission 148620) | Freshwater microbial communities from Lake Tanganyika, Tanzania - TA2015018 Mahale Deep Cast 100m | ecosystem: Environmental > Aquatic > Freshwater > Lake | place: Tanzania: Lake... | reverse complement strand
TGCAGATGCACCAAGGAAGTGCGCCTCGTGAGGTAACCCCGGGCAGGTCCTGTAAGCCCCTACATCATGTCCGCGTGTGCCTGCCTCGCACACGCCCTCAAGCTACAAACTGACATTCGCCACGGGCTGCTAGGCGAGGCCGTTAGAGTTAGAAATGCGGCGTAGCAGCCGCGCTACTCATACCGGAGCGCTTCCACCGGATCCAGTTGCGCCGCCTGGAAAGCCGGCCACACTCCGAAGAACAAACCCACCGCCACGGAAACCCCAAAACCCACGGCCACCGCCCAGGTCGGCACCTCCGACGGCAACGACGGTACGAGCCCACCCACCAGCAACGTCACGGCCACGGAAAACACAATCCCAATCAGCCCGCCCAACCCGGTGAGCGTGACGGCTTCCATCAGAAACTGCGCCACGATGTCGAATTTCCGCGCCCCCAGCGCCTTTCGCACCCCGATCTCGCGCGTCCGCTCGGTCACGCTCACCAGCATGATGTTCATCACACCGATGCCGCCCACCAGCAGCCCCAGCCCGGAGATGGCAATCGACACCAGCACAATCATCCCGGTCAACGAGTCGAACCGGCGGATGATTTCATCCGACGTGGACAGCGAGAAATCGTCCTCCGCCCCCGGCGGCGTGCGGCGCACCTTCCGCATCAAAGAACGCACTTCCTCCTGGGCCTCGTCGCGCATCTTCTGCCGCGCCTTGATCGTGATGAAAAAGTTATCCACGAGCGGGTATCGCACGCGCGCCGTCCGCAGCGGAATCGCAATTTGCCGGTCCAGCCCGTTTTCGCCGAAGAACCCGCCCCTGGCCGGCGCAAAAACGCCCACAATGCGATACTCGGCGCCGTCGACCTGAAACGTACGGCCCACCGGATTGGTCGCGCCCGGAAACAGCGCCTCGCTCAGGTTCGCCCCAATCACCGCCACCTTCTCGCCGCGCCCGGCTTCCTCAGCCGTGTACACCCGGCCCCATTTCACCTCGCGCGGCTGCGTGACGAACGCCTCTGCACTCAGCCCAGCCAGGAACGCATTGTTCGACTCATACCCGGCCACCTTGGCCACCAGCGCCTGCCCGTTCACTACCGGAGGCAGAAACAAAGACGCGCTCACTTCTTCCACCGCCGGGCACAGCCGCTTGATCAACTCGCTGTACTCGGGCCGCATTGGCTTGCGCTTGCGTTGCTTTGGGGTGCCCTGCGAATTCGGTTCGCCCGAAAACCGCGCCAGGAAAATGTTGTCGGTGCCGAACTCCTCAAAGAACGTCACCACGCCTTTGCGCAGCCCGGTGAGCAAACTCGACACCGTCACCACCGTCGTGATGCCGATCACAATGCCCAGAATCGTCAACCCGGAGCGGAACCGGTGCGCCCACACCGCCTTCAAGGCCATCTTTACGTTTTCCGCCGCGCTGATCTGCATGAGTTACTCGGGTTTACTTGTTTACTCGGCCCGCAAGGCCGCAATCGGATCCATCTGCGTCGCGCGCGACGCCGGGTACCATCCCGACAACACGCCAGCCAGCGTCGACACCACCAGCGCCAGCACCACGTACGTTGTGGTCACCGGCAGATTCACTTCGAGCGCCAGCGAAAGCACCTTGGCCATCAGCGCGCCGCCCGCCAGCCCAACCGCGCCGCCCATTGCCGCCAGCATCACGGCTTCGACCAGAAACTGCAGCATGATGTCATCGTGCTTGGCACCGACCGACTTGCGGATGCCGATCTCGCGCGTCCGCTCGGTGACGCTCACCAACATGATGTTCATGATCACAATGCCGCCCACCACGAGCGAAATCATCGTCACTGGAATAACAATCGCCTTGATCAGCCCCAAAATCTGGTCCACAAAACCGCGAATTGCATCCGGCGTCAGCGTATCGAACTTGTCGGCCTCGCCCGGCTTGACCGCAAACCGCGTGCGCAGCGCCGCGCGCGTCACATCGAGGCCCGCTTCGAGGTCAAGACCGGTCTCCGGCCGTGGCTTGCCAAAAATTGCCATCGACGCTTCCTGGCCGAAGATTCGCGTGAACGAATCGGTGGGGATGTAAATCTGGTTGTCCTGGGAATTGCCGCCCACCGAGCCCAGCTTGTCCTGCACGCCCACCACTCGGAAGTCGAGCCCGCGGATGCGCACCGTCAGATCAAGCGGGGAGCTACCCGGAAACAGAGCCTGCGTTATCTCGTAACCGATCACGCATACGTTCTGATGCGCGCGCTCTTCCTGGCTGGTGAAGTAGCGCCCCTGCACCACGGCGATGTCGCGAATCTCCGAGATTGCCGCCGCTGTGCCGATGATCGCCGCGCCCTCAAACGTCTCGTTGCCCCGCTTGACGTCTTCAATCCGTAGACGGTACGGGCTATACAGAATCTGATCGCCGGTAGACTCTTTCAGAAAGGCGAGATCCTCCCGCCGGATCCTCTTGTTGCGCCTCAGCTTAGCCGCACGTTCCGCCGGCGTACTGCGGCCGACCTGCGCGATCTGGGCCACGAGATACGATTCGGTGCCAAAGGCCTTCGCCGTCGAATCCGCCGCATAGACGCCCAGCCCGTCGATGGCGGCGCCCACCAGTACCACGCTGGCTACGCCGATGATGATCCCCAGCAAAGTCAGCGCGCTACGCAGCTTGTGCGCTCGGATGGAGTCCCACGCCAGGTGCGAAGCCGTCGTGAGGCTGGTGTAGTACGAGCGCAAGAAGAAGTGCGGGGGCGAAATCAAGAGGTTCCTCGACCGTTGGACGTTGCCGAGCCCACTCTGGCTGCATAAACTGGGTCAACCAACCGGATGCGCACCGAAAAGCAGTCGCGAATGTGCCTACAATTTAGTATGGGTCAAGATTACGGAGCCTGGGTAGCGGAGGGCTCCCAAACCAACCGGATCGAGTACTCCCTCGCCGTCATGGAAGAGTTGCGTCTCTACGCCGAAGAGGGTTTCCAGAATATTCCGCATGGCGGCATGCAGGTCGGCGCGCTCCTGCTCGGCGACCGCAATGAGGACACGGGCGTCGTGCGCGTCCGGGAATGGCGGCCGATCGAGTGCGGCCACGCCCGCGGCCCAAGCTTCACGCTCTCTGAGGCAGACCAGAAGCCGCTCCGCCAACTGCTTGCCGAGTGCAGGCTGGCAGCTGAACTCGAAGGTCTGGTTCCCGTAGGCTGGTTCCACACCCACACCCGCAGCTGTATCTTCCTTTCGCCCGAAGACCACGGAATCCACACCCAGTCCTTTCCCGAGCCATGGCAGGTCGCATGGGTGATGCGTCCGCAGAAAGACCTGCCTTCCGCCGTGGGTTTTTTCTCCCGCACCGCAGGCGGGGAAATCCCGGTTGAACCGAGCGCGGCGCAGTTTCAGATTCCGCCCGACGCTTCGCAGAGCCTCAAGCCCCGGCGTCCCACAGCAGCCACACCGGGCGGCGGCTCACCGCGGCAGCCCTCGGCTGGCCCGGGCCCGGCGCTCATCAGCGGCCGCCCACCTGGCCTTAGCCGCTCCTCTGCTGAGCCGATTTCACGTCAGGAACGCCCGCTGTTCCGCCCGGTGGGCGAGCCACGCATCCCGACCGCTCCCGAAGAGGGCTCGGCGCAACTGCTGACGATGCCCGCTCCGGCGGCAACTGCCGTGATGCGGCCACCGGCGCCCCCGAACGAGCCTTTTCCGCGAGCCGCAATGTGGGCCGCGCTCGCCCTGCTGGCCGTAACTGCCGCGGGCGTTTCTTGGCACTTGTGCAACCTGAGCCGCCTGTCGCGCGTTGCCGGCGTCCGGATTGAGGATGCGGACCGCAGCAGCCTGTTCATCAGTTGGGACACCGCGGCACCGTCCATACTCAACGCAGACCGGGCCGCACTCCGCATCGTCGACGGCGCGGTAGACCGCACACTTCCTCTCAGCGCGGCCGCCGTCCGCAATGGCGTGGTTACCCACGTGCGCCAGGGTGATGACGTCGAAGTTCGCCTCACCGTTTTTCATCAGGACAAGCCGAGCACCCAAGGCGTCGCGCGTTTTGTCGGCACGGCCGGATCTCCTCTCCTCCACCAGGAACCCAGCGCGCCCAACCTCAGCACCTTGGCCATGCCCGGGCAGGCCCAAATGCAGCTACAGGCCGATGTGGCCCGCCTCCGCGGCATCCTCCGCGATGAGTCCGCCCGGGCCGACCGTCTCCGCGATGAGCTCGTGCTCCTGGAGCGCACGGCCACGGCCGGCGGCCTGAAACTCCCCGGCAAACGGGCCGTCCGGAGGTAGGTTGTGCTCTCCCGCAGGGCCTTATTGCTGTCTGCGGCCGCCGGGCCAGGGCCTCGAATTGTGTTTACCGGCCGGGGCCGTTCCGGTTTCCTGAATCCGGACCGCCGACTTGAATGGATCGGCGAGGACGGCCGCGGCTTGCGTGCCTTGCCAGTGCCGCAAGACCCCGGCGCTGGTTTCGGTCTCTACGGATTTTTTCGCGATGGCCGTGTGCTGCTGCAGAGTCTCGCGCTGCCCGAAGGCTGGCAATCGCAGACTTTCGACGAATACTACCCGCGCAGCCGCACGCGGGTTTGGGCGGCAGACCTGGTCTCAGGCCGCCTCGAGGAATTGTGCACGCGTGAACGGCTTTCGAGCTTCTACTCGCCGGTGTGTCTCCTGCCCGGCGAAACGCGTCTTGCCGTGACCGTGCTGCTGAACGGCAAGTCGGTCCTGTATACGATGAACCTTGACGGCACCGGCGCCCTCCCGCTGACCGCGCCCGGCGAGTTTGTCTACGGCGTGAGCCTTTCGCCCGACGCCACGCGCTTTGCTTTTCACAGCGACTACCACATCCATACGTGCCGCTTGGACGGTTCTGAACGGCGCGAGTGGGCCGCCGAGCGTGGCGTGATCTATTTTGGTTCGAGCTGGTCGCCCGATGGCGAATGGGTGCTGTTTCAGACCTGTGATGGGAAGCGAGACCCCGCGCATGACTGGTCGCGTATCGGGATTGTGAGCACGGGCTCCGGTGAGATCCGCTGGCTCACCACCCCGGCCGCGGCGTGGTTTGGCGCATCGTTCGGCGAGCCCGGCAATCCGGGCGGCGGTTCGAATCAGCCGCAATGGGCGCCGGGCCGCGGGTTGCGAGTCTTGTACGTTCGCCGCATTCCAGGCGCTGTCACGCCCTGGGTTTTCGCCACCGGCCGGCGCGACACGGATCATTTCAATCGCGACTATCGTCCGGACGCCGCCCGGGGCGGAACGCACCTGGTTACCGTCAACGTGGCCAACGGTAAGGAATCGCACCTGACGCCGCCGCGCGAGGGTCTTTGGGATTTCAGACCCCAGTATTCGCCCGACGGCACCCGCGTTTGTTTTCTGCGCGCCCCGGTGGGCCAGCCGCCGGAGTTGTGGGTCGCGCAGGTGAGTGGCGCCAAGGCGCGCGCGTTAACGCGAGGGATGCGCGCAGCCGGCTGCGAGCACCCGTCGTGGGCTCGTTAGCGCAACAGCGCCAGCACGGCGGCTTTCGGCTCAAGGCGGATGTTGGTGATCTCAACCGCGCCTGCGGCTGAGCGCTGACAGGCGGGCCGTTTGACTGCCAATTGCAGTTCGCCGATCGTTTTGCGCGCTTCGACTTCGATGTCCATGTCGCGTCCGGTGTCTGCGGCCACGCCCTCCCACCGCCACTCGACGGCCTTCTGCACAGGCTCTTCCGCGTTGGTGATGGCGCGCAGATGGTAACGCCGTCCGGGCTCGACGATCATAAAGCGGCGTAGCAACACGGCGTCGGACGGCTGATTGCCATTGAGCTCAAACCGCGTCACTTGGTCGGAGACATCGAACAGAGCAAGGCCGTCTACGGTCGACCGCCTCCAGTCGAGGCAGCGGCCGGAGGAAAGCACAAAGCGCGGCAGTGCCTTCGAGAACTTGGCGGCCGTTGAGCCTTCCTCCCGGGCGAGGAGCTGATCGCAGTAGCCGAGCAACAGATCGCGGTCCTTGGGCCGCGCCTGGTCGGCCAGCCAGAGCGCGGCGGCGATGCCGTCAGGGCCGCGGCCGCGCACCATCAGCAGCTCAAGAAACTGGCGTTGCGCCTGCGGCCGCTGCGGCACTACTTCGCGGTAGATCTGCTGCGCCGGAAGCCCGGCCCGCAAGACAAGGTCATAGAGGGCCGTGAGGTCGCCTTCATAGACGCGGGCCGCCGGCCCGGCCACGGCAGCCAGTTCGCCGTGCCGGCCTTGCCGGAAGAGAAAGTTCACGCGCGCCCAGCGCGGCCGGTATCCCGTGTCACGGCGGTTGGCTTCGTCGAGGCGCTTCTGGGCAGCTGCGCCGTCGCCTTTCATTTCGGCCTCAAGAGCCAGTTCGATGAGCGCGGCCGATCCGGTTGGTTTCGCCGCCGCGCGCTCCAGGTCCGCGGGTGTGCCGCGGTTCACCAGCGCCTTCCGGTGTGACGGCGCGAGGGTTAACACACCGCCCCAGTCTTGGGCGCGCATAGCATGATCGATCAAGGAGAAGTAGACCGATGCGGCGATGCCCGCTGTCAGACAAAACAATGCGCCGGCGCATACGATACGGCTGCCACTCATATCACTATGGTGTAGGTCAGGCCGGAATAATCTCACCCAAATCGCGGCACTCGTCTTTCCTCTCGCCGCCGATCCTTTTTGAGTGAGACAACGCCTGCGTTGTTTGCACTTCTAGTTTGCAAGGTGATTCTGCCGCCTTACGGCAGATCACAAGTACTGCAAGGAGCCGACAGATACTCATGAACGTGAAATCCTTCCTCGCGATTGTCCTGGCGATGCAACTTTCCGTTGGTTTGGCGGCGCCGTCCGCCATCGGCATTGCCACGGCCAAAGGTGGTTTCCGCATCGACAATGCGGCGGTGAGCGGGAACGGAACGCTCTCCAGTGGCGCCACCGTGGAAACTGACCGAGCCTCCGGTCAACTCGCCCTGCGCAATGGCGCACGGCTTCAACTCGGCGCCAATTCGCGCGCGAAGGTCTTTGAACACCGCCTCGTGCTGGAGCAAGGCGCCGGGCAATTCCGCGCCGGCGAGCAAAGCCAGTTCAACCTGGAAGCCCATAGCCCGCGCATTATTCCGCCCGACGCTTCGGCGGTGGCGCATGTATCGACTGTGGGTGCCAACCGCATCCACGTTTCGGCACTGCGCGGCAGCTTCCGCGTGACCAGCGCCAACGGCATGGTGGTGGCGGCTTTGGCGGCTGGCCGCGCTTTGGAATTTGAGCCCTCTCAGGCCGGTGTCTCCGCGCCGTCCAAGCTGACCGGCTGCGTGGTGAACAAGGACGGCCGTTTCTTCCTGACCGACGAAACCAGCAACGTCACGGTGGAACTACGCGGCCCGGACCTGCCGCAACAGGCCGGGCACAAAGTGGAAGTCACCGGCGCGCAACTGCCGGGAGTCACGCTGGTGCAGCCTGCTTATCTGAACGCCGGGATGGTGGTGCAGGTGAGTGAGATGAAGATGGTGTCGCGCAAGTGCGCGCTGCCTGCGGCTGCTGTTGCGGCGGCTGGTGCGGGTGCGGCGGGTGCCGCGGCCGGCGTCAGCACCGCCGTGGTGGCCGGTGTTGTGGTAGCCGCCGCCGCTGTCGCCGCGGCTATCGGCATCACCGTCGTCGGCGAAGACAACGAGAGCCGGCAGTAAGCGCCGAGTACTTTGGAGGAGATCCGGGGTACGATAAGCGATTGCCCGGGGGGCCGCGCCTCAGGCGCTTATCGTACCCATGCCAGTCAGCATTAAAGACGTCGCCGCTCGTTGTGGTGTATCAACCGCCACCGTTTCGCATGTTCTGAACCGGACGCGCCGCATCAGTCCAGCCACGCAAAAGAAAGTGTTGGCTGCGGTGGAGGAACTCGGCTACTCCATCAACCGCGCGGCCCGCAACCTTGCCATGGGGCGGCGCAGCTGCTTGCTGGGCGTGCTCATTTCAGACATCCGCAACCCGTTCTTCCCAGAAGTCGTCTCGGCCTTTCGAGAGCGCGCCCTGCTCGGGCAACTCGAAGCTCTAGTCCTCAACACCGACTACGATCCGGCCCGCATGGCCGACTGCGTCCGGCGCTTGTTGGGACTGCAAATCGCAGGTGCTTGCATTCTCACCTCCCAAACCGATCCTTCGGGCGTCACTGCGCTGATCGGCGCCAAAGTCCCCGCCGTCTATCTCGATGTCGCAGAGGCCGGCCCCTACATCAGCAACATCTCGGTTGACTGCGAAGAGGGAATCACAGAAGGCCTCGATCATCTGCGCGGTCTCGGCCACAAACGGATTGGCTACATCGGCGGCCCGGTCCACCTCGTCTCCGCGCAACGCCGCAAGCGCAGTTTTATTGACATTGCAGCCCGCCGCAACCTCAACCCAGTCGCGGCGGTGGACACGGACTTCTCCGTCAAAGGCGGCTACAACGTCGCTCGCTATGTCCTCGAAACACATCGCCCGTCAGCACTCCTCGCCGGCAACGACCTGTTGGCGATCGGCGCGCTCCATGCCGCCTACGATCTGGGCCTTGAGGTCCCGCGAGACTTATCGCTCGCCGGCTTTGACGAGATCGAGTTCGCCAAACACACGCGCCCGTCGCTGACCTCGGTCGCGCTCCCCCGCGCCGAAATCGGCCGTCTCGCTTTTGACGAGCTCGACCATATGATGAAATCTTCCGGCGATCCATCCGGCGTGCAACTGCGCATCCGCACGCAGCTCATCGTGCGCCAATCCACCGCCGCCCCGTCGCCACGCAAAGAAAGCTGACGTCTCACCATGCCGCACATCCAGCTTGGCCTCATCGACTACCTGATCCTGGCCACCTATCTGGCCTTTGTGCTGGGCATCGGGGTCGTGCTGCGCCGCAGCGTCCGTACCAGCACGGACTTCTTTCTCTCGGGCCGCTCGATCCCCGCCTGGATCACCGGCCTCGCATTTCTCTCAGCCAATCTCGGTGCGCAGGAAGTGATGGGCATGGCGGCCTCGGGCGCCAAGTACGGCATCGCCACGGCGCACTTTTACTGGATGGGCGCTGTGCCGGCCATGGTGTTCGTGGGCGTCTTCATGATGCCGTTCTACTACGGATCGCCCGCCCGTTCGGTGCCCGAGTATCTAAAGCTCCGGTTCGACGAAAAGACGCGCGGGTTCAACGCCATCACCTTCGCCGCGATGACGGTGTTCTCCTCAGGCATCTCGCTCTATGCGATGGGCCTGCTGCTGGAAACGCTTCTCGGCTGGGATCTCAACGCCTCGATCCTCGTCTCCGCCATCGTGGTGCTGGCCTACATTCTGCTGGGCGGACTGACGTCGGCGATCTACAACGAAGTGCTCCAGTTCTTCTTCATCGCCGCCGGCTTCCTGCCCCTCTCGCTGCTGGCGCTGCGCGACGTGGGCGGCTGGGCCGGGCTTACGGCGCGCCTGGAAAAAGTCGCGGCGGCGCATGGCTACGCGCAGGGCGCCTACACGCAGGCGTGGGCGCAGATGTCAGACCCGTCGCGCAACCCGATGGGCATTGAATGGTTCGGCATGGCGATGGGGCTCGGCTTCGTGCTCTCGTTTGGCTACTGGTGCACAGACTTTCTGGTGGTCCAGCGCGCGATGGCGGCAGACTCGATGCTCGCCGCGCGCCGCACGCCGCTCATCGCCGCCATTCCGAAAATGGCCTTCCCCTTCCTCGTCATCCTGCCCGGAATGATCGCCATCGCGTTCACGCAAGCCGGCCCCGGCGAGGGTTTCCGGCTGCCCGCCAAGCCCGACGGTTCACTCAACTTCGACATGACCGTCCCGATGATGCTTGCACACTACTTTCCCAGCGGCATGCTGGGCGTGGGCCTCACCGCACTGATGGCGTCGTTCATGTCGGGCATGGCCGGCAACGTCACCGCATTCAACACAGTCTGGACGTACGACATCTACCAGTCGTACCTCAAGCCCAAAGCTTCGGACGATCACTATCTCTGGATGGGCCGCGTGGCGACGCTGTTCGGGATTGCCGCGTCGGTGGGCGCGGCCTACGCCGCCACTCGCTTCAACAACATCATGGATTTCCTCCAACTGGTGTTTGCCTTCGTCAACGCCCCGTTGTTCGCCACGTTTCTACTCGGCATGTTCTGGAAGCGCGCCACCGGCCACGGCGCGTTCTGGGGATTGGTGCTCGGTACGGCCGCCGCAGCTGTGCATCACGGATTGAGCCTGCCGCAAGGAGCCGCCGCGGGCTGGAAGGGCGGCTGGCTCGGTCAGGCGCTGGCGGCCTACCCCAGCGAAATGGCCCAGAACTTCTGGGCCGCCATCTACGCCTGGACCGTTTGCTTCCTGGTAACCACCGCGATCAGCCTGGCCACGCGCGCCCATGATGAACGCGGGCTTGAAGGCCTTGTCTATTCGCTCACGCGCATGCCCAGCGACGAGGACGTGGTGTGGTATCTCCGGCCCGGTCCGCTGGGCGCGGCGATCATCGCCCTCGTCACGCTCTTGAATGTGATCTTCTGGTAGGGGAGAGAAATGGGACTCGACATACGCAAGCCGATCGGCCTGCTGTTTGCCGTGATCGCCGCCGAATTGCTCGCCTTTGAGGCGTTGAAACTGGTGGGCGGCGCGGCAAGTGCGACCTCGATGATCAATACCTGGTGCGCACTCGCCTTCGCGGCGCTCGGCGCGGGAATGCTGTGGCTGAGCCGATAGCAGCGGCGCCGGCGGAGGCCTTGCGGTTCGCCTTCGCCGAGCGCTTTGGTAATGCCGCCTCCTCCGCGCCTCGGGTCTTCCGCGCCCCTGGCCGCGTCAACCTGATCGGCGAACACACTGACTACAACGACGGTTTCGTCATGCCTGCGGCAATCAACCTTGCCACCTGGACGGCGGCCGCTCCCCGGGCGGATCAACGTATTGTGGTGGTGTCGCGCTCCTTCTACGAGGAGGCCGAACTCGATCCGGCTGAGAGCGGCGGGCCACGGGAAGACGGGCATTGGAGCAACTTCGTGCTGGGCGTCGCGCGATTGCTGCGCGGCGCGGGCTTCGCCATTGGCGGCGCGAATCTGATGATCGACAGCACCGTACCGCTCGGTTCGGGCTTAAGTTCATCGGCCGCTCTTGAGGTATCCGTTGCGCTGGCTTTGCTGGGCGTATCGGGCTTCGAAGCCGATCGGCTTGAGGTTGCAAGGCTGGCCCAGCGCGCCGAACATGAATACGCCGGCGCGCGCTGCGGTTTGATGGACCAGTTCACCGCGTGCTTTGGCCGCGCCGGGCACACCATGCTGCTCGATTGCCAGTCTCTCGCTTATCGCGCCGTGCCGTTGCCCAACTCCACACGGCTGGTGGTGGCCAACACGATGGTGAAGCACGAACTGGCCGCCGGTGAATACAATCTTCGCCGGGCCGACTGCGAGGAAGCCGCGCGCCTCTTCGGCGTTCCGTCCTTACGCGCGATTTCACCCGCCGATTTCGCGCGGAGGCAGGGCGAACTGCCGCCGGCGATTCGCCGCCGCGCGCGTCACGTGATCACCGAGAGCGCACGCACCGTGGAAGCTGCCGCGGCGCTCGAACGCGGCGACTTTTCGCGTCTGGGCGAACTGATGGCCGCCTCCCACCGCAGCCTCCGCGACGACTTCGAAGTCTCCTGCACCGAACTGGATGCCATGGTGGGCGCGGCGCGGCTGGACGGCGTGATCGGCGCGCGGATGATGGGCGGAGGATTCGGCGGCTGCACCATCACTCTGGTGGAAGCTGGCGCAGCCAGCGAGGTTTCGCGCGAGATGGCGTTGCGCTACCACCTCGCCACGGGGCTGGAACCGCAGATGTATGAGTGCACGGCCGTCGATGGCGCCGGCGAAGAGCGATGAGCGCCAACCGTAGCAGTACCCTCGTGCCGCCGTATCGCGCTGCATGCGGGAGGCCGGTCCACCGGGCCGCTTCCACCTCGCCACGGAACAAAGAGCCATGACGGACGCCGCCACCGCCCAGCAACCACATCGCCGGCTCAATCCGCTCACGGGCGAATGGGTACTGATCTCTCCTCACCGAACTCTGCGGCCCTGGCAGGGCCGGATGGAACAGACGAGCGCGCCGGCCGCGCTTACTTACGACCCGGGCTGTTATCTTTGTCCTGGCAATACGCGTTCATGCGGCCTCGTGAATCCGCCCTATGCCTCAACGTTCGTGTTCGACAACGACTTTCCCGCCCTCCTGCCCAGCGGCGAGCGTACTGTGCCGCCGTATCGCACTCCGTGCGGGAGGCCGGTCCACCAGGCGACGCGATCGGTTCGCTGGCATTCTGCTACCAACTCACCACGGGACGAACGGGCATGATGGACGCCGCCGCCCAGCAACCACATCGCCGGCTCAATCCGCTCACGGGCGAATGGGTGCTGATTTCTCCTCACCGCACCCTGCGGCCCTGGCAGGGCCAAGTGGAACCGGCCTGCGCACCGGCCGCGCTCACTTACGACCCTGGCTGCTATCTCTGTCCCGGCAACACGCGTTCAGGCAGCCGCGTGAATCCGCCCTATGCCTCAACGTTCATCTTCGACAACGACTTTCCCGCCCTCCTGCCCAGCGGCGGCGAGCATGCCGTGCAGCCGGCTGCCGATCCGCTGTTCACCGCCCAACCCGAACGCGGGATCTGTCGCGTGGTCTGTTTTTCGCCCAACCACTCGCTTACCTTGGCGCGCATGACTGTGGATGCCATTGAGAGCGTCGTCCACGCCTGGACCGCGCAGTTTCACGAACTTGGCGCCATTGACTGGGTCCAGTCGGTGCAGATTTTCGAGAATCGCGGCGAGATGATGGGGGCTTCGAACCCGCATCCCCACGGCCAGATCTGGGCCAGCGAGTCGATCCCCAACGAACTGCGCAAAGAGACCGATTGCCAGCGGCAATGGTTCACCTTGCATGGTGAGCCGCTACTCCAACAATATCTCCAGCGCGAACTCGCCAGCGGCGAGCGCCTGGTATGCGCCAACGACTCGTTTGCCGCGGTGGTGCCGTTCTGGGCGGTCTGGCCATTTGAAACGATGATCCTGCCGCGGCGGCAAGTAACCGGGCTGGATCAACTCGACGGCGCCGAAGCGCGCGGCTTGGCCGCCATCCTCAGCGAGATCACGCGCCGCTACGACCGGCTGTTTGACACGCCGTTCCCCTACTCCATGGGTTTCCATCAACGGCCCACCGATGGGGCGGCCCACGAATCGTTCACTCTGCACGCTCATTTCTATCCGCCGCTACTGCGCTCGGCCACGGTGCGTAAGTTCATGGTGGGTTTTGAAATGCTCGGCGGACCCCAGCGCGACCTGACGCCGGAGGCCGCCGCTGCACGACTGCGTGATGCCGGCTGAGCCGCGCTATACTTGAGGGAGGTGCGCCTCGCGCAGGCCTAAACAAAAGCCGCGCCGGCGAGTTCGCGTGCTCTCAAACGCCGGATAACCGCACTAGCAGGAGAAGTCATGTTAGATCTGTTTCGTTCCCGCGACAAGTCGATGAGGTACCTGCTCATCGTGCTGTTGTCGCTGGTGGCGCTGTCGATGGTGATTACTCTCGTCCCCGGATTCGGCGGCCCCTCCATGGGCACCGGCGGCAATGACGACGAACTGGCCAAAGTATGCGGCGAATCCATCACCGCGCGGCAGGTGGGCCAACTGGTGGCCATTCAGATCCGGAATCGTGAAATGTCGGCGGAAGTGGCCGAACTCGCCGTGCCGCAGATCGTCAATCAGCTGGTAGGCGAACTTGCCACCTCTTGCCAGGCCGGCAAGATGGGCCTGACGGTCTCCGACGCCGAAGTGGTTAATGGCATCAAGGCTTCGCTGCCGATGCTTTGGCAGGGCGGCGTGTTTGCGGGCAAAGACGTGTATGCGGGCTACCTGCAGCGCATGCAGACTTCGATTCCGCAGTTTGAACAGCGCGTGCAGCAGAACATCCTGCTCGAAAAGCTTCAGCGGGTGGCCTTCGACGGTATTGTCGTGTCGCCCCAGGAAGTCCAGCTCGAATACATCAAGCGCCACGAAAAAGCCCGGCTCGAAGCGGTAAAGTTCGACATGGACGACTACCGCAAGAAGATGGCGCCCTCGCGTGCGGAACTCGAAGCGCACCACAGCCAGAACAAGAACCGCTACCTTCTGCCGGCGACCATGACCGCTTCGATTCTGATTGCCGACGCGGCGCTGATGGGCAAAGACCTCGCCGCGCCCGACGCCGAAATCCAGAAGCTCTACGCGTCGAACGCCGACCGCTACACGGTGAAAGAGCGCGTGCGCGCCCGCCACATCCTGGTGAAGAGCGCCGCCGATGCATCTAAAGACGACGACGCCAAGGCGAAGGCCAAGGCGCAAGACTTGTTGAATCAGATCAAGGGCGGCGGGGACTTCGCCGAACTGGCTAAGAAAAATTCCGACGATCCGGGCTCGGGCGCCAAGGGTGGCGACCTCGATTGGTTCGGCCGCGGCGCGATGGTGAAGCCGTTCGAAGATTCTGCCTTCTCGCTGAAGGTGAAAGAAGTAAGCGGCCTCATCAAGTCTGACTTCGGCTATCACATCATTCAGACCATGGCGAAAGAAGCCGCCCGCACCAAACCCTTCGCCGAAGTGAAGGACGAACTGCTGGCCGAGTACCGCGGCAACCAGCTCAGCGGCAAAGTGGTGCAGGCGGCCGAGCAGGCGCGCGCCGAACTGGTGCGCACGCCCACGCAGGCCGAAGCGGTTGCCAAAAAGTACGGCCTCGAACTGCGCCGCGTGGAGAAGTGGGCCGGCGGCGGCGACTTCCCGCTGCTCGGCAAGTCTCGCGAACTCGACATGGCGATGGCCGCCACGCCGAAGGGTCAGGTGACCGAGGCGCAGGAATTGCCGAACAACCGGCTGGTATTTGCCATCATCGAAGACCAGACGCTGCCGCGTCCCGGCGAGCTGAACGAAGTGGAAGACCGTGTGCGCGCCACCGTGATGGAAGAGAAGGCGGCGAAGGCGCTAGAGGCCGACGCCAACACATTGGAAGCCAAGCTCAAGGCCAACGGCAACGATTTGCGCAAGGCCGCGGCGGAGATGGGCCTCAAGGTCATCGATACCGGCGAATTTGAACGGGCCGCCGGTGGCCAGATTCCGAACCTTTCGGGCGCATTCTTTGGCGAACAGCCGTTCATCAACCCGGTGGGCCAGATGGTGAACAAGTTCCGCATCGGCACGACGATGTACACGTGGCGCGTCACCGAACGCAAGTCCGCGCAGCTCACCACGCTCGAAAGCGAGCGGTCGATGATCGTCCAGCAGATCCGCGAGCGCAAGCTGCGCGAACGCCGCGACCTGTTCGAAGAGGGTCTGGTGAAGCAGTTGAAGGCGTCGGGGTCGATTTCGATCAACGAAGACGCCGTGAAGCGCACGGCCTCCACCTACCGCAGGGGCTAACCGGCGAAATGCTCGGTTGGCTCCGCGAAGCGCTTCGCACACTCACGACTCCCGACAAGCTGATCACCCTGCTCACCACTGTTTTCGGCGGCTGGTGGGGCTATGCGCTGCTGGCCGGAATCGTCTTTGCTGAAACGAGCCTGCTGCTCGGCTTTTTCCTGCCTGGCGACTCGCTCCTGTTCACCGTCGGCGTGGTGGCCGGCGCCGGGCACCTGAACATCGTGCTAATAATCGCGGTGCTCTTTGCGGCGGCCGTGATCGGCGATGCGGTGGGGTATCAACTGGGCCGCCGCGCGGGACCGCCGATCTTCAGCCGCCCGGACTCGCGGTTCTTCAAGCAGGAGAATCTACACCGCACCAAAGAGTTCTACGACAAGCACGGCGGCAAGACGATCATTTATGCCCGTTTTGTGCCGATCATCCGCACGTTCGCGCCGTTCGTGGCCGGCGTGGCAGGCATGAGCTATCCGAGGTTTCTCTCCTACAACATCTTTGGCGGCCTGGGCTGGGTGGTCTCGATGACAATGGCGGGGTATCTGCTGGGCGGCATTCCCTTTGTGCGACGGCACTTTGAGAAGTTCGTCTACGGCATCGTACTCGTGTCGGTGCTCCCGCTGGTGATTGAGTATCTGCGCTCGCGCGGCGGCTCCGCGGCCGCCAAGAGCTCGCGCTAGCTGATACCGCCGTGACCCCATTGGCGGCGCGTTCTCGCATTTCACTATGAATGCGCGAAGATCTGCAGTTTCCCCAGCAATTGGATTGGAGAAAAGTCTCCGGCGCGGCCGGCCAGTTGATGGCAACATAGCGGTTCTGGATTTTGCCTTGCTTGGCGGGGGAATTGCCTCGGCCGTAGACGCCTCCTTCGGGAATGCTGCATGGGTGGCAGGCATCGGCTGGCCCGCCATGTTGATTTCGGCTGCGGCGATGTCGGTGGCTCAGTTCGAAGCGTTGGGTGGCGGACGCGTCTCACTGAGCGAATCGGCCACCGATGCCCTGTCGCAAGCCATTGGCCGTGCTCCTGGCGGTGCATGGCGGCTCGGCCGCCGCCGGCCAGCGGTGGGCCGTGATGGAACTTGTCAACTGGTTCCTGCTGCCTTGGCTCGCATTGGCCATTCCTGTCTGCGTGCTCGAGCGGCTAGGCGTGTGGGAATCGGTGCGGCGATGCGCGGCTCTGACTGGCGGCCGCCTGGCACAAAGCATCTTGATCCTGTATGTCCCGGTGCACTGGGCGCAACGCTCGTTCGCCGATCTGAACGGGACTGGATGAGTGGTCTGCTGGGATTCGGGCTTTGCACCTTGGCCGCCGCGATCTGCTCAGCGGGCCTCGCCGCGTTCTACCTCGCTATTTCGCAGTTGCCTGCTGCGGCTGCCCGGCAAGACTCAACGCAACCCTGAAGCCGACAAAGAAGTCCTTGAAGTCCGGCGGATGGAAGTTCCGGTAGCCCACCTTCAGAAAGTCCGGCTCGTTGGCCCAGGAGCCGCCGCGAATGATTCGCATCTTTTCCAACTCTTCCTGTACCGGACGCCCGTTGAACATCGGCACGTACCAGTCCGCCGTCCATTGCCACACGTTGCCTGCCATGCCGTAAAGGCCAATCGAGTTGGGTGTGCCGAAATCGGCGGGCTTCAGCGTTTGCGCGCCATTCCACTTGGCGCCAAACCAAGCCTTCGTCTTATCGATCGAGTCGCCCCACGGATACGGCTTGCCCTTCAGAGTGCCTTCGGCCGCGCGCGTCCATTCTTCGTCGGTGGGCAGGCGGTACGCTTTGCCGGTCTTCTTAGACAGCCACTCGGCATAGGCAACCGCGTCTTTCCACGACACATTCACCACGGGGTGGCTGGCGATTTCGCCCGCGAATTCGCCGTTCTTCCACAACTGAAAGCTCCCACCCACCGAGTTCCGCTCCGGCGCGGGATGGCCAGTCTCCTGAATGAACTCAAGGTATTGCGCGTTGGTGACCGGAGCCTTGCCGACCGCAAAGGAGGAACCTGGCACCGGCACCATCTCCGGCGGTGCAGCAGTAGCCGCCGAGAGCCAGAATAACAGCGCAATCAAACCAACGCCTCCGTGACAGGCTTGCCTCCATTGACGATGGCAATCGGGCGGCCTTCGGGCGTGTGATTGACGCGATGCAGATCCACGCCGAGCGAGGTGAAGACGGTGGCCGAAAGATCTTCCACGGTGATCGGCCGTTCCGTCACCTCGGCGGCGTGTTTGTCGGTAGCACCGATCAGTTGGCCGCCCTTGATGCCGCCACCGGCGAGAGCAACGCTAAAAGCTTTGGGCCAATGGTCGCGGCCGGCGTCTTTATTCACATGCGGCGTGCGGCCGAACTCACCAATCTGGACCACGAGCGTACTATCCAGCAGGCCGCGCTGCGCAAGGTCTTCGATCAACATGCCGAAGCCCTGATCAAGTGGCGGCAGCAGCTTGGTCTTGAGCGACTCGAAGTTCTTCGCGTGCGTATCCCAGCCGCCCATCCAGACGCTCACCGCTTTGACGCCGCTCTCCACCAGGCGACGCGCCATCAGCAGACCCTGCCCGATCTGCGTTCGCCCATAGGCATCGCGCAGCTTGCCGGGTTCCTGATCCATATCGAAGGCTTTCAGCACCTTCTCGGAGAACACCATGTTGTAGGCTTGTTCCACCGCGGGATCGTAGGAGTTGAGTTTGGCCTCCGTGTCCACCGCGCGCCAAGCGGCATTGAACTCCTGAAGAATCTGGCGGCGGCGGCCGATGCGATCGAGCGAGACGCCCATCGGCGGCAGCAAGTCTCGCACGCGATAGTTCTTCTCGTTGGGGTCGCCGGCGAGGAAGGGATCGTAGTTGGGTCCGAGGAAACCGCCACCCCAGCCGCGCTCCACGGGCTTGAGCACGCCGACAAACGGCGGCATGTCGCCCTTGAACTGTTTCTCCTTGACGAAGACGGACCCGAACGAGGCGAAGTCCATATTCGGCACAGGCAGCACGCCGGTCTGCAAATATCGCGATGAGCGTTCATGTGAGCCGAGGTCGACGCTGGTGACGCTACGCAGCACGCAGATCTTGTCCATTGCGGTTGCCGTTTTCGGCATGAGCTCGCAGACCTGGATGCCGGACACGTTGGTGGAGATGGGCTTGAACTCGCCGCGGATTTCGGCGGGCGCGCCGGGCTTCATGTCGTAGGTGTCCATCTGCGGCGGGCCGCCGGCGAGCCACACAAAGATCAGCGACGTATCCTTCTTTTTCTGCTGCTGCGCGCGGACCAACTCGGGGAGTGACATCGCGCCGAGGCCGCACATGCCGAGCTTCAGAAAGTCGCGGCGACGGCGTCCATCGCAATCGGTATGCAAGCTCATATTGAGGCTCCTCTCACTCAGTGGTTGAAGATGAACTCGCGCGAGTTCAGGATGGCCCACAGCACATCTTCCAGGAGTTCTTTGCGATCCTTGGCCTGGCTGATCCGCGTCAGCAACCGGTCTTTCTCCTGCGCGGCGGGATGGCGCGACAGCGTCGCCAGAAACAGTTCGTCCAGGATCTCCGCATCGCTCTTGCCCGCCGCAATCCAGCGCGCCAGCCGGCTGTCGGGGCTCGCCAGCTTGGCCTGCACATCGGGGCTATTGACGAAGTGCAGCGCCTGAGATACCGTGACGTTCTCCTCGCGATCGCAGATCACCAGGCGGTTGGAACGTTCGAACACATCAAGAAAGTAGGCGTTGTAGCGGTTGTCAGGCAACTGCACAGCGCGCCGCGCTTCGGACCAGTTGGCAAACTTGTTCTCGAGGTTGGTGACCTGTGCAATGGCGTCCATGTAGACCTCCGCCATCATTCGCTTTGGGTAAGCGCGCGAGTAGTACTTGAAGTCGAGTGCGTTGGTCTGGTTGCTGCGCGTGGAGTGTTGATAGGCGCGCGAGGCCGCAATGAAGCGAATGAGATGCTTCTGATCGAACTTGTGTGACGCGAGTTCGCGCGCGAGCAGATCCAGCAGCGCCGGGTGCGTGGGCGGATTGGTCTCGCGGAAGTCGTCAACCGGCTGGACCAGACCGCGACCCATCATGTGACGCCAGATCTGGTTCGCCATGGCGCGCGCAAAGAAGGGATTCTCCGGAGCAGTGAGCCACTTGGCGAAAGCCGGGCGGCGATCCTCGCCGGGCGCAAGGTCAATAACATCGCCGCCGAAGTAGCGAGGCTCCGCGGCGCGCTTGGTGGCGGGATTGATCACCGCGCGCGTAGGCTCAATGCGGAGATCGAACTCCTGCGTTTGTTTGGTGCCGAACTCTACCACCTGAGAGAACACAGCGGCGAGCGAGTAGAAGTCGTTCTGGGTCCACTTCTCAAAAGGATGGTTGTGACATTGCGCGCAGCTAATGCGGACGCCAAGAAAAACCTGCCCCGTTTGAATCGCAGTTTCGATGGGCGTGGAAATTTTGTCGTAGTTGCCCCAGTAGTTGGCCGCGCCGTTGGTGAAACTCGGTCCGGTGGCCGAAAGCAAGGCGCGGGCGAACCCGTCGAGCGGACGGTTCACCAGGAATTCTTCCTTCAGCCACCGATAGTAGGAACGCACGCCGCCGACGCGATGGAAGCGCACATCGCTACGCAGGCGATCCGCCCACACCAGCGTCTGGAGATCGGCGTACTCGGGCTTTTCAAGCAACTGGTCAACGAGGAGCATGCGCTTGCCGGGCGCGTTGGAGGCCAGGAATTGGCGTACGTCGGCAGCGGAAGGGAGCGTGCCGGTAAGGTCAAGATACGCGCGGCGGTGGAACTCTTCGTCGGTGGAGAGTTCCGACGGCGCGATGTGAAACTGATTGAGCTTGCCGTAGACTTCACGGTCAATCGGGTGCGTGGCGGCAGCGGCCGGCGCGATGGTGTTGGTGCTCCTCTTCAGCATCGTGGCGCCGTAGACGGGCGCCGCGAACTTGCCGGCATAGCGGACGAGCACCGCCGCATCGCCCGTACCGCCTTCGGCCGTGGCGCGGCCGGACGCGGAGACTTTGATCACGCCGTCGTCGTTCGAAGAGAAAACCGAGAGGCCAGTGACATCCTCGCGCTTGCCGTCTGAAAAGATCGCGTCCACCTTGAGTTGAATCGCCTCGCCCTTGGCCGAGAGCACGCGATAGCCCGGCGATACTTCGATCCGGATCAGCGCCGGCGCGTCCTTGTCGCCATACGGCGCGCCCGCGCGAATCCAGGCCTGCAGCGTGGCGAAGTTCTGGGAATCTTTCTTGAAGCGCGGCCCGCCGCCGTGCGGAACCTGCATGGTGGGCTTCTTGAGCAGGAGGCTCTCGTCGGGCGCGGCGAGGTTGACGCGCTTCGATACCAGCACCTTATGATCGCTCTCGGGGTCTGAAGCGTAGAGGGAAAGCTTGAAGCCGTTCTTGCCGACCGGCGAGCCGTGGCAGGCGCTCTGGTTGCAGCCGCCGAAGGTAAGGATCGGAGCGATATGAGTGGGAAAACTCCAGCGGCGGGCAGTTGTGTCGGCGGATTGCGCCCACGCTGGACACACGGCCGCGATGGTGGCGAGCAGCAATTGCCACGAGAGAGCATGCATGAAAGTGAACCGCCGGCTGGCCTGATTATACATTCCCTGGAAGCCAGAACGGGCCGCCACAGCCGATGGGTTGCCCCGGCGGGACTTCCACGGCGGCGGGCAAGGCAACGCTCTTCGCATCGCGCCGCCAGCGCGCCACCAGATCCTGCGCATAGCCTGTCAGCGTGGGCTCCAGTTTGCGCACGGCGTTCATCGCGATGTCGCGGGCACGTGGCGCGGCGGCGTCACTGGAGGCAAGTGCGAGCAACCGGTGCAGCGTGACGTAGCCCGCGGCGCGGCGCGCCTCGCCGGCGAGTGTAGCCGTGTGAGGACCATTCCAAACGGCGCGTAACAGCGCATCGATCACCTCTTCAAGCGACGGCTGGCGCGGATCGCGTGCGTGATACTGCACGACGCGGGACGCGCGTTCGGGATGCAGCAGCAGCCCGGAGACGATCGAGGCCACGGCTTCGGCCGGCGCGAGGGCATCGAACGTCAAGCCGGTACGGGCGCGGAACGTCTCGCGGCTGCGCTCGTAGCCGGCGGGGCGCGGCGGGAGGAGCTTCAAGATGCTTTCGGGCAAGGCGAGTTCGTTGGGCGCGAGTGCGGCGAGCAACCCTTGCAGTGCGCGGCGTTGTTCGGCGGGCGGTACGAGTTCCGGCAGCTTTTGCCCGTCGCCGCGCAGGCTGTAGCGATAGTCGAGTCCGCCGATGCTCTTGGCCACCGCTTCCAGTTGATATCGGTGCATGAGGAACGCGGGCACCAGAGTTTCTTCGAGCGTGGCTAGCGGCGCGCCGGGACGAACGTTGTTTTCGCCGAAACGGTCCAGCGCACGGCGGCGCACGGCCATCAGTCGCGCGAGTTCATCCACGGCACTCGCGCCGTTGTCCCACAGGTGCGTCTGCGGATGCGCGCTCGATTCGGGCCGCGCGTCGTCGTCACCAAGGAAGTAGAGCCCGCGCCGGTGCGCCGCTTCCACCACGCCCGCGGGATTGCGCGCATAGCCGTAAGCGATGGCGGCTTTGTCCCACTCGCCAACGCCCGCCGTATAGGCATCGCTCAAGTCCGGCGCGCCAGGGCCGGTGAGGCGCGCATGCGGATGCGGATAGTCCATCACGGACGTACGGCCCTGCGCGCTCGAAACGTAGTTGTGCATGAGCCCCAGCGTGTGGCCCACTTCATGCGCGGAGAGTTGGCGAAGCCGCGCGAGCGCCATCTTCTCCATCTCCGGGTTGGCGGGCTTGCCGTCTTCATACGGCGCGAGGAGCCCTTCGGCGATGAGAAAATCCTGGCGCACCCGGAGCGAGCCGAGCGTGACGCGGCCCTGAATGATTTCGCCCGTGCGCGGGTCAATCACACCGCCGCCGTAGGACCAGCCGCGCGTGGAACGGTGGACCCACTGAATGACGTTGTAACGCACGTCCATCGCGTCAGCGCCTTCGGGCATCATCTCCACGCGGAAGCCGCTGGGCCAACCCGCGGCGGCGGAGGCATCGGTCCACCAGCGCGCGCCGTCGAGGAGCGCCGAGCGAATCGGCTCTGGCGTGCCGCGATCGAGATAGTAGGTGAGCGGGCGGTCCGCCGAGAGGCGATGGCGCGAGATGTAGCGCTTGTTCACGGGTTCGGCGATGGGCGTCGCGTAATCCATGAAGTCAATTCCGAAGTAGCCGGCACGCGGATCGAAGGCGCGCATTTCGTAGCCGGGGCCGGGGAGTTCCACGAGTGAGTGATGCTGGCGTACGGTGACGGCGTCTGCTGCGGGCGCGACGGAACGGATGAAACGGCCGTTCACTTCTTCGCCCGCGAAGGTGGCGATGATTTCCAACTCGGTGTTTTTCGGAAAGTTCCGCGTGCGATCCAGGTGAAACGCGCTGCGCGCGGCATCGAAGCGGAAGCGGCCCTGGCGCTGGCGCGTGAGCGATTCAGCCACGCCATGCGCATCCCGGAGGAAGAGCGTGGTGGCGTCAACCAGAATGCGCGCGCCGGACGCAGCCGCCACTTCCCCGCCCCACAGCACAGACTGCGCGAAGGACTCTTCCACGGCGCGGCGTTCCCCAGCCGACTCGGTGACAGCGCGGAAACCGTAGTTGGGCTGCACGAGCAGCACCTTGGGTCCGCTGCGCTCGAAACGCACCACGCGAGCCGCGCCCATTTGCCCGCGGTCGAGCCCAAGGTCGTTGGAGCCCACGCCGGCTGACAGGTTCGCCACGTAGAGGAACTCGCGATTGAGCTCGTCGATCTCAAGCCACAGCTTGCCAGCCGTTTCGTCCCAGTAGAGCGGGAAGAAGCCGTCGAGCTTCCGGAGGTTCGCCGTCTTGGCCGCGATGGGGTCGGCGGTAGGTTGCGCGAGGGAAGCGGTGAGGGTGAGGAGGAACAGCGAGAGCAGCCGGTACATTTCCACTATTGTCGACCAGCCGCGCGAAAGATTTGTTCGGTGGCCTCGTCGGCCGGGAACAGGCTCTCGATGCGCAACTCGTCGGTGGTGACATCCTGCGCGGTGCCGAAGGTGGCGAGCACCGTGAAGAGCGAGATGCGCACGCCGTCTTTGGTAATCTCCACCGGCAACACCGGTAGCAAAGTCACCTCTTCGGCCTCACGCTGCGCGCGGCGCCACAGGAGCGGGGCGATTGCGTGCCAGTTCGTCACCCACAGGCGGATGCCTTGCGGGTGGAAAAACAGCCGCATGAGATTGCGCTGATCGCCGCCTGTGCTCGTCCACACATCTGCGCCGATCAATGTGCTCAGCATCTCAAAGGACGGATTTGCGAGCAGGATGTTCCAGGCCCGGTCAATGGCGAAGGCCGGGAATGGTGAGTGATTGGCCAGAATCGTCCGCACGGCGGACATCACCTGGTTCATCTGCGGATCGTTGAACGCGCGCACGGGAAAGGCGGGGCAAAGCCGGCGGATGTGAGCCAGTCGTTTCGTTGGCGCAGCGGCACTTCCAGCGTTTCGCTCAACTGCAGAATCATGCCGCGGCTGGGCCGGGCGCGCCCGGACTCTAGGAAACTCACATGGCACTGCGAGATGCCGGACGACAGCGCGAGTTCCAGTTGCGAGAGCCGGCGTCTTTGCCGCCAGGTCTTGAGCAGAGAGGGAAACGGAGACACTTCGACAGTATCGCCTGCCATTGGGAGACGGTTCAATTACCTCGGAAGTAATTGCGGTCAGAACGCAAGCGGCGCAAGCTGATGAGCAGGAGGCAGACTGATGAATGCTCGATTGATTGCTTTGCTGGCCGTGGTGCTGGGGCTCGGCGCGTTGACGGGCGCCGCGCTGATGGAGTCCGGCTACTGGGGCGTCATCACCGTGCACTTCCGCACGTGGGGCGGGCTGCAGGTGTTGACAGACCTGGTGATTCGGGTGGTGCTGGCCATGATCTGGATGGTCCGCAACGCGGCACGCCAGCGCTTGCCGGTTTGGCCGTTCCTGTTGATCACGCTGGCAGCAGGCTCGTTTGGGCCGCTCCTGTATCTGGTGGTGAGGGAGGCACGCGGGCGCGGTACGGCATAATATAGATACCTAGCCGCGTCATGCGCATCACTATCGTTTTTGCCTGCCTTGCCACCTCTGTTTTCGCGCAACAGTTGGCGCTGTTGCCGCCTCAGGCTGAGTTAAGAACACCCGAGTCGCGCCAGTTGCTGGTGGCGGAGTTAACCTCGCCGGAAGGCCATCAGGATCTCAGCAAACGCACGCAATTCACGTCGTCCAATCCCGCCGTGGCCAAAGTGGACGCCGCAGGCATGGTGACGCCGGTGGCCGATGGCGAAGCGGTGATCACGGGCCGCGCTGCCACGGGGCAGACCGCCACCGCGCGCATTCGCGTGAAGGGTGTGGCGCAACCGTTCACATGGTCGTTCCGCAATCACGTCACGCCGGTGCTCACGAAGATGGGCTGCAATCAGGGCGCATGCCACGGGGCGCTGGCCGGCAAGAACGGCTTCAAGCTGACGCTGCGCGGCTATGACCCCGAAGTGGACTTCGATGCGCTCACGCGGCAATCCGTGGGCCGCCGGATTTCGCTCGACAACCCTGGCGATTCGTTGCTGCTGAAGAAGGCGACCTTCGCGTTGGCTCACGGCGGCGGGAAGCGCTTTGGCACGGACTCGCTCGAGTACCGCGTGATTGCCGAGTGGATCACCGCCGGGGCTCCCGCGCCGAAGGAAACCGACATCGACGTAACTGGCCTCGAAGTGTACCCCAAGCGCGTGATTCTGAAACCCGGCGACGAGCAGCAGTTGGTGGTGCGCGCGCGTTACACGGATGGGCGCGTGGAGGATGTGACGCGTTGGGTGAAGTACACGTCGGCCAACGAAGGCGTGGCGACGGTGGACGACTCGGGGCGGTTGAAGACCACCGGTCAAGGCGAATCGGCCATCACGCTCTGGTATCAGAACTACGTTCTCTACGCGCGCGTGGCGGTGCCGTATGCGAATCAGATCTCGCAGGCGGATTACTTGAAGTTCAAGCCGGCAAATTTTATCGATGAGCACATGCTGGCCAAGTGGAAGAGCCTGAAGCTGGCGCCGTCACCGGCTTCGGGGGATGCGCAGTTTCTGCGGCGCGTCTACCTTGACGCAGCGGGCATTTTGCCGACGCCCGAAGAAGTGGAAGAGTTCCTGGCCGACGCGTCGGCGGACAAGCGCACCAAGGCGATCGACCGGTTGCTGCAGCAGGAAGAGTTCTTCGATCACTGGGCCTACAAATGGTCTGACCTGATGCTGATTTCCTCGCGCAAATTGCGGCCGAACTCGATGTGGGCGTTCTACAACTGGGTGCGCGACGGCGTGAAATCGAACAAGCCGTGGGACCAGTTTGCGCGCGAGATTTTCACGGGCTCCGGCTCATCGCGCCAGAACGGCGCGCTGAACTATTTCGTACTGCACCGCGACACGATCGATCTGGCTGAGAACGTCACGCAGGCGTTCCTGGGCCAGCGTCTCACGTGCGCGCGCTGCCACAATCATCCGCTGGAAAAGTGGACGCAGAAGCAGTACTACCAGTTCGCCAATCTGTTTGCGCGCGTGGGGCAGAAGAACGGCGATGCGGCGGGCGAGACGGTGGTGTTTGCCAAGACCGCCGGCGATATCAACCATCCGCGGCTGTTGCGTCCGCTTGCGCCCGCGCCGCTCGACGGCCATGCCATGGGCCTCGATTCGCTCGACGACCGGCGCCGCCACTTCGCCACGTGGCTGACGGATCCGAAGAACGAGTACTTTGCCAAGAACATCGTGAACCGCGTGTGGGGCGCGATCATGGGCCGCGGGCTGTGCCACCCGGTGGACGATGTGCGCGCGACCAACCCCGCGTCGAACGAAGAGCTTTTCGATGCGCTGGTGGAGGATTTCGTGACGAATGGCTTTGACACGCGGCGGCTGATCCGGCAGATTCTGACATCGTCGGCCTATCAGCTTTCGAGCGAAGCCAACGCGACGAATCAAAGCGACCAGATTTTCTATTCCAAGTACATCGTCAAGCGCCTGCCGGGTGAAGTCATTCTGGACGCGATGTCACAGGTGACTGGAGTGCCGTCGGCGTTTGCGGGCTACCCGGCGGGGACTCGCGCGATGCAGTTGCCGGATGTGCGCGTGCAGTCGCAGTTCCTATCGGCGTTCGGGCGGCCGGAGCGCATCATTTGCGACGCGGGCGAACGTACGCAGGATCCGTCCATCACGCAGGCGCTGCATGTGATCAACGGTGACACGCTGAATAAGAAACTAAGCGACGCGAACGGCTACGTGAATCTGTTCCAGAAGATTGGGTTATCCGATGCGCGCGTGCTCGATCAGCTTTCGCTGGCAGCGTACGGGCGCTATCCAACCGCGGAGGAGAAGCAGACGATTATCGGTGCGCTCGTCAAGGCGCGCGGCGGGGCCACGCAGGAAGCGGCGCGCGAGGCGCGGCGGCATGCGATGGAAGACATGGTGTGGGCGATGCTCACGAGCAAGGAATTTCTCTTCAATCATTGAGGAGGACGCCACTGTATGGGTATGTTTTCTATTGGCGAGGCAGGGCGGATTGAAGTCCGCCGCAAGCTGAAGCTTGCTCTACTCGCTGCGGTTGCAACCGTGGCCTCGGCGGCGGCGCCGGACTACAACAAGGACATCCATCCGCTGTTGAACACGCGCTGCGGAGGCTGCCACGGCGGTGAAGCGAAGATGGGCGAGTTTTCGATTACGAACTACGCGATGCTGAAGCGCGGCGGCAATCATGGCCCCGGCTTTGTGGCGGGGCGACCGGATGAGAGCCCGCTCTACACGTACGTGATCGGCAAGGCGTACCCGAAGATGCCGATGGACGGCACCACGCTTTCTGACGGCGAGATTGCGCTGTTGAAGTCGTGGATTGAAGCGGGCGCGGCGGGCCCGGCGGCGGGCACAGAAGTGGCCGCCAAACCCGCGGCGATTCCGCATATCGCGCCGCGCGGCAAACGGGTGCCGCAGTTTTTTGGGATGGCTTGGCGGCCGGGCGCGCGCACAGTGGCCTTGGCGCGGTATCGCGAAGTTTCGCTGGCGGACGCGGCGACAGGCAAGACCGTGGAGACGCTCGCGGACCATGCCGACACGGTACGCAACGTCGCGTTCTCCGCTGACGGCAGGTCGCTGGCGGCAGCCGGCGGTGCGTGCGCGAAGGCGGGCGAAGTACGCATCTGGAATCTGGAGACCAGGCAGCCCGGGCCCACCCTGACCGGCCACACCGATTGCGTGTACGGCCTCGCGTTTTCGCCGGACGGCAAGCTGATCGCCACGTCGTCCTACGACAAGCTCATTAAGTTGTGGGACGCCGCAACGGGCCGGGAAGTCCGCACGCTGAAAGATCACATCGATGCGGTGTATGCGGTGGCGTTCACGCCGGACGGCAAGCGCCTGGTGTCTGGCTCGGCGGACCGCGGCGTGAAGATCTGGGACGTGGCTTCCGGCCAGCGGCTCTATACCTTGACCGACGCGCTGGACGCGATCAACACCATTGCCGTCGATCCCACGGGCAAGCTGGTCGCCGCGGGCGGCGCCGACAAATCGATCCGCATCTGGCGCATGGATGAAAACGGCGGCGAGATCGTGCATTCGCTGATGGCGCATGAAGACGCGATTTTGAAATTGGCGTGGTCCCCCGACGGGAAGACCATCGTCAGCACCAGCGCCGACAAGTCAGTGAAGGTACTGCGTGCCGGCGATCTCACTGAACTCCACCGGCTGGCTGGCCAGACCGATTGGATTTTCGGCGTGGCCTTTTCGCCTGACGGCCAACAGCTCGCACTTGCCCGCATGGATGGAACGTACGCCATCTATGAAACCGCTCAACTCATCGCCCCCCGCCGCGAGGTAGCCACACAATGATTCTTCGCACCCTTACCGCCACCACGTTGACTGCCGTGCTGCTGCACTCGCAGGCGACGCCAGACCAACCCACTGGGCCGCGCATCACGCCGCCCACCCTCAACGCCGTTTCGCCGCTCGGCATCGCCCGCGGCATGACCGTGGAGATGAGCCTCGAAGGCTTGAACCTCGCCGGCGCGACGGCCATTTATTTCTCCGATCCGAACATCAAGGGCAAGATTGTACGCGTGAAGGAACTGCCCGATCTACCGGACATCCGGCTTGGTTCAAACGGTACGCCGTCCACGGTGGATGTGGGGCCGCTGCCGCCGCGCAATCAGGTGACGGTGGAAGTGGACATCGCGGCCGATGCGCCAGCGGGGCCGGTGAAGTTTCGCGTGCTGACGCCGCTGGGTACGAGCCCGGAAGGCGCGTTTCTGGTGGAGCCCTACTTTGGAGAATCACCGGACAAAGAACCGAACGACACGTTCGAAGGCGCGTTTGAGACGTACCTGCCGTCCGTGCTCGCGGGCACGATTGCGCGCCCGGGCGACGTGGACCATTACAAGATCAAGGTGAAGGCCGGCGAAGAACTGGTATTTGAAAATCAGGCGATGCGCATCGGTTCGACGTTGCAGCCGGTGGTGCGCATTGTGGCCGAGGATCAATCGGTCCTCGCCGAATTCGGCTACGACGGCGGCGCCACGGTGAATCGCTTCTCGCACAAGTTCGCCAAGGCCGGCACCTACTACGTGCGCGTGGCGGATTATGAATCCAGCGGGCGTGGCTCGAACTTCTATCGCATTCTGGTGGGCAAGCTTCCCGTGGCCGTGTCGGCGTACCCGCTGGGGTTGCCGCGCAACGCCGAGAAGGCTGTGACGCTCGAAGGCTTCAATTTGGGTTCCGCCGCGCAGTTGACGGCCAAGGGAGTGTCTCTGCCTACCGACCCTGACGCCGTGATCCTGCGCCCAAAGACGGCAGCCGGCGAATCGTTCACCGAAGTGAAGCTGGCGCTCGGCGACGATCCGGAAGTGGAGGCGACTGGCACGGCGAAGGCCCCACAGGCCATCACATTGCCCGTGACCGTCAACGGACGCCTCGCTGAACCGGGCGCCGCGCATCTGTTCAAGTTTTCCGCCCGCAAGGGCCAGCAGGTAGTACTGGAAGTAAACGCGCGCCGGCTGGGTTCCGATCTCGACGCAACGGTGGAAGTGCTGGACGCGCAGCAGAAGCCCACTGAACGCCTGGTGGCGCGCGCGGTGTGGGAGACGTTCACCGTGTTGCGCGATCACGATTCGGCTTCCCGCGGCATCCGTATCCAGAACTGGAACGTGCTGAACAACGGCGACCATGTGATGATCGGCAACGAACTGCTGCGCGTGGACGAAGTGCCGGACGGGCCGGACGAAGACATGGCCGTGGAGAGCTTCGGCGGCCAGCGCCGTTCACTCTATGGCACGTCGGGCGAGGCACATGGAATCGACCGGGCCATGTACAAGGTGCAGATCCATCCACCCGGCGCGCAGTTCACACCCAACGGTTTGCCGCTCGTGCGATTTTACTACCGCAATGACGACGGCGGCCCGGGTTTCGGCAAGGACTCTCACCTGGACTTCACCGCGCCCGCCGATGGCGACTACTATGTGCGCCTCACCGACGTGCGCGGGCTCGGCGGCAGCAACTATGCGTACCGGCTGCATGTTCGTGAGCCGCGGCCGCGTTTCAAGCTCTCCGTGTCCCCGCGCAATCCCAACGTACCGGTGGGCGGAACGATTCCGTTGACGATCACAGCGTTGCGCCTCGATGGCTACGAAGGGCCGATCGAAGTGGCGATGAGCGATCTGCCCGCCGGCTTCACGGCAACCAGGAACACGATTGCCACGGGCCAGACGGACGCGACCATTCTGCTGACCGCCGCGCCCGATGCCAAGCTCGCCGCCGCCGTGCCCTTTGAAGCAACGGGCCGCGCAACGATCAACGGCAAGCTGGTGGCCGAGACGGCGAACCCGGACGACCGCACCAAGCTGATTTCTCTCAGCGCCAAGGCCGACGTGGTGATGCACGCCGTGACGAAAGTGGTGGAGATCGAAGCGGGCAAGACGGCCGAGGTGACGGTGAAGGCGACGCGCCAGAACGGCTTTGCCGGACGCATTCCCGTGGAAGTGCGCGACCTACCGCTGCGGGTGCGCGTGACGGACTCGGGCTTGAACGGCGTGCTGATTCAGGAAGACGAATCAGAACGTAGCTTCCGGCTGTGGGCGCTGCCGAACGCCAAGCCCGTCGAAGGCTATATCTATGTGTCCGGCCGCGTGGAGACGCGCAGCGGACAGCAAAACAGCTTCGCGGCGACCGAGGCGATTTTGGTGCGGGTGAAGCCGGCCAAGACGCAGGTGAGCGCGGTGAACGCGTCGGCCGAGAAGTCGTCGGCTCCGAAATAGCTGGCGCGGCCGCACCGAAGTGACGCAAGGCCCGCCGCGTTAGGCGGATACTGAACTCCTATATGCGTGCGTTTGCTGTTGCGTTCTTCTTGGCGGCTCCGCTGGCACTATTTGCCCAGCATGGCCGCTATTTCCGCGATTCTCACCACCCGTCCATCGGCAACCCCGAAGCGATCGCCACGGGCACGAAGTTGTTCATGGGATCGTGCGCCGGTTGCCACGGGCCGGACGGTGGAGGCGGCGCGCGAGGGCCGAATCTGGTGCGCCGGTCGCTATGGCATCCGCTGAGCGACGAGGCGATTTTTCAGGTGATCCGCAAGGGCGTGCCGGGCACCGACATGCCGCCCACCAAACTTGGCGACGAGCAGACGTGGAATCTGGTAGCGTTCATCCATGCGCTCACCGGGCCGGCGAGCGCAAATCCGGTGCCGGGCGATGCGGCGGCAGGCAAAGCCGTGTATTGGGGCGCGAAGGCGGGCTGCTCCAGTTGCCACGCGATTCACGGCGAAGGGGGACGGCTCGGCCCCGACCTAAGCAACATCGGCGGGAGCCGGCCGCTGGCGGTGATCCGCGAGTCGGTCGTCGAGCCGGCCAAGGATCTCGCTTACCTGGGCAACGAGGCCGCCACGGTGGTGCTCAAGAACGGCACCACGCTCGAAGGCGCGGCGAAGAACCGCAGCAACTACTCGCTGCAACTGGTGGACAAGCAGGGCAAACTGCATCTGCTGCAGATGAGAGACGTGAAGCAATTGACGTTGTCGGAATCGTCGCCGATGCCCGCCGATTACGCCAAGCGGCTAACCAAAGAAGAACTACGCGATCTGCTGGCGTATCTGGCGGACCAGGACATCAGGAAGGGGTCTAAGTAAGGATGGCCCGCACAACGGTATGGACATTGACCCTCGCCCTGGCCGCCAGCGCGCAGGTGCGGCACGAGGACATCGCCAAGGGCGCGCTCGCAGACTGGCTGACGTACGCCGGTACCTACTCAGGCTGGCGCTACAGTCCGCTGAAACAGATCAACGCCGAGAACGCGAAGAATATGGTGGCCAAGTGGGTGTATCACGTGCCGAACGCGCGCGGGCTGCGCAGTTCGCCGATCGTGCACGAGGGCGTGCTCTACATCACTGACACTAATTCGGTGTACGCCGTGGATGCGCGCAGCGGGCGCCTGGTGTGGCGCTACGCCGATCCGCGCGCGCAGAAGGGCGGCGTGAATCGCGGCGCGGCGATCTGGGGCAACCGGATCTACTTCACCACCAGCGACAACTTCCTGGTGGCGCTGGACCGGCAGTCCGGCGTGCTGATCTTCAACAAGCAGTTTGCCGACGTGGAGAAAGGAACCACGTCCACGTCGGTGCCGCTCATCGCCAAAGGCAAAGTCATTGTGGGCAGCGCGGGCGGCGACAGCGGCATGCGCGGCTTCATCATGGCGCTGTCGGCCGAGACGGGCGACGAGTTGTGGAAGACCTACACGGTGCCGGCGAAGGGCGAAAAAGGGTCCGAAACCTGGGGCGATCTCATTGAGTGGGGCGGCGGCGCGGCGTGGCTTTCGGGCACGTATGACCCCGGCCTGGACATGCTCTACTGGACCACCGGCAATCCGTGGCCCGACTACAACGGCAGCGTGCGGCAAGGCGACAACCTCTACACGTGTTCACTGCTGGCGCTGGATCTCGACTCGGGGAAAATGAACTGGTACTTCCAATTCACGCCGCACGACACGCATGATTGGGACGCGCAGAGCTGGCCTGTGCTGATGGACACGGAGATTCGCGGCCAGCAGCGCAAGGTGGTTTTGCATGCCAACCGCAACGGCTTCTTTTATGCGCTGGACCGCGTGACCGGCGAATTTCTCCGCGCCACGCAACTCATCGACAAGGTGACCTGGGCCAAAGGCATCGACGACAAAGGGCGGCCCGTGCCGGCGGGCAACAGCGAGCCGACGCCGCAGGGCAACTGGGTTTGCCCCAGCGTGAAAGGCGCGACGAATTGGATGGGGCAGTCGTACAATCCGGGCACCGGGCTGCTGTATGTGCTGACGCTGGAGCAATGCGGGATGTACTTCTCGTCGTCGCAACAACCCCAGCCGATGAAGAATTTCTCGGGCGGCGGCGCGACCGAAGAAGGCGGGCAAGTGGTACTGCGCGCGCTCGATCCAAAGACGGGCCGCCGCGTGTGGGAGTATCCGATGACCGGCTTCGGAAGGATGTGGACGGGCACGGTATCCACAGCGGGCGGGGTGATCTTCACGGGCGATGACGATGGCCACATGGTGGCGCTCGATGCCAAGAACGGGAAGAATCTCTGGCACTTCAATGTGGGCGAGTTGCTGACGGCCTCGCCAGTGACGTAGACGGTGGATGGCCGCCAGTATGTCGCCATTGCGTCCGCCACGGCGGTGTTTTCGTTCGGACTGTTTGAACCGGCCACGGGCGTGGAGACGCCCGCGGTGCAGTGGAGGAAACGCTAAGACTGACGCCAGGGCACCTCGCCGAAAAACAGCGAGCCGAACTCGCGGCGCGGGCTGCCGTTTTCGGGCAGCGCGGCTTCCATGGCATAGCCGATGGCGAAGGCGGCCAGCGCCTCATGGCCTTCCGGCACGCCAGGGAGGGCGAGGGCCTTCGTTTCGTCGAAGCCGCCCATCTGATGCACATTCAGCCCGAGCGACTGCGCCTGCACGGTGAGCTGCGCCATCGCCTGGCCCGTGTCGTAGGCGCCCCAGCGATTGGGCTTCGCGTTACGGGAAAAGCGCGGGTTGGCGAAAGCGATTCCCAGGACAGGCGCCTCCAGCGCCCACGCGTTGCCGGAAACGAGCGTGGCCGCGATGCGCGCAAAGGCTTCCGGATCCACGTGTTTTGCAGCGACGGCGAAGCGCCACGGCTGTTCGTTGAAGCAGGAGGGCGCCCATTGCGCGGCCTCGAACATCGTCTTCAAGAGCGCGGGCTCGACGGCCTTGTCTTGATATGAACGCGTGGAAAAGCGCTCCTGGAGGAGGGGGTGCAGGCTCGTGGGTCTCACCCATCCACAGATTCACGTCATTGCGGGTTCGATTCAAGCGCAAAGAAAGAATTGCCGTATCGATGAGTCCGGAGTCAGAATTCGAGCTTCTGCTGCGGCGCGAGCACGGGCGGGCGGTCTTCGAGTTCGCGCTTTTGGTGCCGCATCATGGCTGCGGCGAACTGCCACGTGGGGGCGGGCGTGTCGCGCCACGGCGCCGGGACGGTGATGACGCAGTACGTGCCTGCGTCCGCGTCGTAGTGAAAGAAACCGGCTTGGCGCGGTTGAATGACGCGCCATTCATCGGGCGTGGCCGTGCCTGCTTCCACCAAGCCGCACTCGGGCGGAATCTCGGCGGGCTCCACCAGATCGGCGGGCATGACGAAGTAGAACTCGTTGGCATAGCGCAGGCCGATGCGGCGTTTGAGCGGATGCTTCAACTCGCTCAAAAAGTCCGCGCGGCTGATTTTCACTTCGTAGCAAACGCGGCGCATCCCGGTGTGCGGATAGGTGTTGAGTGCGAAAGCATCGAGGCGTTGCAGGCTGGCGCGGCGAATGCCGATGCCCACGCGAAGTTCGCGCAGGAAGAGCCATTCGTTGGGCGCGGCGTACAGCGCGCGCTCCACGATGGCGATGAGTGCATCAGCGTCCATCGGTAGTGGCCACGCCCAAACGGGCGGGGTGTTGCGGCGGCACGTGGGCGGTGCCGAAGAGCCAGTCCCAGATGCTGAGCGTAAGAGCTAAGTTGCGGTTCACCGGGCCGCAGTCAGGGTGGTTGTGGTGCCACAGATGCATCTCGGGGGAGTTGATCACATACTTCAGCCAGCCGATGCGCCAGCGCAGATTCGCGTGGGCGAAGTGGCCGATGAGCGTGTCGAAGACGCCCACGGCGAGCGCGGTGTGGCCCGATACGCCGAGCAGCGCGGACGGCAGGTAGAGTGCGGCGCTGTAGAAGATGACTTCGGCCGGATGGAAGCGCCAGTCGCCCAGCAAATCCATTTCTTCGATGCCGTGATGCAGGCGGTGGAAGCGCCACAGGAAGCCGACACGATGCATCAGGTTGTGGACGCACCATTTCACGAAATCGGCGGTGAGGAGTAAGACTGCAAACTGCGAGGGCGCGGGCCACGGCGCCGCCCAGCCACGCGCGAAGACGGCGTCGAGGTCCGCGATCCAATAAACGGTGACATAGCCGATCAATAGGCTGGCAAAGCGGCTATTGAAGACGATGAAGAACAGGTCTGCCAGCCACCCCGCGCGCAGCAGCGGTTGCGTGGGGAGGCGCGGCCAAAGCCGCTCAAGAATCACGAAGAAAAGGCCCAGCCCGGCGAGCCAATAAGAGTAGGTCCCCACCCTACTTTCGATTATGACGCCACAGGGCAAACGTCGCGACGCCGCTGGCCACCACGCCCAAGCCGTAGAGCACGTACATCCACCCCGATGTGAGAAACACGTACGACCAGCCGGCGAAAGCAATGAGGCTCGGCGCCGGATAGAGCCACATGCGGAAGGGCCGGCCGATATCGGCGCGGTGCATGTGCAGCCAGTGGAGCGCGGCGATCTGCCCAATGAACTGCACAAGGATGCGCGCGGTGATCAGTGCGGGCAACACCGCTTCGAGCGAAAACATGCCCGCGGCGATCGACAGCAGCCCGATCACCACCAGCGATACATGCGGGAAACCGGCGGTGGGATGGATCCGCCCGAAGGCTTCGAAGAAGTAGCCTTCGGTGGCGGCAGCGCACGGGATGCGGCTGTAGCCGAGCATGAGCGCGAAGATCGAGGCCATGGCGGTCCACAGAATCATGACGGTGATGGCCGAGCCCGCCCACGGCCCCCAGGCGCGCTCCATGAAGTCTGACGCGATGAACTTCGATTGCATCGCTTCGCGCCACGGCACCACGCCGATGATCGACAGATTCATGATGGCGTAGATGGCCGCCACCAGCACCACGGAGATGAGAATCGCGCGCGGCAGCACGCGGCCCGGCTCTCGCACTTCACCCGCCACGTAGCAAATGTCGTAATAGCCCAGAAAATCGTACATGGCGATGAGCAGCGCGCCGCCGAGGCCGAGGAAGAAGCCGCGCGAAAATTCAAAGGCGTTGGGCGGGAAGTCAAACGCCATCGCCGCGTTGAACTTCAACGCACCGGTGCCTACCACGGCGGCTACCGTGACCAGCATCCCGGCCCACAGGATCACCGTGAGGCGCCCGACACCGTTGATACCGCGATAGAGCAGCGCCAACGCCGCGAGGCCCGTGCCGATGATCACGAGCTTCGTTTCCACCGGGCCCATGCCGCACCAGAAGTAGCCGACGTATTGAGCGAGGCCGATGAAGCCCGAAGCGATTTCGAGCGGTCCGCTGAAGATGAACTGCCAGACGAACAGAAACGGCAACAGCCGCCCGAGCATGGTCCCGCGAAACGCCTCGCGCAAGTAGACGAAGGTGCCGCCCGAACCGGGCATGGCCGCGCCGAGTTCGGCCCACACGAGTCCGTCGCAAATGGCGAGCACAGTGCCCAGCAGCCAGCCGATCATGCATTGCGGTCCGCCCATGGAGGCGATGATGAGCGGGATCGTGAGGAACGGCCCGACGCCCACCATGTTGCTCATGTTGAGCGCGGTGGCCTGGAGCAGATTGAGGCTGCGAACGAGGTGCAAGCCGAGGAGGATACCATACCGGTAGGCACAGGCTTCGGCAGGATAGACTTTTCTTTATGCTTTCGCGCGTGTTTCTCCCCGCCTTGCTTGCGGCGGCCGCCGTGCTGCCGGCCGCGGATCTGCCGCATCGCCTGATTCCCGATTGGGCTAAACTCCCCGGCGGCTGGAATCTCGGCGAGACCAGCGGCGTCTCGGTGGATAAAGACGACAACGTGTGGGTGTTCAACCGCGGACCGCACCCGGTGGTGCAGTTCGACAAGACCGGGCGCATGCTGCGGGCCTGGAAAGAGGTGCCGGTGGTTTCCTCGCACGGCATCAAGGTGGACCCCGAAGGCAAAGTGTGGCTGGTGGACGTGAAAGGCCACGCACTGCTGAAGTTCACGCCCGAAGGGCGGCTGCTGATGGTGATCGCCAACGCCGGACGGACAGCGGGCGACAACACCACGCAGTATGCCTTCAACCAACCCACCGGCCTTTCGTTCCTGCCGGGCGGCGCTTTCTTTGTCTCGGACGGCTACGGCAATTCGCGCGTGGCGCACTACAGCAAGCAGGGCGAGTTCGTGCGCCAATGGGGCGCCAAGGGTAAAGCCGACGGCGAGTTCGATCTGGTGCACGACGTGGCGCTCGACAAAACCGGCCGCGTGTATGTGGCCGACCGCGCCAACTCGCGCGTGCAGATTTTCGATCAGCAGGGCAAGTTTCTCGGCAAGTGGACCGAGGTGGGCCAGCCCTGGGGTTTGGCCTACGCCGGGAAGGAAAACGCCTTTTACATTTGCGACGGTTTGAACAATCGCGTGGTGAAGGTGAGTATGGAAGGTAAGATTCTTGGTACTCTGGGAGGATTCGGCAAGGCCCCGGGCAAGTTTGATTTGCCTCACCATATGGCAGTCGATTCGGAGGGGTCGGTGTACATCGCGGAAATCAAGAACCGGCGCGTGCAGAAGTTTGCAGCCCGCTAGCCTCGCGCCGATGCCGTTTTCCGCCTAGCCATGATGCTTTGGATTCGAGAACCCCTCACCGCCGAGATTCGCGACTTTCTGAGCAACAACGCGCTCTCATCGTTCTCTTATCGCGAACTGGGCTGTACCAAGGGGCGTAACGTATCCGGCTTTAACACGGACCGCTACCGCATTCAACTGGGCACAGGTCCGGAAACCTGGGAACGCGCCAAGCGGGCGGTGCGCGACTGGCGAATGTTCTCCATTGACTGGGCGCGGCTGTGCTGGCCCTACAAAAAGCTGGTGCCCGGCACCGTGATTGCCGTCAAGGCGCACCACTTCGGCCTCTAGTCGTTGAACGCCGCCAAGATCGTATATGTGGTGGACGAACCAACCCGGTTTGGCGTGGCGTGCGGCACGCTGAAGACACATGCGATATGTGGCGAAGAGAGCTTCCTGGTCTACCAGGAAGAAGACGGTAAGGTTTACTTCGAACTCACCGCGATCTCCAAGCCGCGGCACTGGTTGGCATGGTTCTTTTATCCGCTGGTCCGGCAGTTGCAGTCGAACTTCGCGAAGGACTCGTTGCACGCGATGCTGGAAGCGATGACCGCACCCAACGCACCGGGGCGGGCGGCGGGCGAACCGGCTTCGGACTAGTGATGCGGGCCCGGGGGCAGCATCAATTGCAGCCCCCAGCCGGCGGCATCCAAATCGAGTTGCAGCAAGCCCTAGGCGGCAGGAACGCCTTCGGCGAGCGCGCCAAGATCGGCGGCGTTTGCCGAAACAGCCGGCGGCGCTTCACCGCCACCGACCAATACCAGCCCGATGGTAATCCAGGCGCTGGCGCTGAGGTGGGCATACACAATCAGAGTTCCGCCCCGCGGCGCCGCCTTTTCAACCAAGCAGCGAATAGAAGCAAAGAGCAACGAACGGGTGCTTGGATGAGCTTCGATGAATGGCTAGGAACCGGCTTCAAGAGCCAGCCGATACGCCGCCAGCAGAGGAGCAACGTCCGACAAAGCGGCTCGCACCGCCTGTTCACAGAGGAGCGGCGACAGCTCGGCGAGCAGCACGACGGTTCAATCGCGCGAGGCACCCGAGGCCACCGAGCGGGCCACCACCGTGCGCCGGCGGCCGCCTGGGTTCACCAGGTCCACACGAATCTCGGGCTGGGTGAGCGGAACAATGCCAAACGGGATGCCCGCCAGATCGCTCACACGCCATTGAAACAACGCGGCGGCGGCGGGCATCGCAGCGTGGATAGTGCCCGTGGCGTCCAACAGCAGAGCCGCCCGGTCCGCAAATCTTTCCAGTGCGCCTTGGGCGGCGAAGTTGAGGCGCGAGTGCTGGTGGATTTGCTCAAACACTACGGCAGTCCTGTTGGTACCAAACGTCCCGAGAGTGCCATTGCGCAATAGTGGGAAGCAAGGAATGTCGAAGCCGGGCGAAACAAGGAGCACTCCGCTCCCACCAAGAGGTAGCACTGACAGAATGCCGCGTCACAAACGTCCGGTGACCGGACAGGGTGTCTCCCCCGCTTGTGCGGGTAGCTGCAGAAGTCTTTTTTCTCAATCATCGCGACTCTGGAATCCAGCCTGCATAGTGAGTGGCATGTTCTCTCCAGGAAATTCAGCCCGCCAACTGCTGCTTGCTCTCTGGGCTGCAACCAGCGCACTGTTTGCCGGCGGCAAGATCTCCCCTGACTTAGCCAAGTCCAAGGCAGGAATCGTTGGGATTCTCGTCCAGTACCGCTCTGCGCCCTCCACCACCAACGTGAGCAACATCAGCACCCGGCACCGCGGCACAGTGAAGCGGGTTCACCAGGAATCGCGGGCGCTGGAGGTGAGCCTTCCCTCGACCGAGTTGACCAACCTTGCCGCAGACCCTGACGTGGTTTACGTTTCGGCAGACCGTCCGCTGCGCGCCAACATGATTTACGCCGGTCCTACCGTCGGCACCGTGAGCGCTCTCTTTCAAGGCGTGCGCGGGGAAGGCATCGCTGTTGCTGTGATCGATAGCGGCGTGAACGAGCATCAGGATCTGGCGGGCCGCATTGTGTACGCCGAGTCGTTCATCGGCAAGCTCGGCACGTCCAAGGATGCGGTGGCGGACCAGTTTGGGCACGGCACTATCGTCGCCGGCGTCGCAGCCGGGTCGGGCGAGGCATCCGGTCTGCTCACTCCCTTACGCGGCATTGCCCCGGCGTCAAAATCGTCAGCCTCAAAGCGCTGGATGCCGAAGGCAAGGGTACGGACTCGTCGGTGATTGGCGCCATCAACCGCGCCATTGAACTGAAGAAGAAGCACGACATTCGCGTGATCAATCTTTCGCTCGGCCGCCCGGTGGTGGAGCGCTTCCGCACCGATCCGCTTTGTCAGGCCG
>Ga0194119_10001683_pt1 | contig 39590 bp, 30 predicted proteins | sample TA2MahC100mmetaG_FD_148620 | JGI IMG/M metagenome (GOLD analysis project Ga0194119, IMG submission 148620) | Freshwater microbial communities from Lake Tanganyika, Tanzania - TA2015018 Mahale Deep Cast 100m | ecosystem: Environmental > Aquatic > Freshwater > Lake | place: Tanzania: Lake... | reverse complement strand
AACCACGGGGCCGCGCCAGCGACCCCAACCAGCCGCTTTGAGCGGCTCACGAACGAAGGCCCCCGGCTCTGCCGGGGGATCGTTACTCGATTGTTCCCCTCTCCTGCTAGTATTTGGGGGAGGAAGTATGAAAGACAGTCATCTCTCGGCGGGACATGAGGTGCTTGTCGATGTGCTCGCCGTCGACGACTGCCCTTCGAGCCTGGCGTTACTGGACACTGCGCTTGCGGCGCCCGGTATCTGCGTTCACACGTGCGTGGATCCGGCCGAAGCGTTCGATCTTGTCGAGCGAATTCGCCCGCGCATCGTGATTTCGGGTCTCGTGATGCCGCGAATGAGCGGCATCGAGCTCCTGGAGAAAATCCATCATTTCGACGCGTCGATCGACGTCGTCATCATGACCGCGCATTACACGACCGAAACCGCCGTGGATGCGATTCGAAAAGGCGCGGCGGACTACTGGAACAAACCGGTGCCGGTTGCTTTACTCCGGGAACGCGTACAGCATTTTGCCGCGGAAGCGCGGCTGCGGGCAGCCGCCGGGGGACGGCCATATGAAGACCGCTTCCATGGAATCCTCGGGCAATCGGCGCCCATGTGGGAACTGTTCGGCAAGATCAAGCGGGTGGCGCCGCACTACCGGACCGCGCTGATCACCGGCCCGACAGGGTCGGGTAAGGACTTGGTGGCCCGCGCCATGCACGGCTTAAGCCGGGTGGCCGGCGGCCGGTTCGTTGTGCTCAACTGCTCGGCCGTTGTCGAGACGCTGTTTGAAAGCGAGCTGTTCGGGCACGTGCGTGGCTCCTTCACCGGCGCTTCGTCGGATAAACCTGGTCTGTTCGAACACGCGCACGAAGGCACCCTGTTTCTGGACGAAATCGGCGACATGCCGCTCTCCACCCAGGCGAAGCTCCTGCGAGTCCTGCAGGAGCAGGAGGTGATGCGCGTTGGCTCGCTGACGCCCCGGAAAGTGAACGTCCACGTCATCGCCGCTACTCACGTCAACTTGCGCGAAGCCGTTGCCGCCGGACGTTTTCGAGAGGACCTCTACTACCGCCTCAGTATGCTGGAACTCGAAGTGCCGCCGCTGGCGGAGCGCCTGGACGACCTGCCGCTGCTCGAGCAATTTTTCATCGACAAGTATGCCAAGCAGTTTGGCCGCGACATTCGGGACCTGACCCATCGGGCCCGCCTCGTCCTCGCCGAGCACGACTGGCCGGGGAATGTCCGCGAGTTAGAGAATGTCATCGGCCACGCCTGCCTGATGGCCGCCGAAGCATCTATCGATGTCATGGATCTTCCCAAGTACCTGTGGGAGCATGCCGAAGAGCTACCGCCGGAGCACGGCTCCTCTCTTGAAGAGCAGGAGGCGCGGTCCATCCGCGGCGCGCTTTCGGTGTCGAAAGGCAATCAGTCGCAGGCGGCGCGAATGCTCGGCATTGGGCGCGACGCATTGCGCTACAAGATGAAGAAACACGGCATGGCCGCCGGCCGCTGACCGTTTTTCGATACGATGCGGGGAATGAAACCCGCACTCTTGTTTGGACTCCTGGTCCTGGCCGTCACCGGCCAACCTCGCTTCCCCCAGCGAATACTGGAAGAAATGAAGGGTGACGAACGCGCCCTGGCCGAGCGCTTCATGAAGGAGACGCGCACAGGCATCGCCGGTCCGTGGAATGTCATGTTGCGAAGTCCGGCCATGTCTGTCGGATTGCTCGACCTGTATAACTATTTCCGTTGGAAATCCACGCTGCCGAAACGGCTGATGGAACTCGCCATCATGACCGCCGCCCGTGAGTGGTCCGTGCAGTTCGAATGGTTCGCGCACTATCCCATTTCATTGAAGGAAGGTATCTCTCCCGATCTGTTGGCGGAACTTCGCGTTGGCAAGCGGCCGTTGAACATGAAGCCGGACGAAGCCATCGTGTACGACTTCACCCGGGAACTCTGCCGGAACCACTTTGTTTCCGACGCGACGTTCCAAAAAACAAAGCAGTTGCTCGGAGAGCAGAACCTGGTAGACCTCACATCGCTGGTCGGCACCTACCTCTCCATCGGCGCTCTTCTCAACGTTGGCCAGGTGCCGGGAGCGGTGAAAGAGGGCGGTCCGGATTGGCTACCGCCCATCAAGCGCTAGCCGGTGCCGGTCCAGCGCCGGGCCGGTAGCGAAGCAGGGCCTGCATCGGTGCCTCGTGCGCCGCTTGCGTCGGCCAAACGCTGCCTCCGTGTTTGAGCGTCTCGGCCAGTGCGACGTTCAATCCGTCGTCAGGGCCCGTCACTTCGCCTCGAAAAAGCAAGGCGCGAACATGACCGTTCGAAGCGGCCCTTATGATCGCGCCTGAATCGTTCAATTTCCGTGCGGCCGCCGCGCGCTGCATCGAAGTCCGGACTCTTCGTTCTTCGTCGCTTCGCCAGCCCGATAACGCCACCAGGGCTTTTCGTGCTAACTGGACGTCGGTCTCGCCGCCGTCGCCGCTAGTGAGAACGGCGGCCAGGGAAACGTGCGGGTAGTTTGTAATCTCCCGAAACATAGCCACTTCCGGAGCGATCCCCGCCAACACAACGGGAGTATGTTCCCCGTGCAAAAGCGTCCGCAGAGCCCGATCGGCCTTTCCATATAGATTGCGGAGGATCCGGTACTCCTGGTCCCGCGCCACCGATGTCCCGAATTGCACCCTGGCGCCGCGTGGCCCAGCGGTTGTCGCGTTCAGGGCTTTCATCGCCGGTTCCGGAGGCGCGATGTCGCCAAATGGCGCATCCAGGCGGGTGATCGCACCCGGCTGTACGCGCAGAGCGCGAATATGTTTCCGCGCCAGCAGCAAAACCACGAACTCGGGCGGCTCAAGCAGCGCCCGGCAGACCGAATCCATCACAAATCGAGCTCCAAGAAAATGCGCCGCCTCGCGCGGAGCGGGAATCGGGAACCACCGCGTCAGCGTGCGGCTATGAAACAGGGCGATGCCCTCGGCAGGAACCGGAGGAACATCCACGTTATTTAGAACGATCTCCAATGGCCGCAAATACTCGGCGATCCGTGCTTCGGACCATTCGCTGGCTAGCAGTTGCTGACGTACGCTCTGCGCGGCCTCGCCGGCCAATGCATCCATCCGGACAGGCCCGGGACGCGTCCGGTCGATCGGCGCGACGATCGTCACGCAGGGTCCCGGTGCCTTCGCCAGCTCCTTCAAGTCGTTCCATGTCACGCGTGCCCATTGGGCTTTCGGTGTCATTTCCGCAACGGCCATTTGACTTCTCCTTTCACAATCTGGAGTTGCAAATTCGGGTCCAAGAAGTTGGCTGTCCGATTGCACTGGAACGAAGCGGAGGTTGGCTATGAGCAGCACCGCAACCGCAACCCATTTGGAATTGCCCGCCGCCGGCGTCATGCAGGCGAACGTGTTTCACTCACCCAACCGCTTCGGGTTGGAGTCGAAACCCATCCCGCGCCCCGGTCCTGGGGACGCCGTAATCAAAGTCCGCCTGACCACGATCTGTGGTACCGATATTCATATCGTTCGCGGCGAATATCCGGTCGCGCCCGGCCGCACGATCGGACACGAGGCAGTCGGTACCATCCACGAACTCGGCGCTGGGGTCACCGGCTACTCGGTGGGCCAGCGCGTTCTGGTTGGGGCGATCACTCCCTGCGGCCAATGCATGGACTGCCTGGGAGGGCATGCCGCACAGTGCGGAGGGCCGCTCGGCGGATGGCGGATTGGCAACTCCATGGACGGCGCGCAGGCCGAGTATATGCTGGTTCCCTTCGCCCAGGCGAATCTGGCGCCGGTACCGGATTCACTCAGCGATACCGATGTTTTGTTGCTGGCCGACATCGCATCCACGGGTTTCTCAGCCGCTGAGAGCGGGGAAGTGAAACTCGGGGACACGGTCGCGGTTTTCGGTCAGGGGCCTATTGGTCTCTGCGCCACTCTGGGCGCCAAGCTGATGGGCGCCGCGCGTATACTGGCCGTCGACAAAAACCCGTTTCGACTGGAGACGGCCCGGAAAATGGGGGCGACGGACACGTTTCTCGCCGATGGAGACCCCGCGGATGAGATCTTGCGCAGGACCCACGGTGTCGATGTCGCGATTGAAGCGCTCGGTATCCAGGCGACCTTTGAGAACGCGCTTCGCGTAGTCAAACCGGGCGGAGTAGTGTCAAGCGTCGGCGTCTATGCGCACAATCTGAGCGTTGATCTTGGGGCATTTGGCGCCGGGATCGCCGACAAACGCATTGTCACCACGCTATGCCCCGGCGGCAAGGAGCGCATGACACGGCTAATGCGTCTGGTCGAAACCGGCCGCATCGATTTGAAGCCTTTGCTGACGCACCGTTTTCACCTCGACGAGATCGCCGAAGCGTATCGCCTGTTCAGCGAACAGCGGGACAATGTTCTGAAAGTCGCCATTGCCGTACCGTGAAGGTTTCTGATAGACTGTCGGCAATCTTTTGATGGAGGCTCCATGCAGCGCTTTCTCCTGATTCTCGCCTTCTCCTTGACGGCCCGCTCGCAGACTTTTGGGGACATTACCGGCGAGGTGAAAGACTCGACAGGCGCCGTGGTTCCATCAGCGAGAGTTACGGCTACGAACTCCGCGACCAACACGTCCCGCGATACTGTCACAAATGAGGCCGGTATCTATCGATTCCCGTCACTCGTTCCCGGTATGTATGCCGTCCGCGTCGAGGCTAGCGGATTCCGTGCCGCAGTGCGCAACGGCATTGAGCTTCAGGTGCAGCAGACCGCCACAATCGACTTTGCCTTGACGGTCGGCCAGGTCAACGAAACCGTCGAGGTGTCCGCTACCGCCAGTCTGCTCAATACGCAGGATGCTACCGTGGGCACGGTCATTGAACAGCGGCGAATCGTCGACCTGCCTCTCAACGGCCGCAACTTCCTGCAGTTGGTGTCGCTCAGCCCGAACGTGACCTATGGCTTCTCCACACCCGGCCAGGCCAACGGCCGGCAGGGCGGCAGCCGCACCCAACAGAACATCTCCGTAAGCGGCATGCGCGGCACCTGGAACAACTACACACTGGACGGCATCGCCAATACCGATATCAACTTCAATCTCTACATCGTCCTGCCCTCGGTCGACGCTTTGCAGGAATTCAAGGTTCAGAGCGGCATCTATCCGGCCGAGTTCGGCCGCTCCGCCACGCAAATCAACGTCTCCACCAAACCGGGCACCAACGAACTTCACGGTGCCGTCTACTGGTTCCTGCGCAACTCGGCGATCGACGCGCGTGCCTACGACTTCGATGGCCGCAACCCGGCCCGCATTCCTTTCCGCTGGAATCAGTACGGCGCCACCGTGGGTGGTCCAGTCGTCAAGAACCGCCTATTTTTTCTCGCGAATTTCGAGGGCTTCAAGGAGCGCCGCAGTAACAACGCCTTCTACACCGTGCCTACCGCCGCCATGCGCGGAGGCAATTTCTCCGCCGCGGCCCACGTAAGCGTCCTGAACGATCCCCTAACCGGCCAACCGTTCGCCAACAAAACGATTCCGGCATCCCGCTTGCACCCGAACGCCAGGATTCTCTTTGAGTTCTGGCCCGATCCGAACATTGAAAAACCCACTGTGGACCGCAACTTTCAGCGCGTGATTCGCAACCTGAACGATAAGGATCAAATCACCGCGCGCGGCGACTTCCACGAGAGCAGCAACTCGCAATGGTTTGGCCGATATAGCTGGATGGACGAGTCGGCCTTGAACGAAGGGATCAAACTGAACGGGGATACGCTGGCGACCCGCGCCCGCCAGTACATGGTCTCCAACACCCGCGTGCTCTCAGCCACCAAGGTTAACGAGTTCCGCTTCGGCTACAACACCTTCTATAACGAGGTGGGCCAGGAGCTGGGCGGCGTTCGTAACGTCGTGAAGGAAATGAACCTGCCGCTTGGAACCGATCCGCCTTCCAGTTGGGGCGTACCGGCGATCTCGGTCGCCGTGCCCTACTCCGGGTTCGGCAACGGTGCAAACGGACCGTTCGTCGTCGATAACAAGATCGTTCAGTTCGTCGACAACTTTTCCTGGGTAAAGGGTAAGCACTCCATCCGGTTCGGCGGCGAGTACCGCTACGATTTCTACAACCAGATCGGCAACGAGTTTGCCCGCGGCCGCTTCACCTTCGATGGCCGCTACACGCGGGACTCGGTCGGCGACATGCTGCTGGGCGATCTCGCACGCGCCGAGGCGGCCGTGGCTCTGGCCCTCTCGGAGTTCCGCGCCAGCAACTTCGCGCTCTACGTCGACGACATCTATCGCGTAAATCGCAAGCTGACCTTGAACCTCGGATTGCGCTATGAGTTCTTCCAGCCCTACCTGGATAAGAGCGGGACCAGCGTGAACTCCGTCGTTCCATTTCTTTCCAGCGTCGTGAACGATCCCAACCGGGCCCACCACCCGGTGGCCGTTCGCGCCGGCAGCGGCGATTTTTACGAAGGCCGCAATTTTCGCTACACCGGCATCACCGCCGTGCGCGACGGCCGCCTGGGCGCCCGTCTCATCAATAACGACTGGAACAATTTCGCCCCACGGCTGGGCATCGCTTACAGTCCGAGCGACAAATGGGTGGTGCGCACTGGCGCCGGGGTCTTCTTTTCGGCCGAGAGCGGCAATTCCCGCTTCGACATGAACCGGGGAATGGCCGGCCGTCTGGACCGCGTCGCCAGTTCGCTGGGCGAACGTCCGAACACCAGTTGGACCAATTTTCTCGATCCCAGCCAGTTTCCGGTGCGGGTCCCTTCGGCCTATCTCTGGGGCGTTCATCCCCATGTGGCCACCAGCTATTCCATGATGTACCTGCTCAACGTGCAACGAAGCCTCAGTCCGAATACCTCTTTCGAAATCGGCTATAACGGCGCCCTGCACCGAAAGCTGCAAGGTCTGCAGAACAAGAATGCTCCGTTGCCGGGTACCACGAACATCCTGCTGCGGCGTCCGTATCCGGACTATGGCTTCCAGCAGATCGTCACCGGCGAAGGCTTTGGGAACTACAACGGATTGGGCATGAAGTTCACGACCAGGACCCGGAACGGCTTGACCGCCATGCTCAGCTATACCTGGTCGGCGGCGCTCGACAATACCAGCGCCATCCGGGGCACCAATGCCGACATCACGCCGCAGGATAATCGTTGTCTGGATTGCGAATACGGCCACTCGGCCTACAACACCCCGCACAGGTTTGTGAATTCGACAATTTGGGACCTTCCGTTCGGAAAAGGGCAGCGCTGGGCGGATAAGGGCGGCATTTTGAACCAGGTCCTCGGAGGGTGGCAGGTTGGCACCATCATGACGATTCAAAACGGCCGCCCCATCAATAGCGCCGCCGGCTACGACGCCCCGGGCACCGGCAGCTTCGGCGACCCGCGCGGCAATACCAACGGCAGGAACCCCTACCTCCCCGGCGCCGACCGCACTTCGGAGCGTTGGCTCGACCGGTCCGCGTTCTTCTACACCGCGCCCGGTACATTCGGCAACATCGCCCGGAACCGGCTCTTGGGACCCTCCCAATTTATCTGGGACTTTTCGACGCTGAAGAACTTCCCCATCACGGAGAACCACCGGCTGCAGTTCCGGTTTGAGGCCTTCAACTTCCCGAACCATCCCGTCCTGGGGAATTACGGCGCCAGCTGGGGGACCAACCCCAACAATCCAGTCCCGGACTTCGGCCGGATTCGCGGCACTGCCACGTCCATGCGACAGGTACAGTTCGGTCTGAAGTACCTGTTCTAATCACCCGCCCGGGCTCTCAGTACTACCTGTACGGCGGCACCGTTTCCTTGCAACAAAACTGTAACCCTAGCAGCCCGAAAGGTTTTCAGGGAAACCTAAGGTTTTTCTCTACGTGGACGTCTGCGATACGCTATTTTAGGATTACGTCTGTAGTCGCTGTTAAGCCGAATCTTTCCAATCACATACGCTATGTTGTGGAATATTTGAGGAAAACCACAATTAGTAGTTGACCTGATCCTCTAGGAGCTATAAACTCTTTTTGGTAGCGCCACCTCAGCGTGTCCATACGGCAGGATTGCGCAGATCCGGCATTTGGGGCACTTGAGGCAGCGTTTTCGTTCACCGGCAATCCCCACGTTGAGAGGGTCAGTGAATAGCGTTTCTTATTTTTCTGCGCACCTTGCAGTATTAAAATCCTCCCCCCGAAGGTGTTCTCATGGCCACGGCTCAACAATTGGCTCCGGCGCCCCTGCCGGCGGCGCAGCAGCTTTTTCCCGATGTCCGCCCGCAGTCGGCGGAATCGGCCATGCGAGTCCGCAAACGCAGCGGCTCGCTCGAACCTGTGGACGTCTCCAAGATCATTCGGGCGGTGCAACTTTGCGCGGCTGGTCTCTCCAGCGTCGACCCTATGCGGGTCGCCGTCAAAACGATCGGCGGTCTCTACGATGGTTCCACCACCAGGGAACTGGATCAGCTCAACATCCAAACCGCGGCATCGCTCATTGCCGAGGAACCCGAGTACTCCCGCTTGGCGGCCCGCCTGCTAGCCAACTTCATCGACAAAGAAGTCGCCTCGCAGAATATCTATTCGTTCTCCCAGTCCATCGAGACCGGCTACAAGTACGGCATCATCGGCGACGCACTCGCCGAATTCGTGCGTGCGAACGCCAGGAAGCTCAATAGCGCGATCGACGAACGCAACACGGACCTTTTTGAGTACTTCGGCATTCGAACCGTCTACGACCGTTATCTGGTCAAGAATCCCGAATCCCGCGAAGTCATCGAATCGCCGCAGTATTTCTTCCTGCGCGTGGCCTGCGGACTGTCGTCCAACGTCCAGGAAGCCATTGAGTTCTACCGGCTAATCTCGGCGCACGACTACATGCCCAGCTCGCCGACGCTGTTCAATTCCGGTACCAGCCATCCGCAAATGTCGAGCTGCTATCTCCTGGATTCTCCGGAAGATAGCCTGGAAGGCATCTATGATCGCTATAAGGATGTGGCGATGCTTTCGAAGTTCGCCGGCGGCATCGGGCTGGCCTACCACCGGATTCGCGCCCGCGGCTCGCTCATCAAGGGCACCAATGGCAAGTCGAACGGCATCGTTCCGTGGCTCAAGACGCTCGACAGCTCGGTCAGCGCCGTGAACCAAGGTGGAAAGCGCAAAGGCGCCGCCTGCGTGTATCTCGAACCCTGGCATGCGGATATCGAGGAATTCCTCGAGTTACGCGACAACACAGGGGACGAGGCGCGCCGCACCTATAACCTGAACCTGGCGAACTGGATTCCGGACATTTTCATGCGCCGCGTCGATTCCGACGGAGTCTGGTCGTTGTTCGATCCCAAGGCCGTCCCACACTTCACGGATCTCTATGGCCCAGCCTTTGAGAAGGCCTACGAGGAAGCCGAGGCCGCCGGCAAGTTCATGCGCCAGGTCAAGGCGCGCGACCTCTATGGCCGCATGATGAAGACTCTCGCCGAGACCGGCAACGGCTGGATGACTTTCAAGGACGCTTGCAACAGCAAGAACAATCAGACGGGCAGGGATGGAAACGTGATCCATCTTTCGAACCTCTGCACCGAGATCACCGAGGTCACCAACCAAGCCGAAACCGCCGTTTGCAACCTCGGCTCCGTCAACCTCGCCCGCTACGTTGTCGACGGCCGGTTCGACTTCGAGAAGCTCGGCAATACCGTTCAATCCGCCGTTCGCTTTTTGGATAAGGTCATCGACATCAACTACTACCCGACCGGCGCCGCGGCGACTTCTAACTCCAAATGGCGGCCTGTGGGCCTCGGCCTGATGGGTTTGCAGGACGCTTTCTTCCAACTGCGGCTTCCGTTCGACTCCGACGAGGCGCGCCGGCTGTCCCGCCGGATCTCCGAGGATATCTATTACTGGTCTATGCTCACCACCGTCGAACTGGCCGAGCAGTACGGTCCATTCGAAGCGTGGAAGCAATCCCGCGCCGCCGAGGGCGTGTTCCAGTTCGACCTGTGGGGCATCACACCCGAGTCCCCCGAACGATGGGAGGCGCTGCGTCCCCGGATGATGAAATCCGGAATGCGCAACTCCCTGATGATCGCCATCGCCCCAACGGCCACCATCGCCTCCATCGTCGGCTCCTATGAATGCATCGAACCCCAGGTGTCGAACCTGTTCAAGCGGGAGACGCTTTCCGGCGACTTCATTCAGATCAACCGCTATCTGGTGACCGAGCTTAAGGCCCTGGGCCTTTGGAGTGAGGATCTGCGGAACCGCGTCAAGATGGGCGAAGGCTCCATTCAGAATATCGACGAGATTCCCGACTCCGTCAAGCAGGTCTATCGGACTGTGTGGGAACTGCCCATGCGATCTGTGATCGATATGGGAGCCGAACGCGGGCCGTTTATCGATCAAAGCCAGTCGTTGAATCTCTTCATCGAAAGCCCCACCATCGGCAAGGTCTCTTCCATGTATATGTACGCCTGGAAGAAGGGCTTGAAAACCACCTACTATCTCCGCTCCCGTCCGGCCTCAAAGATCGCCAAGGCGACGGTACCGGTCGCCGCCGTACCCGTGGCGAAGGCGATCGCCTGTTCACTCGAAAACCCCGATGCCTGTGAGGCCTGCCAATGATTCTCGATCCCGGCTTTAACTTAACTCTGCGGCCGATGAAGTACCCGGTCTTCTACGAAATGTACAAGACCAGCATTAAGAACACGTGGACCGTCGAGGAGGTCGATTTCTCGACCGACGTCACGGATCTTCGCCAGAAGATGAATCCGGCCGAGCAGCACCTGATCAAGCGACTCGTGGCGTTTTTCGCCACCGGCGACTCCATCGTAGGGAACAATCTGGTTCTCAATCTTTACAAGCACGTCAACTCCCCGGAAGCCCGGATGTACCTGTCCCGGCAACTGTTCGAGGAGGCCGTGCACGTCCAGTTTTACCTGACGCTGCTTGATACCTACATTCCCGACCCCAACGAGCGCGCGGCGGCCTTTTCCGCCGTCGACAACATCGAATCCATTAAGAAGAAGGCCGACTTCTGCTACAAGTGGATCGACTCGCTGCAGAACCTGGAGGCCGTGCGGACCGAAGAAGACATGAAGAGCTTTTTGCTCAATCTGGCCTGCTTCGCATGCTGCATTGAGGGACTCTTCTTTTTCGCCGCGTTCGCCTACGTGTACTTTTTACGCAGCCGGGGCCTACTGCAGGGCCTTGCGACCGGAACCAACTGGGTGTTCCGCGACGAGAGCGCCCATATCGAGTTCGCCCTCGAAGTGATCAACACCGTGCGGCGCGAACGCCCCCACCTGTTCGATCACGAGTTCGAGACCCGCGCCAAGGACATGATCCGCGACGCGGTGGAGTGCGAGACGCAGTTCGCCGAGGATACCCTTTCGGGCGGCGTCACCGGCATCAACTCGAATTCGATGCGGCAGTACCTGGAATACATCGCCGACCGCCGGTTGGCCGCGCTCGGAATCGCGCCCATGTACCACTCGAAAAACCCGTTCGATTTCATGGAGCTGCAAGACGTACAGGAGCTGACCAACTTCTTCGAACGGCGGGTTAGCTCGTACCAGGTTGCCATAACGGGTGATGTGAACTTCGCCGAGGAATTTTAGGGCGACCCACTAGCCCGGATCCACTGAAAGCGAGGCCGTTCCGTTGCGTCCCTTCGCGAACCAACGGCGGATCGTCTCGCTGGAAACGCTGCTACCATGTGGAAAATGACCAGAAGAATGGCAGCCGGGCGGATTCCCAGACGGGTGAAACACTAGGTGCTGGCGGCGCTCTTGCTACTAGCCGCGGATCCGGCGAACTTGATTCGAAAGGCGATTGAGGCCGGCGAGTTGCAGAGTGCCAAGGAGTGGACGTTTACCTGGCGCGAAGAGGTGGAGGATCGCCGTCCCAACGCGCCGAACTCGGTCGAAACATTCGAGGTCATCATGCTCGAGGGCGAGAACTACCGCAAGCTGGTACTGGTAAACGGTCAGCCGCTGGACGCCAAGCGCCAGATGCAGGTTGACCAGGATATGGCGAAGGAGCGCGACAAACGCAAGAAGCGCAGCTTTGGTACGATTCGCCGTTCCGTCCGCAGCACCTCGCTTGAGACGCTTCAAAAACTGTTCGATTGCAAACTCGCCGGAGAGGACGTCCAGGGCATTCGTATCGATTGCGAACCGAAGCCCGGCTACAAGGCGGCCAACAAGGACGAGCGGGACGCGCTGAGCATGCGTTCCAGCGTCTGGTTCGATAAGAGTGAGGGCGTGGAGCGCAAGCGGCTCGACCATTTCGTACGCGCGGCCAACGGCTTCCAGCCTGGCTCGGAGATCGAAGTCGAATACGCTAAATTCGGTGAAGCCTGGCTGCCTTCCTCGCTCCGCTTCCGCTACGATTTGAAAGCGATGACGGTCGTCCGCGTCCGCGGTGAGAAGGTGTACCGCTATTTCGACTACCGGCGCTTTCAAGTCGAGAGCACGTTGCTTCCCGCGAACTAGCCCGGCTTTTGCAGTTCGCGGTCTAAAACTGGAATCAAGGACTGTTTGTACCGCATGAAGGTGATGGATCGTGGTATCCCAACCGAAGCGGTGCTGGCCGGGATACGAGCCGAAGACAACCCATCATGCCGCGCCACAAGAAGCCGGAGGCGGATGTCCAGAGATTTCTAGACAGACTCGCGTTGCCGCTCCCGGCGCAACCACCTCTGCGGAGTACTTCCGCGATGGCCAAATGCTCCACCGCTGTCGCTGGCTGAGCCGGTTTTGTGGCGAAGACTCTCGCTCCACCACGACTCATTCTTGACGGGTTTCTCATTTAAGAATCCGCCAACTGCGGAAGCCGGGTTAACGCGGAGGCCTGGACCTGCCGAAGGAACTACTATGTGGCGCGCGGCAATTTATCCAGTCAGTTGGACATTGCTGTCGCTCTGCTGGGTGTTCTTTCGAGAGACAGCGTTCCCACCTGCGCTTTTGCTTATCCCGGCGCCATGGCTCGTCGATTTCGGCGCGAAGCTCGCCGGTCATCCCCGGCAGCGGGGTTGGATCTTCCGGCTATTCCGGTGGCTCAATCTCGCGCCTTCGCTGCCGGTATTCTTCGGTGTTCTCTTCTTCGCTCCCCTCTTGTTGCCCTCTTTTGCAAGGCACAATGATCCTTCCGACCTTGCACGAGCAAGTGATTTTCTGGGGCCTGGAATCAAAGCAGAGGAAGTCTGGTACTCCGAGGGCAAGGTCTTCAGCGGGCGCGCCGCAACCTACGAGCGTATTCGATTCGCGCCGGAGGCACGCGAACAGGTGCGGGAACGGCTCAAGCAAACCGCAAGCAGCCAGGGCTGCAAGTTCGTCAACGACGTCCAACTCGGTGAGCCTGAGAGCTGGTTCATGAAATGGGATCCGGCATCCTGGCCGGCTTCGGGATTTGAGTGTGGTGGGTCGGACTACGATCCGGGAACATACATAGCCCTGGGGAGCTCCGGTGACAGCATTCTTATTCACTATCCGGGGCGCTGACCTAGAACTCTCTGCGCCGGCGCTCTCACGGCACCAGTTCAGTACCACCGCCGGGCGGGTCGTCGACGAGGACAGATCGACGCTAGGTCCATCCGCATTTGCAGTGGGCTCCGGGAAAGCGCTGTGGTGAAGACCTAACCTCTGGCAAACGGTTCGCGAATACAACAATCTGCCGATTCGATGTTCTTGTGAAAGGTCTACCGGAAGAAAGACGGCACGGCAAGGATCATCGCCACTCAGGCCCGGTCCGAAAGCGGCTCCTGGAGCGGGGCAATCCGGCGCCGCGGTTGGTGCCGGATACGGGCGAGACCAGCGAAAAACAAGAATCGGCGTGATTGAAAACGCTTCGTGTATTCGTTCGTTCCTGGTTAGGTTGCGAAGTGCACTCGCGGCTGGGCCATGCTCAATTCTGGCGCTAGCGGTTGCTAGCTGGCCACGACGCGGTGAGGTGGGAGAAGGTTTTGGAGCTACTGGCCGTCAAACCGATCATCCCGCCGTCGAGCGGATTCCACGTACACCGCCAGTGGTTCCTATCGACAGCGATGGATTCGACTGGGAAACGGGGGGGGCTCAAATTACGGAAGTTGCGACGTTGGCGGCGGAAGCAAGTCTTGCGGCGGGCAGCATCCAGCTACCGGCTCTTCCCGCGAGTGCGACTCGCGATCACTAGCAGTCCGCCGGCTCCCAGCATCCACGTTCCAGGTTCCGGAACGGCGTCGCCGGTGCTGACATTGTCGATGCGGAGGAAGCCGTGGCCCCCGCTCATCGGCAGGAAGAACGCGGGTATCACCATGCTGGCCTGAGTGACCGCTTGGGAGCTGATAAACCCAACAAAACCGTTAAGGTTTGGATTGAAGGGGGAGGCCGTACCGTTGTTCAGGTTGATCGTCAACGCGTCTCCCCCTGCGTTGTAGTCCCATCCGGCGGCGGTTTTTCCGGCGCCGAAGTCCAAGATCAGCGTTCCCCGGTTGTACCCCCCTGGGACGGGACCGATTGCAGTGCCGGCAGATCGGTTTGGCGTCGTCAAGTAGGCGCCGTTGAGTGGCGGCTGACCGGCCGGATCGTCTACGATTTTCACCTCGTAATAGTTCGTCGTTGTGCAACTCACTCCGGTTTGGAAGGAGAATCCGCAAGCCATGCGCTCTTGCGGGGACGAGAATCTGACCGCTCCCAGCGTGACTCCCGCCGATGTCGTGTAGGTCGACGGCGCGAGGCCTTCAAAGTCGATGGTCTGGACGTTCTTGACCGCGTTGAGCCAGGCTGTGCGGTCCTCAAACCAAATCGTTGCCCCTTGAACGGAGACCGCCAGGATGGCGGCGGAAGCGAACTTCATTGTTGCGTGCATATCGAGAGTCCTTTCTGAGGTGACCGGAAATCCAGTTCCGTTGTCACCGCTCTCAGAAGCGCACGCACCTTGCGAAAAAGGCCAGGGCTGTGTCTAGTTCTCCGCTTCCACCGCTTCGGCGGGCGGGAAAACGGTCTCCGGCAGTACCGGCGCCAGATCCATGGTCAACCGCCGGGCGCCCAAGTAACTTCGTTGGAAGTAGGGCGTCGACAGCGACGAGTACCGCACCCGGTCCCGCGTGTTCGGCGAATGGATGAACTGCCCGTCGCCGGAGTAGATGCCCACGTGCCAGCCGGCCGCGCCGCGCTTAAAGAAGACCAGGTCGCCCTCTCTCAGATCCTCCCGGCCCACTTCGGTCCCAACGCCAAACTGCGCCTGCGCGGTGCGGGGCAAATCGACCTCGCAGGAGTTCCGATAGACGTACTGGACGAACCCGCTGCAGTCGAAACCGGTGTCCGGACTTGTGCCGCCGCGGCGGTAACGCAGGCCCTGGAGCGACGAGGCTGCCTCCAGCGCCTGGCGGGAGCAGCCTAGCCTGGGTGCGATCTCGCCCGCTTTGACTTGGCGGAGCGAATTCGCCGCAGCCGGCCGGGCCGCCACCAAAACCGGCCGCCGCGCGACCGGCTTCCGTCGGACCGGCCGCCGTTTGACGGTCTTCTTCTTCGAATTCTTCGCCGCCGGCTTCTTCTTCCGGGCGGAGCTCTTGCGCGCGGGTGCGCCCTCAACGGCCGGGCTGTAGCAGAAGCCAAGCAAAATTGCGACGGTGAGCAGGAGACGCGGAATCAATCCTAAGATCATAGCCCAATCCGCGATACACTCTCTGAATCTTGTTCACCTCCATTCGTTTCCGTCTCAGCGTCATGATGCTGCTCGAATACATGGTCTGGGGCGCCTGGTATCCGGACTTTTCGGCGTATCTGGGCAAAGTGCTCCAACTGTCCGACGGCCAGGTGGGCGGCATCTACTCGCTGCTCCCGATCGGCTGCATGGTCGCCCCGTTCTTTGTTGGGCAGTTAGCGGACCGCTTTGTGCCCACCGATAAACTGCTGGCGGTTCTTCACCTGGCCGGTGCCATGCCGCTCGCCATCATGGCCACGGCCAGGGACTACGACGGCGTTTGGATCTGGATGCTGCTCTGGGCGCTGCTTTATGGGCCCACGCTGGCGCTGACCAACTCTATTTGCTTCCACCACATGCCGGAAGCCGAAGGTGAATTCTCGCTGGTGCGCGTTTGGGGCACGATCGGTTGGATCGTTGTCGGACTGCTGCTCGGCATTGGTATCCGCGGCTGGGCGCCGGGGTTGCTGGGCGGCGGCTTCGACGGGATGACGCTAGCTGCCGGCCTGTCGGCGATCCTTGGTGTCTTCTGCTTCACGCTGCCGCACACGCCGCCCGCTAAAAAGAACGACTCGCCGCTGGCGTTTCTCGGCGCGCTGCAACTGCTGAAGAACCGAGAGTTCGCGATTTTTCTGGGCCTCGCCTTCGTGGTCGCGACGGAATTGATGTTCTACTTCATCCTGACCGGACCGTTCCTCTACGCGATCGGCCTGCCCGAGGGCCAGGCGCCGGCCTGGATGTCCATCGCGCAGGCGGCGGAGATCGTCACCATGTTGCTGCTGCCGAAGATGTTGAACAAGTGGGGCATCCGGGGGACCATGGCCCTGGGGATTCTCGCCTGGCCTGTCCGGTACGCGATTTTCGCGTTGGGCGGACCGCTGTGGCTGGTGCTCGCGTCGCTCACGCTGCACGGCATCTGCTACGTCTGTTTCTTTACGGCTTCCTATATTTATGTCGACCAGGTCGCCGGCCCGGAGATTCGCGCCTCCGCCCAGGGGCTCATTGCCTTTGTGCTGTTGGGCGCCGGAATGGTGGCCGGCAGTTGGTTTGCGGGCTATATCGCGGGCCTGTACAAGGACGACTACACCAGGATCTTCATGGTGCCGTTGGTTTTGACGGTCCTGTGCGCGGTGATTTTCATGGCTCTATTCCGTCCAAAGGCGGCGGCTCACTGACAAGTTCCGGCCGCCGATTACGCCCGTAAGGTCGTGCACTACCTGCGCTACCTGACTTGTTTGGCGCTTCTGACGCCGGCGCTAGCCCTGGCCGCGTACTTTGGCCTTATCGGCATGTTGGCCAGCGGCCCGCGAACGGGGTGGCGGGCGCTATTCGATCTTTTTCTTTATTTTGGCGCCGGGCTGGTAGAGCCGCTGCGGTACGGATGGCGAATTCTCGGATTGCTGTCGTTCTTCGGAATCGTGCTAATCGCCGGCGCCATTCCGGCGTTGCGCTCCGGCGCTTTCGCGGCCCTGGCGGTCGCGGGAATCGCCGCCGTCGCTTACTGTTTGGCTGTGGGAAAGGACGACGCTCTAAATGTCGCGATTTTCGTATGCCCCAGCATCGCCGGCGTCGCGTTAAGTATCTTCTTTTTCATTAAACTAAGAGCGTCGGCGTAACAAAATCAACCCAGTTGGCGTTATTCTGTTGAGTAGTCCCCCGATGCGCTATTGGTGTCTGATCGCTCTCGGATTTCTGGTGGCCTTCGGCCAGCCCAGGACCTTTGACCACGACGTTCAACCGTTGCTGAACAGGAACTGTGCCGCTTGCCACAACGGGCGCACCCAGTCTGGCGGTGTGGACATCACTCCGTTCACGCAGCCCGGTTCGGTCTTGCAGGCCAGGGAACCGTGGGAACGGATACTGCAGAAGATCCGTTCCGGCGAAATGCCGCCGAAGGGCCTGCCCCGGCCGACTGTCGCAGAGGTGGATCGACTCGCCGGTTTTCTCGAGACCGAGTGGGAGCGCGCCGACCGCAACGTGAAGCCCGATCCTGGCCGCGTCACCGCCCGCCGCTTGAATCGTGTCGAGTATACGAATACGATCCGCGACCTGCTGGCCGTCGACTTCCGCGCCGAGAAGGATTTCCCGGCCGACGATTCGGGCCACGGCTTCGACAACATAGGCGACGTGCTGACCATCTCCCCCGTGCTGATGCAGAAGTACCTGGAGGCCGCCGAGACCATCGCCTCCCGGGCGCTGGGCGCCGATCCGCTCCCGGCCAAGCCGTTGGAGTTCGAGTATCACTCGAAGACGCGCACCGTCCGCCGGCTGGGCCGCTCTAACATCGAAGCCTCTCACCGCATCGATTGGGACGGCGAGTACGAAATCACCATCGGACTGCCCGGCGAACGGGCGGCCGGCGCGAAGCCCGTCAAGATGGGCTTCTGGATGGACGGAAAGCTGCTGTACGAGCGCATGGTCGAAACCAAGCCGTCCGGCCTGGTCTACTTCAGTCCGTACTCGGAAGAGCATTTCAAGTTAGTCCTGCCCGAGGGGGACCACGTGTTCCGTGTTGGCTTTCTAGACGACGATTTCGTCAAGACTCTCGACGAGAAGGACGTGTTCGACGACAAGAAGAACAAGTTCTTCAACATGATCAAGTTTATTGGGCCCTTTCCGGCGAAGGTGGACCGCGCTTCTCGCAAGCGGGTTCTGGTCTGCGATCCGAACTCCGGCGCGCCCTGTGTTTCGAAGATTTTGACGCAACTCGCCCGGCGCGCCTATCGCCGCCCGGTTACGCGGGCCGACATCGCTCCGCTCGAAGGGTTCGTGGCCATGGCCCGTCGCGAAGGCCAATCCGTTGAACAGGGATTGCAGTTGGCTATGCAGGCGATGCTCACCTCGCCGCACTTCCTGTTCCGCATCGAAAAGCACCCTGCGCCGAACGATCCGGCGCGGATTCATCGAATCTCCGAGATCGAACTCGCGTCGCGCCTGTCGTATTTTCTCTGGTCTTCCATGCCGGATGGCGAACTGCTGGGCCTCGCGGAGACCGGCAAACTGCGCACGCCGGGTACGCTGGCCGCCCAGGTGAAACGGTTGCTGGCCGACGAACGATCTTCCGCTTTGGCCGAAAACTTCGCCGGACAGTGGCTCGAAATCCGGAATCTGAACCAGATGAAGCCGGATCCGAAGCTCTTCCCGCAGTGGGGCCCGGAGTTGCGCGACGCCATGCGCACCGAAACGCGGATGTTCTTTGAGCATATGCTGCGTGAGAATCGTCCGATGGCCGAGTTTATCGACTCGAACTATACGTTCTTGAACGAAGTCCTGGCCAAACACTACGGCATTCCCAACATAATCGGGCCGGAGTTCCGCCGCGTCGATCTCTCGACCAAGGAGCGCGGCGGCATTTTGAGCCACGCCAGCGTGTTGACCGTTAGCAGTTACCCGACGCGTACTTCGCCGGTCATTCGAGGAAAATATGTGCTGCAGAATATTCTGGGCACGCCGCCGCCTCCCCCGCCGCCCGACGTGCCGCCGCTGAACGAGGACGCCGTGGGCAGCGCGGGAACGCTGCGCCAGCAGTTGGAAAAGCACCGTTCGAACGCCGTCTGCGCCTCCTGCCACGAACGCATGGACACCATGGGCTTCAGCCTGGAAAACTACGACGCTATCGGGCGCTGGCGCTCTAAGGACGGCAAATTCGACATCGACTCGGCTGGTACGCTGTTGAACGGCAAGAGCTACAAGAACGCGGCCGAATTCCGCACAATTCTGCTGGACGAACTGCCGCAGTTCGCCCGGGCGGCTACGGAGAAGATGTTGACCTACGCCCTCGGCCGCGGTCTGGAGCGATATGATCGCAAGACCGTCGAAGGAATCGTAAAGAGACTCGCGGCGCAGGGATATCCCTTCCAGCCGCTGCTGCTCGAAATCGTGGAGAGCCTGCCGTTCCAGCAACGGCGCGGAGAGGCTCCCAAAGAAGAGACAATGAAAAAGCAGGTGGCACAACGATGATGACCAGAAAAGCCCTTTCTCGCCGCACACTGTTGCGCGGGCTCGGAACCGCGATCGCGCTGCCCGCGCTGGACGCCATGGCCCCCGCCATGAACGCATCCAAGATCCCCGGCAAGGCGCCGGTCCGCATGGCCTTTGTCTACGTTCCCAATGGACTCGATATGCGCCATTGGACACCCGCCGAGGATGGCGCGTTCCCGGCCGAACTGCCCCGGATCCTGCGCCCGATGGACCCGCTGCGCCAGGATTTCAATATCCTTTCGAACCTTACCCAGAATAACGGCCGCGCGCTGCTCGACGGGGCCGGCGACCATGGCCGATGCTGCGGCGCCTATCTGACTGGCATGCACCCGAAGAAATCGGCAGTGGATATCAAGGCCGGAATCTCTTGCGATCAGATTGTCGCCAATCAGACCGGCTCGCTGACCCGTTTCCCGTCGCTGCAACTGGGTATCGAGGACGCGCGCCAAGCCGGCGACTGCGACTCGGGCTACTCCTGCGCCTATACCAATAACCTCTCCTGGCGCAGCGAAACGCAACCTCTGCCGCCCATCCTGGATCCGCGCGCGTTCTTCGAGCATCTGTTTGGCAAGGGCACGCCGCTGACTCCGGAAGCCCGCGCCCGTCAGGCCAAGTATCGGAAGAGCGTTCTTGATTTTGTCACCGCCGATACGAAGAAGCTGCAGGGCGACCTGGGCCCCACAGACCGCCGCAAGCTCGACGAGTATCTCTCCTCCATCCGCGAGATTGAGAAACAGTTGGAGAAGGCCGAAAAGGACGAGCGCCAAATCGAACCGGGCATGCCCAAACCCTTCGGCATCCCGGCCGACTTCGCCGAACATTTCAAACTGATGAGCGACATGATCACCGTCGCCTTCCAGGCTGATATCTCCCGCGTCGTGACCTTCCTGGTCACCCGTGAAGGCACCTCGCGCCCCTACCGCGAAATCGGAATCGCCGACGGGCACCATCCGCTCACCCACCACCAAGGCAAGATGGATCTGCTCGACAAGGTCACCAGGATCAACGAGTACCACATGGTGCAATTCGCCGCGTGGATGCAGCGGCTGAAGGCGATTCAAGAAGGGGATTCGAACATCCTCGACAACTCGATGATCGTCTACGGCGCCGGACTGTCGGATGGCAACCGCCACACGCATGAGGATCTGCCGGTGCTGGTGGCCGGCAAGGGCGGCAACAGGTTCAAGGGCGGCCGGCGGATCACCTACCGCAAGGAGACACCGATTTCCAACCTGTATCTGACCATGATGGATCGCATGGGCGTCAACGCCGAGCACTTCGGCGACGCGACCGGCCGGGCCGGCGAACTCGACATGGCCTAAGCGCATGCAGTTTTTCGGACAAGGGAAACCCTCCGTCGGCGTCGTTTTCGATTGCGACATGGGGTCGCGAGTCGAAACGGCGCTGGCTCTGTCATTGCTTTACGGCTTCGATGGCAAAAACGAGTGCCGCGTCGTGTGCGTCTCCAGCACGCGGTCGAATCTCAGCTCGGCGGCCTTTTGTGAGGTCGTCGGCCGATTTTATGCCGGCGCCGTGAGTGCGGCGTTTGGCTCGTTCTCGCGAACATTGCCGGTCGGACTCTTGGCCGACGGGGCGATGAAAGACGAGACCCCGATGCTGGCGAAAGTCCTGGAACGCAAGGATGCCGAAGGCAAGCCCGTGTATACGCACGGAATGCACCGGCTGGTCGACACGGCCGAGTCCCCCGCGCTGGTGCGCAACGCGCTCACCGCGCAGTTTGAGCAGAATGCGATCGTCGTGCTCTGCGGGCCGCCGGCGAACCTGCTTCGGGTCGCCGCGCTTCCGGGTTCGCAAGAGTTGATCAAGGAGAAGGTCCGTTACCTGGTCGCGTCCGATCCGAAGGCTGCCATGGCCCTGAACGGCAAGTGGCCCTCGCCGATCTATTCCATCAGCCCGTCCACCGGCAATTCGGTTCTTTTCCCGGCCGAGGCAATCGAGAAAGAATTCGCCTGGTCGCCGGCGCATCCAGTGGCGGACGCCTACAAGGCGGCCAAGCCCATGCCCTACGACGCGGAAACGTCCGACATGGCCGCCGTGCTGTACGCGATGCGCCCGGCCGACAAGGCTTGGACGCTCTCCGAACCGCAAGGCTCGGTGCGTCAGGTAATGCTGAATCCGGATTTGAAAGCGGATGTTTTGAAGAGTTATATCGAATTGGCGAGCGCCAAACCGGTGCCGCGGCAGCCTCGCTTCCGCCGCCCGGTTGTCGACCCCACCAAAGCGGCGCCTCCGGCCAAACCGGCCGCGGCTCCCTCAAAGCCAGAATTGCGCTGAAAACAAACGGCTTTTCTCGCGAGGAACTCTGTAGGAGAATTCGAGGCGATTTGGAATGGCCCGTTCTGACGGAATTCGCCCGGCCTTGTGCGCCTTCCCCTGTGTGAGCGGCGGTACCACGACATAACTGCCCAAAATCACAAGGAGAAAACTATGAAACTTAATTCCACAAAGACCCGGCGGCTCCGCCAAGCCGGTTTTACACTCATTGAACTGCTCGTTGTAATCAGCACGACAGCCGTGATGATCGGTCTACTGCTTCCGGCGGTTCAAAAAGTGCGGGAGGCATCCGCCCGAACGCAAACGATGAACAATCTGAAGCAGATCGCCCTGGCCGTGCACAACCAAAGGACGATTCCCCCGACACTGACTGCCGCCCTTGGCGCCGCCGGGCTTCCCACGAACGGCGAATTGGACGGCTTCAAGGCCTCCTCCTACAAAACGACAGCGAACTCCTGGTCGCTGGCCATGGACCCCATGCCCGGCGTCACGGGGACCGAAACGGCACTCGCGACCGGCTTCCTCAATGGACAGCTCTCCGTTCGCTGGATTCCAACCCCAGGCGCGGAGGCCGGACGCAACGAAATGTTCCGGGACGTTTTCGCCGGCTCGGCGATCGTAACCCTCGAGTACCTCCTCCTCGCCGTGTCTCCGGCGGAGCGCGAATCTCTCATGAATCAGATTGTTCCCTACTTGAGCACTCCCGGCACCGCCCGGCAACTGGCCGCGCCCATGGCCGACTCGTCCGGCATGGTTGGGTTCGACACGATTCTCAACGCTCCCGATCCGGTGGATCCGATCCTCAAGACCTACAACGTCACCATGAAACGTGGCATCATTCGAAGCATGCAGTTGGGTGTATATGGGGAGAAGTGGAACGCCTATCCCCGGATCCGCGTGGATGAGGCGGTCGCCAGCCCCTCTGGAGCGACGGCGCTCTTCACACCGTTCGGGCTGAAGGCGGTCGCCGGCTGGTTCGTTGCCGATCCCTCGCCGTTGAACAGCCTGGTCGATCAGGCAGCGGCGGCGCAGGCAATCGGCGATCAGGCCGGGATGCAGAGGGCAGTCAACGCCTATCTCGTCCGGCTCCAGGATCGGACGCTGATCTCGCCGCTGGGCGCTCAGACGCTCGGTTTGCAGCTCGGAATCTGCTTCTAGCCGGAAATCCAACGGTTGCAAAGGGGCGCCCAACCGGGCGCCCCTTTGCATTTGCTCCCAAGAACAGTAATGGCCTTCCAAAAACGGGATCGCCGCGATGCCCGGCCGAATCCCTTAAGCTACTGAAAAGATTTGATATTCTAGGCGCACCCGGTCTTGTAACTGTTGGCCGGAAAATTGCATCGTGACGTGTAGGGATAGGTGTCTTTGTGCGTGAGCTGAAGCGGCAACTAACGGGTGCACTCATCGTCGTACTGACGATCGCCGCCGTTATTGCCGCCGGCATCAACTTCCAGCAGCAGCGTAAATTCCAACTTCCCGAGGACGGCGTCACCTGGGTGGACCGCTCCATCACGAAGCCGGCCAAAGCCGCCAAGAACATTGTCGTCGCCCTGCACGTCGTGCCGGATAGCCCGGCCGCCAAGGCCGGTATCGTCAACGGCGACATCCTCCACTCGATCGGCAACGTCCCGGTGACGCACGCCGTTGAGGTCGCTGAAATCCTGGTCGGCATCGGCGTTTGGAAGAAGGCCGACTACATCGTCGAGCGCCCGTACAAACGTGACGGCGCCGAACTGGCGCTGGAGGTGAAGTACACCGTCAACATCGCCGAGCGCGCCAATTCCGACGCAATCTACTACCAGTATCTTGTCGGCCTCGCCTACATCTTCGTCGGTCTGTTCGTGTTCTTCCGCCGGGGCGACGCGCACAAAGCCCTGCATTTCTATCTGCTCTGCCTTGCCAGCTTCGTCCTCTATACTTTCCACTACACCGGCAAGCTGAACAACTTCGATCAGGTCGTTTATTTCGGCAACGTCTTTGCCGGCCTGCTGATGCCGTCGCTGTTCATTCACTTCGCGCTCGTTTTCCCCGATACACCGCTGTGGCTGCGCCGGAAGGCCTGGCTCATTTACGTACTTCCGCTTGCGGCTGGCGCCGTCTGGACGGGAATTCTCGCCGGTTACATTCGAATCGCCGTAAGCCCGGTCGAACTGCGTTGGATGTTCGACCGGCTCTGGCTGGCCTGGGTCGCCGGCGGCCAACTGCTCGGCGCCGCGGTTCTTTCGTGGCGGCACCGCCGTGCGGTGGAGCCGGTGGTGCGGCAGCAGATCAAGTGGTTGCGCAACGGAGCCGTGTTCGGGGTCGTCCCCTTCGCGTTTCTCTACGTTTTTCCCTATCTGTTTGGCGCCGTGTTGAGTCCCGAATGGGAGATGGCCGTCATTCCCTTGGCCCTCGTGCCGCTCACCTGGGCCTACGCCATCTTCCGCTACCGGCTCATGGACGTGGATATCATCTTCCAGCAAGGCTACGTCTACACGCTGGCCACGCTCGCCGTGCTGGCCGTCTTTTATGGTTTGGTGTTTTCCATCACCGCGTCGATGCCGCATCCCGAAGGCCAGCCCGGCGCCCGGGTCGACGATCTGAACCCGGCCGCGCTCGTTAGTCTCATTCTGATTGCCGCCTTCATCTTTCAGCCCGTGCGTAATTGGCTCCAGGAGGTGCTGGACCGCCACTTCTTCTACAAAGACCGCTACGACTATCGCCGCACGCTCATCGAATTCGCTCGCGAACTGGGCAGCGAGACCGACCTGAACCGGATGTTGAACGCAGTCGCCGACCGTCTCACCCGCACGCTCTCCATCGACCGGCTGGTCTTTTTCCTCGACAACGCCGCAGAGGACGGCTTCCGTCTCTACATGACCGCTGGCCGCCAGCGCCCGGTGCCGGATCGAATGGACTTGCAGTTCCTGCATTCCAAGGACGCGAAGTCTCTGTTTTTCGAGCGAACCCGCGGGCCTTACGACGCCTTTATGCACGACTGGCCTGCGCCCGTCCTGCATACCATCGCCGACCTGGACCTGACTTACTATATTCCGTGCTCGGCCCGCGGCCGTGTCATCGCCTATCTCGGCGTCAGCCGCACCACGGAAGGCGATTTTCTCTCCTCTGACGACGTCGAGTTGTTGCAAACGCTCTGCGGCTACGTCGGCATTGCCGTAGAAAACGCCCGTCTCTACCGCTCGCTCGAACGCAAGGCCGAGGAGTACGAACGCCTCAAGGAGTTCAGCGAGAACATCGTCGAATCGATCAACGTCGGCATCGTCGCCGCCGATTTCGAGGATCGCGTCGAAAGCTGGAACTCGCAGTTGGAATCTCTCACCGGCATCAGCCGCGCCGACGCCGTCGGGCGCCGGCTCCGGGATCTGCTGCCTGCGGATTTGGTCGAACGGCTCGACGCTCTAAAGGGTGAGGCCGGAATTCACACAATCTACAAGTTCCCCATGCCGGGCCCGTCGGATTCGGACCGCACCATCAACGTCGTAGTCGCTCCGCTCGTCTCGCGGGAACAGGAACAGATCGGCCGGTTGGTGCTGTTTGACGACATTACCGAGCGATCGGTGCTCGAAAACCGCTTGGTCCAGGCCGACAAGCTCTCGTCGCTGGGGTTACTCGCCGCCGGCGTCGCGCATGAGGTCAATACACCGCTCGCCGTCATCTCCACCTATGCCCAGTTACTCGCCAAGCAGGTAAACGGCGACGAGTCGAAGGCGAAGCTGCTCGACAAGATCGCCAAGCAGACCTTCCGCGCCAGCGAAATCGTTAACTCGTTGCTGAACTTCTCTCGCACCTCGTCGACAGCTTTCGAAGAGCTGGACCTGAATAAAGTGCTGCACGAAACGCTCCAGCTCATCCAGCCGCAGTTGTCCAAGGCGCGCATCGAGGCGGTCGAGGAATTGAATCCGTCGATCGGTCTCGTGAAGGGCAACCCTGGCAAACTCCAACAGGTATTTCTCAATCTCATGCTGAACGCGCGCGACGCCATGGAAAACGGCGGCCGGCTGACGGTCTCCTCCACAGTGTCCGGCGAGGACGTCCGCATCTCGATTTCCGACAACGGCTGCGGAATTCCAGAGGAAAATCTGGCCAAAATCTACGATCCCTTCTTTACCACCAAAGGCGCGAAGAAGGGAACCGGTCTCGGTCTCTCCATTACCTACGGTATCGTGAAAGAACATGGCGGCTCCATCACCGTGCACTCCCAACCGGGCGCCGGTTCGAGCTTCCAGTTGGATTTCCCCGTGGTAAGGAAGACCGTGAATGCCTAAGGGCCGGATTCTCATAATCGACGACGAAGAAGACATTCGCGAAAGCCTGGAGACTCTGCTTTCGATCGAGGGCTATCACATTACGCTGGCCGTGAACGCCACCGAGGGGCTGGAAAGGCTCGCGGCGTCCAGTTACGACTTGGTTCTGCTGGATCTCATGATGCCGGACAAATCCGGCATGGAAGTGCTGGCCGAAGTGCGCGGCCGCGATCGCGATACGCCAATCTTTCTGATCACCGCCTATGGTTCGATCGATGTGGCCGTGAAAGCCCTGAAATCCGGCGCCAACGACTATTTCTCCAAACCCTGGGATAACGAAAAACTCCTCATCGAGATTGAGCGCCAGATCGCCAAGGGCCGCCTGGAAGTTGAGAATCTCGAACTCAAACGCGCTCTCAAGCAGCGCTATTCGTTCCCCAACATCGTCGGCAAGAGCGAACGCATGGTCCGCGTTCTCGACACCGTGGCTCAGGTCGCTCCCTCGCGCGCCACGGTTCTGATCGCGGGCGAAACCGGCACCGGCAAGGAGCTCATCGCCAAGGCGATTCACACGAACTCCACACGCTCCGACTTTCCTTTCGTCGCCGTAAATAGCGGCAACTTACAACCGGACTTACTCGAGTCCACGCTCTTCGGCCACGTCAAGGGCGCGTTTACCGGTGCCATCGCCACGCGCAAGGGCGCGTTTGAGACCGCCAACAACGGCACCATCTTCCTCGACGAAATCGGCAATATCCCGGTGGAGATCCAGGCGAAACTGCTGCGCGTCATTCAGGAGCGCGAGTTCACCCCGCTCGGCTCCAACGACGTCATGCAGGTGGACGTCCGCATCGTCGCCGCCACCAATGAGGATCTTCGGAAAATGGTCGAGGAGAAGCGCTTTCGAGAGGATCTCTACTACCGCCTGAACGTCATCCAGTTGAATCTTCCCGCGCTGCGCGACCGCAAGGAAGACATTCCGCATCTGGTCCAGCATTTCTTCGACAAGTTCTGCGAGGAGAACGGAAAGTACATGAGCGGCGGCCACTCCACGCTGCGCTTCGAACCGGAGGCGCTCGAAGTGATGATGGAGCACAATTGGCCCGGCAACGTTCGCGAACTCGAAAACACCATCGAACGCGCCGTCGTCCTGGCCACCGGCGAAACCGTGCCCGCCACCGTTCTGCCCGACACGGTCGTGCATCCCAGCGGCCTCCGGATCCGCCGCGACGCCACTGGCAATCTGCCCGCCGATGCAAGCCTGTACGAACTTGTCGCCGACTATGAGCGCCAGGTGATCATGAACGTCCTGGACCTCGTCAGCTATTCGCAAACAGAGGCCGCTCAGCGGCTCTCCATTCCGCTCTCCACGTTGAACCAGAAGATCAAGCGGCTGAATATCGACATCAAACGCCGCGGCGTCTAACCCGGTTCCACCAGCAGCAGGACGTCTCCGTCCATTGGAAACGCGTGGCGGACCCGGTCCGCGGCGAACCCGGCTTCATCGCCTGCCGGTACCCGCATCAGGTCGAACGTCTGTTCCCCGCGCTGCCCAATCTGCATCCGCCGCCGCACCTCGGCCGGAGGCAGTTTGGCGCCCAGCAGCCACGCCAGCTTAGTCAACGCCGCCTCCGGTGTCAGGTCCAGCCCGCTGGTCACGCCCAGGTCCACCAGCGCGCGGCCGTTCTCATACTGATACATGTTCACGAATCCGCGGGCGCACTGCGTCACGTTGACGATCACCTTGCCCGCTGCCACCGCGTCACCCAGCACGCGCAGCAAGGCCGGCGAGTTTGGGGGATTGCCCTGGCCAAAGGTACGCAGAATCGCTCCCCGGATAGGCGGCGCGCAGATCAGCGCGCGCAACAGTTCCGCTCGCAACCCAGGCACGATGGTGATGTCGACGACCTCCTCGCACATCGCGGCTGCCGCTCGGAATGGATCGCTGGGCCGGGGCCGCGCCAGCGAGCGGTCTACGAATATCTCGCTTTCGATCGCCGCCAGCGGCCGCAGGTTCGGCGATTCGAACGCGTCGGTGTCGGATGTCGACATCTTCCGCGCGCGGTTCCCCCGCAACAGCACATTGCCGAAGCAGATCGTCACCTCTGGCACAGCCGGCAGCCGCACCGCCTTGTACCCGGCGATGCGCAGCGCGTTTAGAAAGTTCAGGCGGCCGTCGGTCCGTTCGTGGAACAGCGGCGTCTGTGAGCCGGTCAACACCACCGGCTTACCGAGGTTCTCGAACAGGAACGACAGCGCGGATGCCGTGTAGGCCATCGTGTCCGTGCCGTGCAGAATCACAAAGCCGTCCCACCCATCGTAGTTCCGCGCGATGGCCGCGGCCATCGCCAGCCACTCTCGCGGTCCAACATCGGAGGAGTCCATGGGCCGCAGGGCGGGTTCGGAGAGCAACTCCCATTCGATACCGTCGCGCACCGGCGGCAGGTACCGCAGCAGATCCTCCTTCGTGCCGGGCCGCCGGGTGCCCTCCGGATACGCCGGGTCCACCGGCGTCATGCCGATCGTCCCGCCGGTGTACAGCACCAGAACTCGTGCCTTCATCGCTTTCCGAGCGCGCGAGCTGCGTCGGCCGCCAATTGCGCCGCGTGTTTGCTTTCGTTCGGCAGCCCATCCAGCAGCGCTTCGATACCGGCTGGCGTCATCGCCGCCACCTGCTCGCGCGTCTTGCCTTCCGCCCACTCGGCCAACGCCGCGCCGGCGGCGATCGATGCCGTGCAGCCCTTCGCCAGGAAGCCGGATTTCGCCACTATACCGTCCCGCCACTCCACCGAGAGCTGGAGAATATCTCCGCAAACCGGATTCATCACCTCGACGCTCGCAGCCGGCGGCGGCAACAGCCCCACGCACTTCGGTTCGCGAAAAAATTGGAGGAGCCGCGGCGAGTACATGAGATAATGCCCTTTCACCAGTGTATGCGGCTAGATCCGAAAACGGTGCATGCACCCGAAATTGGGCCTATGTGGCTGAACTCGCCTCCGCTTTCGTTGCGCCAACTCCGCGGTTCGCCGGTCCTGATCGATTTTTGGGACTTCACTTGTGTCAATTGCATTCGGACCCTTCCGTATGTGGTCGAGTGGCACCAGCGCTACGCACCCATGGGCCTGCAAGTGATCGGCATCCACTCGCCCGAGTTCTATTTCGGCCGCGCGCCTGAAATTCTGGAACGCGGCATCCAGGAGTTCGGTATCACCTATCCGGTCATGCTCGACAACGATTTTGCCGCCTGGAAGGCCTTTGCGAACAAGTACTGGCCCTCGAAGTATCTGATCGACGGCGGCGGCTATCTGCGCTACTTCCACGCCGGAGAGGGTGCCTATGAAGAGACCGAACTCGCTATCCAGGAACTGTTGACGGAGCGCACGCCGGGTCTTGCCATGCCGGTTCCCGTGCCCTTTTCCGGTCCCGATCCCGGCCGCTGCCTGCGGCCCACGCCTGAGCTGTATCTCGGCCACCGCCGCGGCCGCATCGCCAATGCGGGCGGATTCGCCGAGGACAAAGAGCATCTCTACTCGCTCGGCGCCGGTCCGCAGGAGGATCTCGTCGAGATTGAGGGCCGCTGGCATTCCTTGCCGGACTGCCTGCAGGTGGCCGCGCCCGGCGCGCGCATGGTGCTCTGCTACTCGGCCTCGGAGGTCAACCTGGTGATGTCCGGTGTTGGCGATGTGACAGTCTCCGCAAACGGCCAGCCGCTCGGTACCGTCCGCGTCGACCGTCCTCGCATGTATCGCCTTCTCCAGCGCCAGACCTTTGAGACTGCGCTGCTGGACCTGACCTTCGACTCCCCAGGCATTCAGGTTTTCGCATTCACCTTCGGGAGCTGCCAGTGAAACGCCTGCTGGTCGTCGCCGGCGTCATCGAGCGCGACGGGCTGATCCTCGTCTGCCAGCGGAAAGCCGGCGACAGACACGGCTTGAAGTGGGAGTTCCCCGGCGGGAAAGTGGAGCGGGACGAAGAGCCGCGTGATGCCCTACGGCGGGAACTTCGCGAAGAGTTAGGTATTGAGCCGGTTATAGGCGCGGAAATGGCGCGCTACGATTATCAGTATCCGGGCCGCTCTCCCATCCGGTTGCTCTTCTTTCGCGTCGAGTCTTTCACAGGAACGCCCAAAAACCGTGTCTTTGAAGCGATTGATTGGGCCGAGCGCCAAACTCTACCGTCGATCGATTTCCTCGATGGCGACATCGACTTTGTCCGGCGTCTCGCCAACGGGACGCGGTAACGAAGCCGCGCCTAGGCCCATTCAGGCCACGGCGTAACAAAGCAGTTTCGATTGATCGCGCAAATACAGCTTCCCGTTCGCCAGTACGGGCAGCGTCCACACCGGATACTCCGCGCGCCCGATGTCGAACCGCGAAATCTCCTTGTACGCGGAAGGCGTCGCCTCCGCAAGCGCTACGGCGCCGGTCTCGCCTTGCAGATAAAGCAATCCGTCCGCCAGGATGAGCTGCCCTTTGCCCACACTGCGTTCCTTCCAGGCCACTTCGCCGCTCATCAAATCCATCGCGGTCAGGATGCCGCTCGAAAAACCGTATACATGTTTGTCGAGCAGAACGCAGGAACAGTAGTGGTTCCGCATGTCCTTGTTGAAGTACACTTCGCTTGCCGATATGCCTTCGCCCTTTTTTTCCAGCTTCAACAGCGCACAACCGGTGCCGTAGTCGGAGCTCAGGAACACGTGGCCGTTGTGATAGAGCGGCGTGGCGACATTGGCCGTCCGGTTGGAGACCTTTACGTACTCCCATAGCTTCCAGCCGTTGGCGGCGTTGATGCCCACTGCGCCTCTTCCTGTGAAGACCACCAAATTGCGCAGGCCGCCGAAATCGAACGCGATCGCCGAGCTATAGCCAGCCGGATAACCGCCGATGTGCCACAACGGCCTGCCGGTCTTCTTGTCCAGCGCGACAACCGAGTTCTCCTGGCCACCCGGTTGCACGATCAACCGGTCCCCGTCCACGAGCGGCGACTCGCTTAGGCCCCAATGAATCTGCCGCCCGGAGAATTTGTCGAGTACCGGCAGCTCCCAGTTCTTCTTCCCCGTCTCGGCCTGCAGCGAAACCAGTGTTCCATCGGCGCTCAACGCGTAGAGCGTATCTCCGTCCAGCGTCGGCGTTCCGCGCGGCCCGGGACCGCGGTCCTGTGGAAATTCGGTGCCTGCCTTGGTCTGCCATACGGTCTTGCCCGTATTGGCGTCCAACGCCATCACCCACTGTGCACCGTCTTTTTGGCCTTGCGTGTAGAGCTTTCCATTCGCGACCGCATACGACGAATAGCCCGCGCCCACGCTTTCCACACGCCAGACCTGTTTCGGTCCGCCCGCCGGCCAGGTCCGCAGCAACCCGGTTTCGGCGGAGCGGCCGTCGCGCGCGATTCCGCGCCATTGCGGCCAATTCGCCGCGGTTGCCGCTGCGGAGGTTGTGAGAAATGTACGCCGCGCCAGCATGGGGACTCACTCCTTGGTAATTGCTTTGATCAGTGTCCAGAACGCGGCTTCGTTCGCCGCCAGTGTCTTCTCCTGTGCCGTAAACTTGAAGAACACCGCGCCCTGCGGCGCTTCCACGATCGCGCCGAGCATTCGATACCCGGGCTTATTGATCTTCTCCGGCGACATCGGGCTTGGCGACCACGCATAGGTGCCCTTTACATCGATCGTTGTCACAGGCAATCCGGCGACGGTTTGCTTGCCCGTCTTCGGCGCCGTAGATTTTTCGGGGAACTGCCCTTGCCAGCGATCCAGGTTCGCCTGTACGCCGCCGCCCTGTCCGGGGCCGAAGTAGAAGACCGCGCACTCGCCCGCGTCCTTATCGCCGGCGGCCGGCGGGATCACGTAGGTCGCGGCGCGCATGGGCCGTTGAGCTTGCGCTTTCCAGGCCGCCGGTGCGGCCCACTTGATTCCGGAAGCGCTCTCGGCCAGGCAGACCGTCATCCAAGCCAATGCGGCGAAAAGGGGTTTCATTCCCTTCTAGTGTACCTGCCGTTCAGAAGCGAAGCGCGAGCTGGAATCGAAAAGTCCGGCCCTCGTTCAACGTGTTCGTGATCGACCCGAAGTTATTGTCGGCCAGGTTCAACCCCGGCTCGGCGAATTGGGGCGTATTGAAGAAATTCACAGACTCGCCCCGCAGCCGGACCTCGTACTCCTTGGCCAGTTTCCAGGCCCGTTCCAAACTCGCGTTGACGTTGGCGATCTTGCCGCGCCGGAACGTGTTCCGTCCTAGATTGCCGGTCATTTCTCCAGGCCGTATGTAGGAAAACGCCGAACGCGGCAGCTTCGTTCGCGCCTCATCCGGGTGGCCGATTGTCGCACCTAGAATCTCCGGCCGCAGAATGTTCGGCCGGTCGTTGTTGTTGCCGTCCACGTTGCCGAATCCTGGCGCATCCGCGCCCGTCACCACGGTGAAGGGCGTGCCGGACTTCATCAAAGCGATCGCGCCGATCGTGATCTTTTTGAACACCGGATAGCTCACGCGGGTCAGAAAGGCATGCGGCTGGTCGAACCGTCCCAGTGCGCGCAGGTCGTTCGAAACATCGGCCTCGCTCTGCGACAACCCGCGAAACGAGTCCAGATCGTAGGCGGTGTTCAGGTAGTCCGAACCGGTGTCGATATTCTTGCTCAGCCAGTACGAACTCTCGATGGTCATCCCTCGCGCCGTCTGGCCCCGCAGGGTGACCCGGCCCGCGTCGTAGTAGGCGCGCGCCGAACCGTAGACCTTTCGAATGTCGGTGTAACGCGGGTCGGGCCGGCGCTCGTTCACGGTCGCCGTGGTCAGCGGAATCCCCGGCACCGCGCGGGCGCGATTCTCGTACCAATGCAGCAGCAGTTTCCACGTGCGGCTCCCGACATAGGCGGTCTCCACGGTCCAGTTGTTGTTCAGCGCCTTCTGCCAGTTGAGCGTGTACTGCTGCGAGTAGGGGCTTACCAGATTGTTGTCGAACGCGTACAGCACGCCTCGCGGTACGCCGGGCTGCAGTTTGGCCAATGGGTTCAACAGGTCCGGATCGTTGATGATCAGCTTGTTGTTATAGGGGGGGCTGAAGCGGTCCTGCTGATAGGTGGCTGGAAAGATCTCGCCGAAATGAATGGCGTAGGAAGCGCGCCACACGCCGGCGCGGGTTCGCAGCGCCAGCCCAGCCGAAGGACCCACATTGTTCCAGTCTGATCGATACGGAAGCTGAATCCGCCCATGCACCTCATCCGGCTTTAGCACGGGCCGCCAACGGCCGCCCGCGGTAATCGTCAAATTGGTCCGCGGCTTCCATTCGTTCCCCGCGAAGAGCGCCATCTCGTTGTTCCGGAATCCGCGGTGAATCTCGCCGATACTCCGGAAATGGCCGGTTGGACGGCCCAGGCGCAGCGCCGTGATCGGGTCGAACGCCACGGGCCCCCCGAAGGAATTGGCGCGGAATGTAAAGGTGCCCAGATGGTTGTCCGAGTCGTAGCCGTTCAATTGGCGCCGCAGGAACTCACCGCCGTAGCGAAGCGATTTCCAACGTCCGCGAAACGCGGTCCGGTAGTCGTTCTGCACGCGGTCCACGGGCAGGTTTGTCTGCCCTAGAATTGTTGCCAGCGCGCCTGAGCCGACGAAGATCGAAACGCCTACGCTTTGATTTTCGGGCATCAGCAGCGCGCCGGCGCGGGTGAAGCTCAGTGTCGCGTCGAAAGCGTCTCGCGAATAGGTCAGGTTTGCCCGGTGGGACTTCGTCGTCGTATCGGGATTCTGCCCGCGGATCAATTGAAACGCCGTGACGTCCTGGCCGATGAACTGATACCGCGCCGACACACGGCCTTTCACCGCAAACGCATGGTCGATTTGCGCCAACGCGTTTGGACTATCGATCAACTGCGGGGAATTTGTGTTGAGCATCCGCGGGTCGATGTCGCTCCGGTTCGGCGCCCTGTCCGGGTAGGCGCTCAAAATGCGCCGGACAGCACTGGCCAGGGCCGGGTCCGTTGCCAGCGGCGTCCGTTCGGAGGGGAGGGGAATCAAAACGTTGCCGTTCACGTTCCCCCGAATCGCCTGCAGGGCCGCCTCCAGGTGCACGTGTGTGCGTTTCCCGGCCGGCATCGTCAAGCCTGCGCCGGCTTCATTCTCCCGCGCCGGCTGGACGCCGCCCGCCTGAAAGAAGGAACGCGCCGAGAGCACGCTGTTCAAATGCCGGTAAAACAACTGCCCGTGTATCTGTTTTACCGGACGGGGCGCAACGTGCGGGCCGGCGCTTGGCGCGGCGCCGAACTCGGAGCCGAAGTAGTTCCGCTCGGCGTCGAACTGGGTCGTCGACGTCGCCGAGGTACCCAGCCGGATGGCGTTGTCCTTCTGGGCGTTGTTGTCGATAAGGTTGAACTGAACATTCTCGTTTCGCCGGTTTTCGCCTTCGGCCGTGTTGGCCTGGCCAAGGAGATTCGGTTTGTCCGCCTGCGCGGAGGCAACAAGGACGGCGGCCATCCAGACCGCGAAGCGTGGCAGTAGCAAATTACAGCCTATCAGTTCGAGGCTTCGCGCCCGGCGGAGCCCGTCTGGCTGCAGACAGCAAGGAACTTTTTCTGTCGGCGCCACTGCGCTAAAATAGCGGATGCTCTGGATGATTCCGCGCGGTCTGTAAGGTAAGTATGCGCGCTTCACTCTCAATCATTTCGATCGGCCTCGTTACGCTTGCGCTGCCGTCCTGTTCCGATGGACCGGGCCGCGCGCCTTCTATCGGCGAGGCATACGTGGGACCTATGTCTCTGAATATCCGCGAGGATATTTCGCTCAAGTCTCCGGTTGTGGCCACTGTGAAACACGGCGACGAGTTGGACGTCCTCTCCGTGCGCCGCCGCTTTATGCGCGTTCGCGCCGCCAATGGCGCGGAAGGATGGGTGGACAGCGAGAAGCTCATCACCACCGAACAGATGGAAGGACTTCGTTCGATGTCGGAAGTGGCGGCGAAACTGCCCGTCCAGGCGCAGGCCACCGTCTACGACGCGCGCAACGTCCACACCGAGCCCCATCGCCAGGCGCCCAGCTTCGCGCTGCTGAAAGAGGAGGAGCGGTTCTTCGTACTCGGCCACAAACTCGTGGAACGCAAGCCCTATCAGTCCGAGGTCACCAAGGAGATCGAAAAGTCCAGTACGCCTCCACCGAGAAAAAGGAAGAAGTCCGCGAAGGTTGCCAAAACACCCAAGCCGCGTGTGAAGGACGATGTCGAACTGCCGGCCATGCCCGCACCGCCACCTGTCCCAGCGGACTGGCAGCGCATCTCCTTCCGCCTTCCCGTAGAGGAACCGGCGCCCGAACCGGCGGCTGCGAAGGAAGATAAGTCTGGACTTTCGCTGATCCTGCGTCCGCCCAAGGAGCCGCCAAAGCACGAAGAGTGGAGTCTCATCCGTCTGCTGGACGGCCGCGCCGGTTGGATCCTCACACGCTCCATGACCATGACCATTCCCGACGAGGTCGCCAAGTATGCCGAAGGTCACCGCATTACGTCGTGGTTTGAACTGGGCGAAGTTCGCGACGGGGAGCTGACGAAGAAACACTACTTGTGGACCACCATCTCAAAGAACGGCGAGCCCTATGAGTTCGACGGCTATCGCGTCTTTGTATACAACGCGCGCCGCCATCGTTATGAAACCGGCGCCCGCGCCAAGGACATCCGCGGCTACTTTCCCGGCGCGGTCCACCCCGTGCAGTTAACCGAGGGCAAAAAAACCTACACCGCCACGGGCTTTTCACTGGTGATGGAAGACGAGAACGGCGCGCTCGTCCGCAAGACTTTTTCATTCGAAGGGTACCGGATCCGCTTGCTGAGCACCTCGCCGTGGACCCGCCTGGAGGATCCCTTCGACCTGAAAGCGCTCGCCATCACGCGCCCGGCCGGGGAGAGCCCCAAGGCCGAGCCTGGCTTCTTTGAGAAGTTAAAGAGTAAGATGCCGTGGAGCAAGAAGACGTAGCCGGCGGGGCGTGTTTCTGGCACAATCGACGGATATGCTGCGACGCGCATTCTTCCTGGCGGCGGCGGCCAGCGCCGCCCCCCCGGCCAAACTTCTCAAACCTCGCGCGCTGCGCAAGGGCGATACCGTCGGCCTCGTCACGCCTTCCACCTACGTCTCCTCGCCCGATGAGGTCGCCACCGCCGTCCGCACCGCCGAGTACTTCGGCTTGCGCGTCAAGATGGGCGCGAATGTCCGGAAAAAAGCCGGATACCTCGGCGGTTCGATCGCGGAACGCGTTGCCGATATTCACGCCATGTTCGCCGACAGGGATGTGGCCGCCGTGTTCGCCATTCGCGGCGGCTACGGCAGCGCGCAGATCCTGCCCGCGCTCGACTACGGCCTTATCGCTCGCAATCCGAAGATCTTCCAGGGCTACAGCGACATCACCGCCATGCACCTGGCAATTCACCAGCGCACCGGGTTGGTGACCTTCCATGGGCCGGTCCTGCTCTCCGCGTTCACCCACTACACAATCGAACATTTCCGGCGCGCATTGTTTGAAACGAAACCGATCGGTTCCGTCACGAATCCCGTGGAGGCCAACACCCTTCGTCCGAACCACACCCTGCGCGCCGTTCGCGGCGGAAAGGCGCGAGGCCCAATTGTGGCTGGCAACCTCACGCTGATCTCAACTACCATGGGTACGCCGTATGAGATCGACACGCGCGGCAAGATTCTCTGTATAGAAGATGTGGGCGAGGAGCCCTACTCCATGGACCGGATGCTCACGCAGCTTCGCCTGGCCGGCAAGTTCGATCAGGCGGCCGGCGTGGTGTTCGGCGAATGTTCCCGCTGCACGCCGCGCGAATTCCGCCCCGGTTTCGACAACAGTTTCTCGCTCGGCGAGATCGTCGACGACATCCTCGGCGGCCTCAAGATCCCGGTACTCGCCGGTCTCACCTTCGGCCATACGGCCGACCAACTCACGCTGCCCTTGGGCTGCATGGCCACGCTGGACGCCGATGCCGGCACGCTGCAGATCGAGGAAGCCGCATGTACGATGTCGTAATCGCCGGCGGCGGGCACAACGGCCTCGTCACCGCGTTCTATCTAGCCCGCGCCGGGCGTAAGGTCCTGGTGCTGGAGCGCCGGGAAATCGTGGGCGGGTGCGCGGTCACCGAGGAGTTGTGGCCCGGCTACAAAGTGTCCTCCGCCAGCTATCTGGTCAGCCTATTACAAAGCACGGTCGTTGAGGACATGCAGTTGGCCCGCTACGGCTACCACGTCGATCCAAAGGACCCGGCATTTTTTTCGCCCTTTCCGTGCGGGCGCTACTTCTTTACCTGGCAGGATCACGCGAAGACGCTGGCAGAGGTTGCGAAGTTCTCGAAGAAAGACGCGGAGGCGATGCCGCGCTTCGATGCGCAACTGGAGCGCATTGCGGTGCTGGTGGAATCGCTGCTGCTCACCATCCCGCCGCCTTTTCCCCCGAAGGGCGTTGGAGAATTGCTCGAGTACGTCAAGCTCGCCGGCCGGGTTCGAAAACTTGCGACGGCCGATATGGTCGCGCTGGTTAAGATCTTCACGATGTCCGCGGCCGAATATCTGGACGAATGGTTCGAATCGCCGGAGATCAAGGTGACACTCGCTACCGACGGTGTGATCGGCGCCAACGGCGGCCCGCGTTCGCCGGGCACGGCCTACATCCTGCTGCACCACTGCATGGGCGGGGTAGGCGGGAAGCGCGGCTTGTGGGGCTTCGTCCGGGGCGGCATGGGAGCGGTGTCGAACGCGATGGCGCAGGCCGCCCAGGCGGCCGGCGCGGAGATCCGCTGCGGCGCCGCCGTCGAAAAGGTGCTCGTCCGCGATGGCAGGGCGGCGGGGGTTGTGCTGGCGAACGGCGACGAGATCTTGGCCAAACAGGTTGCCTCGAACCTCGATCCCAAACTGACGTTTACTAAACTGGTCGACACCGCGCTGTTGCCTGAGGATTTCAATCAGACCATTCGCAACTTCCGCATCGAAGGCACCAGCGCGAAGATCAACCTTGCCGTGAACGGGCTGCCCAACTTCACCGCGCTGCCCGGCGCCCCCGCCCCGCACCACCGGGCCACCATGCACCTTTGTCCGGACATGGACTACGTCGAACGCGCCTGGGACGACGCCAAGTATGGCCGCCCCAGCGACCGGCCGCTGCTGGAGATGACCTGCCCGACGATGTACGATCCATCGCTGGCGCCGCCAGGCAAGCACATCATCGGGATCTTCCTGCAATATGCGCCCTACACCTTGCGGGAAGGGAACTGGGATTCTCTGCGCGAACCCTTTTATCGGCGCGTTCTTAGCATCATCGACGAATATGCGCCCGGTTTCTCCAGCGCCATCGAGCACTATCAGGTCCTGACGCCGCTCGATCTGGAACGCCGCTTCGGAATCACCAAGGGCAATATCTTTCATGGGGAGATGGCTATCGATCAGATGTTCATGCTGCGGCCCGCGGCCCGCTATGCGTCCTACAAGACTCCCATCGAAGGCCTGTACCTGTGCGGGTCCGGCGCGCATCCGGGCGGCGGCGTGATGGGCGCGCCGGGGTACAACGCCGCCCGCGTGATGCTGCGCGGATAAATTTTTTTCCTGCGTCCCAACGCGGAGCCGGTGGCCGGCGTCTAATGGGGCGAAAGCAGGGAATAGCGGTTTGACCGGAGACGTTCTGACCCTCGATCGGATTGAATCAACGACTACGCTGGCCGACGTCTTCCGGGAGCACAACACGCGGATGAAGTCGGTGGCCTACAACCTGCTCGGCAGTCAGGCCGACGCGGAGGATGCCGTGCAGGAGGCCTTTTTGAAAGCGCACCGCTCGCTGGCGGCGTTTCGCGGCGGCTCGACGCTGTCCACCTGGGTCTATCGCACGCTGCTCAACGTCTGCCTGGATGAAGGCCGGCGCCGCGCGCGGAGGCCGGAAGCGGTGGCCGAACCGGCGGTGGATTCTAAGGCGGACCTGCGGGCCGAATTGCGCCGCGCGCTGGCCGCCATCGACGCGCGGCAAAGAGCAGTGTTCTTGTTGGCCGCGGTGGAAGGATTCACGCACGCCGAGATTTCCGGAATGCTCGCGATTTCCGAGGCGAACTCCCGGACGATTCTGCTGGAGGCGCGCCGGAAGCTACAGGAAAGGCTGACCGCCAAATGACACCTGAAGAATTGGATTTGTTGGCCAAGGATCTGCATCACGAATGGGAATCGCCGGACCTGTGGCGGCGCATCGAGAGCCGCCGGCGCCAGCGCGCCTGGGCCGCGGCCGCCGTCATTCTGGCCGCCTGTCTGGCCCTGGCTCTGCTGTTGCCGCGGCCGGCCGCGCAGCGGGCTCCGGACCGGGCCGGCGGGCCGCTGCTCAGCGACGATGCGTTCGCGGAAGTCGCCGCCGCCGAGAAGGCCTACCTTCGATCGATCGAACGGTTGAGCCGCGCGGCGGAGGGCAAACTGCGCGGCGCAAAGTCGCCGGTCA
>Ga0194119_10001682_pt1 | contig 39625 bp, 34 predicted proteins | sample TA2MahC100mmetaG_FD_148620 | JGI IMG/M metagenome (GOLD analysis project Ga0194119, IMG submission 148620) | Freshwater microbial communities from Lake Tanganyika, Tanzania - TA2015018 Mahale Deep Cast 100m | ecosystem: Environmental > Aquatic > Freshwater > Lake | place: Tanzania: Lake... | reverse complement strand
CAAGTGCCACGCAGAACCGCGCTGACGTGGATCAGCAAGACACTTTTCGTTAGGCCGATACTTCGAGCGCGGCCTGCGTGGCAGTGGATACGGCGCCGGTAGTGGTCGAGACCAGTTTCTGGGGCGCTGAATCAAGGAGTTTCTGCGTGGGTAAGCGTTTAGGGCGTTGACCTCCAAGGATCCATGTGCCCACGTTTTCTGGCTTGTCTCAGTGTCTTCCTAAAGTTTAATTCAAGTAGCCTTGAAACGCAAAAGTCGTCGTGCCGCTGTCCTGTTCGCCCCAGCACTGGCCTGGATTTTGCCGCTTTCGGCGGCGGATGTGGATAAGTCGAAGTTGCCGCCCGCCGCGTTGCGCCCGGTGGATTTCAGGAAGGACATCAAGCCCCTTTTCGAGTCGAAGTGCTACTTCTGTCACGGCCCGGATAAGCAGAAGGGCCAGTTACGCCTGGACCGGAAGGCGGACGCGCTCAAGGGCGGCGACTCGCACGCGCCGGACATTGTCCTTGGTAAGAGTGCGGACAGCCCGCTGATACACTTCGTCGCCGGCCTCGTGCCGGACATGCAGATGCCACCGAAGGGTGGGCCATTGACCAGTGAGCAGATCGGCCTGCTGCGCGCGTGGATTGACCAGGGGGCCCAGTGGCCGGACGACGGCTCCAGCGTGAGCGCGAAGCACTGGGCGTGGGAGCCGGTGAAGCGGCCGACTGTCCCCACAATCGACAAGCGGCAAGCGGCAAGCGGCAATCCGGTGGACCGCTTCCTCCTCGCCAAGCTGGCTGAGCAGAAGCTCTCATTCTCCGCGCCCGCCGACGCGCGCACGTTGATTCGCCGGCTTTACTTTACGACTATCGGCCTGCCGCCATCGCCAGAGGAAGTTGCGACGTTCGAGCGCGAGTTCCGAACTGGCAATCGTCAATTGGCAATCGGCAAGCTGGTCGAAAAGCTGCTGGCCTCTCCGCATTTCGGCGAGCGTTGGGCGCGGCACTGGCTCGATGTGGTGCGCTTCGCGGAGAGCAACGGCTACGAAACCAACGGCACACGTAAGAACGCCTGGCCATATCGCGACTGGGTCATCCGCGCGTTCAACAACGACCTGCCTTACGACCGCTTCATCCTTGAGCAACTCGCGGGCGACGCGTTTGGCGTGGACGAGGCCACGGGCTTCATCGTCGGCGGACCGACGGACATTGTGAAATCGCCAGACCCAGTGCTGACGGCCAACCAGCGGGCGGAAGACTTGAATGATTTTGCCGCCACAACGGCAAGCGCGTTCCTCGGGCTCACTCTGCACTGCGCGCGCTGCCATGATCACAAGTTCGATCCCATTGCGATGAAAGATTATTACTCCGTCGTGGCTTGCTTCGCAGGCGTGCGGCACGGCGAACGCGCGGTGAAACCACCGAATTTCGCGGAGTTGCAGGCGAAGGCCGATGGGCTGCGCGCTCAACTCGCGACGCTTACTAAGCAAATGGAGCGTTTCGAGCCAGTCGCGCAGACCGGCACGAACGGGCCGGGTCGCCGCCCGCCGGTCACGCGCGGGCTGAACTTGGACCGCTTCCCCGCAGTCACGGCAAAGTTCCTCCGCTTCAGCATTACCGCGACCACGCAACTCGAACCGTGCATTGATGAATTGGAGGCGTTCACTGCCGGGGCCGCGTCGCGCAACGTGGCGCTCGCGAGCGCAGGCGCGACGGCGACGGCATCCAGCACGCTGCCGGGCAATGCGATTCACAAGCTGGCCCACGTGAACGACGGCCAATACGGCAACGACCGGAGCTGGATTTCCAACGAGCGCGGCAAGGGCTGGGTGCAAATCGAGTTTGCGAAGGCCGAGACGATTGACCGCGTGCAGTGGAGCCGCGACCGCGACAACGTGCCTCGCTATAATGACCGGCTTGCCACGCGGTATCGCATCGAGGTGTCGCCCGACGGCATGGCGTGGCAGACGGTGGCGACCTCGGACGATCGCGAGCCGTTTGGCGGCAAAGCAAACGGCGGCATCACTTACTCGGCGGAAGGCATGGCCCCGGCAGAAGCGAAGCGGTTGGAGGAGTTGCTGGCAGCACGCAAGAAATGGGAAGCCGAGCTTGTGTCAGTGACGACTTTCCCGATGGTTTACGCGGGCAAATTCGGTCAAACCGCCGAAACGTTTTTGATGCATCGTGGTGACCCAATGCAGCCGCGCGAAAAGATTGGCCCTGGAGTGCTGGCGTCGTTCGCGCCGAAGCTGAGTGTGCCCCTCGAAGCCACGGACTCGGAGCGTCGGCTTGCGTTGGCAAAGTGGCTCGGGGCTCCGGAGAACCCGCTGACGGCGCGCGTCATCGTAAACCGGCTGTGGCATTACCATTTCGGCATTGGCCTAGTGGACACACCGAGTGATTTCGGCCTAAACGGCGGCCGTCCATCCCACCCGGAGTTGCTCGACTGGCTGGCGAGCGAGTTGATCGCGAGTGGCTGGCGGCTGAAGCATATTCACCAGTTGATTCTCACGAGCGCGGCGTTCCAGCAGTCGAGTGTTGAGAATCAATTATCGAATCGCCCCGATTCTCGGCCTATGGCCCTGGACTCTTCCAATCGCTTTCTTTGGCACTTCCCCGCGCGTCGCCTCGATGCCGAGCCGTTGCGCGACACGATGCTCGCAGTCAGTGGCAAGCTTGATCGGGCAATGGGCGGGCCGGGTTTCGATCTTTTCGAGGCAAACTCGAATTACGTGAAAGTCTATAACTCGCGCGCCGACTTCGGACCGACCGAGTTCCGGCGCATGGTCTATCAATCGAAGCCCCGCACGGAGTTAGATAACACTTTTGGCGCATTCGATTGCCCAGATGCGGGCCAAGTCGCGCCGAAGCGCAGTCGCAGCACGACGCCGCTACAGGCACTAAACCTCTTGAACAGCCCGTTTGCCTTGCAGCAGGCCGGGTTCTTCGCCGAGCGGGTGGCGACGGACGCAGGAAAATCACACGAGGCGCAAACCAAGCGGGCTTTTCAACTCGCTTTCCTCCGCGAGCCGACGCGCGATGAGTTGGCCGCGAGCACCAAGTTAGTCAAAGCCTACGGTCTCCCTGCGCTGTGCCGCGCGCTGTTCAACGCGAACGAGTTTTTAAGCGTATTTTGAGTCATGAGTGACCTTCGACGATCACCTGTAGGCCAGCTCGTGAACCGTCGCAACTTCCTTCAACTCGGCGGAATGGGTTTGGGCGGCGTGGCGCTGACTTCGCTGCTAGCGGAGCAGGGTTTGTTGGCGGCGGGTTCGGGGCCCATCCGACCGGAAATTGATGCCGCCCGACCTTACGCGGCCCGCCCACCGCACTTTGAACCGAGAGCGCGCCGGATGCTGATGATTTTTTGCACGGGCGCGTTGAGCCATGTGGACTCGTTCGACTTTAAGCCCGAATTAGTTAAACGGCACGACACGCCAATGCCGGGTCAGGACAAACTCGTAACGTTTCAAGGAGAAAACGGGAACCTCATCAAGCCGCTGTGGGATTTCCGCGCTCGCGGGCAATCGGGAAAAATGACCAGCGACCTCTTACCCAGCCTCGGCGAACTGGCTGACGAGCTGTGCTTCATTCACTCGATGACCGGCAAGTCCAACACCCACGGTCCTGCTGAGAGCCAGATGAGCACGGGTTTTATTCTGGACGGTTTTCCGAGCATGGGTTCGTGGGTGAGTTACGCGCTCGGCAGCGAGAGCCAGAATCTCCCAGCCTACGTTGCGATTCCTGATCCGCGCGGCGTGCCGCAAATCAGCACGCGCCAATGGGCCTCGGCCTTCCTGCCCGCCGCGTATCAGGGCACGCCTTTCAACGCGGATAAACCCATCGCCAACCTCGCGCGGCCCGCCTCCATCAGCGCGGATGCCGACTCGGCCACGCGCGACTTTGTGAAGTTCCTCAACGAGCGGCACCTTGCGCAGTATCCCGGCGACACCGAGCTTTCCGCGCGCATCGCCAGCTACGAACTCGCCGCACGAATGCAACTCGCCGCTGCCGAGGTCAGCGATACTCGCGGTGAAAGCGCCGCAACGCTTGCGCTTTACGGCGTCACTGACCCAAATAAGAACAAGGCAGGTTTCGCAAGGAACTGCCTGCTCGCGCGGCGGCTTTTGGAACGCGGTGTCCGTTTTGTGCAGCTTTTCAACGGCGCGTATGCGATGGGCGAAGGCGTCGGCAACTGGGACGGCCATAAAACCATCGCCACGCAATATCCTGTTCACGCGAACATCCTCGACCAACCGTGCGCCGCGCTGCTCCGCGACCTCAAGGCGCGCGGCCTGCTCGCCGACACGCTTGTCGCGTTCGTCACCGAGTTCGGGCGGATGCCGACGTTTCAGAAAGGCGCAAGCGGGCGCGACCACAACCCCAGTGGCTTCACTATCTGGCTTGCGGGCGCAGGCGTGAAGCGCGGCTTCACTCACGGGGCCACGGATGAGTTTGGGTATCGCGCTGTGAAAGATGTCACGAGCATCTACGATCTGCACGCGACGTTACTGCACCTTCTGGGCCTTGATCACCAGCGTCTGAGCTTCTACAACAACGGAATTGAGCGTCGGCTGACGGACGTTCATGGACACGTGGTGGAAGCCGTGTTGGCCTGAGTGGAACTTCTCCGCTTGCCGCAGGGCCCAAGAACGGCATCAATTCCGTCTAACAATGGAACAGGCCATCATTATTTTGCTGACACTGACCTCGGTCGTCAGCTTGACCTTCATCTTTGAGCGCGCGCTGGCTTTGCGGGCTGCGCGCGTTATCCCCCCTGTGCTCGCGGAGGCGGTTCAGAACTGCCAATCTGGTTCCGACCTGCCAATGCTTCGACGATTGTGCGAGCAGCATCCCTCGCCACTCGGTCGGTTATTGCTAATCGCTGCGAGTCACCTCGACTGCCCCAAGAGCGAAAACGTGGATATTTTACAAACCAAGGCGCGGCACGAGGTAGCGCAATTGGAGCGCGGCCTTGTCATCTTAGAGATCATCATTGGTATCGCCCCGCTGCTTGGCTTAGTGGGCACAGTTTATGGTTTGATCCTCCTATTCACTGGGCTGGGGCAACAAGCGCTTGTAGGCGACAATGCGCTCTTTGCCGCGGGCATCGCACTGGCGTTGCGAGCGACTTTAATGGGGCTATTGGTCGCCATCCCTTCACTAGTCGCATGGAGTTATCTCAGTAAGAAAGTGGATACTTTAGCTGTTGAGTTGGAGACGCTTTGCGGGGAATTCCTTCAACGTCAATATCGCGCTGTGAACCGCACTTGAGGCCGTCATGCAGTTCATCACCCGCAAACGCCGCTCGCCTCCCGCCGTCATCATCGTCTCTTTAATTGACGTGCTGATGGTCGTGCTCATCTTCCTGATGGTCACTACGACTTTTCGCCAACAGCCGGCGGTCAAACTAACTTTGCCGGAGTCCTCACAGGCCAAGGAAGGTGTGTCTGAGAAGCTTCCGCCGATTTTTGTGGATATCGTGAAAGCCGCGCCTCACCTGCACTTTGGTGGTCTGCCGGTGACAATAGAGAAGCTTCAGGAGGAACTCGCGGCCAAGGCGCGCGCCAATCCGCAGGTCATCTTAGCCATTCGTTCGGACACGGACGCACCCGTCGGTCAGTTAGTGAAGGTAATGGATGCGGCCAAGTCCGCGAAGATCAAGTCGGTGACGGCTTACACAAAACAGCCGGGCCAGCGATAACTTGCCGTCTGCTCCGTAAATTGGTCTTGAGCAGGCATGCCCGTAAACAGCCTATGCATTTGCTCCAGTGCTTTCGCGCATTTCTCAAGACAAGGGAAGTAGGCTAATGTTGAGCTAAGTTTGTTGCAAACGAGCCATGTTCGAACTAGTCGCGCCTTACTCGCCTGCCGGTGACCAGCCGCAAGCCATCGAGAAGTTGACTGCGGGCCTGCAGGCCGGTGCGAAGCATCAAGTTCTCCTCGGCGTCACCGGCTCGGGCAAGACCTTTACCGTTGCGAACGTCATCCAGCGAATTCAGCGGCCGACGCTGGTAATTTCGCACAACAAGACGCTGGCCGCGCAACTCTACGCCGAGTTCAAGTCCTTTTTCCCCAAGAACGCCGTCGAATACTTTGTCAGTTACTTTGACTACTATCAGCCTGAGGCATACATCCCACGCAGCGATACCTTTATTGAAAAGGACTCCAGCCGGAACGATGAGATCGAGCGGCTCCGGCTTTCAGCGATGAGTTCGCTGTTTGCTCGGCGAGATGTGGTGGTGGTCGCCAGCGTCTCCTGTATCTACGGCATAGGCAGCAAGGAAGACTACGAAGCCATGGTCATTCCGGTGCGCAAAGGTGCAGCACTCTCGCGTGAGCAGTTGCTCGTGCGCCTTGTGGACATTCAATATGCCCGCAATGACGTTGCTTTTGAGCGCGCCCAGTTCCGCGTGCGTGGCGACACGGTCGAGTTGCGGCCTGGTTATACGGAAGACGCTCTGCGGTTTGAGTTTTTTGGCGACGAGGTGGATCGCATCACGCGCTTCGAGCCGCTCACCGGTGAAGTGTTGGAGGAACTCGAGGCCGTGGTCCTGTATCCTGGCAAGCAGTTCGTAACGACCAACGAGAAGCTCAAGGCTGCTATCCTCACCATCCGCGAGGAACTCGGCGACCGCATTGCATGGTTTGAGAAGCACGGCAAGCTCCTTGAAGCCCAGCGCATCAAAATGCGCACTGAATACGACCTGGAAATGATGGAGCAGCTGGGCTTCTGCCCCGGCATTGAAAACTACTCCCGCCACATTGGGCAGCGCTCACCCGGGTCGCGGCCCACGACGCTCATCGACTTCATGCCTGACGACTTTCTGCTGGTGATGGACGAGTCGCACGTCAGCGTGCCGCAAATAGGCGGTATGTATGCCGGTGATCGCAGTCGCAAGACCGTGCTAGTGGAGCATGGCTTTCGCCTGCCCAGTGCGCTGGACAATCGGCCGCTCAGCTTCGAGGAGTTCCAATCGCTTCAGCAGCAGACAATCTATGTGAGCGCTACGCCCGCGCCGCGTGAGCTAGAGTGGGCGCGGGGCAGCCCGCAGGCATCGCTGCAGAAAGTCAGTACCTCCTCCCTTCCCCCCACCAAGGCAGGAAGTTTGGGTGACGAAGAAAACTGTGCGCAAAGCCCAAATCCTTCGCAGTCCTCCACGTTACCCGCTCACTCGGAATCTCTTCCCCGGATCGGACGAGCGAATGAAAACGGGATCGTTGAACTAGTCGTTCGTCCCACCGGCCTCGTGGATCCGGTCATTACGCTCAGGCCGCTCAAGGGCCAAATTGACGACCTGATTGAGGAATGCCGGAAACGCGTGGATAAAAAAGAGCGCGTCCTCGTCACCACGCTAACCAAGCGCACCGCCGAGGAACTCACCGACTATCTGCGCGACATTGGCATCAACGTTCGTTACCTCCACAGCGAAGTGGACGCGCTAGAGCGCGTCGAAATTATCCGAGCACTGCGCAAGGGTCAGTTTGACGTGCTCGTTGGCATCAATCTCCTTCGCGAGGGCCTCGATTTACCGGAAGTTTCCCTCGTCGCTATCCTGGACGCGGACAAGGAAGGCTTCCTTCGCAGTGAGACGAGTCTAATCCAGACCGCTGGCCGCGCCGCTCGCCACTTGAATGGCGAGGTCATTCTCTATGCTGACGTGCAGACCGATAGCATGAAGCGCTTCTTCGCCGTCTCGAAGTATCGCCGCGAAAAGCAGCTCGCATACAACTCCGTACACGGCATCACGCCGCGCAGCGTCAGTCGTGCCGTGGAGGAAAGCCTCAGCTCGCAGAAAGAGGAGCGCGCCACGGCTGACGCCATGCTCAACGAAGCTGCTGGTAACTTCGATGTGACCGAGACTATTCGCGAACTGGAGGAGCAGATGATCGAGGCATCCAATAATCTAGAATTCGAAAAGGCTGCGCTCTGCCGTGACCAGATCAATGAACTGAAACGCTTGGCCGGTGGCGAACCCTCGTCGAAGTCCTTCACTTACGGCAAGCCGCGTAAGGCGAAGTTCCGTAAGGACGGTATGCCAAAGTGGACGCCTCGAACCTGAGGGCAGTTGCCATCGGCTAATTAAACCAGCCCCTTGATCGGCTCGCTGCCGGTTAAGGTATCCACGAGTGACTTGGGGAGGCCATCCATCGCGCGGACCTCACCGAGATCGAGCAGGGTATGCATGACCGTAGCGAGGAGGTTTTGCATCGTGACTGGGTTGTCGGCAGGCGTGCCGCCGTCGCGGTCGGCGGCTCCGATCACTTTGCCCATTTGCAGGCCGCCGCCGTAGAGTAGCAGCGGCGCGAGGCCACCCCAATGATCGCGCCCGCCCTTGGCGTTGATGCGAGGCGTGCGGCCCATCTCGCCACAGCAAACCAGAAGAATCTTGTCCCGCAGCCCGCGTGCTTCACAGTCCTCGATGAATGCAGAGACTGCGTGATCGAAGGGGCGGCCCACATAATCCATGCCCACGGTCATCGGTGCGTTGTTGATGTCCGAGTGCATGTCCCAGACGAAACTGGTGGTGACAGTCACGAAGCCCGCGCCGCGCTCACACAGGCGGCGGGCGAGCAGGAGCAGCTTGCCCAGCGTGGCGGCGTTGTCAGCGTAGTGCTCGCGATTCTTCCACGCGGGGCTGATTTTGTCCTTGGGCAGCAGCGGTGCGGTGTCATAGCGCGTGACGAGGCGCGGGTCCTCCTGCGTGAGGTCGAAGGCATCGGACAGGCCGCGCTCCAGGGCGGCAAAAGCTTGTTGCTGAAAGGTGTCTAGCCCGTTGAAGGCGTCGCCGTTCGCGACGCGACGCTTCCATTGGTCGAGCGAGGCCAGCAGTTCACGGCGATCGTTGAGGCGGGCTTGCGGGAGGTTGAGCTTCAGGTCCGCTTGCAATCCACCGCCCGCTCCCGGCACGAACGGCGCGTAGGCCGAGCCAAACTCGCCCGTCGCCTCGAAGTTGCCGAATTGCGTGATGGCAGGGCCAGTGGCCATGTTAACGGCACGCGGGAAAAGCGCGACGTTCGTCGGCATCGCGGTGTCCGGCCGGAGCGCACCAGCCACGCGGGCGTAGAGCGTGCCCATGTTCGCGCGCAGGGTGTCGCGGCCGACAATGGGTTTGATGTCGTGGTTGGCGTCGCCGGTGTGAAAGGAGCGGACGATGCTAAATTTGTCGTTAAGCCGAGCGAGGCGCCCCATCGTAGAGCCGAATGTGATGCCGGGGATTTTGGTGGGAATTTCGCCGGTTGCGGAGCGAATCTCGCGCGGCGCATCCATCTTTGGGTCGAAGGTTTCAAACTGCGACGGCCCGCCATGTTGGAAAAGAAAGATGACAGACTTGTCCTTGAGCGGGAGCTTGTGCGCCCTCGCGTGCGCCTGAAATGCGAACCAATCCGCCAGCGTTAGCCCGCCAAGCGACAGCCCGCCGACGCGCAGGAATTGGCGGCGGTGCAAGCGGTCCTCCAAAGTGAGCATGGTGCTGATCAGACGTGATCCAGGCGCAGGTCATTGAAAGGTTTTAATAGTGTAATTGCCTCTTGCCGCCGTAACCCCCGCTTGTCCGCACACGTCCGTTTTCCATGATGAAAATAACCGCCGGATGGGTCGCTCTCACCATTGCCGCGTCACTTTTACCGGCTCATGCTGCGGAACTTGAAACCAAGCTCGGCAAGCAGGGAGCACTTCTAATGGAAGAAAAGTTTGACGGCATTGAACTGCCCAAAAACTGGAACCGCAACAACGGCAAGCTATCCGTGACCAACGGCGTGCTTAAAATTAGTGAGGTTGCCGCTGACATGCACGCCGCTGCTTTCCGTAGACCGCTGCCGTTGCAGAATGCGGCGATCCAAGTGAAGTTTCGCTTCGCCGGCGCGAAGATGTTTCACCTTGGCTTCGATCCTGCGCCGGGCGAGCTGAAGAAGAAGGGCCACCTCTTTTCCGTCATTATCACACCTGCGAACTGGAGCATCACGGAGCACAACGATAAGTCAGACCCCAACTCCAAGAACAAGGTGCTGGCCAGGGCCACCGCGTCCTTTGAGGTCGGCAAGTGGTATGAGCTGCTGCTGGAGGTAAAAGGCGACGACGTGCTCGCGCAGATTAGCGGGCTGGAGCCGTTGCGTGCAACCTGCAAGGACTTCCACGTGAAGAAGCCGGGCCTAGTTTTTCGCACCGGCGGCAAGGACGCTGATGAAGTGCACCTCGACGAGGTGCGCGTGTGGGAGTTGAAGTAGCCACGTATTCAAACGGCGGCCCACTTCTTCTCCGGTAAGCGCATTGTCATCCACCGCGAGCCGCATTTATCGCCCGCGTGTTCCGCTCTGCCGCCCTCTCCCCTGTGTTCACTCGAAGCATCGGTGTTCAGGCACAGGAGGCTCCTTGTTGTCGCAAATACTGGGTCAGGCTGCCTTTGGCGCTTCAGTCATGCCCATGACCTGATAGCCGCAGTCCACGTAGAGCACTTGGCCGGTGATGGCGGCCGCGCCGTCACTGGCGAGGAAGGTGCCGGTCGCGCCGAGTTCGTCCGGGAGCACGTTGCGCTTGAGGGGCGCGTGCTGCTCGTAGTGCTTGAGCATCGCGCTGAAGCCGGCGATGCCGCGCGCGGCCAGGGTGTTGACTGGGCCGGCGGAGATGCAGTTCACGCGAATATTTTGTGCGCCAAGGTCGTAAGCGAGGTACCGCGTGCTGGCTTCCAACGCGGCCTTGGCCACGCCCATGACGTTGTAGTGCGGGATGACCTTCTCCGCGCCGTAGTAGCTCATCGCCACAATGCTCCCGCCCTCGGTCATGAGCGGCGCGGCCCCGCGCGCGAGCGCGACGAGCGAGTAGGCGCTCACGTCGTGGGCGATCTTGAAGGCGTCACGCGTGGTGTTCACGAAGCGGCCCTCGAGCGCTTCTTTCGGCGCGAAGGCGACGGCGTGGAGCAGCAGGTGCAGCTTGCCAAACTTTTGCTGCACGGCGGCGAAGACGGTGTTGATGTCTTCGTCCTTGGTCACGTCGCACGGCAGCAGCAACGTGTCCGGGCCGAAGGTAGAGACAAGCTCCTCGACGTTCTCCTTGAGGCGCTCCCCCTGATAAGTGAACGCCAGTGTGGCCCCGGCCTTGTGCCAGGCCTGCGCGATGGCCCAAGCGATGGAACGTTTGTTGGCGACGCCGAAGACGAGTCCAATTTTGCCTGCAAGTAACGACATAGTGACGGCGAGCATGCCGCCAAAAAGGGCCAACGTTCAACGCCCAACTTTCACCGTTGGCGCCGCAGTCGGAGGCCAACCAGTCCCGTCAGCCCAACTAGGAGTAGTCCCGTCACGCCAAAAGCGCTGGCGTGCGGTTGGGCGGGTGCGAGCCAAAGTGCGCCGGCTCCAATGGCCGGACCCAGGCAGATACCCAGGCCGATGGCGGCTTCGTGGATGCCGCCATGTTCTCCGTGTGTCTCGCCCACGTCCATCGAGTAGAAGAGCGAGGCGTTGTAAAGCAGTCCGGTGGCAAGTCCGAAGACGACCTGCGCCGCGATTAGCAGGGCAAAAGAGCGGCTTAGGAGCAAGACAAGGTAGGCGGCCATTAAAGCGAGGAAGGCGGCGAGCATCCAGCGGAAGCGGTAATGCCAGCCGTTCCAGCGCCAAAGTAGCGCGAAGGTACCCACGCGCGTGAACAGCCAGATCGCCCAGAACCAGCCGCTCTGCGCGATGGTCAGGCCCAGTTCCGTGGAGCGAAAGGGAACCACCGCGAGCAGGGAATTAATGGCGATGTAGGCAAAGGGATTCGCCAGCCACGCCATCTTGAGAAAGCTGGCTGGTGAAACGGGTTGCTGGAAGGCCGCAGCTTCAGGATGGTGCGGCTCGGACGGCGCGGGTGACGGGGCAGGGGAGCGCGGCAGGCGCTCCAGCCAATGTGTCAGCGCAAATTGCGTGGTGTAAATGAAGGCCGGAATCCAGAACAAGCTACGTGCGCCGAGCCATTCAAACATGGAGCCGCCAGCGAAATAGATCACGCCCGCGCAGCCTGACCATGTGAGATTGTAGATGCCGACCATGCGCTTGGTCCCGGGATTGGACTCGTCTTGCGTGGCATGGGCCTCCAGCGCGGGCCAGGTGAAGCACATGGCGATGGTCCATGCGATAAGCGTGAGGAACACACCCGCGAGTGACGGTAGCAGACCTCCGGCAGCCATCGCCACAGCCATACCGGCGAAGCCGACCTTCATCGAGGTCGTCAATCCGTGCCGCTCGGCGAAGCGCCCGCCGAGCCATGCCGCTGGCACATAAATTAATCCGTGCAGCGCGCAGGTGAGGAGATTGTCACGGTTGGTGAAGGCGTGTTGTTGCTGAAGCAGGAAAAAGATGTAGTTGCCAAAGTAGGCGCAACTGAGCGTGTTCAGGCCGGTGAGCAAGAACCCGATGGCTTTGCGGCGGGACATGGGGGAAGTGCAGCGAATGAGTGCGTGGGTCAGGTGGGTGGTGAATTATGATTCGGCGCTGCGCCTTTGTTAGGCCGCACTTCTTCGAGGGCCTTGCGGCAATACCACTTCACGGCGTGGGTCATGGGAGGCCGGAGCGAGTTGAGTTCCTCCTCACGAACCCAGCGAATGTCGTGGTGCTCCTCGGTGGCGAGGGTCACGTCTCCGCCGAGAGGTCGGGCCCAGTAGATCATGCCGATGTGCTCATGGGTGTCGCTGATGCGATGGATGTCGAGGAAGCGCGGGGCGATGAGCGCGCGGGTACCGGGCTCGGTCGTGGGCGGGCGTTCGCCGATCAGTTCCACGTCCAAGCCGCTTTCCTCCTTCGCCTCGCGGAGTGCGGCGATTTCCGGATCTTCATCTAACTCTATGTGTCCGCCGAGCGGCAGCCATTTGCCGAGTTTGCGGTGCAGGATGAGCAGCACCTTCGCGTCGTGGACGACGAAGATGGCCACCGTGAAGTCAATCTTCTCATGAATGTGCGCCATGGCGGCGCGGACACTGTCGGCCTAGCGGGAGACTGTCAACGGGCCGGCTTGAGAGTTTTTAGGGCAGCGAGAAGTAGTCCGGTCCCTCGTAACGGCCGTCCGCGAGCTTCGCGATTTGCATGAGCACGTCGTTGACCAGCGTGCTGGCGCCGAAACGGAAGAGGTCGGGCGTGAGCCAGTCGTCGCCGAGGGTTTCCTTCACCATCACGAGGTAGGCGAGGGCTTGCTTGCTGGTGCGGATGCCGCCGGCGGGCTTCATGCCGATGCGCACGCCCGTGGCGAAAAAATGGTCGCGGATAGCTTCCAGCATCACGAGCGTGACGGGCATCGTTGCGGCGGGCGTGACCTTGCCGGTGCTGGTCTTGATGAAGTCCGCCCCGGCATCCATCGCGAGTTGGCTGGCCAGGCGAACATTGTCGTAGGTGACGAGTTCGCCGGTCTCGAAGATGACTTTCAGATGGGCGGGGCCGCAGGCTTCCTTGGTGGCGGTGATTTCATCGGACACTTTTGCGTGCTCGCCGGCGAGGAACGCGCCACGATCAATCACCATGTCAATTTCATCTGCGCCGTCGGTCACGGCGCGGCGCACCTCGGCGAGCTTCGTGGGCAAGGGATATTGGCCGCTCGGAAAGCCCGTCGCCACGGCGGCGACCTGCACGGGCGAATCCGCGCCGAGGAACTTGCGCGCGTGTCGGACCATGTTTGGATAAACGCAAACTGCGGCGCAGGGCGGCACATTGAGGCGCGGCTCGGCGGGCGCGAGGGCCTTGCGGCAGAGAAAGGCGACTTTCCCGGGGGTGTCTTTGCCCTCCAGCGTGGTGAGGTCCATCATGCTCACGGCGAGCTTGAGGCCGGCGAGCTTGGCGCTGGTCTTGATGCTGCGTTTGCCAAAGCTGGCGGCGCGCTCCTCGGCCATGATCTGATCCACGGTCGGAACGACGGGAAGGCGAATTGAGGGTGCAGAAGAGCGGAATGGCGCGGTAACCAAAGCTTTCATTGCGGCAAAGGTAATGTTGTCGCGGTTAAGTGTCGAGGCAGCAGGGTGCCGAGCTTGCCGAAGTGGTTTGTAGTGCGGATCAAGCCTTGCCAAAACGATGACGAGATTTGCAGCCGCATTTTTGGAGATAAGTAACCGCCCGCTTCAATAGTTGAGCCGGATTAACTTTAGGGGTATGTTCGCCGTTAGCATGAGCAAGCCCGTTGCGCCGCCGGAACCGCCTCCCGCCCGCCGATTTAATGCGCCGGTGCATCCACTCGCCGCTGCGCTGCTGGTCTTCGCGGACAACCTTTGGATGCTTGCGGACTGGAATGCGGTGACTTGGTGGCTGACCATTCCGTTAAGTTTCCTTTCCGTGGGTGTAGTAACGGCGTTCATTCAGCGCTTCTTGTCCCATGACGGCTGGGGCAAATCTCTGGGCAAGGGCCTGCTGCTCGGCCTGCTGGCGGGCGTGCCGACCTCCATCACGGGAACGCCCGTCGGCCTCGCGCTCCTGACTTGGGCGGGCATTCTGCGGGCGAAGGGCGGTGCCACCCTGTTGCCGGTAGCCGGGGAGGCAACAACGGCGGCAACACCTCCGATTCCCATCGAGGCGCAGGTGGTTTCCACCAATCCGCCGGTGCCTCCGTCTGTTCCGCCTGCAGTCGCACCGCCACCGCCGCCTGCCGCCCCGGTTCCTCCGTGCCGCGTTGAACCGTGGTGGGTGAAGCTTGCGCTTGTCCTGTTGGTCTGCGGTTCGCTGCTCTTCGCGACCAAGATGGTTATCGACCGGATGGGCGGGTTTGGCGCGCAGTTTCGCCAACAGACCATCACCCAGACCTTCCTCTCCGCCCTGCCCACGCTGGCGCGCACGCCGGGCGGCACGCTTGAACTCGCTACCGCCATGTCCACCGAGACCCTCGCCCGCACGGACGAGAAAACCATCGCGTGGGAAATGATTAATCTCGGCAAGACCGTTTCCGAAATCTCCGTGCCGGTGACTTATCGCTACCATCTGAACTTGCGTGACGCCTGGAGGCTCGAAGTCTCCGGTAACACCTGCCTCGTCCGCGCACCTGTCATCCGGCCCAGTTTGCCGCCGGCCATTCACACGGACAAAATGCAGAAGCGTTCCGACGCCGGCTGGGCGCGCTTTGACGCCCGCGAGCAAATGATCGAACTGGAGCGCAGTCTCACTCCCCGGCTTTCGGCCCAAGCTGGTGACCCACGTCGCTTGGCACTCGTCCGCGAGGAATGCCGTAAGACTGTAGCCGAGTTCGTCCGCGACTGGCTACTGCGCGAGGACCACTGGGGGCGCGACCGCTTCAGGAGTATCAAGGTCGTTTTCGCTGATGAGCTGGACGCAAAACCAGAGCTTGCGTCGCCAGTCATCACTTTGAGATAGTCCGCACACGTAATAAATATGAGTACTGTTCCGCATCTGCCCGTTCTTCGTCTTGGCCGCAACTACGACTCGTTGGAAAAGTTTGAGGTCAAGGACCACAAGACCGGCGAGGTCAAGGCGCTTGTGTCCAACGTCAATGCCGGCATTGTCCGCCGTGATCTAGCCAAGATCGGCTCAGCGCGCGCGGCACTAAAGAAATTTACCTGCGCCCAACTCATCGAGCTATCCGCCAAGGCTGGGAACCTTTTCCTCAATGGCACGCTCCCGCTGGGCGATCAGGGACACACCCAGTCACCGCAGCAATATATTGAGACGCTGTCCTGCACCAGCGGCCTGACTTGGAACATGGTTCGACGCAACATGGACAAAATCCACTTCGCGCTGACCAACATGAAGTTCGTGCTCAACGGCCTCTCGCGCGGGCTGGACTTGGGCATCCTCGATGTTGGCACAGGTGAGCAGTTCGGCACGAATCTGAGCTATTTCCCGACGTGCCACGCGCTGGGCCTCGTCATGCCCAGTAATTCTCCCGCAGTGAACTCTTTATGGATTCCGGCCGTCTCGCTCAAGACGCCAGTAGTCATTAAGCCTGGCCGCGAAGAGCCGTGGACGCCGTATCGCCTGATCCAAGCGTTCATCGCGGCGGGTGTGCCGGCGGAGGCGTTCGGCTTTTATCCAACCGATCACGAGGGGGCGGGGGAGATTCTTAAGAGCACGGGCCGTTCGCTCATCTTTGGCGACAAGAATACAATGGCTCAATACGCCAATAACCCGGCCATCCAACTTCATGGTCCGGGCTGGAGCAAATTCCTGATCGGCGAGGACTGCATCGAGAATTGGCGCGATTATATTGATGTGATCGCAGGCGCGATCTCGGACAATGGCGGTCGCTCGTGTATCAACGCCTCGGCCGTCGTTGTGCCAAAATATGCGGCTGAAATTGCCGATGCACTGGCCCAGAAAATCGGTCCGTTTGCGCCCACGTCCGCCGCGGACCCGAACGCCCGGCTGTCCGGTTTTGCCAACATCAAGATGGCCGATTTTATCGATGCGCAGATTGAGGACGGCCTCAAGATCCCCGGTGCAGTGGACGTGACTGCCAAGTATCGCAACGGCCCGCGCAAGGTGATCTTCGAGGGCGGCACCTATCTGCGGCCGACCATCATTCTGTGCGACAGCTTTGCCCATCCGCTCTCGAACAAGGAGTTCCTCTGCCCCTATGCCAGCGTCGTCACCTGCTCACAAACTGAGATGCTGCAAAAGATCGGTTATACCCTAGCTGCAAGTGTCATCACGAAAGATCCCAAGTTCATCGAGGCCGTGACGGACTTTGCGGAAATTGACCGTTTAAACGTTGGCCCTGTCTCGACGATGAAAATCTCTTGGGACCAGCCGCATGAGGGCAATATGTTTGAGTTTCTATGGAAGCGCCGCAGCATTGAGCGAGGCTGGTGAGCGGTACAAGCCACGGCCATGCACGCTGACGCCGAACGTCACCTGTCTGGTGTCGATCATGTGCTCGCGCGCGTCATCCGCGAGGTGGGGCCTTGCACGCTGCGCCCGCGCCGAAACTGCTCGCCTTACCAGTCTCTCGTGCAGGCCGTGACGCATCAGCAACTCAACGGCACGGCGGCCCAGACCATTCTCAAGCGCTTCATTGCGCTGTTCCCCGGGGAGAAATTTCCTTCGCCCGCAGCCGTGCTGGCCGCGCCGGATAAGCAACTGTGCAGTGCAGGGTTGTCGCGGGCCAAGACGGCGGCCATCAAGGACATCGCCCACAAGGCGACGACCGGCGACGTTCCCACGCGCCGCGCGGCTGCGCGCCTGAGCGACGCGGAACTGGTCACGCGGCTCACCGAGCTTCGCGGCGTCGGACCGTGGACCGTCGAAATGTTCCTGATCTTCACGCTGGGTCGGCGCGATGTGCTGCCCGTGGGCGACTACGGGGTGCGCTGCGGCTTTGCGAAGGCCTACGGCTGGCGCGAACACCCGACTCCGAAGGAATTGCTCGTCGAGGGCGAACGCTGGCGGCCCTACCGCTCCATTGCCGCGTGGTATATGTGGCGCGTGCTGGACGCAAAGTAGGGCTTTTGTCCGGCAGAGCGATTGGCGTGGCGCGCGAAGACTGCGCGCAAAACTCCGCTTACCTACGGTGCGTTGGGTGCGCACCTTCATGCCGACCCGGAAAAGGCTCTGATTATGCCAGCGGATCTCTCGTTGCGTTTGCCGGTGCAACAGGAACTCACCGGCGCGATCCATCTCTATCAGATGGATCATCAAAGGCTGCCGGCTGACTTCACTACGCTTGTGCGGGAAAAGTATCTGCCCGCTCTGCCAAATCCACCGCCGGGCAAGCGCTTTGCCCTGGACCGCAACCGTCTACAGGTGGTCATCATGGACTAAGTGCCGGCGCTGGCTGAATTCAAACTCCGCTCGTAGGCCGTGTTGATTAAGTAGTCCTTTCCCAGCGCATCTGCCAGCGGGTCAATGTCCTCCGCGCTGAAGCCTAAGTGCAGATGGCGGCGCCAGCCTTCGGCGAATTTGAACCGCTTCGAGAGCTTGCCGACGGCGCGGGACATTTCCTCCATCGACCGCAGGTAAGAATTCATGCCCTGGCTCACGTCCAGCCACCCTTGCTGGCTCCGGTGTGTGCCGAGCGCGGCGAGTTTGGTGCTGTGTACAGCGGTGGTGTTGACGAACGCGCCGGGGATGATCCTTCGGCGCAACGGGTCACACAGGCCGTGTGGCATGGCATGGTAGATCGTCACGTCATGCGCGAAAGTGGGGCGCGGCGGGGTGGTGTGGAAGTTCGGCATGCCGTGGGTGAAGGCCGCCGTCACCGTGAGCCGGCAGGTGTTCATGTGGTCTTCCATGTAATCCTGCGGCGAGTGCGTGAGAATGATGCCGGGCTGGGCTTCACGAATAACCGCCGCGAGGCGGCGCAGAGTCTTTACCTCGTAGAGAATTTCCAAATCGTCGCACAGGGGTGAATGGAAGTGCGCCCCGAGAATTTTAGCGGCTTCTTTGGCTTCGGCGAGGCGGGCACGACGGGTTTTCGCAGGGCTAAACTCGACGCTGCCACAGTTCCCGGTGGAGAGGTTTAGGTAGTGGGTTTGCCAGCCGCGTTGCTTAAGCCGTAGTAGGGTGCCGGCGGCGACGAATTCGATGTCGTCTGGGTGCGCAAAAATGGCGAAGGCGGATCGCATGGAGAGAGAAGGAACGGGAAGCCGCCGCCGCTGGCAATCCCGTTCTTTATCAAAGGCGCTTTTGCCCTTTGAGCTTTGGCTACTCGCTTTTACAGTCCCGCGTACATGAAGCCCCAGGGCACAGTCTATTTGGTGGGCGCGGGACCGGGCGATGCGGGCCTGCTTACGCGGCGCGGCGCGGAGTTACTCGCGCGTGCGGATGTGGTGGTCTACGACGCGTTAGTTAACGCCGATTTGCTCCGCCTTGCGCCCAAGTCCGCTGAATTCATCTATGGTGGCAAGCGCGCTGCTGCACACGCCATCCCGCAGGACGAGCTAAACCAGTTGCTTGTTACCCGGGCCAAGTCGGGCCAGACAGTCGTCCGGTTAAAGGGCGGCGATCCCTACATTTTCGGGCGCGGCGGCGAAGAGGCCGAGGAACTCGCAGCGGCGAAGGTATCATTCGAGGTTGTGCCGGGCGTGTCGTCGTTTTATGCCGGGCCAAATTACGCCGGCATACCCGTCACGCATCGCGATCACTGCTCCAGCTTCACCGTGCTCACCGGGCATGAAGACCCGACCAAGGATGAGAGCAGCATTGATTGGGCGCAGCTCGCGAAAGGCAGCGGCACAAAAGTCGTGCTCATGGGCGTTGAGCGCATCCGGCGCATCGCCGAGCAGCTCATCGCGCACGGCATGGCGGGGAATACACCGGTCGCACTCGTGCGCTGGGGCACGACGGGCCGGCAACAAAGCATTGAAGGCACGCTCGCGAACATCGCGGACGTGGTGGAGAAGGCCAAGTTCACCGCCCCCGCCGTGACGATCATCGGTGGCGTGGTGAAGCTGCGCGGGAAGCTGAATTGGTTTGAAAACCGGCCGCTCTTCGGCCAGCGCGTCGTCGTCACGCGCACCCGTGAACAGGCCAGCGACCTCGCGCACCAGCTCGCGGAACTAGGCGCGGACGTCTTGGAAATTCCGACCATAAAGATCGCTGCGCCGTCAAAGCGCGAAGTGCTTGCCGAGGCGATGGGCGGGTTGGGCACTTACCAATGGCTTGTCTTCACCAGCCCAAACGGCGTCACGAGTTTCTTTGATTACTACTTTAAAGCCTTTGATGACATTCGGGGCCTGGGTTGCGTGCGTTTCGCGGCGGTGGGTCCTGCCACGGCGTCAAAGCTAAAGGAACTCCATCTCTCCGTGGATGCGATGCCCGATAAATATGTGGCCAAGGACATCGCCAAAGCCATCGCCGAGAAGGATGACTTGGAGAATCTCCGCGTGCTTTTGCTACGGGCCGAAGTGGCGAACCCCGAGTTGCCGAAACTGCTGGAAGACGCCGGGGCCATCGTGGACGACGTGGCGGTTTATCAGACCGTGCCTGAGACCGACGATGTGACGGGCGCAGCCGCGCGGCTCACGGACGACGGCGCGGATTGGCTGACCTTCGCGAGCAGTTCGGCGGTCGAGAATTTTCATGCACGTTTTAACCTGCCCGGGTTGCTGAAGAAATTCCCCGCACTAAAAACCGCGAGCATCGGCCCTGAGACGACGAAGGCACTGACGGCGCTTGGCCTGAAGCCCACGGTGGAAGCCAAGCCCCACACGATTGATGGTCTGGTGAAGGCTATCGTGTTCTGAGTAGAGGCGGTGCCAGCTCACCTACTTCGAAGGCGTATGATCACCCTCCAGCATTCTGGCGATGACGGATGTGGATCGCCAGCTCTGTCAGGCTCTGCTTGGGTTGGTATGCGAATCTCCCTTACGTCCCTCGCATGGCGGAAGTTGGAACCGCGCCCCATTGGGACTGACGCCTTAAAATCGTTTGGAGCACAGTAATCGTCACTACGCTCTGCTAGGCACCGTGAGCCGTGCGGACGCTCCCGGGATTCGCAGTTGGGGATAATTCACCGTTGACGGTCGGCGGGGATGGCTTACAAAGACGGCTCGCTTGCGGGCGAACCTAGACTTATCGCGGGCATAAACAAAACCGAAATGTGTGTTAACGGCGGTGGCGGGGCTTGCGGACAAGCGGGTGCTGAATTATTTAAAAGTGTGTTGGTGTTTTGTTCGACGCTCCGCCAAACCAAAAACTTTTGACCGTGATTATTTGTCCGGCAGTTGTGTGAAATAATTCACAAAGCTCCGGCCAATCCAAACAACCAGTATTCATGTCAGACATTTTTCCCAAGTGGACCAACAAACTGCCTGCGATGGTGATCGTCGGCGGGTTGGTCGTCGGTGGCGTGGTCACAGCGGGCATCACTTATTACATGACCCCCAAGTATGCGCGCGTCGGTTACAAGCCCGTGCAGCCGGTGGCCTTCAGTCATGCGATTCATGCTGACCAGCTCGGAATGGACTGCCGTTACTGTCACAACGGCGTGGAGAAATCTTGGTATTCCAACGTCCCCTCCGCCAGCACTTGCATGAACTGCCACAACCAGGTGCTCAAGGATGATCCCAAGCTCGCACTAGTTCGCGAGTCCGCCGCAACCGGGAAGACTATCCCTTGGGTGCAAATCCACAAGACGCCCGACTACGTTTATTTCAACCACTCCGTCCATGTGAATCGTGGTGTTTCTTGCGTACATTGCCACGGCCAAGTCAACAAAATGGAAGAAGTACGTCACAGCAAGTCGCTGGGCATGGCTTTCTGCCTCGACTGCCATCGTAATCCGGCCGAAAAAATTCGTCCCAACGACCAAGTGTTTAACCTCGACTGGCAGGCCCCTGAAGGCTTCGCCAAGAGCGGGGGTGCGAAGCTGGTCAAAGATTGGAACGTGCATCCCGGCGAGAGTTGCTCCGTCTGCCACCGATGAAATTTATTCCTCCCGTTTGTCCTGAGCCGGAAATCGGCCCACAATATTTTCGTAGCCCTGAAGCAATGGCGAATTCCGCCCAGCTTCAGGAATGGGCCGAGCGTGAATTTCCCGCTGGGGCCAGCGAATTGACCGCGGCTGAGTCACGCCGCGACTTCATGAAGCTAATGTCTGCCTCTTTCATGTTGGCGGGCTTTGGCCTCACTGGATGTCGCCGTCCCACGGAATACATTTACCCCTTTGGCAAGCAGCCCGAGGGTTATATTCACGGCCTTTCACAGCACTTTGCGACTGCGATGCCCACGCGCACCGGCGCGATTCCGCTCCTCGCCAAGTCCAGCGATGGTCGGCCCACAAAAGTCGAGCCAAACCCGCTGCATCCCGACCAGGCGGGCACAGACCAGTTTGCGCAAGCTTCCGTGCTGGGCCTCTACGACCCTGACCGCGCGCAGCATTTCAAGCAGGGCGGAAAAATCGCCAAGCGGGTGGACGCTCTCGACGCGCTCGCACAAATTTCCAAGAGTGCGGCAGCCAACGGCGGTCGTGGACTCGCAATCATCGCAGAAAGCAGCAGTTCGCCGACGCGCGCGCGTTTGCAGGCGGCCATCGCGGCGAAGTTTCCAAACGCGGTCTGGGCTACATATGACGCGGTAGATGCCAGTATTCACGCGCGGGTTGCGAGTCTCGTAACCGGCAGGCAGGTCGCGCCCTACTTCAAGTTCGATGCGGCCAAGCGCATCCTCTCGCTCGATTGCGATTTTCTTGGCAGCGAAGATGAAATGTATCGCTACACGCGCGACTTTGCGAAGGGCCGGAAAATCATCAAGCCAGACACCGCGCAAGGTTTTGAACTCATCAGCCGCCTTTACACAGTCGAGTCGCTGATGACGCTCACGGGCGGCAACGCCGACCATCGTCTGCGTGTCGCGCCCAGTCAGGTTGCGTCGGTAGCGGCACAGCTCGCTGCGGAAGTGCTCAAGCAATCCGGCAACTCCGCCTCGCTCAACACCGCCGCGCTAGCGGGCGGAGCGAAGGTGGACGCGAAGTGGGTAATCGAATGCGCGAAGGACCTCGTGGCGCACAAAGGCGCGGCGCTCGTGGTCGCGGGCCAGCGCCAGCCGCTCGCCGTCCACGCGCTCGCGCACGCGATGAACGAAGTGCTAGGCGCGTTCGGTAAAACGATCCAGTTGCTGGCTGCTCCGGACCAGCCGGGGACGGGGCAACTATTTGCCACGCCCGGTGTGGAGACGGTCGTGGTTCTGTCCGCAAATCCGGCTTACACGAATTCTGATTACTGGCCTACCATCACCCGGTCGGCGAAAACCATCATCCGGCTTGGTTGTCACGAGGATGAGACGGCCAAGGATGCGACGTGGCACCTGCCCGCCGCGCACTATCTCGAATCTTGGGGCGATGCTCGCACCAGCGATGGCACAGTCGTTGCCATTCAGCCGCTTATCGCCCCGCTGTTTGGCGGGCTGACCGAGTGCGAAGTGCTCGCCCAATTGCTCGGCGATCCGACTGCGAATTCGTACACGCTCACCCGCGAGACATTCGCCGCGCTGACCGGCGGTGCGTTAGATGAGGAAAAGTGGAAGCATTTTCTGCACGACGGGTTCCTATCCGGCTCGAAGGCGAAAGCCGTCTCGACCACGTTTGATTGGAATGCGGCCGCGTCGCTTATTGCCGCTTCGGCGGTTTCCCCCGCGCCGTCCAAGGACAAGCTCGAAGTCATTTTCCACCGCGACGCGAGCGTGGACGACGGGCGTTACACAAACAACGGCTGGCTGCAAGAGTTGCCCGACCCGATTACCAAGCTCGTTTGGGACAACGCTGTGCTCATTAGCCGCGAGACCGCTACGCAGCTTGGCTTGAAGAACGGCGATGTGATTTCGGTTTCCGCCAACGGCCGCACAGTCGATGGTGGCATCTGGATTCAGCCCGGCATGGCGGACTTCACGCTCGGTCTCGCGCTCGGCTACGGCCGCAAGTGGGGCCGCATCGCGAGCTACGAGGACAAGAGCGTAGGCTTCAACGCCTACCCGCTGCGCTCCGCGAAGGGCGAGGGATTTGTCAGCGGTGCAACCGTCAAGGCCACTGGCCGCACGCACACTTTCATTTGCACGCAGGACCACTGGACGCTCCATGGCCGCCCGGTCGTGCGCGAGGCGAACTTGGACCAGTTCTTGAAACAGCCCGATTTTGCGAAAGGCATGGATCTTGACGGCCACACTGAGTTCCTCGTCAAAAATCCCGATGGATCGATTAAGAACATATATCAGCATCCTTATAAGACCCACCCCGAGTTGGCTAGCAAGTCGCACCAGTGGGGAATGGTCGTGGACCTAAACGCCTGCACTGGCTGCTCCGCCTGCGTCATCGCGTGCCAGAGCGAGAACAACATTCCCATCGTGGGTAAGGATCAGGTAGCGAAGGGCCGCGAGATGCATTGGCTCCGCATCGACCGCTATTACGCGGCAGATCCGAAGAAGAAAACCCCGGGCGGGACGCTGGATGCTTTCAAGAGCAACGCCTTAGGCACACCGGGCAACCCAGACACGGTCAACCTGGTTGAGCGCGACGAATTGCAGGCGACGAAAAAGTGGATTGATGACCCACAGGTCGTGACTCAGCCGATGATGTGTCAGCATTGCGAAAACGCGCCCTGCGAGAGTGTCTGCCCGGTCAATGCTACGGCGCATGACGACGAAGGCATCAACGTGATGGCCTACAACCGCTGCGTTGGCACGCGTTATTGCGCCAACAACTGCGCGTGGAAGGTACGTCGGTTCAATTTCTTCGATTACAACAAGCGCCCCATAGGCGGCGGCAAGTTGGCTCAGGACTGGTTTAAGATGGACGTCGGCCTTTACAAAGGTCCGCTCGGTCGCCGACCCGGCGACGAAGTTGACATCATCTCGATGGCTCGCAACCCCGACGTGACTGTTCGCATGCGCGGCGTAATGGAAAAGTGCACGTTCTGCCAGCAACGCATCGAGGGCGCCAAGATTTCTCAAAAAGTCAGGGCGGGCGCGAGTAACGACGTGGTCGTGAAGGATGGCGCAATTAAAACCGCCTGCCAGCAAGTATGCCCCGCCGACGCAATTACCTTTGGCAACACGCTTGACCCTGAAAGCGCGGTGTCCAAGCTCAAAAAGCACGACCGCAACTACACAGTCCTTGGCTTCCTAGACAACAAGCCCCGCACGACCTACCTCGCGCGCATCCGCAATCTTAATCCCGCCATGCCCGACGCGAAGATCTGGACTATCGAGGAATATCGCCAAGCCTCGGATCCACACTTTATGGCAGAACCGGCGGCTGAAGGTGCCAAGAAAGGGGCTAAGCACTAATGAGCGCCGCCGCCGAACATTCTTCCGTCCCGTCCTCGGTGAGGATCGCCCCGCCGCCCGTTGAACTCGAGCGCGAGCCTTTGGTGTTGCGAAATCGTAGCGTCGGTTGGATTTCCGACCACATAGCTGGGATCTGTGAAGGCCCCGCGCCGAAATGGTGGCTGCCCGCTTTCATCATGAGCGCCTCGTTAATGCTGATGATGTTCGGTTGCATCGCTTACCTAATCTCCACGGGCGTTGGCGTGTGGGGATTAAACCAGCCAGTCGAGTGGGCATGGGATATTACGAACTTCGTATTTTGGATCGGTATCGGTCACGCCGGCACGCTCATTTCGGCCATTCTCTTCTTGCTTCGGCAAAAGTGGCGCACATCGGTCAACCGCGCCGCCGAGGCGATGACGCTTTTCGCCGTTGCCTGCGCGGGTATTTTCCCGGTGATCCACGTCGGTCGTATCTGGTATGCCGTTTGGTGGCTGCCGCCCATCCCCAACAACTACGAAATCTGGGTAAACTTCCGCTCGCCGCTGCTCTGGGACGTGTTCGCCGTTTCGACTTACGGGACGGTTTCGTTGTTGTTCTGGTACACCGGCCTCATCCCCGACCTGGCCACGATGCGAGATCGCGCGACGAACAAAGTGAAAAAGTTCCTGTATGGATTCTTCGCCTTGGGCTGGACCGGGGCGAATCGCCATTGGAGCAACTACGAAAAAGCTTACTTGTTGCTGGCCGGGCTTTCTACACCACTGGTGCTATCCGTGCACTCGATCGTGTCGTTCGACTTCGCCGTGTCACAGGTGCCCGGCTGGCACACGACCATCTTCCCGCCTTACTTCGTGGCGGGCGCCGTGTTCTCCGGCTTCGGCATGGTGCTGACGCTGCTGGTGCCGTTACGCACTTTGTGCAAGTTGGAGGACATCGTGACTGTCCGGCACGTATCGCTCATGTGTAAGGTGATTCTCGCGACTGGATCCATCGTCGGTTATGCCTACGGAATGGAGTTTTTCATCGCTTGGTATGGCGGCAACCCCTACGAGTTAGCGGCATTCAAGAATCGCGCGTTCGGCCCTTACTGGTGGAGCTATTGGTGGATGATTTCTTGCAACGTTATTTGCCCCCACTTGTTTTGGTTCAAAAAGCTTCGCGAGAACATGGTCTTCGTCTTCATTGTGAGCATCTTTGTGAACATAGGCATGTGGTTCGAGCGGTTCGTTATCATCGTGACCTCGCTGCACCGCGACTATCTGCCGTCTAGTTGGGGTTACTTCCGGCCCACCTGGGTGGACGTCTGCACTTTTGTTGGGAGCTTTGGTTTATTCATGACCTTGTTCCTTTTGTTCATGCGATATCTGCCCATGATTGCAATTTCTGAAGTAAAGGGCGTTACGCCACAGGCTGATCCGCATCACCCGCAGGGCGGTGCCAAATCCGGAGGCCACCACTGATGAACGCATACGGTCTCATGGCGGTATTTGATACCCCCGCCGACGCAATGCATGCGGCGGAAAAGGTGCGTGACGCCGGTTTCTCTAAGTGGGATGTCCACACGCCGTTCCCCGTACACGGAATGGACGCGGCCATGGGTCTCTCCAACTCGAAGGTCGGCTGGTTCACTTTCCTCGGCGGCGTGACCGGCTACACGTCTGGCATGATCATGATTTGGTGGATGAATGCTTACGACTATAAGATCATCATTGGTGGTAAACCAATGTTCAGCCCGTTCTTTAGCTTTCCCGTCAGCTATGAGTTGACCATCTTGCTGGCGTCGTTCGGCTCGCTCATCGGCATGTTTCTCCTCAATCGCCTGCCGCGCCTGCATCACCCGCTTTTGAAGAACCGCAAGTTCTCCACGGGTGCGTCGCACGACAAGTTCATCCTCGTTATCGAAACGGCCGACCCGAAGTTCAACGACCAAGAAACCCGCAAACTGCTTTCATCCGCTGGCAGTAAGCACATCGAACTGGTGGAGGACTGACCATGCGCTACTTCTTTGTCGCTTTGTTCGGCTTTCTGCTCTTAGCACTGACCGTTTTTGGCATTGCTGGCCGGCGAGGTACAGACTTTCGCAAGCCACCCTTGGAAATCTTCGATGACATGGTGCGACAAGCCAAACTGCGCCCGCAGGTGCCAAACAGTTTTTTCTCCGACGGCCGCAGCTCGCAGGCATATGTCGTCGGCACCGTCGCCCAGCGTATCGGTGATCAGCCTAATCAGGCTTGGCAAGGTACCGCGCAAAACACTGGCTTGGTGCCCGGCACCACAAATTATGTTGCAGCCATCCCGGTGCCTGTGACCGCTGCGCTTCTCGAACGGGGCCGCGAGCGCTACAATATTTCTTGTGTACCCTGTCACGGCCCGGTCGGTGACGGCAATGGCATCACCAAGAAGATTGGCGCGATGCCGGTCGTAGCAAGCCTGCTCGATAAAAACGCCGTCACTATCCCCGACGGCTTGGTGTTCCACATTATCGGTCAGGGTAAGGCTCCGAACATGCAGGGTTACGCCTCGACCATTCAAATCAATGACCGTTGGGCCATCGTTGCTTACGTCCGTGCGCTTCAGCGCGCGCGCTATGCAACCTTGGAAGAAGTTCCCGGCGCTGAACGCGCCATGATGAAGTAACGCCATGACCCTCCACGCTTTTCAACTCTTGATTGGTTTGCGACGCGGTGTAAGTGCAGTCGTGATTGCCCTTTTCGCTGCGGCGATGCTGGGCAATTCAGCCATCGCTGCCGAGCAAGCTAAAACGGCGGCTAAAACAGAACAAGCTGTTGACGCTCACCATGGTCACACACACGGTCCCGCTGGGCATCCCACCGAGCTGAAAAAGTTTGGTTACGCTTACCTCACGGCTTATATGTTCTGCCTGAGCCTCTGTTTGGGCGCGCTGTTCATCGTCATCCTCAACCATCTCTTCGACGCGCAGTGGATGGTTCCCATCCGGCGCTTTCTGGAGCACATTGCCTGCCAGCTGTTCCCCACGATGTTCATCCTTTGGCTGCCGATCGGCTTGCTCGCAAAGGAAATTTATCCTTGGTTTACGATTGATCCAGACCACGACCATGCGCTTCATGCGAAGGCAATTTTATTTAATCCCACAGCCTTTTATGTGGTATCGGGATTACTGTTTGTGGTTTGGGGCTTTATCGCCCACGGGTTGCGCCGCGCCTCACTTGCCCAAGATAAGGACGGGGCAGCTGTCCACACCCGCACGATGCGCAAGTACGCCGCCGTCGGCATCTTCGCCTTCGCCTTCAGCCTGACGGGCGCGGCCATCTACTGGATGAAGTCGCTCCAGCACCAGTTCTTTTCCACCATGTATGGCGTCGTGTACTTCGCCGGCAGCGTGTGGGTGACGGCAATCACGACTTACTGGCTGCTGCTCTACTTCAAGAATCGCGGCGACCTGAAGGAAGTGGCGCGCGAAGTCACGTTCCACGACTGCGGCAAGCTCTTCTTTGCCTTCACCGTCTTCTACGCCTATATCCACTTCAGCCAATATTTCCTTATCTGGAACGCGGCCGTGCCGGAGGAGACCTTCTGGTATGTTACGCGGGAGAAGGGCAGTTGGTGGTGGGTAGGGCAGATTACTATTTTTGGCCACTTCTGGTTCCCGTTCCTATTCCTCCTGCCCATTCATCGCAAAATTAACTTCCAGATCATGAGCATGATGGCCGGTTGGGCGTGGTTCTGCCACTACCTCGACCTTCAGTTCAATATTGGCCCAGTGCTGCACCCTGACGGATTGCATTTCGGCATTTATGATGTGTTATCGCTGGTCGGGATTCTATCCGTGCTCATCTTCATGTTCAGCCGTGCCTTCAATGCTCACCCGCCCTATCCGCAGCGTGACCCTCGGGTGGCGGAGACTTTTGGTGTCTATGTTGAACCCGTTTCTAGTAAGCCTGCCCATTAACCCGCATCTACGATGAGCCGCGAAGAATCTCAAGTCGCCCAGCACAATTCCTCTTTGCGCTCCAAGATCGCTTACTTTGTTGGCGCAATCGTGATCACCCTGCTTGGCCTTGGTATCAATACGATGCTCAAGAACTATACCGAGACCGGGGCGCAAGCTGCGCGTGAGGCCCGCGCAAATGAGCGCACCAAGGCGCACGCTGAGCTGCGGCAAGTCGCCGCGCAAGAGTTGTCCTCCGCCGCGGTGCTTGATAAATCCAAGGGCATTTATCGCATCCCCGTCAATGCCGCTATGGAACTAACCATGAAGGAATACCAGCGAGACGCGGCCGCCGCTCGTGCAGGTTTTGTTAAGCGCGTCGAGGACTGGGCCAAGCCACCGAGCTTCGAGTGACCAGCAATCGAGGAGCATGATTAAATCTACCGTTCGCTACCCTTGCTCCCGAATTTGACATTGCTCAGCCCGTCACGATGACGATCACGCAATCTAGCAGCCAATCTGCCTACTCCTCCGCGCCCACTGCTGCGCAGGTTGAGTCGGCATGTCGGTTCCCAGTGTTATTTCTCGCCTTTAGCGGTGGGGCTTGGCTATTTGCTGGTCTAACATTGGCGGCACTTGCGAGCGTCCAGCTTTATAACCCAACCTTTCTTGAGGGTTGCCCGTGGGTTACTTACGGTCGGCTCCGCCCTGCTGCAGTTAACGCTCTGACTTATGGTTTCGCGCTGCAATCCGCCTTTGCTCTTGCGCTTTGGTTTATTGCTCGCCTCGGTAGAGTTGAGTTGTCCTCCCCGCTTGGCCTAGCGGTGGCCGCAAAGTTCTGGAACGTCGGCGTCACCGTTGGCGTGCTGGGGATCCTAGCGGGCGACGCCTCTGGGCATGATCTGTTGGAGTTTCCGCTCTACGCCTCATTGCCGTTGATCGCCAGTTACGTGTGTATCGCGGCGTGGGCACTTTTGGCCTTACATCGGCGCGCGGAGCGTGAAATGTATGTCTCCCTTTGGTTTGTAGGCACAGGATTGCTTTGGTTCCCGTGGATTTTCGCCACGGCACAAAGTCTGTTGTTAGGTTGGCAGGTCACTGGCGTTGTGCAGGCGGTCGTCGCTGGCTGGTTCGGCCAGAACTTGCTGCAAATCGTCCTAACCGGCTCCGCGCTGGCGGTGCTGTTCTACTTCGTACCCAAGATAGTGAACCGCCCGCTTGCCAATCCCGGCCTCACCCGTGCCGGCTTCTGGTTGTTATTGCTTATCGGCGGCTGGGGCGGCCTCGCACAACTCGCGTCGGTGCCTGCATGGATTCCTGCCGTCAGCGGTGCGGCCAACTTTCTCGTCCTTGTGCCTGTGGCATCGTTGCTCGTATCGCTCTGGCAGACAGTTGACGGCAAAGTTGTCGAGGCATGGAGGGCAAACGTCACTTTTCGCTTTCTGCTCGTTGCTGCAGGGCTCTTGTTGCTCAGCGTTTTGAGGACCGCTTTCTTAGGCGGCCAATCGACCCAATACACCTTTTTCGCCACGGCGCGCACGGATATCGTGCTACTCGGAGTCTTCGGACTTTCTGCCCTTGGGGCGTTGCTTCACATCGTACCGCGCCTCACCACTGGCGAAGATGAGTTGCCTTCCGTCGGCTTGACTGACCTAGTTTTCTGGACATCTTTATTAGGGGTAGTTGGCGTCGCTGCCGGCTATAGCCTCGCAGGCCTGGTTCAAGCTGATGTAAACATGAACGTTACTAGGGACTTTTTAAAGGATGGAATTGTCGCTTCCGCGGAGCGATGGATGGAATTGAATTTGTCGGCCTTCGGCTATCTCAAGCTTGTTACCGCCGGTTACGCGGCATTAACCGTCGCAGCGCTCGCCTTCCTCGCGAACTTCGGTCTTGCGGTCCGCCGCTGCTTCGTCGCCTGCTGTGGAGGTGCTCGGTGAGATACGGCCCTCTTCTCGGAGCAGGCGCATTGTTCTCGTTAGTCTGCTCATGGGCCGCGCTAATCATGGCCCCGCAACTCCAACTCGGTGCGTTGGCCCCGGGCCCGCTCCCTAATTCCACCGAGGTTTACCCGCCGACCCGGCCTGGTCTCGCCGCGCAGGGCGCGGAAGTATATCGCTCGCTGGGCTGTGCCCAGTGCCATACGCGCGCGGTGCGCCAAACTCAGGCGCTATATGGCGCACGGCTGAACGAAGTGGGTAATTCGCCTAACACTCTTCTGCTCCCGGGCCTCGGCGGGTCGGACCCAAAGCCTGTTAACCTCGATCTCCTCCTCGCGCTTGCGACCATCCGGCCTGACCTTACCATCGCGCCACTGCCCCTGCCGCCAGCGCTGGTAGGCGATACCAACATCGTCGCCCGGCTGAAGCAGTTCGCGGACAATGTCGCGCTGCTCAAACGCAACGATACAAAGGTAGGCATCAACCGGCCCACCAGCGGTCCGTCGGTCAACGACCTGGCTGGTAAGTTGCCCGCTGCAGTTTTTGAGCGGGTCAGTATCGAAGCCGGTGAACGCGCGGTGAAATACCTCTCCGACGCTGGCGCAAAAGCTGAACTAACATTTTACAACCTTGGTCCGGACATTGAACGTGGCTGGGGCGCGCGCCGCACCGTGGCGCAGGATTACGTGAACGACTCGCCCGTGTTGCTGGGCAGCGTGCGCGTTGGGCCAGACCTCGCGAGCCTCGCCACGCGCGCGCCGGAGAAGTTTGCCGCGCCGTGGAAATTCACCTCGACCAACACGGCGGCAGAGTTCGAACGTCATCTGTTGGTTCACCTTTATAACCCGCGCGTGCTGGCGAAAGATAGCACCTGTCCGTCGGCCGGCTACCTCTTCAATAAGCAAAAGCCAGAAATCCGGGCCGCTGGAGAACCTCTGACGGTGCCCGGCACAGACGCACCTGTCTTCCCTAAACATGAAGCCCGTGCCCTCGTCGCCTACCTGCTGACTCAGCGCGTGGATACCGGTGTGGCTGAGGCCCCGGTACCCTCGGCTCCCAAGGCCGTGCCTGCCGCCGCGCCGAAAGCACCCATGAAACCATGAGCCAGAACAAGCCCAAGCCCTCGCTGCAAAATAGAGATGCTGAGCCGACCGTCGCCGCTGGCGGCGGAGTTGCTTGGCCATTCGTCATGCTTGGGGTGGTGCTGTTCGGTTGTTTCCTCCATGTGGAAAACTCCGGTGGCGCTTTTCGGGCCGATGTATATCAGTCTGGGGTGAAGCTCCCGCCGCCAATGCCCAATGAGCCGGAGGAAGTGAAGCTCTACAAGACCGGGGCGCAGCTCTACGCCGCTTGTGCGGGTTGCCACCAGCCCAGCGGAATAGGTTCAGAGGCACTCAATTTTCCGCCATTGGCCGGCTCCGAGTGGGTCATGCGTGAAAAACCTGACCGCCTCGTTCGCATTATCTTGGACGCCGTAGAGGGCCCAATCAGTGTCAAGGGTAAGACTTATGATAACGCCGCGATGCCGCCTTTCCGCGGCGCGTTGAACGAACGCCAGATTGCCGCCATCGCCACTTACATTCGGGGTAACAAAGATTGGGGTAACAGTGCGTCCTACGTCACGCCTGCGCAGGTAAAGGCCATTACGGATGCCACGGCGAAGAACGCTGGCACCAAGTGGCGCGCGACCTTGCTGGAAGCTGTGCCTTGAGGCACGGTCCCCAGCACAGTTGTTCTTCTTTCCCTCCTCAACTGAGCCACGCAGATTCAGCCAACCTGCTTGCTACGTGCCCCCGAGGCTTCACTGTTTAAATTCCAGAATAATGCCGTTGGTGCCCGTCCGGTTGAAGCTGTCCGTGTGCCCGTCCATGTAGCCGGCGATGGCGCGTCCGTCGGGAAAGCGCGTGCCGTGACGGTAACCAACGTGGTTCGTGGATAGGTTCTCGATCGGCGGGTGATTGCGGCGGTAGGAAAGGTCTCCCACGAGATAAGTGCTGACGGGCTGGTTTACCTGTGCGCGACGAGCCGTGGTGACGAAATCTCCGGCAGTGACTGGCGCGCCATTAACAAAGTTCAGCGACGTGTGCTGGTTCATGCCGTAGCTGATGCGCCATGGGTTGCCGTTGCCGGGGTATTCGGGGCTGGTGGCGTTGAACCATTCCTTTTGCCGGTCTGGGCAGCGCGAGAGTGAGTTGGTCCAGCTCGTCCCCTGCTGTGCGGAGTTGAACGCCTGCCCGCGAAAGTAGGGCGAGAGCAAAAAATCAAAGCTGTTATTCATTGTGTGCAACCGGCTCCATGCGTAGGGCAGCTTGTCATCCTGATCATCGCAGTAGAGGTGAGTGACCATCGCCCACTGCTTGGTGCTGTTCGTGCAGAAGGTCTGGTTGGCCTTCGCCTTGGCCTTGCTCAAGGCGGGCAGCAGCATCCCCGCGAGGATCGCGATGATAGCGATGACGACGAGCAACTCAATGAGGGTAAAGGCGTCGCCACCAGGACGTGAACTAGGTTTCATCCGTCTTAAGCTAAATCTCTCGATACTTGGGTCAACCTAATTATTCGGGTCGCGGCATTGGCGGTGGTTCGGAGCAAAGCGGCGGCATGCTAAGTCGGGGCGGCCTGTTGCGCCGAAAGTAGATGCCGTTGCACGGAGCGATGTAGCTCGCGGCCATCACGATGAGTACTTTTAGGCCCAGCAGTCCAAGGACGGGCACCGCTAGGGAGAGCACCAGCAACGGCACCCCCGAACTGCGTTCGTTGAAGGCAAAGCTTAAGCAGAAGCCGCACCAAAGCAGCACGGCCGGGGTGCCAAACAGACATGCCACCAGTCCGAGCACGCCCTTCCAGACCGGGTTTACCGGCAGGCTGGCCAGCACAAGGCTGGCCTGGCTGATCAGGACTACCGTGCAATAAAGCAGGCCCGTGACCATAATCACTGTTGGTGCGTCTACGCCACGCAGCAGCGGGGTGATCGCTAGGAAAGGCGCGCCCGCCGCGAAAAACACCGCTGCTAGCGTGAGGTTGGATAAGAATTTGCCCTCGATGATCTCCTCTGCACTCATGGGCGTGTAATAAAGCAGATCGATCCCCTCTTTCCCGTGGCGTTCACCCAGCATTAACCCACCGCCCCACATGGAAATGGAGACTCCTGTCAAAAAAGTCAGCGTTCCCACCAGCGTTGCGAAGAATTTCGCGCCAAACCCGCTTCGGCCCGCATCCATCGTGAGTAGCATCCAAGCTGCGAGCCCGAACATCGCCGCCAACGCCGTCAAAAACATACCAACCACCATCTGCCCCCGCACTGCTTGGCGCATCTCTTTCAGGAAGACGGGGTTCAGTTCACCAGCTGCGGCGCGCCGGAGCCGCTCACGCAATGGCGTCGAGCGGTGGACTTGGGGATTAACCTTAGCGGATGGCATGGGGTAAAACGGTTCTCAGCACGTGGTGCGTGAGGCTCTTGATGCTCGCTAAACAGGTTTCCCACTTACCGCTCACTAGTCCTCTTGCTAAGGCGCATCGCCTGGCCCCAACTCTCGAAGCCGCACATTTTTCCACTGCACTTGAAATGGCCCGGTGCCGGCCTTGATGCCGTGAACTTGGAGGCCGATGAAGCCCGTCTTGTCTGTGGCGTCACGAAAGTCCGCGCACGGCACACCGTTGACCCACGAGCGGATGCGATCGCCTTGAGCGGCAATGCGGTAGTGGTTCCATTGGCCGTCTTTGAAGGCTGTCAGTGCGGGTGGGCGATTAGTCAGGTTGTCGTGCCATTTTGTGAAGCGTCCTTCGTCCCAAAAGTTTCCGCTCGTGCCCTTGGCTTGAAACGTTACCTCGCACTGATAACCGAAGACTTCGCCAGCCTTGCGCACGCGCTTGGGCTGTGACGGTTGCGGCGTGTCTTTTTCGTAGGTGTGGCTCCGGATTTGAAAACCGCTGTTTAGCTCCTTGTCGCACAGCACTTCCGCCTCAAAGACGAAGTCCGCGTAATCCCGCTTGGTGCAAAGGAACGTATTCGGGCTGCCTTCGACTGTGGAGCCGACAATGATGCCATCCTTCACCTCGTATTTGGCAGTGCCGCCCTTGACCACCCAGCCTTCGAGAGATTTGCCGTTGAACAAAGAAATCCACTTCGCGCCGTCAGCGGCTAACAATGCGGTAGCGGCAAGAAAGATGGGCACAAAGAGGCCTGACTTGGCTTTCATGATTCTCAGTCTGCGCTTGTAACGTGCGTTTTCCAATCTGAAAGCAGCATCCAGCGAACTCGCTTGCTCGATCGTGGCGCGGGCTCGGCGCGAGCCATGGGGCGCTTTGGGTTGGTGGGGTGTTTGGGCCCTCCTAGGCGAGGTAGGGAATGGTCAGCGGCCCCTGTGGTAACACGGCGACGCGCGCCGCAGAGCCAAGCGCAGTGAGCCGAGTGGCCACTTCTAAGCCGATATCGCGGCAGGGTTTCAGGTGGGCGGCGGAGAGCACCTCGTCTGGGAGCTTGCTGTAGACCAACACCTCAGCCTTGCGCTGGATGAGGGCCTGAATCTGCGCTTGCCATTGCTCGGGCCGAACAAAGCCGGGGGTGGCGAGCAGCAAAAGAATTTCTTCCGAGCTGCGCGCGCTGCGGAGGAGCTTGTCCAACGGGCTGTTCGCCGGCACACCTTCGCTGCATTCGCAGGCGAGAAGAATCAGGCCGCCGGGCCGCACAATGCGTGCGGCTGCGCTCATGCCCTTCACGCCTTGATAGAGATTCATGTCCAGCGGGTAGCCGCTGTTCGTGGTCACAACGATATCGAACGGGTCTTTGACCCGCTGCATTGCGGACTTGCGGACGTATTCGTAGCCGGTCTTGTGCGCCGCCTGCATGTCACCAGCGAAGACGTTGGTGATCTGCTTGGTGTCATTGAGTGTGACGTTGAGCAGGAAACTCGGACCGACGCGCAGTGCGATGTCGCGTAATTCCTCCCAGAGCGGGTTGCCGTCCGTGATCCCGAAGGCAGCGCGCGAATCGCCGATGTGGTGTGCCCCGTGGTTGCTCATCACTGTGGCCAGACCCGCGACGCCGGGCGCGATGCCCTTTGGCCCACCGCTGAAGCCTGCGAAGAAGTGAGGCTCAATGAAACCAGTGATGATCCGCACGTCGGCGTGCGCGCAATGGCGGTTAATGAGCGCGGGTGCTCCCGTGCGCGTCGTGCCAAACTGGACCATGTCAGCTTCCTGTTCGCACTCGTGGTTGATGACGCGGTAGTTCGCCACTACCTCGGGCGTGAGCATCTTCTCCAGCTCGGCTTTTGTGTTCGGACGATGCGTGCCAGTCTGGTTGAGGAGCGTGATTTGGTCGCGGGCAACGCCGTGCCGAGCGAGGTATTCCAACACCCAGGGGATGATGCGGTGGTTTGGCGTAGCGCGGGTGATGTCTGTAAAGTTGATGCACACCTTTGCGCCCGGCGTGAGCCATTCACGAAGCGGTCTCGCGCCGATGGGGTGATCCAGCGCGGCAAGCAGGCTGGACTTCTCGTCGGCCAAACCGGGGTTATTCGCTGGCTCGATGACCGTGGTGCGAGCCGCGGGAAATTCGACTGGCAAGTGGCCTTGGCCGTAGGCGAGGTTGACTTTCATCTTATCAGGTAGGGGAAGGTAAGCGCCGATGGGCGGTGACGCAAAGTGTTTCCCCGCGCTGCTTGGCGCTCATCCTAACCGCGCGCGCACGGCCATGAAGTAAATCACCAGCAGCAGCGCGAGCAGGTGCAGGATCCAATGCACACTGCGGCCTCGGCCGGTAAGTAGCTTGATGACGGAGTAGCTGATAAAGCCCAGCGCGAGACCGTCCGCAATGGAGTAGGCTAGCGGAATGCCTAGCAGCGTGAGGAACGCGGGGACCGATTCGGTGGGGTCATTCCAGTCTATCTTGCTGACGTTGCGCAACATCATCGCACCGACGAGCACCAATGCGGGCGCGGTCAAGGGCGCGTAGCCGCCCACCATCGCAATGACAGGGCTGAAGAATAACGCGAGGAGAAAAAGCGCCGCTGTCGTGAGGCTGGTCAGGCCGGTGCGGCCGCCGGCTTCAACGCCGGTCGCGCTCTCGATGTAGCTTGTCACCGTGCTCGTGCCGAGGCACGCACCCGCAGTTGTGCCCAGCGCGTCAGCCACGAAGGCTTCCTTTGCGCGCGGGAGCTGGTTGTCCTTAATGAAGCCGGCCTGCTCGCCGACGCCCACGAGTGTACCCACGGTGTCAAAGAGCACCATGAACAAGAACACGATGACGAATGGCAACATCGCCAGTGAGCATGCACCGCGTAGGTCCATTTGCAGGAACGTCGGCGCGGGCGAGGGCGGGGCGGCGACGATGCGGTCCGCGAGGGCGAAGTGTTTTACCAAAGCGGACTCGGCTACGTCCTTTGATGCTGCGAGGCTCTCCGGCAGATGCGGCAGGGCCAGCTTGAAGACGACGGCCAGCAGCGTTGCGCCGGTGATGCCCAGAAGAATCGCCCCGCGCACCTTCCGCGCGTGCAGGCTCACGGCGAAGAAAAGTCCAGCGAAGAAAATGAGCAGGTCCGGCGAGCCAAAGTGATGGTTAAGCGTCACGCCGGTCGCGGGGCTTTTGACGATGAGGCCGGCGTTTTGCAGGCCGATGAACGCGATGAAGAGCCCGATGCCCACGGCGATGCCGTTCTTGAGGCTCGGACTGAGCGCGTTGAGCACCGTCTCACGCACGCGGAAGAGCGACAGCGTGAGAAACAGAACTCCGGAAATGAACACGACACCGAGCGCGACCTGCCACCCGTTCGCGAAACCCGCCGCTGTCGCCGCCGGAATCGCGCCAAAGACGAAGAAGAAGTTTTCGCCCATGCCCGGCGCCTGCGCGATGGGATAACGAGCGTAAAGGGCCATGATGGCGCTGGCCAGCGCGGCGGCGAGGCAGGTGGCCGTGGTCACCGCGCCGAAGTCCATGCCGGTCGGCATCCCAAACATCGCGCCTGACAGCACCGCCGGCTGCACGAAGATGATATAGGCCATCGTGAGGAACGTCGTCAGACCGGCGACGAGTTCGGTGCGGACGGAAGAGCCGTGCTCGGCGAGGCGGAAGTGCCGTTCAAGGAAGTCGTGCATCGCGACACAGCGAGTCTTGGCTTCGCGCGGAGGACCGGCAAGGCCAATGTCCGCGCGGGCGGCGGCGGCTCGCGCCACGGTTGACGCGCGCCTGCCCGCGTCGGCAGAGTCGACGCACTTAAACCATGCAAGCACCAGTCAACTCCGGCATCCGCTACGCGCACACCAACCTCATCGCCAACGATTGGAAGCGGTTAGCCGACTTTTATACTCAGGTTTTCGCCTGCGAACCGGTCAGCGCCGAGCGGGATCACCACGGGCCACATATTGACGCACTGACGGCGATGCCCGGCGAGCGGATTCGCGGCCGGCACCTGCGGCTGCCGGGCCACGGGGAGAACGGGCCAACAATCGAGATTTTCACCTACGCCCGCAACGAGCCGCCGCCGCCGACCGCGCTCAATCGCCCTGGCTTCGCGCACCTCGCCTTCGAGGTGCCCGACGTGCAGGCGAAGCGCGCGGAAATTCTTGGCTGGGGCGGCAAAGATGTGGGCCAGCTTGTGACGATTGATATCAAGGGAGCAGGCCGGCTCACGCTCATCTATATGACCGACCCAGAGGGCAACATTATCGAGTTGCAGAAGTGGCACTGACGCCGTAGGGGCACCTCCTGTCCCCCGGCGTGGGTGCTGGCGGATCATTCAGCCTCGTATCAGGTAACAGAGTGTCTCCTTCACGTGCGCTCACTGCATCGGTAGCATCAGTTCGACACGCTCGGAGCCGCGCAGGACAGTGGCCTTGAGCTTCTGGCCCGGCTTGGTGGATTGGAGGAGTTGGCCAATGAGTTCGCCTTCGGAGAGCCGCACGGATTTGCCATCGAGTTCCACCAGTACGTCTTCCTTGCGGAAGCCAGCGTTCTTGGCGGTGGCGTGCTTACCGAATTGGCCCAAGCCCTTCACGAACAGGCCGAGCTTATCTTCCGCCAGCCCGCGCGTGAGGCGTTCCTCGTCGGACAGATCGGTCAAAATCATTCCCCCGAAGACCATCGCCCGCATCGGCCAAGTGCCGACCCGGCGGGAAATGTCGGCTTTTGTTCGCCAACCGGCAGGCAACTGGAGCGTCAGCGCCACCTGTGACTTGCCGCGTTTGACGGCGGCGGGCAGCGGGCCGTTGTCAGGTGCGCGGTGTAATGCCCACGCGAAGTCGGCGATGGAGATGAGTAACTGGCCGCCGAGCGTGTTGAACTCATCGCCCGCCTGTACGCCCGCCTTGGCCGCAATGCTGCCGGGCTTAACGGACTCCACACGCGCCACATGGTCCGGCGCTAATATCACGCCAACGGTCTCAGGCACCGGCATCGGGTAGATTAGGTCGCTGGGCAGTGGTCGGCCGGCGTCGCGGTGGTAAGCACGGTAGGCGTCGCCGATCTGGTGGCAGTGGACGCAACTGCCGACCACCTTGCCCTCCCAGTCAAGGTCACGCTTGTATTTGCCTGCGAGGCCGGGGATTTCAATGGGCGTGGCGAACGGCACCCGGCCGCCCTGTTTGGGCAGCAGCGTAGCCTTGTTTACGGGGTACGCGGTGTGGACAGCGAGCGCGGCCTCAAGCGAGCGTTGGTAACCGACGGTGGTTTTTTCCTGCGGATTCTTTTGGTGCGTCCACGAGCCGTAGCGTCCGTAGAGCGTGCCATCGGCATTAAAGAAAAGCGTGGAGAACGAGAGGTCGTAGTCGAACTGAAACTTCGCCAACTCGATAGCGTTGGCGTTGATGAGGCGCACGCACACGAACTGGTCAAGCAGCGGCATCAACGCCGGTGAGGTGAGCACGCTGGCGTCAAGTCCCATGCAGGAGAGGCAAGGCACGCAACGTAAGACGATGAGCAAAGGCTTGCCGGTACGTTTCGCCTCGACGAATCCTTTTTGCCAGTCGTTATAAATCCACCGTCCATCATTTTGCATCTCGGCTTTGTCCTTACGAACTGCTCCCTCGCGGTCCTTGACGGCGTCGGCGAGGGCGTTGGCAGGCGAAGCGATTAACAGCAGAGGCGCAAGTAAGAGGAAGGATTTCACGGGTGGAGTTTATTTCTAGACGTATCAACCCGTGAAAAA
>Ga0194119_10001669_pt1 | contig 39798 bp, 29 predicted proteins | sample TA2MahC100mmetaG_FD_148620 | JGI IMG/M metagenome (GOLD analysis project Ga0194119, IMG submission 148620) | Freshwater microbial communities from Lake Tanganyika, Tanzania - TA2015018 Mahale Deep Cast 100m | ecosystem: Environmental > Aquatic > Freshwater > Lake | place: Tanzania: Lake... | reverse complement strand
CGAACGTTGAGGTGAAACGAGTCCCGTGGATTTTGCCTCCTCCCGGTTTATCCTATAATGCGCGGCTTGCCTGATCGACCCCGGACGCCAAGCCCCCGATGAATCCGCTCCTGGACACCCTGCAGCCCTACCCCTTCGAGAAGCTGGCTCGACTCAAGCAGGGCATACATCCGCCGGCCGAGCTCCAGCCGATCGCCCTGTCCATTGGTGAACCCAAGCACCCGACGCCGGACTTCATCGGCGCCGCGCTCTGCGCGGCTCTCGGCGGCCTCACCCAGTATCCGGCGACCAAGGGTCTGCCGGAACTGCGGGAGGGAATCGCCCAGTGGCTGACCCGGCGCTTCGCACTGCCGACGGGAGCCATCGACCCGGACCGCCACATCCTGCCCTGCAATGGCACCCGCGAAGCCCTGTTTGCCTTCGCCCAGGCCGTGGTCGATCCCGCGTCCAAACCGCTGGTGGTCATGCCCAATCCCTTTTACCAGATCTACGAAGGCGCCGCCCTGCTGGCGGGCGCTCAACCGTATTTTCTCAATACCACGGACGCGACCGGCTACCTGCCCGATTTCGATGCCGTGCCGGCGGCGGTCTGGGAGCGCTGCCAGCTTCTGTATATCTGTTCGCCCGGCAACCCCACCGGCGCGGTCATCCCCGCCGGTACGCAACGGCGGCTGCTCGAACTGGCCGAGCGACATGATTTCATCATCGCCGCGGACGAGTGCTACTCGGAGCTTTACCAGGACGAATCCGCCCCGCCGCCCGGCCTGCTGCAAACCGCCTGGTCGATGGGCCACACCGAATTCCGACGCTGCGTGGTGTTTCACAGCCTGTCCAAGCGTTCCAACGCGCCGGGGCTGCGTTCCGGTTTCGTGGCCGGGGATGCGAACGTGCTCGCCAAGTTTTTGCTGTACCGCACTTATCACGGCTGCGCCCTGTCGGTGCCGGTACAGCAAGCCAGCCTCGCGGCTTGGCAGGACGAAAGCCATGTAGTGGAGAACCGCGCGCTGTACCGGCGCAAGTTCGCCGCCGTACTCGAGGTGCTGGGCGGCGTACTGGACGTGGAGGTGCCGCCGGCGGGCTTCTATCTCTGGCCGCGCTTGCCCGGTAACGGCGAGGAATTCGCGCGCGACCTGTTTGCCCAAACGAATGTCACGGTGCTACCGGGCAGTTATCTGTCCCGCGAGGCGCACGGGCTGAATCCCGGCCGGCAGCATGTGCGCATGGCCTTGGTCGCGCCGTTCGAGGAATGCCTGGAAGCCGCCGGACGCATCGCCGAGTTCGTCGGCGCCCACGGATGAGGAAACCGCCATGAGTACCCTGCATCTCGACTCCCTGGAAATCAAAAATTTCCGCTGCTTCGAGCATTTGGTCATCGAGAAGCTGGGGCGGATAAATTTGATCGTGGGGAAAAATAGTGTGGGGAAAAGCAGCGTTCTGGAGGGTCTGCAAATTTACGCCAACAGAGGCGATGCTTATAACCTGGCAGATATTCTGAAATATCGCCGCGAAATGGACTATGCGGATTTAACGGAAAACAATGATCGATACCGCATAAACCTGACGCATGCCATTTCTTTTCTTTTCCATAAAAGAACTCATGAAATAGGTGATAATACTCCTATTTCTATTGGACCGACTATACCTCAGGGGCAAACCTTTAAGCTCAACATAATGTGGTATGGGGAGATACGAACAGATGACGAACCAAGACTTGTTGGTCCCTTAACTCCCGACACTTACGACCAATTTAGCTCACTCATCCCTAGAATTACAGTTCAAATCGGGGATCAACAACCACGCTCTTTTCCAGCTACTTATAATAGAACTGTATCCCTTCGATCCACCAGCAAAGAAGGCGAAAGGATTCCTTGCTGTCATGTTCCTGTGAACGGCTTAGCGAGGGATAGTATAACCCCCCTTTGGGACCGTGCCATTATTCAACAGGACAAAACTCTTCTTAAGCACATTATTAGTGCTTTAATACCTGATATTGCAGACATTAACCTTTTGAACAACACGATTATTGCAATCGACACAATCAATACCCCACCTCTTCCGATCCAGACTTTTGGAGAGGGTCTTATGCGAGCATTTGGAATCAGTTTGGCTTTGGTTAATTCTCGCCAAGGTTTCCTGCTGATCGATGAATTTGAGACCGGACTTCACCATACCATTCAGACTGATGTCTGGCGGTTCATATTCAGCATTGCAAAAAGCTTGAATGTTCAGGTCTTCGCCACTACCCATAGCTGGGACTGCGTGGAAGCCTTCGAGAAAGCCGCCGCCGAGGACCAGAACGAAGAAGCCATGCTGATTCGCTTACAGCAAAAGCGGGATGGCTCGGGTATCGAGGCGGAGACATATAACGAACGGGCCTTGGAAATCGTCACCCGACAGGGCCTTGAGGTTCGCTGATGGCTCGTCCTTTGAAAGCTTCCGAGGAATCGCACGAGCAGAAACTTCCATGTCGCCTTCTGGTCGAGGGCGGCGCCGACTTTCACTTTTTCAGCCATTTGTTCGTCAAGCGCGGCATGTATGCTAAGCAGCAAGGTAAGGTTATTCCAAAAGGCTTTGAAATCCGCGCATCGGGCGACTGTAACCAGGTGATAAACGGCTTGGTTCAACTCAAGGAATACGAGTTGGATGCCTTGGGAATCGTCGTCGATGCCGACTTGACTTTGGCCGACCGCTGGAAGGCGATCCGGACGACATTAAGCGACCTGAAACTGGACTACGAAATTGGCGACCAACCAGACCCCTTAGGCTCTATAATCGCTGGCAAAAAGCGCCTTGGCATCTGGGTAATGCCCGACAATCAGATTCCAGGAATAATTGAGCATTTCATTTCCTGGATGGTCCCGGAAAAAACCGAAAACGCCCTATGGCAGCACGCCGAGCAGGCCATTAAAACCCTACCCGGCGGTCCACTTTTTCTCGAAAAAGACTCGGCAAAAGCCCACTTGGCCACCTGGCTTGCGTGGCAAGAAGAACCTGGCCATCCTATCGGGCTCGCCGTCAGCAAAGGTTATGTCCAGGCGGAGTCTCCTACGGTCGATAATTTCATCGACTGGATTAAACGCCTTTTCCAACTCACTTAAAAAGTAAACACGGAAACTCATGTCCCTAGAAAACATCATCAACGACGCCTTCGAAAATCGCGCCAACCTCAGCCCCGCCACGGTCTCCGCCGAGGTACGGGAGGCCATCCTCGAATCCCTCAACCTGCTGGACAGCGGCCAGGCGCGCGTCGCCGAGAAGAAGGACGGCCAATGGGTCGTCAACCAGTGGCTGAAGAAGGCCGTGCTGCTGTCGTTCCGCGTCACCGACAACCGCGTCATGGAAGGCGGCGAAACCCAGTATTTCGACAAGGTGGAGCCGAAATTCGGCCGCTATTCCCCCGAGCGGTTCGCCGCGGCCGGCGTTCGCGTGGTGCCTCCAGCCGCGGCCCGTCGCGGCGCCTTTATCGCGCCGGGCGTGATCCTGATGCCGTCCTTCGTCAACATCGGGGCTTACGTCGATTCCGGCACGATGGTCGATACCTGGGCCACGGTTGGCTCCTGCGCCCAGATCGGCAAGAACGTGCACCTGTCCGGCGGCGTCGGCATAGGCGGCGTACTGGAGCCCTTGCAGGCCGGCCCCACCATCATCGAGGACAACTGCTTCATCGGCGCCCGCTCCGAGGTGGTCGAAGGCGTGATCGTCGAGGAGGGTTCGGTCATCTCCATGGGGGTCTATATCGGCCAGAGCACGAAGATCTACAACCGCCTGACCGGCGAGATCAGTTATGGCCGCATCCCCGCCGGTTCCGTCGTCGTGTCCGGCAACCTGCCCGCCAAGGATGGCAGCCACAGCCTCTACTGCGCCGTCATCATCAAGCAGGTCGACGAAAAGACCCGTGGCAAGGTCGGTATCAACGAACTGCTGCGCGACTGATTTCCAACTCCGCCGGCTGATCCGGCCCTTCCCTTTACCCTACGAGGTTCACCATGAAAAACATCCTGATCGCCGCCCTGACCCTGCTGGTCTCCAGCGCCGCCTTCGCCAGTACCGACCACTACATCCGCCGCGACGGCAACCATGTCCAGCACCTGAAGATCACCCGCATCGGCAACGATATCAGTGGCAGCATGGATGTCGATTTCGAACCGAATGGCCAGACGGAAGCGGATCGCAAACCCTGCTCCGCGGCCATCGAGGGCGATGCCAAGCTGACCGGCGAGAATGAAATCACCCTGCGCAAGCAGGTACCGGGTGAAACCGATCGTTGCTCCCTGAAAATCAAGCTCAGCAACGAGGGCGCCAAGGTCGAACAGTCGCCCGAGTGCGGCTACTTCGTCGGCGGCATCTGCCACTTCGATAGCGACGGCAAGGAACTGATCAGAGTCAAATAAGGATTGTTGCAACCCCGATGATCGCAAGGCCCCCGGGGAGTCCAGGGGCCTTGCCGGCGGGCGCTCGCCCAATGCAGCGCTGTTTCCCCACACTCGCGGCCGCGCCCGTTATGATTCATCCGTCGCCCGACGACCCGACCTAGCCCCATGGCCAACAGCCCCCACCCTCGCCCGGGCGTCAGTTCCATGGACCCCCTGAGCTCCCTACGGGGGGGCATCATCCTGCTCGTCACGCTGTTGACTTTGGCGGCCCTCGGCGGCCTGAGCTATGGACTGCACATCCTCCATGACAACGCCGGCATGAGGGCCAGGGACAGGCTCATCACGCTGGCCGAACAACAGCGCCAACTCATCGAGCGGGTTCTGGCGGGCAACCGTGAGGACATCCGGCTGTTCGCCTCCGGGGGCGCCGCGCTGGCCAGAGATATCCCGGTCTGGGCGAACGCAAACCCGCGTGACTCGGCCATGCGGGACAAAATCTCCAACCGGTTAAAGGAAATCGCCCAACTCCATCATTATTCGAACATCGCGGTCTTCTCCGCCACCGGTGAACCCATTCTGGTTCTGGACGACGAGGATGTCGCCGAACATGTCGACCTGGCCCGTCAGGTCATCGCGGAAGGCGTCCCACGCTTCGTGGACCTCCATGCCCAACCCGATGGTAATCATGAATATGGGGTCATGAGCCCGGTCGGGCCGGAACACCAGCCCGCCAGGGCCGCGCTGTATTTTGCTCAACGGCCCGAGGAGACCCTCTTTCCACTGTTGACTACCTGGCCGATTGTCACTCGCACCGGCGAGAGCGCACTCATTCGTCAGGAAGGCGCCAACCTTCGCTGGATCTCGCCAGCCCGCTTCGCGCGCGACACCACCCTTAAACTGACGGCGCCGCTGGACTACCCGGAATTCGCGGGCGACCCGGCCGCGACCGCTGATCCGGTCTTTCGGGAAGAAGCCCAGGATTATCGCGGCGAAACCGTCATGGCCTATATGACGCCCATCGCCGGCGCCCCATGGCGCCTGCTGGTCCAGCAGCGCCGGGAGGAAATCTACCAGGATATCCTGCTGACGACCCGTTTCGCCATACTCCTGGCTCTCGCGATCCTCTCCCTGGTCTATTTTTTGGCGTATCTGTTCATCCGCCGGGACGAGCAGGGTCGGGTGGTCGCCGAACTGCGGGCACGGCAAGCACTGGAGGAACGCATCGCCAACATCACCACGGCACTGGGAACGGTGTTCTGGGAGGCGAACCCGGCGACCGGCGCGATCACCTTTCTCAGCGATTCCGTCACCCGTCTGACCGGACACCCCCGCCAAAGCTGGTTCAACCTTGAGGATCATGTCCAGCGCATCGATCCAGAGGACCGCGAGATTTTTCTCTCCGCCATCGCGAATCTCCAGCCGGATCAGGAGAGCAAGTTGGAATATCGGCTGAACACGGCCGACAACCGCATCCTCTGGATGGAAGACCAGTTCCGGCTGGATGTGGACGCTCGCGGCAATCCCATCGTCCGCGGCATGGCCCGGGACATCACCGCGCGCAAGCAGATCGAAGCCAACCTGCGCGAGAGTGAACTGCGCTTCAGCGAAGTGGTCGAGCGCATTCCGGTAGGCATTTACACTCTGCGTTTTGTCACCCGGGACGAGACGACATGCTTCGAGTACCTGAGCGACCGCATGTGCGAGATCATCGGCGTCGATAAGGCAATGGCCATGGAGAACGCCCCCACGGCCTTCCATCGGTGCCTGCCCGAAGACTTGCCGCGCCTGCTGGCCGCCAACTGGGAAAGCGCCATGACCGGTCGGCCTTTCCATTTCGAAGGACGCTTTCAGGTACGGGACGAGATCCGCTGGCTGCGGCTGAGTTCCACGCCGGTGTTCCTGCCCAATGGCGACAGCCTCTGGAACGGCGTGGTCATCGACATTACCGACATCAAGCTCGCCACCGAGTTGTTGCAACAGGAGGTCGAGACCCGCCGCGAACGTGAGCACGAAATCCAGCGGCTCAGCCGGCATTTGGCCGCGCTGAGCCAGATCAACCAGACCCTGCTGCGTGGCCAGACGCGGGAGCGGATCTTTCAGGACATCTGCCGCATCCAGGTGGAAGCCGGCCAGGTCGCCATGGCTTGGGTGGGCTGGATCGAGGCGGAGACCCGCCGGGTCGTCCCCGTGGCGGCCTATGGCGACGACTCGGGCTTTCTCGACAATATCACGATCTATGCCGACGATCGCCCCGAGGGGCGCGGTCCCACGGGGACCTCGATACGGGAAGACCGCCCCGTCATCATCACGGACTTTTTTCAGGATCCTTCCACCCTGCCCTGGCGAGCGACGGCGCACCAGGCAAACTGGGTGTGCTCGGCCAGTTTTCCCATCCACTCGGAAGGTGAGATTTGCGGTTCTCTCACCCTGTACGGACGCGAACCGGACACCTTCACCCCCGAGACAGTCGCCCTGCTCCAGCAATCGGCGGCCAATCTATCCTATGCCCTGGACTTGTTTGCCCGGGAGGAGCGCAGGCAACGGGCGGAACAGCAGGTGGCGCAAGCCGCCCAGCGTTATGCCCGCATGCTCGAAAGCACCAAGGACGCCTTCTGGCTGGTGGACGCGACGACCGGACGCTTGCTGGATGTGAATGCAACCGCCGTCACCCTGCTCGGCTATACGCGCGAGGAGTTGCTGCGTCTGCGCGTCAGCGATCTGGACGTCAATTTTGATCAGGCGAGTTATGCGGCCCGCGTAATGGAGACCATGGATGCCGGCGGTTCGGCGCTGATTGAAACCCGCCACCGCGCCCGTGATGGCCATCTGATCGATGTCGAGGTCAGCACCGTACCCGACCACGCCTCGATGACCATGATTGGCTTCATCCGCGATATCAGTGAGCGCAAGGCGGCGGAGGTGAAAATCCGCGAGTTGAATGCCAGCCTGGAGCGCCGGGTCGAGGAACGCACCGGGGAATTGAAGGACAGCGAGGAACGCTTCCGCCTGGCCATGGCGGCGACCAACGATGGTCTGTGGGACTGGGATCTACCGAGCGGCCGGGTCAATTACAGCCCCGGCTATGCCCGCATGTTGGGTTACGAGCCTGAGGAATTGCCCCCCCATGTCGACACCTGGCTGAACCTGATGCGCCCCGAGGACCGCGACGGCGCTCTGGCGCGCCAGCGGAGCCTGCTGAGCCACCCGGGCCACTTCGAGATGGAATTCCGCATGGAGGCGAAAGACGGGCATTACATCTGGATACTGAGCCGGGGCAGAACCGTCCTCCGCGATGACTCGGGCCACCCGGTGCGCATCGTCGGCACGCATGTCGATCTGACCGAGCGCAAGAACGCCGAACTGGCGCTCAGGGAGAGTGAAAGCCGCTACCGCCATCTGAGCGATACCCTGGAGCAGCAGGTCAACGAACGCACCCGCGAATTGACCGCCGCCCTCGCCGCCAAGAGCCAATTCCTGGCCAACATGAGCCACGAAATCCGGACGCCGATGAACGCGGTGCTGGGATTGACGCAACTCCTCGAACGCGAGCCGCTGACGCCGGGGCAGGCGGCGCAGGTCAGGCATATTCGCGAGGCGGGCGACGCCTTGCTGCTCATCATCAACGACATCCTGGACCTGTCCAAGATCGAGGCGGGCCAGTTCACCCTGGAACGGACCGGCTTCAAGCTGACGACGGTGCTGGAGCGGCTGGAGAACCTGTTCCGCTTTGCCACCGCCGAGAAAGGACTCCATTTTTCGACGCGGCGGGAAGGCGATATTCCGGAGGAACTGGTGGGTGATGCTCATCGCCTGGGACAGGTGCTGACCAATCTGTGCGGCAACGCGGTGAAATTCACCGAACGCGGCCGGATCGAGGTGATGGTCCTCCCGCTCGCGGTCACCGACACGCGGGCGCGCCTGCGTTTCGAGGTGCGCGATACCGGCATCGGCATTACGGCGGGAACCCTCGCCAACCTGTTCCAGGCGTTCACCCAGGCCGACGAAAGCATCACAAGGCGCTTCGGCGGCACGGGGCTGGGCCTGACCATCAGCAAGCGCCTGGTGGAATTGATGCAGGGCGACATCGGCGCGGTCAGCACCCCGGGCCAAGGCAGCACCTTCTGGATCGAAATTCCGTTCGCCCGGGCGGCAGCCGGTTCCCTCGCCGACGAGCCGGCCCGGCGCGGCGGCTCCCCCAACCGTACCAAGGGCGAGCGCCTTGCGGGACTCAGAGTCCTGGTCGTGGATGACGTCGCCATGAACCGGTTGCTGGTGGAGCAGGCGCTCAGGCAGGAGGGCGCGACGACGCGCACGGCCGGCGATGGTCAGGCGGCGCTGGATCTCCTGAAGGCCCACCCCGGCGGCTTCGACGTCGTCCTGATGGATATCCAGATGCCGGTCATGGACGGCATTACCGCGACCCGGGCCATCCGGGCCGACGCCAGCCTGGCCGGAATTCCGGTCATCGCCTTCACCGCCGGCGTGCTGGGCGAGGAGCGCGCGGCCGCCCTGGCCGCGGGCATGAGCGATTTTCTGGCCAAACCGGTAGACTTGGACACCATGACCGAATTGCTGGCATCCTATGGCAATATCCAGGCCATGCCAGGGAGCACACCCGACTTGACCGAATACCCACAGGAGACAGTAACCGTGACGATAGAGACGATGACGCAAGCCCACCCCGAGGGAACCCCAAGACTGGAAGATCTGCCTGGCGTCAACCTTGGGCCGGTCCTGGAGTTATTGGGAGGTGACCGGGAGTTGCTGGGTCAATTACTGAGTGAATTCATCGGCGAGTTCGAAGGCTTGCCCGCGGAAGCGGACGCCGCCATGCAAGCCGGCGAGACCGAAGCCCTGATCCGGCGCATGCACACCCTCAAGGGCACGGCCGCGAATCTGGGATTGCTGGGTCTCGCGGAACTGGCCTCCGCCGCGGAACAGACCCTGAAACAGCACCAGCCGGCGGCTGACGCACTCGCGGCCCTGCGGACATCGCTTGCCGAGCATCTGCCCGCCCTCCGCGCGGCGGCCAGCGACCAGGGCGCTTAGGCTTGTACCCAGGGCGAACCCCACGCCCGCGGGGCGGGCGCCAACCGGAAACCCCTTGGTTCGCGGGTGGGCAGGGCCGCTGGAGTATGGATGGATGAACAGATAAGGATTCATCTCAAATCCCCTCACCCCAGCCCTCTCCCGGAAAGCCCAAGCATCTACACAAGCCTTTCTCCAGCCCACGGAAGGCTTTAGGGTTCAAGTTAACCGATTGATATTCAGGGGGGGTCCACCCCCACCTAACCCCTCTCCGTCGAAGCATGAGCGACTGTTCGGCGTTCACCCATTGGGCGCCATTCAAAATCCCGCTCACCCCCTACGGCTTCGCTCAGGGCAGGCTTCGGCAGGCTGGGCGAACGGGATATTGAATCGCTCAACGGCCGTTTTTAGGGTGAACGATCCCGGATCTCGATTTATTTCTCCACGGCTGGCCGGCTTCATACTGATCAACCGCCTGGCATGAAATAATGAGGGCCCGTCGTCCCCGCCCAGGGGCCGATGACCCGCACCATAAAGCCAACGAGCGCGATCATGAACGAGCCCAACCCGGACCAGACCTCCCATGAGCCAACCGCCACCGCTTTCAGCGGGTATGTGGCCTGCATCGGCGCCTCGGCCGGAGGACTGGACGCCCTGGAGAAATTCTTTACGGCCTGCCCGGAAGACAGTGGCGCGGCGTTCGTGGTGATCCAGCACCTCTCGCCCGACCACAAGAGCATGATGAGCAACCTCCTGGCCCGCCATACCCGGATGCCAGTCACCATGGTCGAGGATGACATGCCCCTGGAAGCCAACCGCGTCTACCTGATCCCGCCCGGGACCATCATGCATGTCCGCGCCGATCACCTGCACCTGACGCCGAAGAACCCGCGGGGCCTGACCCTGCCCATCGACATCTTCTTTGCCTCGCTGGCCGAGGGCTTCGGCCGGCGCGCCATCGGTGTGATCCTCTCCGGCACCGGCACCGATGGCACCCGCGGCGCGCTGGCCATCAACGCCGCCAGCGGGTTCCTGATGGCCCAGGACCCGGAAACCGCCAAATTCGACGGCATGCCGCGCAGCGTCATCGCCACCGGCATCGTCGACGCGATCCTGCCGGCGGAGGAACTGCCCCTGCGACTGACGGCCTACATCAAGAATCTGCCTTACACGGATGTCACCGAAGGCATCACCCAGGTCATTCCCAGCAGCCTGATGACGCAGGACCAGGTCTTTGCCGCCATGATGCAGCTCCTGCACCAGGTTTGCGGCATCGACTTCTCCGAATACAAGCCAGCCACGGTGATGCGCCGCATCGAGCGGCGCATGCAGGTCAGGCATACGCCGGAACTGTTCCAGTACCTCAACCTGCTGGAAAACGACCGGGCGGAAATCATCACCCTGCGCCGCGAGATGCTGATTGCGGTCACCAGCTTTTTCCGCGACCCGGAAACTTTCGAGGTCCTGGCGGAAAAAGTGATCGCGCCCATGGTGGCGGAGAAGGAGGCGAGCGACTCGCTGCGCGTCTGGGCGGCGGGCGTCGCCACCGGCGAGGAGGCGTACAGCGTCGCCATGCTGTTCATCGAGGCTTTCGACCGCGAACGGCGCTGGCCCAACTTGAAGATTTTCGCCACCGATGTCGACCAGCTCTGCATCGAAACGGCAGGCGTGGGCCAGTATCCCGAGTCCGCCGCCGCCGAATTGTCGGCCGAACGGCTGGAACGGTTCTTCGTCCGCAAGGGCGACAGTTTCGTGGTGAAAAACGAGCTTCGTCAATGCATCGTGTTCGCCCGGCACAACTTGCTCGCCGATCCGCCCTTCACCAAGATGGACTTGGTGGTTTGCCGCAATACCCTGATCTATTTCAAATCGGCGGCTCAGGAGCGGGCGCTGCGCTCCCTGCAATATGCCGTGAATCTGGGCGGCGCGCTGCTGCTCGGCTCCAGCGAATCCCTGTCCGCCATGACCCAGGGCCTGGAGACCATCAGCGCCAAGCACAAGCTGTTCCGGCGCAGGGGCGCCATGGCCCTGCCCTTCCTCGACCGCGCCAGCGCCGCGCTCTTCGTGCCGCCGGCCGCCAGCCGCGCCTTGCCGGCCAGCCGGCTCCGGCGCCATGCGCCCAGCGCCATCGGGCTCGCCGAGGCCGGCATGTCCGCGCTGCTCCAGGTTTACGCGCCGCCCGCCATCCTGGTGAATCCCAAACACGAGGCCATGCACCTCTATGGCGAGGTCGGCCAGTACCTGCATACGCGCCAAGGCGCGGCGAGCCTGGAAATCGACCGGATGCTGCCGGATAGACTGGCGCCCATCGCCCTGGCCCTGCTCTACAAGACCTTTCGCGACCGTTGCCGCATCGTCTCGGACCTGATCGAGCTGAAACGCTTCGATGGTCAAAGCCGCAAGCTCCGGCTCTCGGCCCACCCGGTCGAGGCCAGCGGCGAGGAGCGGCTGGCGCTGCTGTGCTTCGAGGACCGGACCGACCACCTGGAGGGGCGTGTCGAGTCCATCAATGTCGACGCCGAAACCATGGAGCGGGTCAGTATTCTCGAACGGGAACTGGCCGCCACGCGCGAGAGTCTCCAGGCCACCATCGAGGAACTGGAGACGTCCAACGAGGAACTGCAGGCCACCAACGAGGAGCTGATGGCGTCCAACGAGGAGTTGCAAAGCTCCAACGAGGAACTGCAATCGGTGAACGAGCACCAGCTTGGCCATACTGTCGAGTTTCAGGAGAAGATGCTGCTGCTGAACCGCCTCAACGCCGATCTCGACAGTATGGCCAAGCTGGTGGCCATCGCCACGGTGTTCGTGGATTCCAGGCTGTTGATCACCCGTTTCAGCCCGGACGCCACCCAGTTGTTCAAGCTGCGCGAGACCGATCTGGGCCGCCCCCTGGACGACATCGCCCACACCCTGCGCTATCCGGAACTGATGGACGACCTGCGGTCCACCCTGGCCACCGAACGCATGATCGAACGCGAGATAGCCTCGCGCGATGGCCGGAATAGTTACCTGGTACGCATCCTGCCCTACCGGGTACCCTCGTCAACGGATCAGGGCGTGGTGGCGACCTTTGTCGATATCACCGCCTTCCACGACGCCAAACGGCTGCAGTCGATCATCGACGCCTTGCCGGAGCATATCGCCGTCATCGATCCCGCCGGCCGCACCGTCCTGGTCAACGTCGCCTGGCGGCGCTTCGCCCAGGCGAACGGTGACGTTGAACTCTACCGCTCGGGGCCGGGCGCCAACTACCTGGAAGTTTGCGAAATGCCCGGCCGGGACGCCGACAACCGGTACGCGGAAACCGCCGCCAAGGGCATCCGCGGCGTGCTCGGCGGGGTCATTCCGCAGTTTTCGATGGAATATCCCTGCCACTCGCCCACCGAGGAGCGCTGGTTCGCGATGAACGTGGCGCCGGTCAGCGGTCAGGAATACGGCGCCGTCATCAGCCATGTCAATATCACCGCCTGGCGCCAGGGGTTATCGGCATGAAACATTCGCCGGTGAACCTCGGCGATTTGCGGGCGCGCGCGGAGCGCCCCATCGCCCGTGGGCAAACCTTGGCCGGGGATTCGGCCGACAACCCCGACGATCTCGCGCTTGGCCAACTGCTCGAAGAACCGCGCATCTATCAGACGGAACTGGAAATCCAGAACCTGGAACTGAACGAGGCCCAGGCAAAACTGTTTCAGGCGTTGGGCAAATATCAGACCCTCTATGAGACCCTGCCCCTCCCCGCGCTGCTGGTGGATGCGCTGGGCTTCGTCGTCGAGGTCAACCAGCAGGCGATCGAACAACTGCGCCTGAGGGGGATGAGCACGCTGAACCGGCTGTCGGTCTATCAGTTTTTCGAACCCGAGGGCCGCACGGCGCTCCATGCCCTGCTGCAGGACCCGAAATCTCGCGCGCCGCGCCGGCTGGAGGCCATCTGGCTGAAGATGGACCGGGGCCCCGGCATCCTGGTCGACGTGCATGCCATCCATCACGCCGCGACGGACGGACAGGAGGCCCGCCATCTGTTGGTGCTGGTGGACAAGAGCGATGAACTGGCGCTGCGTGAAAGCGAACTCCGCTTCCGCAGTTTCACCGACACCCGGATGACCCTGCTCCGCGCCACGGACGCAAACCAGCAGCCCGAGCATTTCAACCAGGGCTGGCTGGATTTCGTCGGTCTGGATCTGGAGCGGGCCTTGACGGGCGATGACTGGCGAACCCGCCCGCATCCCGACGAGGCGGCGCGGGTGCTGGACACCTGCGCGAACTGTTGCGACCAGCGGCGGCCGTTCCGCATGGACTATCGCCTGCGCCATCGGGACGGCCAGTATCGCTGGATCCGCGACGAGGGCATGCCCCGACAGGACAGCGCCGGTTGGTTCATCGGCTACGTCCATCATTGCCAGGATATCACCGACCTGGTCGAGGCCCGGCAGGCGCTGGACCAGCTCTCTGGCGAATGGCAATTCAAGGAAGAGCGCCCGCGGCTGGCCCTGGACTCCACCCGCGAGGGACTCTGGGACTGGAACGTCGAAACCGGGGCCACCTTTTGCAATCCGGCCTATTTCGAGATGCTCGGTTATGAACCCGGCGAGCTGGCGCCCAACGCCGATGCGCTCTGGGTCGCCCTGCCGCATCCGGACGAGCGCGAGGCCACGCTCACCGCCGCGCGGGAAAAGCTTCGGGACGAGGGACGGTACGAACTGGAATTCCGGCTGCGCGCCAAGGATGGAAATTATCGCTGGATCATCAGCCGCGGCAAGGTCATCGCCCGGGATCCGGCGGGGCAGCCGCCGCGGGCGGTCGGCACCCACACCGATGTCACCGAGCGCAAGCGGGCCGAGGAGCAGTTGCGCGAACTGAACGCCAGCCTGGAGGAAAAAGTCGCCGAGCGGACCGTCCAGCTCGCGCGGGCCAGCCAGGCCAAGAGCGAGTTTCTGGCCAATATGAGCCATGAGATACGCACCCCCATGAACGCCATCCTGGGCCTGACCCAGCCGCCGATGGCCAGCAGGCCCTACAAACCGTCCACAGGCCTTCGACGTGGCGCCGATGGATATCCAGATGCCGGTGCTGGACGGCTTGGGCGCGACGCGGGAAATCCGCGCGGACGCCCAACTCGCCAACCTGCCGGTCATCGCCCTGACCGCAGGAGTGCTGACCAAGGAGCGCGAAGCCGCCATCGCGGCCGGCATGAACGACTTCCTGGCCAAACCGGTGGATTTGGAAACCATGATTCAAACCTTGGAACTCCACTCCAGGGCGGGCGCTCGGTGATCAGGCATACCGCGACCCTCGGCGGTCCCGGGGAACCCGGGCATGCACGCCCCAATGACACCCCGTCGGTCACGCGATCCTCATGATGCCGTGCTGGTTCGAAGTTCCCTGGCGGAAATGGCGACGCGACCCGACCGCGGACCGGAGAACCATGAGCAGATTGTGGCCGGTGGTTGCCACACCGCCCCCGGCGCCACAGGATTTGCTCGACGGGGGCGCCCAAACGGCCCTGAACCACTCGGCGCTGACCATCCATCCCATGGTGGCCTGGGTGATGTTGGCCGTCATGGTGGTTCTCGCCCTGTATCTGCTCCACCGCAACTGGCGCCTCGGCCGGCGGCTCAAAGGGAATCTTGCGCGGATGCAGACGGACGAATCCCACCTGCTCAGCCTCTCCACCGCCATGGAGCAAAGTCCCACCTCGATAGTCATCACCGGGGCCGACTCGCGCATCGAGTACGTCAACCCGCGCTTCACCCAGGTCACCGGCTATTCGGCGGCCGAAGTGATCGGCCAGAACCCGCGCATACTCAACTCCGGCCTCACCGACCATGCCATATTCAGCGACATGTGGCTGACCCTGAAACAGGGACGGCGCTGGACGGGGGAATTCGTCAATCGGCGCAAGAACGGGGACATTTTCTGGGAGGAAGCGCATATCGCGCCGGTGCTGGACGCCAACCACAGACCCATGCGCTACGTGGCGGTCAAACTGGACATCACGGCGCGCAAGCGGGCGGAGAGTCAGGCGCGCTCCCGCAACCGGGTCCTGGAACTCCTGGCCACCATGGCCCCGCTCCGCGAAATCCTGGAAGCCATTATCGGGGATATCGAGGCGGGTAATCCGGAAATACGCTGCGGCATCCTGCTGGTGGACGAGGAAGACCGTCATCTGGTCACCGGCGCGGCGCCCAATCTGCCGGATTTCTTCAACTCCGCCCTCGATGGCCTGGAGATCGGGCCGGAAATCCCGTCCTGCGGCGCCGTGGTCCATTACCGCAAGCGCATCGTCGCCGACAACATTCAGACGCATCACTTCTGGAATCCCGCATTCCGCGAACTGGCGGATCGGGCAAAACTGGCCGCCTGCTGGGCGGAACCGATCCTGTCGGCGTCGGGCGCCATCATTGGCGCCTTTGCGGCGTATCACAGCCGGCCGCGCGGCCCGGATGACACCGAACTCGCCCAGCTCGAGCAGTCGGCGCGATTGGCCGCCATCGCCATCGACCGCACCCGGGCGCTGGAGGAACTGCGCCACAGCGAGGAACGGCACCGTTTGCTGGCCGACAATGCGACCGACATCATCTGGACCCTGGATCTCGCCGGTTGCTACACCTACATCAGCCCTTCCTGCACGCGCATCCTGGGCTATGCGCCAGAGGAGTTGCTCCAGGCGCCCCTGGAAGCCAACCTGACGCCGCAATCGGCCAGGATGACCCGCGAGGCCTTCCTGGGCGTCGTCGAGGCGCTGGCGACGGGCCGCCCCGCCGCGGGGTTCAGGGGTGAATTGCAGGCGCTGCGCAAGGATGGCTCCACGGTCTGGACCGAGATAGCCACCTCGGTGTTGCGTAACGCGGAGGGTGCGGGAATCGGCATCCTGGGTATCACGCGCGACATCAATGAACGCAAGACCGCGGAACAGGCCCTGCAGCAATTGAACAGCGAACTGGAACAGCGCGTGACTCAGCGTACCGGCGAGCTGGCGGAGCGTGGGCGACAACTCGAATTATCCGAGGAACGCTTACGGCTGGCCATGGAAGCCTCCACCGATGGGCTCTGGGACCAGGACCTGGTGACGGGCGCCTGCTATTTCAGTCCGGCGTTCTGGACGATGCTCGGTTATCAGCCCGGGGATTTTCCCAACCGCACCGACAGTTGGCTCGATCTGTTGCACCCCGAGGACCGGAAGACGCTCGACGGCCAGCGGGACCCGTGGCAGGCGGAAGGTCATTTCGAGATGGAGTTCCGCATGCGCGCCCGGGACGGTCAGTACCGCTGGATCCTGAGCCGCGGCCGCATCGTCGCGCGCGATCCCCAGGGCAAACCGCTACGCGCGCTCGGGACCCATGTGGACATCAGTGAGCACAAGCAAGCCGAAGAAGCGATCCGCGAACTCAATGCCAACCTGGAGCAAAAAGTGGCCGAGCGCACCGCGCAACTGGAAATCGCCAGCGCCGCCAAGACCCAGTTCCTGGCGCACATGAGCCACGAGATCCGCACCCCCATGAATGCGATCCTGGGACTGACCCAGGTTCTGGCCCGCGAAAGTCCCTCGCCCGATCAGCGAATACTGATCCAGCAGATCAACGAGGCGGGCAATACGATGCTGCGCATCATCAACGACATCCTCGACTTCTCCAGGATCCAGGCCGGCCAGTTGCGGATCATGCGCGAGTCCTTCTCGCTGGAAACCCTGCTCAAGCGGCTGCGGAACCTCATCATGGTGTCGGCGGAAGCCCGCGGCATCACGTTCAACATCACTCCATTGAAGGACATCAAAGGGTCGCTGATCGGCGATCCCCTGCGCCTGGAGCAGGTGCTCATCAACCTGTGCAGCAATGCGGTCAAGTTCACCGACAGGGGTGGGGTGACCGTGACCGTCACCCAGGTGGCTGACAACCGTTCAAGTTTACGGCTGCGTTTCGAGGTGCAAGATACCGGCATGGGTATCAGCCCCGAGGGTTTGTCGTTGCTGTTTCAGCCCTTCACCCAGGGCGATGCCAGCATCACCCGCCGTTTCGGCGGAACCGGGCTGGGTCTTGCCATCGGCCGGCGCCTGGTGCAACTCATGGGAGGGGAAATCGGCGCCACCAGCACCCCGGGCATGGGCAGCACCTTCTGGGTCGAACTGCCCTTCGAGCGTGACCAGGAGTCCCTCAACGAGCAGGCCTCCCCCGCCCCCGCATCCCCTTCGCCGAAGCCCGAACCTGTTTCGCAACAACGCCTGGAGGGCTTGCGGGTACTGGAGGTCGACGACAACCCCATGAACCGCATGCTGGCGCAACGGGCGCTGAAACTGGAAGGCGCCGAAGTCACGCTGGCCAATGACGGACAGCAGGCGCTGGATATTCTCAAGGCGCGCCCCCGGGACTTCGATGCCGTACTCATGGACGTGCAGATGCCGGTGATGGACGGCCTCACCGCCACGCGGGCCATCCGCGCCGACGCCACACTCTCCAAACTGCCCGTATTCGCCCTCACCGCCGGGGTGCTGCCGGAGGAACGGGAAGCGGCGCTGGAGGCCGGCGTGACGGACTTCCTGACCAAGCCGCTGGAATTGCCGCGCTTGGTGGAAGCCCTGTCGACCTGCCTGCGCAAGCATTGACCAGGCCTGGGCGTGGCGGCGGGCGATCGAGGGCGGGAGGGTAGATGAGCCCTGGGTTCAGGTCAGCCGCCGGGGCGTCGTGATGGATGGAACTGACGGGTGGAATACGGGTCAACCGTTGCCCGACATCGCCGCGAATGAGCCAAGCCCCTCAAGCGATCATTTTGGCTGCCCTTGCGGTATGATGAGGCATCGTTTTTTCTTGGGGCAGGTGTCGGGTTGCTCATGAATAAAGCAGGCTTTCTCATTTTGGTTGAAAGCAATGCTTACCTGGATGTGGTCCGGGGTGTAACCCAACGCAAGCCGGTACAAGCCTGTCCCGAGCGGCGTCGAAGCGCCCCGTCGAGCGCCCGCGAGCTGGGAGGCTTCCGGTCCCGCCGCGGGGGAACCGGCCACGCCCCCCTGATGTTGCGCGCATACTCTGTTCCGGCTCGATCAACACATCGAAATAATCCTGAAACATGTCGACCCTACCCCCCAAATTACTCATCGTCGACGATGATCCGCTGGCCATCCAGAGCCTCAACAATGTGGTGAATGCCTTTGGTGAAATCCGTTTTGCCACCAGCGGCGGGATGGCTCTGTCGCGGATGGCGGAAGAACCCGCCGACCTGATCCTCCTGGACGCCAACATGCCGGAGATGGATGGTTATGCGACCTGCCGCTTGTTGAAGCAGGATTACCCAGAAACCGTGGTCATCTTCGTGACGGCGTCCAGCGACCCTGACAGCGAAATTCAGGCCCTGGAGGCGGGCGCGGTGGATTTCATTTCGAAGCCGCTGAACCCGCCCGTGGTGCAGGCTCGCGTCAGGACCCATCTGCAACTCAAGCAACATAGCGACATGCTGCGGGATCTGATCAAGCGCGATCCCCTCACCGGCATCGCCAACCGGCGTTATCTGGATGAGCAACTGAGCCTGGAATGGCGCCGCTCGATGCGCACCCGCCATGCGTTGTCGCTGATGATGATCGATATCGATCATTTCAAGGCCTACAACGATTACTACGGCCACCTGGAAGGGGATAACGCCCTGCGCCTGGTTGCCAGGGTTATCGAGTCCCTGGCGACGCGGGCGGGCGATGTCGTGGCGCGCTTCGGCGGTGAGGAGTTCTCGGTACTGCTGACCAACTGCGGGTCGGACCAGGCGGCCGTCCTGGCGGAAAGAATGCGTGAGGCCGTGCATGATCTGGCCATCCCACATGGGCAATCCCGGGTCTCGGACCGGATCACGGTCAGTATCGGGGTCGCGACCTGCATACCACCCTACCCACCGCTGGATGGCGAGGAAGAGTCAACTCCCGTCGAGGATGCGAAAATCGCCGAGCGTGGCGCGCCGAAAACCATCCGGGAATTCTTCGAACGCGCCGATCAGGCCCTCTATCTGGCCAAGGCATCCGGCCGCAACCGCGTGGAAATTTCCCAGAACTAGACAGTGGTGGCTACCCGCATGCCCCCCGCTACCGGCGCCCAGGATTCGGGCGCCCCTCTCCACGCCGATCTGCGTCAAATCATTTACGCGCTCTCGGACACCCTGGATCTGGTGGGGGTGGACGATCTGGCCTATGGCAAGCGGGTCGCCATCATGGCGGCCGAATGCGGCAAACAGGCAGGACTGCCACGTCATGAGATCACCTTCCTGTTCGACGCCGCCTTGCTGCGCGATATTGGCGTCTCCTCCACTCAGGTCCATGATCGCTTGCTCCGGGAGTTTGACTGGGCCGGCGCGCATGAGCATTGCGAGCAGGGCGCCGCCCTGCTCCGGGAAGTCCGCCCACTGGCGCCGCTGGCGGAACCGATCCGCCTGCATCACACGCGCTGGGAGCAACTGGAAAGCCTCAATCTGCCGCGACGTACACAAGAACAGGCGAACCTGATCTTTCTGGCCGACCGGGTCAACATGCTGGCATCGGCCTATTACACGGACCGGCCCGCCTTGCTGCGCCAGGCCGTGCGCATCCGCGAGGAGATCACGGCGCACGCCAATACCTACTTCTCGCCGCGGCTGGTGGTGGATTTTCTCGCCGTTTCGGCCACCGAGTCCTTCTGGCTCAATCTGGAACTGCAATCCGTGCATGTGTACCTCGGCCAGATGCTCAGGGAAAACCCGCCCATCGATACACCGATGCGCGAACTCAGGCGGCTGGCGCGCATTTTTTCGCGTATCGTCGACGGTAAAAGCCCCTACATGGCCCGGCATTCGCTGGGGGTCGCAAGGGTGGCGCGCTATCTGGCGGAGCGGAAGGGGTTGAGCCCGGCCACCCAGGACAAGATCGAAATCGCCGGGCTGTTGCATGATCTGGGCAAGCTGCGCATCCCGGACGAGATCATCGAAAAGCCTGGCCCTCTGGACGAGTTCGAGCGGCACATCATGAAAACGCACAGTTTTGAAACCTTCCAGATCCTGCGCCGGGTAGCCGGCTTCGACGACATCCGCGAGTGGGTAGCCTACGACCTCGAACAGCCCGGACCATCGCGGCAACTCTTCCAGCGGCGGGATGACAGCCTGCCCCTGGAGGCACGCATCATGCGCGTGGCCGATGTGTTTCAGGCCATGATCCAGGATCGGCCGTTTCGCAAGGCCCTGGCGCCGGAGCAGGTCCGCACCTTCCTCGAAGAACTGACCGCTAAAGGGCAACTGGATGGAGAGGTCGTCGCCGACCTGCTGGCCGACCTCCCCGCCGCGCTGGCGGCCGCCCAACCCTGAACCTCTCCGCCGATCCGTTCAGCTCCCGCCGGCCGTGTCCCGAAATCGCGCCATGATGTCGGCCAGACCGGCGGTATTGCGCATCAGCGCATCGACACACCTCACGTCCAGCTTGCCGGCCTCCGCCATCCGCCGCAACTCGGCCAGGGCATCCCCCATCGGCCAGGGCCGCTTGTAGGCCCTCTCGCACGTCAGGGCATCGAAGATATCCGCGACCGTGACGATGCGGGCCTCCAGCGGAATCTCGTCGCTGCGGAGTCCCCGCGGATACCCCGAGCCATCCAGATATTCGTGATGCAGGCGCACGATGTTGTGCAGGAGCGAAGCTTCCGGCAACTGGTACAGGCCAAAGTCATCGAGGATTTTCTCGATGACTTTGACGCCCTTGTCGACATGGCTCTCCATGATGGCGCGCTCCTCGCCATCCAGGCGACCCTCCTTGAGCAGAATCTTGTCCGGAATCCCGATCTTGCCGATGTCATGCAGCGGGGCATACAAGCTGACATGCTCGATGAATTCGTCGGTTAGCCCGCATGCGGGGCCGACCTCGCGCGCGATGATGCGGGCATAGGAAGCGATGCGCTCAAGATGGGAGCCCGTCTCGAAATCGCGCAGATTGGCGAAATCGCGGGCGATGCGGGCGGCGCTCAGGATGGATTGCACGGCCGTCAATTCACCGGAGATGGCCATGTTGATCAGGTTGCCGTAGAGCACCAGATCGCGCTGGGCCTCGAAGGTGAACGCCCCGGATTGCACGGAATTGTAGAAGACCAGTCCGACAAACCGCCCCTGATGAAAGAGCGGCACGGTGAAAGAGGATTGGTAGCCCTGCTCCAGCAACCACTGCGAATGCCGATTGCAAGGCTGGATGAGACGGGGAATGTCGTCGAGAATCCGGAAGTCCCCGGTGGAGGCCAACTGGCTCAGGGAGTCGCTGTCCGACAGTCTGAATTCGTAGCCGGTGATGGCCTCGCCCTGGCGGGTGCTGTTGATGAAGGTCCGGAGGATATCGTCCTTGGGGTCATACAGCGCGCAGGCGATGCGGTCGACCAGGGGTACGCTCGACAGCAGGCGGTCATGCAGATTTTTCAGCCGCGAGGTCAGGGTGCTGGCCCCGGAGATGGCGTCGAGAACACCATTGAGTGACGGGGAGACGATGGATGCGTTCATGGGTCATGGATAATGATGAAGGACAGGAGGCTCACCGCGCGCATTATCCCACCGATGCGGGTCCACTACTGGAGGTCATGCGGATTCAAGCCGCGTCATTCGACCCTGGAGAGCGGAATCCAGCGAGGGTCATCCTCTACCCAAATCGAAGACTTGGGCGGTCGTGGGGCTACCGCCCGTGGCACTGGATTCCCGCTTCCCCGCCGGATTGACCCGGTGGCCAAGCCGCGTGCGCCGACCCTGTCCATGCTCCCCGTTCATCGGCGTGGCAGCCATTGCCCGCGCCCCAGCGCATAACCGGCGCGCAGCGATTCCCAGGTGAGGCGCTGGGCCTGAGCGACGGCCTCGGCCATGGGCAGGCCTCGGGCGAGAGCGCCCGCCAGCGCCGAGGCCAGGGTGCAGCCGGACCCATGATAGGTTTGCGGCAGACGCGGCCAGTGCTGATCCACCCGGCCCCGCTCACCATACCAGCGGTTGACGACGGTTTCGCCGTCTTCGTGGGCGCCCGTCAGCAGTACATTCCGGCACCCCATGGCCAGCAAGGCGGCGGCGCATTCGTCGGGAGATTCCGCGCCGGTCAGCCGTCGGGCTTCGGGGGTATTGGGCGTCACGACGCTGGCCCGGGGGATCAGCCGGCTCCGCAACGCTTGCAGCAAGGCGTCGCCCGCCAGGGGATGTCCGCCACCGGCCGCGAGAATGGGATCCAGCACCACCGGCAGGTCACCGGCCGCGTCGAGCACCTCGGCGACCGCGTCCGCGATGCCGGCGGAACCCAGCAAACCGATCTTGATGCCCGCTACCGGCAGATCCGCGATGACCAGCCGCGCCTGTTCCAGAAAGGCCTCCGGCGCCTGCGGGTAGACCTTCCGCACGTTGCAGGTATCCTGAGCCGTCAGCGAGGTGACCACGGTCGCCGGGTGACACCCCAGCCGCCGCAGGATTTCGATATCGGCCTGCAAGCCGGCGCCGCCGGTGGGGTCATGCCCCGCCAGGCAAAGTACGACGGGAGGTTGATCGGTCATGGGGCAGAATCGAATGCGCCGCTTCCGCCTGGCTCAAGCCAGCGTTTTGAGCAAGGTCAGCAGAATGTCCTTGATCGGAACCTGCACCGACAACAGCGCGAGTAGCGGAAGCGCGGCCGGGATGGCCACGGCCATCAGTGATTTCTTGCCGATAGGCATGGTTCGCATGTTTTGAACCGCCTCGTAGATCGCTGCCGTGTCGGCGACCGGGCCGATTTCCGGCGCCTCCAGCAGGCTTTGTTCACCAATGGAGTCCCCCAATATCCAGCGCCGGCGTACCAGCCGGCCATGGTCGCCAACCAGCTTGCCGTAATCGAGCAGGGCCTGCTTCCTGGACGCTTGCAAGACACCGGTGAAAGCAAGGTAAGGCGCCAAAAAAATGACCAGTATCGCGCCCATGTAGCCGATCATCAGCATTTTCAACTCCGCCACCGGCTGTTGATGATAGACCACGTCATGCCCCCACCTGGCGGCGACGAAAGCCGATAGGGCAAAGACCACCGGGGCAAAGGCTATTGGCATTAGTTCCAGGAACCCCAAACCACCCAGCCGATCGGGGTGGCTGGGTACGAGACAGAGGTTCAGACGCGCAATGCGGAAAAACAGGATACCCAGCAAGATCAGGCGCCACAGCCAGGCGAGGTTCAAGACCATGAACACCGAGCGGGTGACGTAGAGAAACCACCAGCCGCCGAATCCGTAATCGACGCTCCCGGATGCGCTGCCCTGGCCAGCCCAGACCAGTTCATGGATTTCAGTATCCGCCAAGGGTAACGTCACCCGGGCCAGGATGACTCCCCCGATCACAATCCAGGGGAAGACGCTGTCGCGCAGATGCTTCAATTCCAGCAACAGTTTACGAAATCCCTGATAATCCTCCTCGCGAATCAGGCCGGATTCCGCAAAGTAAGGAATCAACCGTTGCGTCGTCTGGTTGAGCATGGCCTCGGCCAGGATGAACAGCGGTATGGCCACCAGCCCGCGCACATGCACCCCGAAGTGCATGAGGACCGACTCATCACTCCCGCTGAGATTGAGGTGTCCCCTCACCGCCGACCAGATGACCAGCGGCAACCAGGCCAACATGGACCAGAACAAGGCCCGCCGCCCCACTCCCAGGCCGCTTTCCGGCACCAACCCCAAATTTCGCTGCATGCGAAAAAAACAGTCATCGCGGATCAGGCAAAGCCCGTAGTCATTGAGGGGGGGCATATGGAGTGGTTCTTTCATGGTGACTCCGGGCAGGGGTGTGCGTCTCTAATCTGGACGTGATCGTCCAGGGATTTTAAGCGAGTCCGGCGTATCGGGCGCGCCATGCCCACCCGATACGCCGATCCCATGTTCAGGGGTGCGGGCTGTCAGCTTGCCGCGCTATTTCAAGGTATAGCCGCGCGCCATCAGACAGCCGCCGAAGGCGTCGTAGTAAGCCTGCAAGGCGGCCTCATTGGCGGCATTGGCATCCTTTTGAGCATTGTTGGCTTGCCGCTTGGCGTTGGATTTCTTGGCGGCGCCACCGACCGCACCCGCCGCCGCACCGATGGCGGCGCCCTTGCCGGCATCGCCGGCGATGGCCCCCGCCGCCGCGCCCATGGCCGCACCGGAGGCGCTGCCGCCGACCGCGCCCTTATTGTTCTGGGTCACACCCGAAACCCCGCCCACGGCCGCGCCAATGGCGGCGCCCTTGCCCGCATCGCCGGCGATGGCGCCAATCGCCGCGCCCGCCGCAGCGCCGCCGGCGGAACGTTTCGCGGAACTTTTGACGCGGCCCTTGGCATCGACCGGTTCGGGAGCCGTGTTCGCGGCCGCGATCGGGGCCGCATTGGGGTCATACCCCGTCTTGGCCTTGGCTTCGGCGTAACAGGCGGTCTTGTCGGAAGCCAGTTGCGCTGAAGACTGACCCTGAGCGGGAACCGGTACCGGCAGCACCGGCGTGGCCTGGGAAGCGGAGAAAAACAGCAGCATGCCAGAGGCAAGGGATGAAAGCAGGAATCTATGAATCATGGCACTCTTGATCCGGGTTGAAGGTTGGCCCGCGGGGCGGGGATTGAATCACTTGCAAGCGCCGCGCGCGTGCCCCCATAGGATACCCTGAGTCTGCCCCGAGTCTTTATGTAATTCACGACAACAGCCCTTCTCAGTTTTGCGAGGGTGAACCCGATTGTAAATACCGGAACAAGCCTGTCCCGAGCGGAGCCGAAGGGCGGGCGTATAGTCGGTTCAGAGTGGAAGCCGGTCCCCCGAGCGCGTGTGCGGTGCGCCACTGGCCGCTAACCACTGTTCACACCGATCCCTTGGGTACGCGCGCGGACCATAAGGCGCCGCGCTGTCCCCTCGGGACCGGAATGACTTGGCCTTTGGCTTGAAACCTGGAGTGTCACCGTGCCCTGCCGCTGGATCCCCAAACCTTGAGGAATATCTTCCCAGCCCGATACACAGGGCCAGTTGCCAAGGTCATTATTGAACGGATTTACAGCCATTGGGAAAATATGACGATGTAGTGGGAAAGAACGGAGGCGTGCATATACTCGGCGGCTGATAATCCGGGGCTCCCATCGGTATGAGAGGGCATTTGGCCAAGGCCCATTCCCAGCATTCCACTATGGCATGCACAGGGTCGCGGTGGCGCGCTCACGGCGATTGGCCCGCCGTCAATAACTCCTCCTGTAGGGCGGCAAAGACAGCCGCAATAGATCCGGTGCGGCCAAAGTCTGCGCGGCTGACCTTTGTTTTTCAGCGTGGAGCCAACAAAGTGGTGAATAGGCTGGAAACAGCCATGGAAGATGTGATTGCCAGAACTGGGCAGCAAACTTACCCTGACCCGCCCCATCATCTCAAAGCCGCGCTCTAGCAGCCTGGTCAGGCATGTTGTCGAGACAGGTTGAGACGGCGGATGCCGGGCGATAGATTTCAAAGCCTATGATCTGTCCTCCTTACCTGCATCCGATTCCTTTCGGTCAACATCAAAGAGGTTCTGCTGCAGCTCTTGCCAGAGCTTAAGGTTCCGCTGTGCAAGATCATTGAAAACGCCGATGGGCCCCTGCTTGATGAGGCCGGCCATTTGCTCCTGCACCAGGCGTTGCTGATGGAGGAAGACCCCCAGACTTTCCTTGAGATAGCTGCTCATGAAAGCCTGCATCGCATCACCGTAAGTACGGATGATCTGCTCCAGTACCTCGGCGCTGAAGATCGGCGCACCCTTGTCCTCTTCCTCCAGCACGATCTGCAAGAGGATATTCCGGGTGATGTCCTCGTCCGATTTGGCGTCGATCACCCGGAATTTCACATGCGCCCTGACCAGGCCGCGGATATCCTCCAGCGTGACGTACTTCTTGACGCCGGTGTCATATAACCGGCGGTTGGGGTACTTCTTGATGATACGCTCGGCGTCCATAGCCTGTTCGTAGGTTCCCGGCTACCGCTCAACCCATGTGCTGGCCGCCATTGATGGATATATCCGCGCCGGTGATGAAGGCGGATTCCTCGGCCGCCAGAAAAGCCACCAGGCGGCCGATTTCCGTCGGTTTACCGAAGCGACCCACTGGAATCTCGGCAACAATCTTGGCGCGATGTTCCTCGGGCACCGCCATGATCATGGGCGATTCGATATATCCCGGCGATACGGTATTGCAGGTCACCCCCTTGCGGGCGCCCTCCCGGGCCACCGACATGGTGAAGCCATGCATGCCGGCCTTGCTGGCGGCGTAGTTGGCCTGTCCGAACTGCCCTTTCTGGCCATTGACGGACGAGATGTTGACGATGCGGCCAAACCCGCGCTCCATCATGCCCTCGATGACGCAGCGCGTCGTGTTGAACACGCTATCGAGGTTGGCGCTGAGCACTTCGCGCCATTGTTGTGGCGTCATTTTCCTGAGCGGCGCATCCCGGGTGATACCGGCCGCATTGACCAGCGCCGAGATGGGGCCGATCTCGGCCTCGATCTTCTTGAAGGTCGCGGCCGTATCCTCGAAATCGGCCACGTCGCAACCCCTGGCATGCATGACAAAACCCTCGCTCGCGCGGGCGGCTTCCCAACCTTCGAGCTGACAGTCCGGCATGCCGGGAAGGCATAGAGCCACCACCCGGTAGCCCCCGTTCGCCAGATGTTTACAGATTTCGGTACCGATGGTGCCTGTACCCCCGGTAACCACGGCAATTCTTTCGCTCATGATTGAATCCTCGGTGAAAGTGTGAATGGTGCTCTGGGCGGGAGATGCCGCGGCTTTCGCGGCGCTCAGCGCTCGATCGCCACGGCGATGCCCTGACCGCCGCCGATGCATAACGTGGCCAAGCCCTTGTGAACGTCGCGTTGCTGCATTTCGTGCAGCAGCGTCACCAGAATGCGCGCGCCGGAAGCACCAATCGGATGCCCCAAGGCAATCGCACCACCGTTGACATTGACCCGCGCGGTATCCCAGCCGAGATCGCGGTTGACGGCAATCGCCTGGGCGGCAAAGGCCTCGTTGGCCTCGATCAGTTCCAGATCGTCAATCGTCCAACCCGCGCGTTGCAAGCAATTTTTCGTGGCATTGATGGGACCTGTGCCCATGATGGCGGGATCCACGCCGGCACCGCCAAAAGCGGCGATACGGGCGAGCGGCTTCAGGCCCAGACGCCCGGCCGTGCTCGCCGTGGTCACCACGACCGCCGCCGCGCCGTCATTGATGCCGGAAGCATTGCCGGCGGTCACGCTGCCATCGGGCTTGAAGGCAGGTTTCAGCTTCGCCAGGGCTGACGCGGTGGTGCCATGGCGCGGAAACTCATCCTCGGCGAAAACCAGGGTTTGCCCCTTGGGCTGGGGTATCTCGACAGGGACGATTTCGGCCGCGAAGCGTCCCGCTTTCTGGGCGGCCTCGGCCTTTTGCTGGGAAGCGGCCGCAAAGACGTCCTGCTCCTCACGACTGATGCCGAATTGCCCGGCGACGTTCTCGGCGGTAACCCCCATATGGTAAGCATTGAAGATATCCCACAGACCGTCGACGATCATGCTGTCGACCAACGGCCAATCACCCAGGCGTGCGCCGTTGCGCGAATTCGGCAGGACATGCGGGGCAATGCTCATATTTTCCTGCCCCCCCGCGATGACGACGCCGGCTTCGCCACATTTGAGAGCCTGCGTCGCCAGTTGTATCGACTTGAGTCCGCTGCCGCAAACCTTGTTGATCGTGGTGGCGGCCGTTTCCACGGGCAAACCGGCGTAAATCGCCGCCTGGCGGGCGGGATTTTGTCCCTGACCAGCCGCCAGCACCTGCCCCAGAATCACCTCATCGATCTGTCGGGCCTCTAGCCCGGTTCGTTCCAGCAGCGCGCGGATGATCCTGGCGCCCAACTGGCTGGCGGGCATGGCCGCCAGGGACCCGCCGAATTTACCAATGGCCGTTCTGGCCGCTCCGACGATGACGACGTCATCCATACTATGCATCCTCTATGTGCTTGCGAATAGTCAGGAAGGTGTGTTGCGGCGATGCCCGGCGGGCCACTCGGCCCGCCAGGCATCGCCGCACCCGTGCGGGGCTGACAACGAACCCGGACACAGGCCGCGGCGATGGCGTGCGAACGCTGAAAGGCATCCCGCTCAGTTGGCTTTGGCCTGGACGGCTTCCGTAGTGGCCTTGGCGGTCTCCTCGCCCCATTTCCAGACCGACTCACGGATTTCCGTGGTCAGCGTCAGATATTCGCCCGAGCGGTCGGTCATTTTCTGACTATATTCGGTCATGAGTTTGGTCTCCGCCGCCATCCATTTCTGCGGATCCTTCAATTCGTTCGTCAGTTGAAGCTGGGAGGCGCCCATTTCCATGAGGTCCTTCGCCAACGCCAGACCGTACTGGGTCATTTTTTCCGCATTCCGGGCAGCCAATTCGTTCCAGCGGTTCAAGGGTTCGAGAAAGGCACGGTTCATGTCCGTCCAATGTGTGGTTTGCATGTTCATGATGTCACCCCAGAGAAAAGTTGATGGAGCCATGAGAGTTTCCCAATGCAAGGAAATCATGGTGCGTTGCAGCATATTCCGACCCGTCCAGGCTGTCAAGCCTCTCCGCTTGATCGCCACGAACAGCCTACACTCACTATACGGAAACCCATCATGAACCACACAGAGGACGCAAGTTATCGTCTGGTTCGAAGCGGCGAATACGGGCTCTTCCCCAAACTGGAATATAAATCTCCACAAGCTCTATTGCAACGCACAATATCCCTGATATACGATGTTGCACACATCATTCAAAGGGGAAATTTGCGATGAACGACAAGCCATCAAGCGGTCAGGCGGAATGGTCGGGAGCCTGGGCGGATATGCAGCGCCATTACTGGAATGCGTGGACGGATCTGGCCCGGACAGCGTCCGGGGTAAGCCATGACCCGTCTCTTGGCGCCTCGTCCGCCCCCTGGGGACAGGGATTCGATCTCTGGTCGAAAATGCTTGGACCGGTCATGGCGCCCGAGTCCCGCGCCTGGATGGACAAGCTGCTGGAGATCAACAAGGGTTACCTGAAAATGGGGGAAGCCCTGTTCAATACCTACTCGGCCGCCCAGCACTCGGGCAAGGATCCCGGCCAATGGTGGGAATCCTTCAACCAGTACCTGACCAAAATGCAGGAGCAGATGGCCAACCAGTTTCGTTCCAGCAAGGATCCCTGGGCGGGCTTCGCCACCCTGTGGGGTCTGCCAGCGGACACGTGGAAACGGCTGGCCTCCGCCTGGTCAACGATGCCGGGCGATGTCGAGAAGGCATTCCGCGACATCGATGGCTTGCCTCATTCGGGATTGGCGCCGCTGGCCCATGAATGGCTCTCGACGCCCACCCTGGGCTACACACGCGAATCACAGGAGGAAGCGCAGCGTCTCGCGCAACTCTGGCTGGAACATGGTCAGGCGGTGAAGGCCTATGGCGACGTGCTGTCACGGATCATCACCCGATCCGGGGAATTGCTGAAGGAAAAGATGACCGGCCTGATGACCAAGGGCGAACCGCCGGACAGTTTACGCGCCTGTTATGACCTCTGGGTGGATTGCAGCGAAGAAGCCCACGCCGAGATTTCCGTATCGGATCCCTTCATCAAGGCCCAGGCGCGCATGACCAACGCCATGATGGCCGTCAAGCGACAGGAGCAGAAAATCGTCGATGAGATGCTCGGCGCGCTGAACATGCCCACGCGACGGGAACTCGACACCAGTCACCGGCGTCTGCACCAGTTGCAACGGCAGGTCTGGCAATTGCAACAGACACTGGAGGATGCGGGAACACTGGAACTCAGGGAGGAGGTCGCCGCGCTCCAGCGGCAGGTCAGCGAATGGTCGGCGGGAGCCAGAGCAGATCAGACACCGCCGGCGAATACGGCCCGGCGCGCCGCCAAGTCCAAGGATGCCACCTAATTCACGTGAGGCAAAACCATGTTCCGACCCGACCAAATCATGCAGGAAATCTACGATTTCAATCACAAAGTTGCCAACGGACTCAAAACCTTGAGCCGGGTGGGCGACATCGATGTAGGCGCGAGTCACAAGGACCCCGTATACCGCGAAGATAAACTGACACTCTACCGCTTTCGACCACGGGCAGCGGAACCCGCCAAGGTACCCGTACTCATCATCTATGCCTTGGTGAATCGCCCCTACATGGCCGATCTCCAGGAAGACCGTTCCATGATACGCGGTCTCCTCGACCAGGGGCTGGATGTTTACCTGATCGACTGGGGCTATCCGGATGGCGCCGACCGCTATCTCAATCTGGACGATTATCTGAATGGCTACGTCCGCCGCTGCGTCGATTTCATTTGCCGTCAGCACCACCTGCCCAGCATCAACCTGCTGGGCATCTGCCAAGGTGGCACCTTCAGCGTCTGCTTCTCCGCCATGCATCCGGAAAAGGTCAGCAACCTGGTCACCATGGTGACCCCGATCGATTTCAAGACGCCGGACAACGTCCTGAGCCAATGGGTCCAGGAACTGGACGTCGACCTGATGGTGGATACACTCGGCAATGTACCGGGCGAACTGTTGAACTGGAGTTTCCTATCCCTGAAGCCCTTCCGGCTGACCGGTCAGAAATATCTCGACATGGCGGAAATTCTGGAAGACCCCATCAAGCTGAAGAACTTCCTGCGCATGGAAAAGTGGATTTTCGACAGTCCCGATCAAGCGGGGGAAGCCTTCCGGCAATTCATCAAATGGTTCTACAAGGAAAACCGGCTGGTCAATGGCAACCTGGAAATCGGCGGCCACAAGGTGAATCTATCCCGCATCACGATGCCGGTCTTCAACGTCTACGCCACCGAGGATCATCTGGTCCCCCCGGCCGCTTCCATTGCCCTGGAACACTATGTGGGGTCCAAGGACTACACGACCATGGCCTTCAAAGGCGGCCACATCGGCATCTATGTCAGCGGCCGCGCCCAGAAGGAAATCCCCGCGGGTGTGGCGGAATGGCTCAAGAACCGGATGCATTGACCGCCGGCGGCGCCAGTGGAAGCTGAACACAGGATGCTGTCAGGCAGGGAGAGGGAGCCGGGGGGACGGCGGGCCGTCACTCCAGTTCCCTCCTTCGCCGCGGCGTTGCCAGCCCCGCGATAGTCCGCGCCAGCTAAGCGGGTTTAAATCGCCCTGAGCAGGGTGAGCGCTTCGGCGTAACCCCCGCTCAGAAAGCGGCATTCGCCCTCCTCGCTCATCATCCGGGCAATGATGTCCCCGATGGTGATGACCCCCAGGAAGCGATTGTTATCGATGACCGGTAACTGCCACCGTTCGGTTTTCATCATCAGGGTCAGGTAATGCTCCAGCGAGGCATTCGGCTCCACCGGAAAGCTTTCGGCATCGATACACGCGGAGACCGGGAGAGAAAAGGCATCGACGCCCTTGTGCAGACAATGCCGGATGAACCATCTCTCCGAAAAGATACCCAGATAGTCCCTCCCATTGAACACCACCAGGTAATGTGTCTTGTGGACACGCATGAACTGGATCGCATCGCAGATCAGGGTATGTCCTTCAATCGAATGCAGGTGTTTGGCGCGTTTATCCTTCAAAAGCTGGTTAATGGCATTCGCATCACGGCTGCCCCCGTGATCCTGTTGGGCGAGGGCGTTTTTCAATTTGGTGATGGCCCATATCAATTTCTGTGACGACTTGGCGAATACGCCGTCATCCTCCATCAGCGAGATGGCCTTGTTTTTGGCGCCGGCGTTACTGAAACGCACTACCTCGGCCGCAGCCCGGTGGAAGTTGTCATGAAAATAACAGAGCGCCTCATAGGAGGGCATTCTGTTGAATTGCAAACCTTCACCATAGATCCACTGGCCCAGGTCACAGGTTCGGGTGTTGGCAATTTCACCATCATCCAGAGTCTGCCCCTCCAGAATCTGGTCCTGGAGTTCTGATTTCCACGCGACGTGAGATTCGATGGCGCCGTTGAGTATGCTCATGCCTTCTGATCTTCCCGGTTTGACCTTGCGCTTCGGGCCAGCGACAAAGCGACGTGGCCCACCCTGCTTTCGTATTGCCACCCGGGTTCGAACGCAACTCGCTGAATGCCCGCCGAGGCGTCGTATGCCCTCATGGCGGCCTGCATGCGCAACCCAATAGAAACAATAGGTTTCCATATTAGACATGCCTTAACAATTCTTCAAGTGCCCTTGCTGGGGTTCGCTCGCCCAAGTCAGCTCATGGGCCAGTCATGAGTGCTGATACAAACGACTGTAGAAACGGAATCAGCGCGTGAAGAGGGAAGCCAAGCTCATAACTCATCCAGGGAAACCTTGACGATAGGCTGCCCGTCGCCCAGACGGGCATCGGCCAAAGCATTCAACTCGAGATCTTCCAGGCGGTCGAGCAAGCAGTAGAACAGCGGCTGACCATGGTCGAGAATCGCCACGGGCAGACCATGGCCGGTAGCTAAAGTGGCCGTTGGATTTTGCTGGAGATCAGAAACATTGGCGGTAGCTTCCGCGAGGATCATGGATGCCATGGGGCTCTCTCCCGATTGGATAATGTCATGTCCGCAAATTGGCTGACGCCGCCGCCCGCTCCATCCTTGGGTCGGGCGCGGCGACGTCAAAAAAATCCCAATCACTGGCCGCCGCGCACCAACCGCACCGCGCCATTGCTGAAGTGGCGGTCTGTGACATCACTGGAACTGCCATCGCTGAAGTCGATAGACCAAGCTTTTGTCACATTGAAGGCATTGGGTGTGGATGTCCATGTGCCTGTCCACCCCTCCTCAGGGGTACCCGGAAACACAGTAGAGTTTATGGCGGGTGCCCAACATTGATATTCCACTAAACTTTGCAGTTCCTTGAGGCTTGGAACCCGCCAATCTTTATAACCAGCCCAAGTGCTGTCGGCAGCTCTTAGTAGCGCCTCATCCCACTTAAAGCTCCTGGCACTGTAGGCGCAGTCGGTGGCACTTGAACCCTCGGCGCAACGTCGCCACATTAGCCCAGTTTTTGTGTCCAGCACGGTACCCTTGTTAACGTCGATGACAAATCGCCAAGTCGGTGTGGTTGGGCGGACTTTAGGATTACAGGTTTGCGCCGAAAAGACCTGGGTACTGACAATGGCCGCAACTACGATACTTAGGTGAATATGAGTATTCCTAATCATTCTGTTCGGTCCCCTGATTGTTGTGCCTATGTAATAAACCGTAAAGTTTGGTTTTGCTTATGCGTGCGCCCAGCGGGTTCAATCAAAACCCGAAATTACTGGCCGCCGCGCACCAACCGCACTGCCGTGACGCTGGAGTAGTAGTTGCGGTAGGCATACCTAAATGAGCCACCGTCGAGGTAGACAACCCAGGCGAGGGTCGTGTACTTGGCGTGGGGTGAGGAGGACCAATACGCCCGACTCAATGTATCGGGAAAATAACTCATATCGATGGCCGGACCGGGATGGGGAATACTCAAATCAACCAAGCCCAGCAACTCCATGACGGAGGGCAGGCGCCAATCCATGAAGCCGCACCAACCTTCTGCGTTGACGCGGTTAACGTAGGCCTCGGTATTGCACAGCCAACCGGCCGGATAGTCTTTATAGCCGAAACATTTATTGCCCGGATTGGTACGACCCGGATCACCGCCATCATTATCAGTATCGGTACTGTACCATGTGTAGCGATCATCAGCATCGTGCAAACCCTGGTTACCGATTATTCCATCCGCCACTGGCTTGCGTTCCCACACAAGGCCGGTGACATTGTCCCGCACACAGTCCCATGCATTGGCCTTGGCCGGCAAGGTTTTCCCTTTGGAATCCAGCTTGGTGTAGCTGAAACCAACCTTGCCATTGCTGGCGACGTTTCGCGTTTTGTCGCGGCCGAACTGGGCGTCCTGCTCGGGGAAGTTGGGGACCGGGCAGGTCAGGCCATTGGTGTTGGCATTGCCGCAGCGGGTAACACCGGTGTCGTTGAGGGCCGGGTAACGATTAGCCTGCAGCGGCAACTTGAGTAGCGGGAAGGATGGGTTCTGCGTGGTCAGTTCCAGCCGAGCTTCGGCGAGTTGGAGCGTTTTGGCGGTGTAGCGGAGGGTGTACTTGCAGCTTTGCCCCGCGCCCAACGTCGCGCCGCAGGTGGTGCTGGCAATGATATAGCCGCCCGGGTTGTCAACCAGGGTAGCGACGCCGAGGGCGATGTTCGCCGCCGTGGTGTTCTTGAGCGTGGCGCTCAGCGTCTTGACCTCCCCCAGCGCGTTGGCGCCAAATTCGAGTGACGTGGGCGCGAAAGCCAGCTTGCCGGCGGCGGAAGCTCCGGCCGGTATGAGCAGCGCGGCAAGCGCAAGCGTGGTAGTGTTCAGGGAACGGCGTGTCGCTGACATGGTGGCTCTCCTGGGGGGTATGATGAACGGACGTTTACACTCATTCATCAAGGCTTGTCAAGGTCGCAGTCTGCAAGGCGCATGCGGGGGCTCTCAATTTGACTGCCCCACCACCCGCCAGCCTTCAGCCTTACCCGCCGGAACCGCGTTAAAGCGCAACCACTTAACAGCCGGGCCACATCCGGCCCTGCCTATCGTCGTGGAATGACTTGGCCCGCTCTCTGCGCGCCGGGGTTCGCCGGGCTCACCCCCATCGGGCGGGCGGCGGACGGGGCAGAAGTCAAAACTCCCAAATCACTGGCCGCCGCGCACCAACCGCACCGCGCGACTGAAGTAGCTATAGTCAGGATACGAATAGCCATGGTAGAAGTCGACATTCCAGGCGTGGTACAAGTAATTGTGGGCGAAGGGCGAGGACGTCCAAAACGGCCCCGACGGAGTACGCGGGAACACGGTGGTATTGATTGCGGGAATGTCGCAGGCTACCTCCACCAGACTTTCGAGTTCCTTGACGTTGGGCAGACGCCAGTCTTTGTAACCAGCAAACGTACTGGCCGTAGCATGGCTAAGAGCCTGGCTCCAAATCATACTACCTAGCCCGGTTCTTGTGGCGCAGTCAGTGCCACTTGAACCCTCTTCGCAGCGTTTCCAGGTTAACCCGGTCTTCTTGTCCAGCACCGTGCCCTGCGCGGAGTTAACGGCAAAGCGCGCATCTGGTGTACTGCGACGGATATCCGGCCAGCAGGTTTGCGCCGAAGCGACCGGGACGGCAAAGGCGCCGACCATCGCCAGCGCGAGGGCGAAGTGAAAGGTCATCGGTGATCTCCTTTCGAAGCAAGGGAAAAAAATGCAAGCAGTCGGCATAACCCGAGGCTACCAGTTGCTGCCCAGTGAGTGGGTGATGACAGGGGGCACATTGGGGTAACCACGGAATTCACATAACGGGCAGACCGGGGAGGGTTGCCATCCAGACAGCGCACGGACTTCTCGATCAGCACCCAGCTAGGCACTGCTCCCCCTGAGTCAGGTCCAGAATCATATGCCGCCCACGATAACGACCATAATGCCAAATCAATAGCCGCCGCGAACCAACCGCACAGCGACGTCGTCGTAATAATTGTCACGGTAGCCAATGCCGGGGCTGCCAATTTTAAAACTTACGTACCAAGCGTCGCTCGCATCACGGTTGGCGTTGGGCGATGACGACCAATACATAGTCGATCGCGTGTCGGGAAAATAGGCTGTGTCGATAGTGGGGGCAAGATAGGCCACGCTCAAATCCACCAAGCCGCGAAGTTCGAAGCGATCAGGCAGCCGCCAATCAGTAAATCCGCACCAACCCGCCGCGTTGACGCGTTGGACGTAGGCCTCGGTATTGCACCAAGTAGCCGGCTGGCTTCTTATGTAGCCGAAGCAGACATTGTCGTAATAGTTGGTTTCACCCGGATTGCCTCGATTGTTACCAGCATCGGTGCTGTACCAAGTGTAGGTATCATCAGCATCGTGCAAACCCTGGTTGCCGATTATTCCATCCCCCTTGGGTTTCTTCTCCCAAACCAAGCCGGTGACATTGTCACGTACACAATCCCAGTTCTTGGCACTGGCAAGCAGGGCTTTGCCTTGACTATCCAGCTTGGTGTAGTTGAAACCGGCCTTGCCGTTGCTAGCCGCGTTACGGGTTTTGTCGCGGCCAAATTGGGCATCCTGCTCGGGGTAGTCTGGGACCGGGCAGGGCAGGCCAATCTGGGTGGCATTGCGACAGCGAATGATGCCGGTATCATTGAGTGCCGGGTAGGGGTTGGCTTGTAGCGGCAACTTGAGTAGCGGGAAGGTCGGGTTCTGCGTGGTCAGTTCCAGCCGAGCTTCGGCGAGTTGGAGCGATTTGGCTGTGTAGCGGAGGGTGTACTTGCAGCTTTGCCCCGCGCCCAGCGTCGCGCCGCAGGTGGTGCTGGAAATGACATAGCCGCCCGGGTTGTCAACAAGGGTAGCGACGCCAAGGGCGATGTTCGCCGCCGTGGTGTTCTTGAGCGTGGCGCTCAGCGTCTTGACCTCCCCCAGCGCGTTGGCGCCGAAATTGAGGGACGCAGGCGCGAAAGCCATTTTCCCAGCGGCGGAAGCCCCGGCCGGTATGAGCAGGAAGGCGGCAAGCAACGCCGGTAAACGAACAGAGGCGCGTTTGGTGCGCATGGCGTGTCTCCAATCGGATAGCGGGGGAATGACATAACCCCAATATTGATGAATCAATACTCGTCATGCTACGCCCGTGCGCCTTGTCGTGGCAATGCCGGATTACATCCAGGATTTTTGGCCCGTTGGCCGGGTCACTCGTTGGGAGCCGGAAATATCGGAATCAGACCGGGATAGGTTTCCGCGACCCCGCAAACCGGCCTATCCTGATTGGGAAGTTGGGGATTTCCGGTAAGGCCAATCCCCTCTTGCGCAGAGGAGGTAAAACCCATAACGGCATCCATCCTCTGAAGATATTCGGGTTCAGTGCTTGAACCGCCAGAAGGCGGAACTCCGCACCCACCAGTCCGTCAGCGAGGCACGGAACACTTGTGGGACACGTTGCAGCCGGTGGTGATTTTCACGCTCACCCGTCGTAGGGAATGCCTTGCCCCCTACGTGACATCTTGGTCGGCGAGCAGTTCCCGATAAACGGCGAGATTGCCTTCCACCATGCGTTCGGCTGAAAACTGTTGTTCGACCCAATGCCGGCCTTGACGACCCATCTCCCGGCGCCGCTCGGCATCGCCGAGCAGACTCCTGATCGCGTCCGCCAGCGCCTGGGCATCGCCCGGTTCGACCAGCCAGCCGGTTTCGCCATCGCGGACCGCCTCGGGAATGCCGCCGACCCGCGAGGCGACGATCGGCAGGCCCGCGCAGGACGCCTGCAACAGGGATACTCCCAAACCTTCCATCAAGGCCGGGTGTACGACCAGGTCGAGACAGGGCAGGATACGCGGTAGATCCTCGCGGAAACCGGCCAGCCTGACCGAACCCGTCAGCCCCATCCGCTCGATGAGGGACTGCAACTCCCCCTCCAGCGGTCCCTTGCCGAAAAACAGCACCCGCGCCCGAGGGAAGGCGGCCAGCACCTCGGGCATCGCCTCCAGCAGCACCTGATGGCCCTTGCGCCGGATCAACTGGGCCACGACCCCAATGCTCAGGGCATCCGGCGGCAGGTCGAACTCACGCCTGAATCCTTCGCGGTCGGGCCGTTCGACCCTCGGGGTAATCTCGATCGCGTCCCTGACGCAGCGCAGCTTGTCGGCGGGAAACCCCTCGCTCAGCAGTATCCGGCCGATACCCTCCGAGATCGCAATGACCCGATCATGCAACCGGTACTTCAACGCCACCGCCAGCCGGCTCTCGGGGTTGTCCTGACGGCGGGAATGCACGACCTTGACGCCGGTCAGCCGCGCCGCAATGCCGCCCATGACATCGGCGCCAATCCGGCTATGCAGATGGACGACGTCCGGACGGGTTTGCCGGATCAGGCGATGCAGCCGAACAATCAGCCCGACATCCAGATCGCCGGCCATGCGTATGGCGTGGACCTCGGCGAAAGGCTGGGCGGCGCGGGCCAGTTCGCTACCCTTGCGGCAGACGAGGATATTGTCGATACCCCTGGCCTGTAATCCCTCGATCAGCAGCAGAATCTGATGGGCGCCGCCGTAGAGATTGCGCCCCCCCTCGACATGGAGAATTTTCATGGATGGCGGAGCCTGCAAGGATGGGTATTCAGTGGATGACATAAAAAAGGGCGGGCCATGCCTGGAACCCGCCCTGCTCGTGACCTCGACTTCCAGGTCTGGATGATTTCGAGTCTGTCCGGCTTACTGAACCAGGGCCAGCAGAACACCGGCCGCGACGGCGGACCCGATCACCCCGGCGACGTTGGGACCCATGGCATGCATCAGGAGGAAGTTATGCGGATTGGATTCCTGCCCCACCTTGTTGGCGACACGGGCCGACATCGGTACGGCCGAGACGCCCGCCGCGCCGATCAGCGGGTTGACCTTGTTCTCCGGCGAAAAGGCATTCATCAGCTTGGCCATCAGCACCCCGGCCGCCGTACCAAAACTGAAGGCCAAGGCGCCCAGGATGAGAATCCCCAGGGTTTCGGTGCGGAGAAACTGGTCGGCGCTCAGCTTGGATCCCACCGAAAGCCCCAGGAAAATGGTGACGATGTTGATCAGCTCATTCTGCGCCGTCTTGCTGAGCCGATCGACCACGCCGCATTCGCGGATGAGATTGCCCAGACAGAACATCCCGATCAGCGGCGCGGCCGAGGGCAGGAGCATCGCGGTCAGAATGAGCAGGACGCCGGGAAAGATCACTTTTTCCAGACGGCCGACATGCCGCAACTGCGCCATTTCGATCAGGCGTTCCTGCGGCGTGGTCAGGGCCCGCATGATCGGCGGCTGAATCAAGGGCACCAAGGCCATGTAGGAATAGGCCGCCACGGCAATCGCGCCCAGCAGTTCCGGCGCGAGCTTGGAGGCGACATAAATGGAGGTGGGCCCATCGGCGCCGCCGATGATGGCGATGGCGGCGGCGTCCTTGAAGGTGAAATGGAGACCGGGCGCCAGATTGAGGGCCAAGGCCCCGAACAGGGTCCCGAAAATGCCGAACTGGGCGGCGGCGCCCAGCAGCAGCGTCTTGGGATTGGCCAGCATGGGGCCAAAGTCGGTCATGGCGCCCACCCCCATGAAAATCAGCAGCGGAAACATGCCGGATTTGATACCCAGGTAGAGATAGGCGAGGATCCCGCCCTCCTCGGCGATGCCGGCGATCGGTATGTTGCTGAGCACCGCGCCGAAACCGATGGGCAGCAATAACAGGGGCTCGAACTCTTTCTTGATGGCCAGGTAGAGCAGACCGATACCCACGGCCATCATGACCGCCTGTCCGGCCTGGAAATTGGACAGGCCCGTGCTGGCCCAAAGCTGAATCAAACCTTCCATTGCTACCTCATTCCAGCGTCAGGAGATCATCCTGGGAAGCCACCGTCTCGCCGACCTTGACGGCGATGCTGGCCACGATTCCGCCCGTGCGGGTGCGTATCTCTGTTTCCATCTTCATGGCTTCCATGACGATGAC
>Ga0194119_10001662_pt1 | contig 39864 bp, 31 predicted proteins | sample TA2MahC100mmetaG_FD_148620 | JGI IMG/M metagenome (GOLD analysis project Ga0194119, IMG submission 148620) | Freshwater microbial communities from Lake Tanganyika, Tanzania - TA2015018 Mahale Deep Cast 100m | ecosystem: Environmental > Aquatic > Freshwater > Lake | place: Tanzania: Lake... | reverse complement strand
GCAAAAAATACGGGTTGGTTCGGGTGAAATTGCGGTGACCAAACTTCTCGACCCGATCGCACTCGGCGACCAATTCGGCGATTCTCTCGGCTCGAACAAAACCCTTTAACACCACGCATCCGTCGGCCTGAATCGACGCCTGTGCATTTGTGACCAGACGACGACGGTCGCCAGAATCGGTGTCGATCGGGAACTTGTCGAGATCCACGAACTCTTCCGCGTCGAGCACCTTGTCACTCATAAACTGAATGCTAGTTAGTTCGTAAAACAGTTCGAAGCCCGAAGAGCGAAAGACAAATGGATCTCAAAATTGCGTCAGCATCGGCAAGCGCCGAAGAAAGAGATGCCGTCGATTCGCTGTTGGGCGCAGCACCCGAGACATTTCAGGGTGGCGATCGCAATCTCGAGGGTTTGAGGGTCGCCCGCGGCGGTGAAAGTCTCCGCCAACTGCGTCACCTACTGCTGCCGACGTTGCACCAAGTCAACGATCGCGTGGGCCACATCAGCCGCGGTGCGATCAATTACATTTCGCAACGGCTCGATGTCGCACCTGCCGAGATCTACGGTGTAGCAACCTTCTACGCGCTTTTCGACACCAAAGAGCGTCCTGCGACCCAGGTTCATGTCTGCGTCGACTTGGCTTGTCGCGCGATGTCGGGATGCAAAGAAAACGATCTTCCCGATGGCGCCGTGGCCTCGCCCTGCCTCGGGGCCTGCGAGCGCGCGCCCGCAGTTTTGGTTATCGAAACTGGCGTAAATGTTCGGTCTGAATTGCTCGCCCCGGCTTCGCGCCAACAAATTTCGCAACTTGTCGCGGGCAAGCATGCACCCGACGAACAGCCGATCAGTCACGGCGCACCGCAAACCCCGAATAGAGATCTGGTTTTACTTTCGCGCATCGGCGTCGTCGACCCGCGCAGCATCGACGACTACATCGCCAACAACGGTTTCGCCGCTTTGAAAAAAGCGCTGAAAATTGGCCCCGAGCAAGTTCTCACCGAAGTTACAAACTCGGGTTTGGTCGGCCGCGGAGGTGCCGCGTTTCCCACCGGGCGCAAGTGGGCCGCCGTCGCGGCTCAACCCGTCAAGACTCGATATCTGATCTGCAATGCCGACGAATCGGAGCCCGGCACTTTCAAAGACAGGGTGTTGCTCGAGGGCGACCCGTTTGCGCTGGTCGAGTCGATGGTCATCGCGGCGTTTGCCACCCAGTGTCATCATGGCTATATCTATCTGCGCGGCGAATACCCGCGGGCGATGCGCAACATCACGAACGCCGTCGAAATCTCTCGGCAGAAAAATTTTCTCGGCTCAAATATCCTCGGCTCGGGCTTCGATTTCGACATCACGATCTTCAAGGGCGCTGGCGCCTACATCTGCGGCGAAGAAACGGCGATCTTCAATTCAATCGAGGGATACCGCGGCGAGCCGCGAAACAAACCACCGTTCCCCGTCGAGGTTGGTCTTTTCGGCAAACCGACCGTGGTCAACAATGTCGAGACGCTGTTCAATATTCTGCCGATCATCAACGACTCGGGCGAGAAATACTCCGCGTGGGGCTCCACCGGCTCAAAAGGCAAAAAACTTTTCTGTGTCTCGGGTGCGGTCGAAAAGCCCGGCGTCTACGAAGTCACCTTCGGTGCGACGCTTCGAGATCTGATACATCTAGCGGGCGGCGTCAAGCGCGGCTCGAAACTTCAGGCGGTTTTGCTGGGTGGTGCAGCGGGTGGATTCGTCGGACCGGACGAACTCGACCTTGAACTGACTCTCGAAGCCGCCCGACAAGCCGGCACGACCCTCGGGTCTGGTGTGATCATGGTGCTCGACGAGAGCGTCGACATGGTCGACCAACTGCAACGAATCGCCGCTTTCTTTCGCGACGAATCATGCGGCCAATGCGTGCCGTGCCGCGTCGGCACCGTTCGCCAGCAAGAAGCGCTCGCCCGCCTGGTCGAATCGTCGGGCACAGACCGCGCCAAAATCGACCTTCAGTTGTTGCGCGATCTGGGCCAGGTGATGCGAGATGCCAGCATTTGCGGTCTAGGGCAAACCGCGCACAACGCCATCGACTCGGCGCTGACCCGCCTTAAAGTGTTCTCGACATGACGACCCAAGTCACCACCGGTCTCAAGGTTCGCAAGAGCGTCGATCTAACGATCGACGGACAGGCAGTCACGGCGCTCGAGGGCGCGACATTGCTCGAGGTTTGTCGGGCCAACGGCAAAGAGATACCGACTCTTTGCTACGGCGACACCATCACGCCGAAAAACGCCTGCCGAGTCTGCATGGTCGAACTCGAGGGTTCGCGAACACTCGTGCCAAGTTGCTCGCGCAAAGTCGAACCGGGCATGAACGTCAAAACCGACACCGAGCGAACCCGGCACAGTCGCAGACTCGTGCTCGAACTGCTCGGCTCTTCGGTCGACTTGTCGCTGACGAAAAACGTCGACAAATGGAACGACAACTACGGCGCCAACCCGTCACGATTCGGCGCGCCGTCTTTTCATCACGACGACCGCGACGACGCCGTCACGGGACATCATCATCAGCCCGATGGCAAAACCGCCGAGACGGTGCATCAACCCGTGAAAATCGACAACGCCTTGTATGTGCGCGACTACTCGAAATGCATCTTGTGCTACCAGTGCGTCGATGCGTGCGGCGAGCAATGGCAGAACACATTCGCCATAGCCACGGCAGGTCGTGGTTTCGACGCCCGTATCTCGACCGAATTCGCCGTCGATTTGACCGACTCGGCCTGCGTCTACTGCGGAAACTGCATTCAGGTTTGCCCGACTGGCGCGCTGATGTTCACCTCCGAATTTGAAATGCGCGAAGCGGGCACTTGGCGCGAAAATGACCAAACCCAAACCGACACGATTTGTCCGTTTTGTGGCGTGGGTTGCTCGCTGACTCTGCATGTGCAAGACAACCAGATCGTCAAGGTGACTTCGCCGAGCGACCACTCGGTCACCCACGGCAATCTGTGCATCAAGGGTCGATTTGGTTTTCAACACGTTCAAAACACGAAGCCGACCGACTAGCGACATGAAACTTGCGACCGTCGACATCGCCGCCCTGCATGGTTCGACAGAAAACGCAAGCTACGCAAAAGCGGCGGGTGAACTTTTTGCGGCGTTGAGCGAGATCGGCTTCGCCGTGATCGTCAATCACGGTGTCGATCAAAAAACAATCGACGAAATGCGCAAGGCGGTGGAGGCCGTGTTCGCCTCCCCGCGCGAGATCCTGATGCGAGACATGGTCGTGAAAGGCAATTATCGGGGGTTCGTGCCGCTCGGGTACTTCACGCCGAATTCGGGCAAGGGCAACGCCGATCAATACGAAGCCTGGAAATTGCACAACGAGACCGCGCTTGATGATCCGATTTGCGCGGCCTGCTCGCTTTATGGGCCGAACATCTGGCCACGTATCGACACCGACATTCGAACTCCCGTGATGAACTATTGGCGGGCGCTCACCCGTTTGAGCGAAGTCTTGATCGTCGCTGTTTGTTCGAAACTCGCGATCAACCCCGCGACAATCTTGTCGTGCATGACCAATCCGCTCACGAACATGACGCTGCTCAACTACCCGCCGACGCCCCCGCAAGACGACACATGGGGCATCCACCCACACAAAGACTTCAACCTGTTGACGCTTCTCGCCCACGACCCGATTGGCGGGCTCGAAGTCAGAGATCGCTCCGAAAATTGGATCAACGCCGATTGCCCGCCCGAGGGCATGGTTCTCAACGTCGGCGACATGCTCGAACTGTGGAGCGGCGGTCGGCTCGTTTCGACGCCGCACAGGGTTCTGAACAAGTCCGGCAAAGCGCGCCAATCATTCCCATTTTTTTCGAAGCCACGATTTGACGTCGTGGTCGAGCCGTTGCTTGAACCAATCTCGGGTTTCAACCGGCTGCCGCTTCATGTCGGCACTTCGGCCGCCGACATTTGGTATTCGAACTGGCCCGATACGGCGTCAACCGACCCCGCACAAGAGTTGGGCAACTACAACTCGCGATAATTCTTAAACGGCGACCTCAAGGCGCTTGCGCACGGCGTCGCGAACCTGAGAGTCGAAACTTCGCACATGGGCCGCCGAGAGTTTGTAGACCAACTCGGCATCTCCCGCTTCGAGGGCACCCAGGATTTCTTCGTGTTCGTCGAGCGCGTGCCCCATGTCTGCGACGTCGGCGAGATACATGTGCCACAAGCGATCGCTTTGCGCATACAAAACATCGAGCGTGTCTTTCAAGAAACGATTGCCGGCCGCGTCCCAAACGATTTCATGACACTGGGCATCGAGGTGAATCTGCTCTTGGGCGCTGATACTGGCTTTCTTGGCCTTGTCCAGAACTTTTCGCATCTGTCGCCAGTGGTCGACATCGCCCCGCTCGCAGGCCAGACGAGCAACGTAGGGTTCGAGAATCGCCCGTGTTTCATAGAGCGTCGACAACTCGGCGATGTCGATATTCGAGACGATCATTCCGCGTCGCGGAATCACGACCAAAAATTGATCGCGGGCCAGTCGCTGCAAAGCCTCACGAATCGGCGTGCGACCAATCTTGAGCGTGGTTTGAAGCTCGTCTTCGCGCACAACCGAGCCAGGTGTTAGTTCGAGGCGCACGATCATGCCCCGAATCAGCCCATATGCCAGCCCGCTTAAAGACTCTTTTGCCATTTGATTTAAAGCCTACCTTACTGATATCGTACTGATATATCACCAAGCAGGTGCTGCTAAAAGTATCGGGGTCAAAATGAGCGAATTTCCAAAATCAGCAAAGTGTGTAGTCATCGGCGCCGGCATTGTCGGCAATTGTCTCGTCGGTCATCTTTCAAAACTCGGTTGGACCAACATGGTGCAAATCGACAAAGGCCCGTTGCCCAACCCAGGTGGCTCGACCGGCCACGCTTCAAACTTTATCTTTCCGACCGATCACAACAAAGAGATGGCGTTGTTGACGCTCGCATCGCAGCAGCAATACATCGAACTCGGCATGAACAACACTTGTGGCGGCATCGAGGTCGCACGAAACCCCGAGCGTCTTGAAGAGTTTAATCGTCGCATGACCTCGGCGAAGTCTTGGGGAATCGACGCCAAACTTCTCTCGCCCGCCGAAGTGAAAGAGTTGGTGCCGTTCATCAACGAAAAAATCGTCTTGGGCGGTTACTACACGCCGAGCGTTTCATGCGTCGACTCTCTGCAGACCGGCACGCTGATGCGCGAGAGCGCGGTCAAGGCCGGCAACTTGAGCGTGTTCGCCAACACCGAAGTGCTCGACCTCGAGGTCGAGAACGGCGCGATCAAGGCGGTCGTGACCAACAAAGGTCGCATCGAAGCCGAGTATGTCGTAGTGGCGTGCGGCGTGTGGAGCCCACGAATCGCGAAAATGGCGGGTGCGAGCATCCCGTTGACACCGGCGGTTCACCAGATGGCCGACGTCGGACCAATCGACATCTTGCAAAAAACGAACGCCGAGGTCGCGTTTCCGATCATTCGCGACATGGACACTTTCTGTTACGAGCGTCAAACAGCCGGCTCGATGGAAGTCGGCAGTTACGCCCACCGCGCAATTTTCATGCACCCAGACGAGATTCCGTCAAACGAAGCATCTGCGCTCTCGCCCACCGAGTTGCCGCTGACACAAGACGACTTCGACCCCCAAATGGAGCAGGCGATCGAACTCATGGACATGTTGGGCGACGCCGAGATCAAATATGCGATCAACGGTTTGCTTTCGCTGACCCCCGACGCGATGCCCGTGCTCGGCGAGACGGTCGAGGTGAAAAATCTTTGGTCGGCCGCCGCGGTCTGGATCAAAGAGGGCCCCGGCATCGCCCAGCTGGTCGCCGAATGGATGACATACGGCTACCCACACTTGTGCGACCCGCACTCGTCTGACATCTCGCGGTTCTACCCGCACGAGAAAACCGAGCACCACATTTACGCGCGTTGCGACGAGCACTTCAACAAGACTTACGGCATCGTTCACCCACGCGAACAGTGGGCGTCGCAGCGCGACATGCGCCGCAGCCCGTTTTATCCACGTGAAGAGGCCGCCGGCGCGAAATTCTTCGACGCCCGCGGATGGGAGCGCCCGCAGTGGTTCACATCCAATGAAAAATTGATCAAAAAGTTCAAGACGGCGTGCGAAGATCGACCGCACGAGTGGGATGCCCGCTGGTGGTCGCCGATCACCAACGCCGAGCATTTGCAGATGCGCGAGTCGGTGGGCATGGTCGATCTCACGGCTTTCAACGAATTTGATTTCACCGGTAAGGGTGCGATGAAGTTCCTGCAGTACATGTGCGTCAACAACGTCGACGTCGAGGTCGGGCGTTCGGTCTATACCCCGTTGCTCACCCCGGCGGGCGGCTTCAGGGGCGACCTGACGATCATGCGACTTGCCGACGAACACTTCAGGGTGATCACCGGGGCGTTCGACGGTGGCCGCGACAACTATTGGTTCAGACGCCACATGCCAAACGACGGTTCGGTGGTGTTCACCGACATGAGTTCTGCGCTTTGCACGATCGGTGTCTGGGGTCCGAATGCCGAGAAGACGATGGCCAAGATCGTCACCGGCGACCACAAGCCGTTCGATGTCTCGCAGACGAACTTCCCTTACGGTGCGGTGCGCAACGTGTTGATCGGCGGCGTGCCATGCACGATGTTCAGAATTTCTTACGTCGGCGAGAACGGCTGGGAGATCTACACAAAAATGGAGCACGGACTTCGCGTGTGGGACGCGATCGCCGCGGCGGGCAAAGAGTTTGAAATCATCCCCGTCGGCATGGGCGTTTACGCCGTGACTGGTCGAATCGAGAAGGGCTACCGACTGATGGGCGCCGAACTTGAGAGCGAATACAACCCCGTCGAGGCCGGTTTGGCACGACCGAAAGTCAAGTCAGCCGACTTCATCGGCAAGGCCGCGTACCTGAAAGCGCGCGAAGAAAAACCGTGCGCGATCATGTGCACGCTCGAGATGCTCGACCAAACCAGCAAATCCGGCCTCAAGCGTTACCCGACCGGCGGCAACGAGCCGATCTTGACGAAGAACGGCGACCGAATCGTCGACGCCAAGGGTCGAGTGTCGCGCGTGACCACGGCGGGTGCAGGTCCGTCGGTCGGCAAATATTTGCTGCTCGCCTACCTCACGCCTGAACACGCGGTCGAAGGCAACGAACTTCGCGTCATGTACATGAACGAACTCTTTCCGGTGCGGGTCGCCCGAGTCGGCAGTCAGCCCCTGTTCGACCCGACCGACGCCCGAATGAAGAGTTGACCGGCGATCGGTTCATGAACATTCTCGTCTGTGTAAAGCGGGTGCCGGCACCGGGTGCGCGCATCAACATCACGAACGACGGTCAACAGGTCGACACGGCGTTTTTGGGTTTCACCGTAAGCCCGCACGAAGAATGTGCGGTCGAGCAGGCGGTGCAGTTGATCGAAAAGCACGGCGGCGATGTGACCGTGCTGACGCTCGGACCAATCGAGGCCGAAGAACAGCTTCGCACCGCAGTCAGCACCGGTGCGACGAAGGCCGTGCTCGTTCCGATCGACACCACAGACTGGGATCCGCAAAAAACAGCCGAGGCGATCGCCAAAGTTGTCGCCGAACTTGAAACTGCGAACGGAAAGTACGACCTGGTGTTGTTCGGCAACGAATCGGCCGACAGTTGCGGCTATCAAGTCGGCATTCGCACCGCGTTGAAACTCGGCCGGCCGATCGTCAACGGTGCCAAGGGGCTGGAGATCGAGGACACTGTGGCGAAAATTCGACGCGAGAGCGACGCCGGTGTCGAAATCTACAAACTTACGATGCCTGCATGCGTCGGCGTCAAAGAGGGCATCAACTTGCCCCGATACCCGACGATGAAAGGTCGTCTTGCGTCCAAAAAAGTCGCCGTCGCACAGTCGAAAGTCGATGCCAACTCGGGTGGGCTAAAACTGATCACATTGCAACGACCGCCTGAACGCGTCAGCAATACGGTGATCTTGGGCAACGGTCCCGAGGCCGCGCCAGCGGTTGTCGATCTGCTCGAAGAGTTGGGTGTTTTTAAATGAGCGTGCTCGCGGTAATCGAACACGATCGGGGTGCGATGACAAGTGCTTCTCTTGGCGTGATGACCGCCGCGCGAAATCTCGCCAAACAAATGAACACGAAGTTCGAGGCCGTGACGATCGGTGCAAACGCCGATCGCCTCAGCGAGACGATCTCCAACTTTGGCGCGACGACGGTCCATCAGGCGCACAACTCGATGCTCGTCGACTACGGCCCCGAGGCGTGGGGTGAGTCGTTGGCCCAGGTGGTGCGAAAGTCATCGCCGCAGGTCGTAATCGGCACGGGCACCGAGCGCGGACACGAGATCGTCGCCCAAGCGGCGGCTCGACTCGACTTGCCCGCGGCGATGAACTGCATCGAGTTCGACAAAGATTTCAACGGCACGCAGCCGCTCAAAGTCACCCGCACTCGATGGGGCGGGTCGTTGTTGGAACAAGCCGCGATCGACGCCCCGATCAAACTCGTGACTTTGGCCAACCATGTCGTCGAACCCCAAGAAGAACTTGCCGCCTCACCCGCGACCGTGTCGCCGATTGAAGTTCAACTCGACGAGTCGGTGGCCCAGAGTTTCGTGCAAGACAGGGTCGAACGGGTCGCCGGCGTCACGCTCGCCACCTCGCCCGTTGTGGTCAGTGGCGGTCGGGGGGTCGGCTCGGCAGAGGCGTTTGCCCCGCTCGAAGAATTGGCGGCGCTGCTCAAGGGCGTGGTCGGCTGTTCTCGCGCCGTGACCAACAACGGTTGGCGCAACCACACCGACCAAGTCGGTCAAACCGGCACACGCATCGCCCCCGATATCTACATCGCCTGCGGTATCTCGGGCGCGATTCAGCATTGGGTCGGAGCCATGGCGTCGAAAAATATTTTGGCGATCAACACCGATGCACAAGCGAACATTGTCACCAAAGCGGGCTACGCCGTGATCGGCGACCTGCACAAAGTCGTGCCCGCGATCTCGGCCGAAATTCGCCGCCGCCAAGCCAAATAGTCGGCCATCGCGAGGCAGTTTGCGCCGAACCAATATCCCTTTAAGCGGGCATTAAAACTAGAGTCATATTTCATGACTAGCGAGAGTCTCGAGCCGAACCGCCGACGAGGTCGCGCCCGTTCGTCGGGCTCCGAAACGAGACTCCCCGATCAAAAACCCTTCAAGCAACCGCGCATGAGATACGCGCCTACAAAAGTTCTCAGTGACGACGAACTCGAGTCGATTCACCTGGCCAGCCTGAAAATTCTCTCCGACTACGGCATGGACTTTCTCGACCCCGACGCGCGCGAACTGATGAAAAAGTCAGGCGCAAAAATCGAGGACCAACGCGTGCGGTTCGACCCCGAGATGGTGCTCGAAACTATCAAGACCTGCCCGAGCGAGTTCAAGCTTCACGCCCGCAACCCCGCGCACACCTTGAATATCGGTGGAGATTGGATGGCCTTCGGCTCGGTCGCCAGCACCCCGAACTTCATCGGCCTCGACGGCGTGCGGCATGCAGGCACCCGCAAAGATTTTCAAGAACTCCTGAAGTTGTCGCAGGTCTTCAACATCATCCACTTCAATAGCGGCTACCCCGTCGAACCCGTCGACTTGCACGCTTCGATTCGCCACATTGAGACGACATTCGACCTGCTGACGATGACCGACAAGGCGATTCATTGCTACAGCCTCGGTCGTCAAAGAAACCGCGACGTGCTCGAAATGTGCCGAATCGCCCGCCAGGTCGACGACGAAACGCTCGATCGCGAACCATCTGTCTTCAGCATCATCAACTCGTCCTCGCCGTTGAGACTCGACACGCCGATGTTGCAGGGCATCATGGAGTTCTCGTCCCGCAACCAGATAATCATCATCACACCGTTCACCCTGGCTGGGGCGATGGCACCGATCACATTGGCTGGTGCGCTCGCCCAACAAAACGCCGAGGCGCTGGCGGGCATGGTCTTCACCCAGGTCGTACGCCCCGGCGCCCCAGTCGCATACGGCGGGTTCACCAGCAACGTCGACATGCAATCGGGCGCGCCAGCATTCGGCACGCCCGAATACATGCGCACGGCGATGGCCGGCGGTCAACTCGCGCGTCGCTACAAGGTGCCGTATCGATCCAGCAATGTTTGCGCCGCCAACGCGCTCGACGCCCAGGCGGCCTACGAAAGTGTCTTTTCGCTATGGGGAGCGGTGCAGGGCGGGGTCAACTTTGTGATGCACGGCGCAGGATGGATGGAAGGCGGACTGCACTCATCGCTCGAAAAATTCATTCTTGATGTCGACCTGATGTCGATGGTCGCCGCCTATCTCGAACCGATCGTCGTCGACGAGGCGACGCTGGCCCACGAGGCGATCGGCCAGGTCGGCCCGGGCGGCCACTTCTTCGGGGTTCAGCACACGCAAGACCGCTTTCGCGACGCGTTCTTCAAGCCGATGATTTCAGACTGGCGCAACTACGAGAGTTGGCAAGAGGGTGGAAGCCCAACCGCCGTGACCAAGACGAAAGAACTAGCCCAAACTTGGCTCGCCGCATATCGAACCCCCGAGATCGACGAGAAGGCGTTGGCAGAACTGAAGGCGTTCGTCAGTCGTCGTGTCTCCGAAGGCGGAGTCGCCACCGACTTCTGAGAACTTTTGCAATTCAAAATTTTTACGAAAGGTAATCAAAAATGAAATCTTCAGCGAGAGTCGTGGTCGTCGGTGGCGGTGTCGTCGGTGCGTCGGTGCTCTATCACCTGACGAAAGCCGGCTGGACCGATGTCGTGCTCGTCGAACGAAAAGAACTCACCGCTGGCTCGACCTGGCACGCCGCCGGCGGCATGCACACCCTCAATGGCGACCCCAATGTCGCCCGTCTGCAGCAATACACGGTCAATCTCTACAAAGAAATCGAAAAAGAGTCGGGGCAAAACTGCGGCATCCATCTGCCGGGCGGCATTCAACTCGCCGACACCCCCGAGCGGCTCGACTGGTTGAAAATGGCCCACGCACGCGGTCGTTATCTCGGCATGAAGATGGAGATCATCTCGGTCAAAGAGGCGAAAGTCTTGAATCCGTTGCTGGAAGAAAAATATTTCGTCGGCGCTCTCTACGACGAAGACGAAGGCAGCGTCGATCCTTACGGCGTGACACACGCCTATGCGATCTGCGCGCGCAATCGCGGTGCCGAGGTTTATACGAACACTTGGGTCACCGCGCTCAACCCTCGCGCCGACGGCACATGGGATGTCGTGACCGACAAAGATCACACCATTCATGCCGAGCATGTCGTCAACGCTGGTGGGCTTTGGGCGCGCGAGGTCGGTCGCATGTGCGGCCTCGAATTGCCAGTGCTGGCGATGGAACATCACTACTTGATGACCGAGCCGATGGAAGAAGTGATCGAGTTCAATCGAGTCCACGGCAAGGAGTTGCCGCACATGATCGACTTCGCCGGCGAGATCTACGCGCGCCAAGAAGGTCAGAGCATTCTGCTCGGCACCTACGAGCAGAACAATCGTCCGTGGTCGCCCAAAGAAACCCCCTGGGACTTCGTGTTTCAGTTGCTGCCTCACGACCTCGAGCGCATCGCCCCCGAACTCGAGCGGGGCTTCGCCCACTTCCCGGCCGTGGGTCGGGCGGGCATAAAAAAATTCGTCAACGGGCCGTTCACATTTTCGCCCGACGGCAACCCGTTGGTCGGCCCGATCAAGGGCATGCCCGGCATGTGGTCTGCTTGCGCAGTCATGGCCGGCCTCTCGCAAGGCGGCGGTGTGGGCTTGTCGCTCGCCAACTGGATGGTTCATGGCGACCCCGGCGCAGACATTTGGGCGATGGATGTCGCCCGCTACGGCGACTTCGCCACTCTCGAATACACGAACGCCAAAGTTCGTGAGAACTATTCGCGTCGCTTTCGCATCACGTTTCCGAACGAAGAACTTCCCGCGGCCCGACCGTTGCACACGACACCGATTTACGATCGCTTGATCGCCCACAACGCCGTCATGGGTGCGGGCTTTGGTCTCGAGCACCCGCTGTGGTTCCAAGATCAGGGCAAAGAGCCGCGTGAAGATGTCACCTTCTATCGCTCGAACGCGTTCAAAAATGTCGGTGAAGAGTCGCGCGCGGTGCGCGAACGCGTTGGTTTCTCCGAGGCTTCGAACTTCGCCAAATACAAAGTCAGTGGCGCGGGCTCGGCGGCGTGGTTGCAAGGTTTGTTCACCAACTCGCTGCCCAAGATCGGCAGAACGGTGCTCACCGCGATGCTCAACAAAGAGGGCAAAATCGTCGGCGAGTTCTCGATTTCACGAGTCGGCGAAGAAGAGTTCTTTTTGTTCGGATCCCAGGCCGCCGAGGTCCACCATCCGCGGTGGTTTTTGGCCCATCTGCCGGCGAACAGCCAGATTCGTTTCGAGACGCTCTCGTTGTCGATGGTCGGTCTCACCGTGGCGGGGCCGCGATCTCGCGATGTTCTGCAAAAACTGACGAGCACGTCGCTGGCGACGAAAGATTTTCCGTTCATGAGCTTTCGCCGCGTCAACATCGGCAACGCCCCCGTTTGGCTTTCGCGCATGACCTATACGGGCGACCTCGGTTACGAAATCTGGATCGCACCCGAGTATCAGCGATATCTTTTCGACCTGATCTGGGGTGCGGGCAAAGAGTTCGACATGCGTTTGTTCGGGTTCAGGGCGTTGATCACGATGCGACTCGAAAAGAACTTCGGCACATGGTTCAGGGAGTATCGCCCGATCTATACGCCGTTGGAGGCGGGAATGGACCGAGTGCTGAAGTTCGACCACGAGTTCATTGGTCGAGCCGCGGTCGAGGCCGAAATGAAGACTGGGCCGTCGCGCAAACTGGTGATGTTCACGGTCGAAGTCGACAAAGACAAGCCCGCCGATGTGATCGGTGACGAGCCCGTCTTCCACGGGGGCAAAGTCGTGGGTTGGATTACCAGCGGCGGTTACGCCCATTACAGCGGCGTCTCGTTGGCGTTGGGTTACATCCCCGCCGAATTGGCGAAACCCGGCACCACCGGTTTCGAGATCGAGATCATCGGCAAAATGCAGCCGGCGTCGCTGCAGATCGAGCCCGTGCTCGACCCCTCGGGTTCGCGAATGCGCGTCTGATCGACGCTCGAAAATCAGTTTTGCAGTTGCTTTAGTTTTTCGACCGGAATATGGCAGCGCATGAAGTGCCCGGGTTCGACCTCGGTCAGATTCGGCTCCTCTGATTCGCACAACGACTCGTAACCCGAACCCTGCTTGCGCGGGCATCGCGGGTTCAATACGCAACCGCTTGGCGGATTCGACGGACTCGGCACCACACCCGTCAACGGAATTCGCTTGCGAATCGAGCCGTCGATTTTCGGCACCGATGAAAGCAGCGCCTCGGTATACGGATGAAACGGCCCGCTGAACACCCGTTGCGAAGTGCCGAATTCGACGACGCGTCCCAGATACAAAACCGCGATGCGATCCGAGATGTAGCGAACCACGCCCAGATCGTGCGAGATGAATATGAAACTCGTCTTGTCCTGCTTTTGCAGGTCGACGAGCAGGTTCAAAATCGCCGCCTGCACCGAGACGTCGAGCGCCGAGGTCGGTTCGTCGCAAACTACGATCTGCGGGGCCCCGGCAAACGCGCGGGCGATCGCCACGCGCTGTTTCAGACCGCCCGAGAGTTGCACGGGTCGCACGCTGTGCAGCGTCGACTCGACCCGCATACCCGAAAGAAGTTCATGGGCCCGCTCAATGGCGTTGCGCAAGCTGAATCTTCGCAATCTCTCGACAGCACGGGCGACGATGCGGGTGACGCTGTGTCGACGATTCAGGGCCTGGTCGGGGTTTTGAAAAACGATCTGCATCGCCCCGACATCCTGCACATCGCGCCGATTCAAAGTTTGAGCCAGGCCTTTGCCGTCTAGAGAGATCACGCCACCCTCCTCGGGCGGGGTAAGACCCAAAACCAATTTTGCGATCGTCGTCTTGCCCGAACCCGACTCGCCCACCAATCCGAGCGTCTCACCGACACCGAGCCTCAACGAGACATCGTTGATCACCCGAACCTTGTGCCCATCTTGGTTGAAAACTTTCGACAGGTGGCTTACGTCGAGCAGAGTTTCGCCGAAGTTCGATGCGCCGGCGTCGTGTTGCGGGGCGAATGAAATGTTCTCGACCGAGCGCGGCAAGTTTTTTGCGCCGTCGCTGTGAAAGCACCTGGCGACATGGCTGCCTGCGATCGTCACCATCTGGGGTTGTTGCGATCGACACTTGTCGTCGACCAGCGCGCATCGATCGGCAAAAACGCACCCTGAAAAGTCGGTGCCGAGCGCCGGCGGAGTGCCGGGAATCGTGTCGAGCCTGTCGGTGCTCTTGTGCAGACCGCCGCGCGGAATGCACCTCAGAAGACCGACCGTGTAGGGGTGGCTCGGGTTGTCGAACAACTCGGCTGTCGCCCCCTCTTCGACAAGGGCCCCCGCGTAAAGCACGCCGACACGGTCGCACATGTGACGAATCACGCCGAGGTTGTGACTGATGAACAACACCGAGGTTCCCGTGTCTCGTCTTAGTTCGCGCACCAAGTCGAGAACTTCGGCTTCAACGGTCGCATCTAGACCGGTGGTCGGTTCATCCATCACCAAAAGTCGCGGGTTCGACGCAAGCGCCATCGCGATCACCACGCGCTGGGCCATGCCGCCCGAAAGTTGGTGCACATAACGGCGCATCACCCGCGACGGGTCGGCGATCTGGACCGTGGTCAAAGCCTCTTGCGCCTTGGTCATCGCCTCGTCGCTCGACATCCCGTTCAACTCGAAGACTTCGGCGATCTGTTTGCCGACGCGAATCGTGGGGTTCAACGCAGTCGACGGGTTTTGATAAACCATCGAAATCGCCGAGCGACGCAATCGCGAGACCTCGGCTTCGGAGATCGAGACTATGTCGTCACCCTCGAAGAAAATCGAGCCTTTGGTTATCTTGCCGTTGCGCGGCAGGTAGCGCATCGCGGCGAAAGCGGCGGTCGATTTGCCGCAACCCGACTCGCCCACAAGGCCATATGCCTCGCCCGGCGCGATCGAAAACGAGACATCGCGCAATACCTGGCGGTCGATGCCGCGAACGGTGTAGGCAACTTCGAGGTTGCGCAACTCGAGCGTCGGTGTCGCGCTCACAGTTCGAAAACCTCTAGCAGAGCATCGGAAATCAGATTGATGCTGACCGCCACCGACGCGATCGCCAGCGAAGGAAACAGCGTCGGCCACCAGATGTTCGTGAAGATCAGTGACCAAGTGTCTGCCACCTGGGTGCCCCAGTCGGGCGAGCCCGCCTCGAGACCGGCGCCCAAAAACGACAGGGTCGCCACCGCGAAGATCGCATAACCGAGTCGAACCGTGAACTCGACGATCAAAGTCGGAAGAACATTTGGCAAAACTTCCCTGAACAAGATGTGGGCAGTCTTCTCGGTTCTCAAACGGGCCGCTGCGACATACTCGAGCTCCGACTCGCCCAGCACCGCGGCTCTAACCGTGCGGGCGACATTGGGCGTGAAAATGAAACCAATGATCAAAATCGTGATGATCGACGACGACCGACCGATCGCCGCCACAGCCAGTAGAGCGATGATGATCACGGGTATCGCCGAGATCGCCTCGAGAATTCTCATCAACACCATGTCGAACTTGCCCTTGAGATAACCGGCGATCAAACCAAGCGAGGCGCCTACGAACGCCCCGAGCAAAGTCGCCAAGAAAGAAATGACGATGATCACCCGCGACCCGATGACCACCCGCGAAAAGACGTCACGACCGTTACTGTCGGTGCCGAACCAATATTTCAAGGACGGCGGCGAATTGATCGCGTCATAGTCCATGAAGTCTTGGTCGTATCGCGCGATCAGTTTGCCGAAGATCGCGCTCAGCACCCAGAACACCAAAATTGAGGTGCCGACGATGAACGCCTTGTTCTTTCGAAGAACGGCGAGACGCTCGCTGAAAACTGTCTGCTTGGCAAGTTTGGCTTTTTCGTCGTTCATTCGGTGACCCTCTGCCTGATTCGGGGGTTCAAAACCGCGAACAAAATGTCGGCGATCAACTGAAAACTCACGATTACAAAGCCGGTCAGAAACACGGCGGTCTGCAACAGCGGGAAGTCCCGCGCGATGACCGCATCGAGCAGAATATTTCCGAAACCCGGGTAGTTGAAAACCCGCTCGATCGCGATCAGTCCGCCCGCGAGATACGGCACCTGAGTGGCGATGACGGCGATTGTCGGCAGGAGCGCGTTTCTCAGCACGTGGCGCGTGACCGCGACTTTTCTCGAGAGACCTTTGAGCACGGCCGTGCGCATGTAGTCAGAGTCGAGCGCCTCGACCACGCCTGCTCGGGTGATTCGCGAAATGTAACCGAACAGCACGAAAAGCAACGCGATTGAGGGCAGAATTAGGTGATAAACGCTGCTAATCAAGTTCGGATTCTCCTCCTCTGGAAACGCATAAACTGGGAACGCCTCAACCGCCACACCGAACAACAAGATCAGCACCACCGCCCAGACGAATTCGGGTATCACCGCCGCTGAAAGCCCGCCTACTGTCAACACCCGATCTACTTTCTTGCCGCGGTTCATCGCCGCGGCGACGCCACCCAAAATGCTGACCGGAGCGATAATCAACAACGCCACGAGCGCCAACTGCGCCGACTTGCTTGCCGCCGGGCCAAGTATCTCTGAAACCGGCATTTCGTATTGCAAAGAGGTGCCGAGATCACCCGTGATCACCCCGCTAATCCAACGCCCGTACTGCACGACCAGTGGCTTGTCGAAGCCCTTTTCTTTATTCCAAATTTCGAACGCCTCAGGCGTAGCGTCGCGGCCCAGAATCTGTTTGGCGATGTCGCCTGGCATGATCGAGGTCATGATAAATACGATCACTGAGACCAAAAACAAGGTCAAAATTGACAACCCAATGCGCTTAACGATGAATCTCAACATTGAGTTGCCAAGTTTAGCAATGGTGCTTCGTGGATATCTGAACGACGACCCAAATAAAAAGACCGACCCGAGTTACCGGGTCGGTCTTTTTACGAATTGACTTGAGTTTTGCCGTTAAGCGTTTGCTCCAGATGTCCAGTTCGCACCTTGCTGGTTGAACTCGACGCCCTTCACCTTGTTCGAGGTCACCGAAACACGAATCTCGTTGTAAACGATGATTATCGGTGTGAACTTGAGGCTGGCTTTCTGGATCGCCGAACTCGCCTTCTTCTTGGCGGCAGGTGTAAGTGCCGATGTCCACATGTCGACTGCGGCGTCAAGTTCAGGTGCGTCGAGGTAGTGCGGGTTCCAGTCGCCGGTCGACTTCCATTCACGAGTTAGATACTCGTCTGGCGTCGGACGACCAGCCCATTCGGCGATGCCGAATTCGCTGGCAAGCCACTCGCCCTTGTTGGCGACCTTTGAGCCCTTTTTCGACGGGTAAACCGAGTAGGCGTACCATCGGGCGCCACCACCGTCTGAGCCGTCGAGATCAACCGTCACATCGATGCCGACTGCTTTGCACGACGACTTGACAAATTGTGTGAACTTGTCAATGTCGTCACGCTTCCAACTCTGCAACGTGACCTTGAAGCCGTTCGGAACACCGGCTTCTTTGAGCAGCGCTTTGGCGCGCGTGATATCTTTTTCCCGCTGCTTGACCGTCTTGTCAGCGGTTGGGAAAGAATCCATCACCGAGTCGTTTGCGATTAGCGCGTAACCGCCAAGCACACCCTTGATGTACTTCGCACGGTCGAGCGTCAAGGCAATCGCCTCACGCACGCGCTTGTCGGTCAACTGACCGATGTCAGCACGCATGTGCATGTGCAAACCACCGCACGTTGGCACAAGTGTCTTGTAGAACTTGGCCTTCGGAAGCGTGTCTGCCTCGTTGCCGTAGAGCAGGTGGATCGAGTCGATCTTGCCGGTCTTCAGGGCGGGAATCGCCGCGCTTTGCGAAACATATTGAATCTGCTCCATTGTCTCGAACGACGGAATTTGACTCTTGTCGAAATAGTTCTCGTTTCGCTTGAAGACGGTCTTCTCGTTGACCTTGTGCGAAACCAAAATCCACTTGCCCGAGCCGTTCATCTTCGTGATCCAGGATTCGTCGCCCTTTTCGCCGTTCTTCAAGATCAGCAAGCCGTAATTCGAACTAGCAACCGCATACGGAAAGTTTGCATTTGCCTTCTTCAGGTCGAACCGAATGGTCTTAGCGTCGACTTTCACCACATCGGCTACGTCGGCGATACGAGCCGCCGACTGCGACTTGTTCTTCGGGTCGAGGTGCGACTTGACGGTGTAGACGACATCGTCGGCTGTGAGCTTGGAACCGTCATGGAAAGTTGCATCTGTGCGGATGGTGAATGTCCAAGTTTGACCGCCGTTCGCACCCTTCCACTTGGTCGCGATGCTCGGCTTGAGTTCGCCCGACGGAGCGACATCAACAAGCCACGAACCAACGGCGTTCAAAATGCCGAGTGATCCACCTTTGGTCATCCACGGTGCCGCCGGGCCTTCCTGCGCCTGTGACGCATATCGGAAAACTTTTCCGGCCGCGCCAACCGACTGCCCACCCAACATCTGGGTGAACGGAATCGCCACACCAGTTGCTGCTGCGGCCTGAATGAAGTGTCGTCGAGACAAACCGCTCGTTACGACCTCATCTGTTGCTTGTTCGATTGTTGACATTTTCTCCCCTTGAATTTGAAATGTATGACAGGTGAATTAAGTATTCTCAAACGACCTCACCGAGCCGTTTCAAAATTATAAGCCCAACGGCACACCAGGCACAAAACCCGGAATCGGGCAACCTAACCCGCAAAAACTTGTGAAATCGTGCAGTTTGGGGCGTTTTAGACTTCGGCTCGGTCGCCCGACATTTTGGCGGCCACCTTGCCGATGCGCTCGATGCGCTTGAGCAAGGATTCACGAGCACTTTCGGCCTCGCTAGAAAGCCCGGTCAACTTGTCGATTTTCCAGTGGCGCAGCACGACCGGATGCAAGATCTGGTCGTGGTGGATCAACAAATCATAAATGCCAACGCGTGCGATTTCGCGCGCCAACCTTTCGAAATCGGGTATGCCCGTGCCAGGCATTGCAAAGGTTCTCACGGCTCGTTCAATGCCGATAACCATGCTCGATGGATCAACTGCGATCGCCGCCGTTGCGAGATCTCGGTAAAACAAATAGTGCAAGTTCTCGTCGTTGCCAACACGCGCCATTATCGCCTCGCCAACTTTGTCGTGCATCATTTTGCCCGTGTTGCGATGGGCTATACGCGTCGCGAGTTCTTGCATGCTCAAATAAGCGAGCGCCTCGAACAAGTCGAGCGGCGCCGGAACTTCGCCACCGCGTACTTGTTGCATGCGGCCACGCTCGAGCGCGATCGGGTCAATTGCCCGCGTCACCGTCAAATAATCGCGGATGACGATTGAGTGGCGACCTTCTTCTGCCGTCCAGTTTCGTCCCCATTCTCCGTACACGCCGTCGTTGCCAAACAGCGTGTTGATGTCGCGAAAGTAATAGGGAAGATTGTCTTCAGTCAACAAATTGACGAACAACGATGCGCGCACCGCTTCCGACATCTCGATTTCGCCAGTGCCGAAGTCCGAATCGCTTTGTGTCCACTGTTTGCCTGGCTCGAAATCTTTGCCACGACTGTATGGCACCATCTCGTGCGGAAACCACTCTTTGGCCACGCCGAGATGTCGATTCAGCAATTCGGCGGCAACAGGCTCGATCTCTTTGAGAAGTGTTTGCTCGTCCACGACTCAACCTTAACTTGCCAAACGATCAATAAGTCGCTGCAATGGAATGTGATAGTCGTCAAGCAGTGTCAAGTTGGCCTTACGCATCTGCGCGTTCTCGAGCACCGAGTTTGCGGGTCGCTTCGCCGGTCGCGCGGGCTGCAACTCGCTCGTGGCGACCGAGACAACGCTGTTCGCGTCGAGTTTTGCGGCGCGCAAAACATCTTGGGCAAAACCGAACCAACTCGTCACGCCCTGATTGGTGAGGTGCCAAATGCCGTTGCGCGACTGCTCGGCGAATTCGACCAAGACCGGTGCGACATCTTCGGTGAATGTCGGCGAGCCGATTTGGTCGTCGACGAATGTCAAGGTCTGACTCGTGGCTGCGAGTCGCAGAATTGTTTTGACCATGTTGTTGCCGTGTTCACCGCAAACCCATGAAATGCGAACTACCGCGTCTTGATTCGAGTCGAGGTGTTTTTCGCCCGCGAGTTTGCTCGCCCCGTAAACCGACTGTGGATTGGGTCGATCAGTCTCTACATAGGGCGTCTTCTTGGTGCCGTCGAAAACATAATCAGTCGATATATATACAACTCGGGCGCCGACTTCACGCGCGGCGCCGACGATGTTCGCCGTGCCGCGACTGTTGATCGCCATCGCCTTCGCCTCGTCTGATTCGCAGGCGTCGACGGCCGTCCATGCGGCGGCGTGAATCACGCAGTCGGGTTTGCTCGCCGCTATCGACGCCATGACCTTCGCCTGATCTGTCACGTCGAGTTCGGTGTGTGAAACCGCGACGACCTCGTGATTGGCTCGGCTTGCGGCAAGCACGACATCGGTGCCCAACTGCCCGCTCGCGCCCGTGACGAAAATCTTCACTATTTTTTCGCTTTCAGCGGCTCCCACCACCAGCGGTTGTCGCGATACCAACGCACGGTGGCTTCGAGCGCCTCGTCGAGCGATCGCGTTCGCTTCCAGCCCAGTTTCGAAACTTTCGAGATATCCACCGAATAACGACGATCGTGACCGAGACGATCGGCGACATATTGCACGCTTGATTCGTCTTTGCCGAGAAGGCCGAGCAATTTGTCGACGAGCACGCGATTGGTCGTCTCGTTGCCCGCACCGATGTTGTAAATCTCGCCCGCCTCGCCGTGTTCGAGGGCCAAATGCACACCCGAGCAATGGTCGTCGACATAGATCCAATCTCGCTCGTTCAACCCGTCACCGTAGAGCGGGATCTTTTTGCCGTCGAGCAGGTTCGTGGTGAACAACGGAATCGCCTTCTCCGGATATTGAAAAGGTCCGAAGTTGTTGGTGCACCTTGTCACGACCACGGGGGTGCCATGGGTAGAGAAATATGACAGAGCGATCAGGTCGCTGCCCGCCTTCGAGGCCGAATATGGGCTTCGTGGCTCGAGTGGATCACTTTCTTTCGACGAGCCGGTCTCGACCGAACCGTAGACCTCGTCTGTGCCGATGTGCAGCACGCGAGAAATTTCGAGGCGACGAGCCGCGTCGACCACCGTGTTCGTGCCGAAACAGTTGGTCAGGATGAAATCTTCGCTGCCGGCGATCGAGCGATCGACATGGCTCTCGGCGGCGAAGTGCACCACGGCGTCGTGGCCCTTCATCGCTTGTTCGACGTCATGTGGCTGACAGATGTTTCCCTTGATGAATTTAAAACGCGGGTTGTCGTCGATGTCTTTCAGCGTCGAAAGATTGCCCGCATAGGTCAGCGCGTCAAAAATCGTCACCTCGTGTTCAGTGTTGGCGAACACCCATCGCACGTAGTTCGAGCCGATAAAACCGGCGCCACCGGTGACGAAAATTTTCATGCGAGATTATGTTCGCATCGGCCAGAATGGCCGACGCTGGGCATCAATTTTGTCGCGCGTCGGGTTCGCCGCGTCCCGCTCGGACAAAATCGGCTTGTCGAAACCCCAATCGGCGTCCACTGCCTTGTCGTTGTAGGCAAGGCCCAACTCGTCCTTCGGGTTGTAGTAACCGTCGACCAAATATGTGATCGTCATGTCTGTCAGCGAAGAAAATCCGTGCGCCACCCCGGGCGGAATGAAGATGCCGCGGTGATCATGGGTGCCGTCGGCGCGCGCGCCGATGTCGATCACCTGGGTCGCCCCGTCGGTGGGTGAACCCTGGCGCAAATCGTGCAGCACGACGCGGCAGGTTCCGAACGGCACATACCAATAGTCGGCCTGATGCAGGTGATAGTGCAGACCGACCACGCAACCCTTCTGTCGGTCGCCACGGTTGGCCTGCAGCATTTCGCGACCGAGCGGAAACCATTCGCGGCGATAGGTCTCGACGAAGAATCCGCGCGAATCGCCGTGCATTTGCGGTTCGACTATCTGCACACCTTTGATCACTTGCGACTCGGTGATCTTCGCCATTATTCGAGTTCTACTTTCGAGTCGTCGCCCAGCATCAGGCGCAACGCCCGTGGCTGTTGCAGGCTCTTGCCGACCTCGACATCGCGACCGATCAACGAGTCGGTCAACTTCGACACGCCGATGATCGAACTTCCGTCGAGCACTACCGAGTGCTCCATTTCAGATTTGATCACCCTGCAGTTTTTTCCCAACGAGGTGTAAGGGCCGATGTAGCTGTCTTCGACGATCGCGTCGGGGCCGATCACGACAGGGCCGCGAATGCGCGAGTTCGAGATCTTCGCGCCTTTCTCGATTGTCACGCGACCCTGAATCTGCGAGGCCGCGTCGACGGCGCCGGCGATGCGATGCTGCATCGCATCGAGAACCAGGCGGTTGCACTCGAGCAACGGGTCTTTCTTGCCCGTGTCGATCCACCAACCCTGCAGAACTTTGTGTCTCACGGCGAGTTTGTTGTCGACCAACCACTGGATCGCGTCTGTGATCTCGAGTTCACCGCGCGCCGACGGCTTTATCGAGCGCACGGCTTTGTTGATCGTCTTGTCGAAAAGATAGACGCCGACCAGAGCCAAATCTGACGGTGGATCTTTTGGCTTTTCGACCAAACGCACGACATGACCCTGCTTGTCGACTTCGGCCACGCCGAATTGGCGGGGGTCTTCGACGTGGCACAGCAGAATTTGTGCAGCCGGTTTGTCTTTCGCGCTCCCCTTGCGGGCCGCCTCGAACTCGTTGACGAATTCTTCGAGGCCCTGCTCGAGCATGTTGTCACCGAGATACATGATGAAGTCGTCGTCGCCGAGAAACTTGTCGGCGATCAGCACACAATGCGCCAAGCCGAGCGGCTCGTCTTGCGGTATATATGTCACCTTCACGCCGAATTGGCCGCCGTCGCCCACCGCCGCCTTGATTTCTTCGCGCGTCGAACCGACGATTATGCCGATTTCGCGGATACCGGCGCGGGCCATGGCCTCGATTCCGTAGAACAAGATGGGCTTGTTGGCGATCGGCACGAGCTGTTTGGCGCTCGTGTGCGTGATCGGTCTTAGTCGGGTGCCGGCTCCACCCGAAAGAATCAGCCCCTTCATCAGCCCATAAGCCTAGAGCGATGCAGCGAACTAGCGTGATTAACCGTGAATCAAGCCCGCAACGCCTTTTTGCATCCGTTCGCCAAACCGACGAAAGACAACTTCATCAAACTCGTGCGCGGTCAAGGTGCTCTCGTCTGGGACGACAAAGGAAATCAACTCGTGGACGGCATGGCCAGCCTTTGGTATTGCGCGGTCGGGCACGGTCGGCAAGAGATCGCCGATGCGGTCGCCAAACAGATCGCGACGCTCGAGGCTTATTCAACTTTTGATCCTTTCACCAGCGAGCCCGTCGAAAAACTCGCGGCAAAACTAGTTTCGATTTGCCCGATGCCCGATCCGCGGGTTTTCTTCTGTGGGAGCGGCTCGGAAGCGGTGGATACGGCGATGAAACTCGCGCGCCTGGCACATGTGCAGGCCGGGCACCCCGAACGGACGCTGATCATTTCGCGAATGCGCGGCTACCACGGCACCAACTACGGCGGCACGAGCGCCCAGGGTTTGCCGTTGAACAAAGTCGGCTATGGGCCTCTTGTGCCGGATGTCGAGCAGGTGGCAAGCGACGACCTCGAGGCGATGTCCGTGCTTATGACCCAACGCGGCCCGACCGTCGCCGCCGTGTTGGCAGAACCGTTGCAAGGTGCGGGTGGCGTGTATCCGCCATCGCCGAGTTATCTGCAAGGACTGCGAAAACTTTGCGATCAACACGGCGCGTTTTTGATTTTTGACGAGGTGATCACGGGTTTCGCCCGTCTCGGCACATGGTTCGGTTCGCAGTTTTATGGCGTGAACCCAGATCTTCTCTGCTTTGCCAAAGCTGTCACTTCTGGCTATCAACCTCTGGGCGGCGTCTTTGTCGGCGGCGCCGTCAGAAAATCGCTCGAAGCCGACCCTGATTTCTTTTTGCGCCACGGCTACACATATTCAGGGCACGCCTCGGCGTGCGCGGCGGCGCTGGTCAACATCGAGATCATCGAACGTGAGGGTTTGCGTGACCGCGCCGTGCACATCGGCAAACGCATCGGTTCGGCGTTGCAGGCCTTGGCCAAAGACGGCGTTATCGACCACGCTCGCGGCGACGGCGCCGTTTGGGCCGCGGGTCTGCACGCCACGCAGAACAACGTCAAGATTCGCGATCGCATGCTCGAGTTGGGCGCGATCACACGGGCGATCAACGCCGACACGAACACTTTTTGTCCGCCGCTGGTGATCACCGATTCGCAACTCGACCACCTGCTCGACGCCTTCGCCCAAGCCGCCTCCGGCAAATAAATTATTTTTCGGGGTGGGTCAGCAGTTTCATCAGGCTGCTGGTGTCCCAGCGGGCGCCGCCCATCGCCACGACGCGGGCGTAAAGAGAGTCGACGAGTTTCGTCATCGTCAAGTCGGCGCCGTTGTTGGCCGCCTCGTCAAAGCAGATGCCGAGATCTTTGCGCATCCACTCGACGGCGAAACCAAAATCAAACTGGTCGCGAACCATCGTCTTCGAACGATTCTCCATCTGCCATGACTGCGCCGCGCCTTTTGAAATGACTTCAACAACCTGGTCGGCGTTCAAGCCCGCACGAACGGCGAAGTTGAGCGCCTCTGACAAACCCGAGACGACGCCGGCGATGCAGATCTGGTTGACCATCTTGGTCAACTGTCCCGCACCCGCGTCACCCATTCGCTGGCACGCCTTGGCATAGGCGTCGAACACGGGACGCACCCGGTCAAAAACCGTTTGCTCGTCGCAACCGCACATCACGGTCAGTGCCCCGTTTTCGGCACCGGCCTGACCACCCGACACTGGTGCATCGACGAAGCCAACGCCCGAAGCCTTGCATGCAACCGAAAGTTCTCGGGCCAGTGTCGCCGATGCGGTGGTGTGATCGACGAGTACCGAATCGCGTTTCAAACCCGCAAGCACCCCCTGTTTGCCGAGCACGACGCTGCGAACATCGTCGTCATTGCCCACACAAACCATGACGATTTCACTTTGTGCGGCGACCTCGCGCGGAGATTCGGCGAACGCCCCTCCATTTTTTGCAACCCAATCTTTTGCCTTGACCGTGTTTCGGTTGTAGACGGTTACTTGGTGACCTTTGCTCGCCAGATGTCGCGCCATCGGCGCACCCATCACGCCCAATCCGCAAAAACCGATCTTCGTCAAGGTCTCTTCTTCATGATTTCAAATCACCGATGAAACTTTTTTATCACTTCTTTTTCGAGGTCGATTTCGACGGCGTCTTTGCCGCCGACTTGGAGGCTTGTTTCACACCCGCCTTCGAACCCGACCGCGCCGACTTCGCCGACTTCGCGGGCTTGAGCACCCCTTTTTCGAGCGCTTTGTCGAGATACGCCTCGGCCTCTTCTGAGGTGCATTTCAACGCCGGCTGTATCTCGGAGATCAAGTTCACCCGTGCCCGGTCATACATCGTTTTCTCCGCGGCCGAAAGCGCGGAGTCTCTGTCGCGGGCGGCGAGATTGCGCACCACTTCTGCGACTTGGTAGACATCGCCGCTCTTGAGTTTTTCTTGGTGGTTCTTGAATCGTCGCGACCAGTTCGCCGGCACGCGTGGGTCGGCTTTCGCCAGCACCGAGACCAGATCTTGCAATTCGCTCGATGAAACCGGCGGACGAACCCCGACGGACGAAATTTGCTCGACGGGCACCGACAAGGTCATTTCGTTGATCACGGTTCGCAAAATGAGATAGTCAGAAATTTTGCCGAAGGCTTTCATGCGCTTGATGTTGACCACGATGCACGCCCCGTGCTGCGGGTAAATGACCGTGTCACCCTTTTTCCATTTAAGTTTCAATCGAAAGCCCCTCTAAATCTGACCCCTTAGGATACGCCACAACGCGCCAAAACTTTGAAGAGATCAGGCCCTCAACCGCTCGTTGCGCGGGTCGAACAACGGCTCTTGCCCAACGGTGGCCGGTTTGCGCTCGCCGAAAATTTCGATCTCAAGTTTGGTGCCAGACGCCTCGAACTCGGGGCGCACATAGGCCAACGCGATGCTCTTGTCGAGCGTGAAGCTCCATCCGCCCGAGGTCACAATGCCGACACGCTTGTCGCCGCTGAAAACCGACGAGCAGAATGGTGCGTCGGCGTCGCCGTCTTGGTCGAGAATCATCGGCACGAATCGATATCTCGGGCCCGCCGCCTTTTCGGCGACAAGGGCGTCTTTGCCGACGAAAGAAGCCTTGGTCAGATCGACGAAACGGTCGAGCGACGCGTCGAAGGGCGAAAACCCGATTTCAAGATCGCCCTTCCAGCCGCGGTAGCACTTGTCGAGGCGCAGACTGTCGACGGCATAAATGCCCATATCGGCGATCGCGTGCTTCTCGCCCGCCTTCCAAATTGCGTCGTACAACGCGACCATTTGTTCGTTGGATGCGTGAAGTTCCCAACCCAATTCACCGACATAGTTGACGCGCAACGCCCGCACGGGGCCGAACTTCGTGTCGATCATGCGCATCGACAACCACGGAAACGACTCGTTGTCGAGTGCGGATGTCGTGACCTGGGCGAGCACATCGCGCGAGCGCGGACCAACGACGATCAGCGAGCCGTAATCGGCCGTCACGTTCTTAAGCGTCACCGAACCATCGTTGGGCAACGCCACTTCGAGCACGTCAAGATCGTGCCATTCTGAACTCGCCGCGCCCACCAGGTAAAACTCGTCTTGCGCGACGCGCACGACGGTGAACTCGCTCAGCACCTTGCCGTCCGGCAACAACGCGTAGACCAGGCTGATGCGCCCCACCTTCGGTATTTTCGTGCACAACAATTTGTCGAGAAACGCGAACGCGCCCGCGCCCTTGACTTCGATCTTGGTGAAACCGGGCAGGTCGAGAATCGCCACACCGTTGCGCGCCGCGTGAACTTCTTTGGCCACGACTTTTCGCCAACCGTTGCGCCTGAAAAACGAAAGTGAGTGATCGGTGACCTCGTTGTTTGGGTCGAAATAAGTCGGTCGCTCCCAGCCACCTCGCGCGCCGTATGAAGCGCCTTTCTTCTTCAACTTTTCATAGAGCGGCGAGACATAGGCGGGTCGGCCCGCGGGTCGCTCTTCGAACGGGAACCCCATCGCATATTCGTTTTGATAAACCTCGACGGCCTTGTCGACCGTGTATTGCGTCGTCGCATACGACTTGTAGCGACGACGGTCAATCGACCAAAGATCGAATTCAGGTCGACCGTTCAACACCCATTCGGCGATCGCTTTGCCGGCGCCACCGCCTTGAGCGATGCCGAAACTGAACGTATTGCAGTGGAAAAAATTGCGCAACGACCGCTCGGGCCCGAGATACGGGTTGCCGTCGGGCGCATATGGAATTGGTCCGTTGACGACTTTGGCGATGCCCGCGTCGCCCAGCACGGGCACGCGCTCGCCCGCGTCGAGAATTTGTTTCTCTAGTCTCTCGAGTTCTTCGGGCCACAACATGTTGGCGAACTGATCGGGAATACCGTCGAGCCACATCGGCGTCGCCTGCCACTCGTAGGGCCCGAGAATGTAACCGTTGCGCTCCTGCCGCAGATAATAGGAGGTGTCGGGGTCGCGCAGCAGCGGCAACGGCTCGGTGCGCGCGGCGAGTTCGTCGATTTCTTCGGTGATCAAATATTGGTGGGCCATCGTCATGATCGGCAGGTGTCGCCCGATCAACGCCATAACTTCGCCCGCCCGATAGCCGGCGGCATTGATTACGATTTGACAGTCGATTTCGGTCTCGCCCTCCGCCGTCTTCGATGTGACCGTCCATCCGAAGTTTTTGTTCTGGCGCAACCCGACGACGCGTTCGTTGCGTCGCACCCTCGCCCCGAGCGCGCGAGCGGCTCGTGCCAAGGCCTGCGTCACCTGCGATGGGTCGATGTCACCGTCTAGCGGGTCCCATAGTGCGCCGAGCAGGTCGTGGGTTTTAATCAGCGGATATTTGTCGACGAGTTGGGCGGGCGTGAGCATGTCGTATTCCATGTTGTTGGCGCGGGCCATGCTCTTGACATGCCGAAACTCGGCCATGCGTTCTTCGCTGTGCGCCAGACGCACCGAGCCGGTGACGTGATAATTGATCGGAAAGTCTTTGTCTTTGGCCAACTCGCGATACAGCGCCGCCGAGTATTTCTGCACCTGCATGATGCTCCAACTCGTCGAGTATGTCGGCACATTCCCCGCCGCATGCCATGTCGACCCCGAGGTGAGTTCGTCGCGCTCGAGCAACAGCGCGTCGGTGCAACCCATTTTTGCCAGGTGATAAAGCGTGCTGCAACCGGCGATGCCACCGCCGATAATCACGATTTTTGCTTTTTCGCCCATCATCCCAACTTCGCAATTTTTTGAAATCTTAGTTTTGTTAGTTCAATTTTCGGCTCAAACTGTAGCCTTGCCGATGCCATGAATGCACTACCGAATAATGCCCGCGTGGTCATCGTGGGTGGTGGAATCGTCGGTTGCAGTGTCGCCTATCACCTCGCTTTGCGCGGTTGCACCGACGTCGTTTTGCTGGAACGAAAACAGCTCACCTGTGGCACCACCTGGCACGCCGCAGGCCTCGTCGGTCAGTTGCGCGCGACGCACAACCTGACCCGGCTCGCGCAATACACGACGAAACTTTTCAAGACGCTCGAACAAGTGACGGGCCAGGCCACGGGCTTTCAGCAGCGGGGTTCGGTCGCCGTAGCGCCAAACGAAGAGCGCTTCGAAGAACTCAAGCGCGGTGCGTCGATGGCGCGCGTCTTCGGCCTGGATGTGAACATCGTTTCACCCAAAGAGATCGCCGAACTTTTGCCTCTCGCCCGTGTCGACGACCTGGTCGGCGGTGTTCACCTGCCCAACGACGGCGTGGTCAACCCGATCGACACAACCCAGGCGTTGGCCAAAGGTGCCCGCTCGCACGGCGTAAAAATTTTCGAGAATGTCAAAGTCGACTCGATCATCGTGAAAGATGGCCGTGCCGTCGGGGTCAAGACCACTAGCGGCGACGGCAGCCAGACCAAGACCGAGATCTCGGCCGAATATGTCGTGAATTGCGCCGGCATGTGGGCGCGCGAGTTGGCCGACATGGCTGGTGCGGTCGTTCCGTTGCATGCCGCCGAACATTTCTATATCGTCACCGAGGCGGTGCCCGGTATTTCGCCGAACATGCCGGTGCTGCGCGACCCCGACGGTTGCGGCTACTTCAAAGAAGATGCCGGCAAACTTTTGGTCGGGTGGTTTGAACCAGTGGCAAAACCCTGGGGCATGAAAGGCATCTCGGAAGAGTTCTCGTTCACCTCGTTGCCCGAAGATTTCGAGCACATCGAGCCCCTGGTCGCCGCGGCGACTCATCGCATGCCGTTGCTCGCCAAGACGGGCATCCGTCTGTTTTTCAACGGTCCCGAATCGTTCACGCCCGATGATCGCTATCTGCTCGGCGAATCACCCGATGTACAGAATCTCTTCGTCGCCGCGGGTTTCAACTCGATTGGCATCCAGTCTTCGGGTGGCGCGGGCAAAGTCTTGGCCGATTGGATTCTCGACGGCAAACCACCGATGGATCTCTGGGATGTCGACATTCGCCGATCGATGCCGTTTCAACGCAACAAGAAATATCTTCACGACCGCACGGTCGAAACCCTCGGCCTTCTCTACGCGATGCACTGGCCGTTTCGACAGCCCGAAACCGCGCGTGGCGTGCGCAAGTCGGTGCTGCACGACCGTTTGGCCGAGCGCGGGGCGTGCTTCGGCGAAGTTGCGGGTTGGGAGCGCACGAACTGGTTCGCCCCCGCGGGCGTCAAACCCGAATACATATATACGTATGGCAGGCAGAACTGGTTCGAGTACTCGGCCCAAGAGCATCATGCGGTGCGCAACGCCGTCGGACTTTTCGATCAGTCCTCGTTCGGCAAATTCGTTCTACAGGGTCCGGAGGCGATGTCGGTGCTCAACCAAATCTGCGCCAACGACGTCGATGTTCCCGTGGGCAAAATCGTCTACACGCAGTGGCTGAACGAATCTGGCGGCATCGAGGCCGACCTCACCGTCACGCGCCAGGCGATTGATTCGTATTTGATAGTCACCGCCGCCGCCACGCAGGTTCGAGATTTTGCATGGTTGCGCGACCACATACCCGCCGAGGCGCGAGCGATCGCGATCGATGTCTCTTCCGGTCAGGCCGTGCTCAGCGTCATGGGCCCGAATTCTCGTGCGCTACTTTCATCGCTGACACCCGACGACCTGTCAAACGAGGCGTTCGCCTTCGGCACTTCGAAAATCATTGACTTGGCCTATGCCCGAGTTCGCGCCAATCGAATCACATATGTCGGCGAATTGGGATGGGAAATCTACATTCCGACCGAATTCGCCGCGGGTGTGTTCGACGCGATCACCGCGGTCGGCAAAGATTTCGGCCTGCGCCATTGCGGTTATCACGCGCTCAACTCGTTGCGCACCGAGAAGGGCTACCGCCATTGGGGACACGACGTCTCGCCCGACGACACGCCGCTTGAAGCGGGCCTCGGGTTCGTCGTTGCAATGAACAAACGTGACGGCTTCATCGGTCGCGACGCCCTTGTCAAACAAAAAGAAACGGGCCTCAACAAGCGGATGGTGCAGTTTTCGCTCGCCGACCCGGAGCGCTTGCTCTACCACAACGAACCAATCTGGCGAAACGGCGAAATTGTCGGAAACATCACTTCGGGCATGTACGGCCACACGATTGATGCATCACTCGGCATGGGTTATGTCACGAACAGAAGCGGTCTTGTCGACAAAACTTTTGTCACAGATGCCAAATACGAGATCGAGGTCGCCGGCGAGCGTATTGCCGCCACGGCGCAACTTGATCCGTTCTATGACCCCAAGAGTTTGCGCGTCAAGTCGTAATATGATTTCGTCATGACTGGTTCACAAAACGAGGCCCGACGCGGGGGTCGCGACGCCCGTCGAGCACTGCGCGCCGCGCCGTTGGCGCTCGATGTTCGACCGGTGAATCCGGGCATGGAGAGCGGTCGGTACAAACCGTTGACCGACGCCGAAGTTTTGAAGGTTCACAATGCGGCGCTCGATGTTCTTGAAAACATCGGTCTGGCCGACGCGATACCGACCTGCATCGACGCATTGTTGCCGAAGGGCTGCACGATTTCGCCCGAAGGTCGGCTGCTGTTTCCGCGCAGCCTGATCGAGCACACTCTCGCCATCGCCGCGCGAAAGTTCACTCTTTACGGGCAAGACCCGAAATACGACATGGAGCCATGGGGCAAGAAGGTCTATTTCGGCACCGCGGGCGCCGCCGTCTACATCGTCGACCCGAAGACTGGCGAATATCGCGAATCCACATCGCAAGACGCCTACGACATCGCCCGCCTCGTCGACCAGATGGAGCACATCCACTTTTATCAACGCACCGTCGTGCCACGCGATCTACCAGACCCCGTTGAAATGGATATAAACACCTGCTATCTGAGCGTCAGCGGAACGACCAAGCATGTCGGCACATCGTGGGTGCACCCTGATCATCTCGACGCGTCGTTGCGAATGCTGCACGACATCGCGGGTGGCGAAAACAAGTGGCGCGCGCGCCCGTTCGTAAGCCAGTCGAACTGTTTCGTCGTACCGCCGCTCAAGTTCGCCGCCGATGCGTGTCGCTGCCTCGAAACCGCCGTTTATGGCGGCATGCCGGTGCTCCTCTTGTCGGCGGGTCAGGCTGGTGCGACCGCGCCCGCCGCCTTGGCTGGCGCGTTGGTGCAAGAAGTCGCAGAAGTTCTGGCGGGTTTGGCATATGTCAACGCCCTGGTGCCGGGGCACCCCGCAATTTTCGGCACTTGGTCTTTCGTTTCCGACCTTCGATCGGGCGCGATGTCAGGCGGCAGCCCCGAGCAAGCGATTCTCTCGGCGGCGAGCGCGCAGATGGCGCATTTCTACGATCTCACTGGCGGCACATCGTCGGGCATCAGCGACGCGAAAGTTCCCGACGCGCAGGCCGGCGCCGAAAAGGGCTACAACCACGCGCTTGTCGGCAACGCCGGAATGAACCTGATCTACGAATCAGCCGGAATGCACGGAAGTCTTCTCGGTTTCTCGCTCGAGGGAGTCGTGCTCGACAACGACATCGTCGGCGCAGTGCAACGCACGATCAAGGGCATCGAGGTCACCGACGAATCACTTTCGATCGACACGATTCGCGCCGCCGTCATCGGCGGGCCCGGCCACTACTTGGGCTCAAAGCAAACCCTCGAGATCATGCAGACCGAATACATCTACCCCACCGTCGGTGATCGACTGAGCCCGAAAGAATGGAACGAGGTCGGCCGTCCGCAAATCATCGATGTGGCAATCGCCAAAGTAAAAAATATTCTCGATAACAACTTCCCCAACCACATCCCAGAAGAGGTCGACGCCAAGATTCGCGAGTATCTGCCGATTCGCATGCCGCGCGAAAAAATGATTCACCCCGCATTGCGCAACCAAACCGCAAACGTTTAGCACCTCGCCCAGGTGGCGCCCTTGGTAGGAGTCGAACCTACGACCAACGGATTAGAAGTCCGGTGCTCTATCCACTGAGCTACAAGGGCTTGAAGCCTTAAGGCTATCTAACCGCTGATTCTGTGTCTGTGCGTGTAAATGTTGGCCGCGCCGTCGCGCACAAAACCAACGACGGTGATGCCGAGTTCGTCGGCCGTCTCGACCGCCAGGTTCGACGGCGCACCCACCGCCGCGATGAACGAGATGCCCGCCATCGCCGCCTTTTGAATTATCTCGAATGAAAGTCGACCGCTCACGACGAGCACGTGGGCGTCGATCGGCACCCGTGAGTCGAGCACGGCTTTGCCGATGACCTTGTCGACTGCATTGTGCCGCCCGATGTCTTCGCGCACGCAGAATGCGTCGCCCTTCGAGTCGACCAAACCCGCAGCATGCAGACCACCGGTGCGGTCGAATGTCGGCTGGGCGCGACGAATGATCTCCGGCAGCGAAGTCAGCAATTGCGCCGTCACAACCGGCCCGGCCGCCGCATCGATGCGGCTGACATTTTGCGTCAACTGTTCGATCGAACCTGTGCCACAAATGCCGCAACTTGCCGACGTCACCATGCCGCGACGCGAAAGCGCCTCGTCAAACGGCACCGCCAAACCCACCGTCACGACATTGAATTGCTGTTCGGCCGAATTTGGCAGTTGGCAGTAGCGCACCGAAACGACATCGGCAGGTCGACGCACCATGCCCTCGGTAAACAAAAATCCGACCGCAAGTTCGAAGTCGTGCCCCGGGGTACGCATCGTCACCGCGACGGGTTGGGCGCTTTGCTGGGGCGACTCGACACGAATCTCGAGAGGCTCCTCGGTCACAAGTAGGTCGGGTTTGCCGGCCTGCGAACCGTCCTTCCGCACGGCGACAACCGACCAATTGGCGACCTTGCGGCGCACGGCTGATTCGATGTTTGCCACGACAAAACCCTACCAACGCCCTAGAAATAGCCTTTTTCGCATGCACCTTTCGTCGCCTCGAGCCCGAATTTGTGCTTATATAGCGAGTGGGGATTCTTTTAGGTCGCGAGGTTGTGATCGGGATTCCTGAAATACCTACCGGAGGACACAAATGGAAAAGCTAGTTACTAGCAATGACCAGTTGGTCTACAACGCGTTTTCTTTCGCCGTAGCGACGATGGCAATCTCGTTTGTTTACTATCTGGTCTCGCGAAACCGAGTCTCACCTGCCTATCGCAGCGCGGTGACGATGTCGGCGATGATATGCGGTATTGCCGCTTATCACTACTGGAGAATGTTCGACAACTTCGCAAAAGGGGAACCCTGGAATGAGGGTTACCGCTACGCAGACTGGCTGTTGACCGTTCCGCTACTCGTAGCAGAACTCGTCGTCGTCTCCGGTGTCGCAAAAGACAAAGCGAAAGGCCTTACGACAAAACTCGCAGTAGCAGCTTTGTTGATGATCGCCTTCGGATACCCAGGCGAAACAGCCGCTGCCGGCAGCAATGCCAGCATGATTTGGTTCGTCGTCTCGATGGTGTTCTTTATCTACATTCTTTGGAACCTGTTTGCCGGCGATGTCGGCCAGGCGCTCAAAGGCCAGTCAGGCGCGATCGGCAGCAAGTTAAACAACCTTCGTTATGTCTTGCTCGTCACTTGGTCGGTTTACCCGATCGCCTACCTGTTGGGCGACAGCGGGAGTTTCTTGGCCAAGGCCTTTGATCTCTCGGCTGGAGACTCGGCGACGATTATCCAAGTCGGATACACAGTCGCAGACGTACTGTCCAAACCTGGTTACGGTCTTTTGATTTTGGGCATCGCGATTGCGCGCTCAGAATCTGAAGGATACCGCGCCGCTTAATTTCGATTTCGAAATAATTGGGCCCCGGCTTCGGCCGGGGCTCTTTTATTTTGACCACTAATCTCAAAAGGCGATGTTGAGGGTCAGACAAATTCCGGGGCTGCTCATGGCGGCCGTGGTCGCCGGTGCGTCATTCGTCGTCGAAGCGCTGGTGAGAAACTTAACGGCGCTTGTTGTTTCACCCCTCGTCATCGCCGTAGTGATCGGTGCCACGCTCTCGAACCTGGGTCTCGTACCCGACGAGTGCCGAATTGGTCTCGGGTTTTCGGCACGAAACTTGCTGCGGGTCGGCATCGTGCTGCTTGGACTGCAACTCTCCTTCACGAAAGTGCTCGAGCTCGGCGTGCCAGGTTTGGCTCTGGTGATCACCGTCGTTGCCGTCACCTTTTTTGCCACGCAGTGGCTCGGCAAAAAGATGGGCTTGTCGCCGGGTCTCAGCCTGCTTGTCGCTACGGGTTTTTCGATTTGTGGTGCCTCGGCGATCGCGGCGATGCGACCGGTCAGCGAGGCCGACGACGAAGAGATGGCTTATGCAATCGCACTTGTGACTATTTGTGGCACGATGGCGATTTTCTTGCTTCCCGCGGTCAACGACATACTCGACTTTAGCGATGCACAATTTGGCTCATGGGTTGGTGCGAGCGTGCATGATGTCGCCCAAACCGTGGCAACAGCCGCATCGGCCAGCCAAGATGCGCAACATGCGGCGATCGTCGTCAAACTCACACGTGTTTTGTTGCTTGCGCCGCTCGTGGCCGCTGTCGGTTTTTCGTACCGTCACAAACTGGTTCGCAATCAGGCAGATCAGCCTGCCGACTCGACTGTCAAACTTCCACCGGTCAAACTTCCGCCCGCAATTCCCGTTTTCGTTCTCGGGTTCATAGCCGCCGTCACGATCAACTCCGCTTTTGACCTGCCGAACGAGGCGTTGAGCAAAATTAAATGGGTCGAAAAATCTCTGCTTGCCTGCGCATTGACCGGCCTTGGCACAGGCGTCGACTTTCGCAAACTTCGTCGTGTCGGCTCGCGACCACTCTTGCTGAGTCTCGTCGCATGGTTTCTGATCGCGAGCGTTTCAGCTATCGGCGTGAAACTGCTGAAAATCGCCTAGCAGTCGACGGTCTCTAGTTCGCCCGTGCCGACGTTGTAAATCGCCCCGGCGACTTTCAGGGTTTTCGGCAGCAGCGCGTAGTTGCGGATACTCGCCACGTCTTGCGCCAGCGACTCGCGCTGATCTTTCACCGTGCGAAAGGCGATGCCACGGGTGTCGACGCCATGCCGTTCGTGAATCGTTCGATGAATCGACTCTTCGTCTCCGCTGGCCATTCGACAGTCGGTGTGCGGCATCACCAAAACCCTGTCGACCGCCAGCAAATACGTGGCCAAGACGAGGGTTCGCAGCACGTCGTCGGTGACGCGAGCGCCCGCATTTCTGAGAATCTTGGCGTCACCCGCCCCCATGCCGACAATCGCCAGCGGGTTGATCCGCGAGTCCATGCAGGTCACGATCGCCAACCCTCTTCGGGCCGTACCCGTCAAATGTTCGTCTTTGAACGAAGACACAAACTTAGAGTTCGCCGCCAATATGTCGGCGAAGTCGGCTTTCGGAAACTTCGACGACGAGTCAGCCACACCATGACGCTACCCACTCGGCGAAAGTGAACAAACTAGATTTGGCGGGTGCCAAAAAACCAGCGGATTCTCGGCACGATCTTGGTGATGATGTCGAGCCTGGGTTTTTCGATTGGCCCGACACTGGCGAAGTACGCGTACGACGAGGGCCCAAACCCGCTCGGTGTGATGACGATCAGGTTCACTATCGCGAGTTTGTTCATGCTCATCGTTCGACAAATTATGTTGCGCAGCGCACCGATACCGAAGTTCGGCCTGCTGCTCGAGATGTTCGCGGTCGGCGCTCTCGGCATCACAACGGTCTCGTTCACCTATTTTTTGGCGATCGAAACCATCGACACCGGTCTGGCGATCGTGATCTGGTATTGCAACCCGCTCGTGGTCGTCTTTTTGTATTGGATTTTCTATAAAAAACGACCATCGCGCAACATCCTGATCTCGCTGTTCTTCACGATCACCGGCATTGCCATCACAACAGGGCAGGTCAAAGGCGGCTCGAACTCCGCGATTGCGCTGGTTTTGATTTCGGCATTCCTGTTCGCGTTCTATCTTCTGGGGCTGGCAAATGTCCTCAAAAAAATCGACCTGTTGACCGGCGTAACCTTCATCAATATCGGAGCGATGTTTGGCTACTGGATAATCTGCGCGATCCTCCCTTTTGATTTGACCGTCGAGTTTCCGCAGAATGTGGCGGGTTGGTCTTACATCGCAGCATTCGGCCTGTTCGGCACGGTGGTGCCGTTCATGTTTTCTTTTGCAGGCATGAAACGGGTCGGCCCGAGTCTGCTCTCGGTGATAACGACGATCGAACCTGTTCTGGCGATCGTCATGGGCATCATCTTTCTCAGCGAGCCCGTCACGACTCAGCGGGTCATCGGCGCCACATTCGTTATCGGTGCGCTGATCGCGTTGACTCTTCTCGAGAACCGTGACGAGGCGAAAGTTCCGGCGAAAAATCAGGCGTAAGTTTTTTTGAGCCGCTTTACGCGCAAGATCTCGGCATCAGCCGAACGGCGGGGCCGGAATGTATTGGACGATCGGCTGACCCGCCATCACCGTCCACTGTGAACCAGCGATACGTTCAGTAAGTGCGCGCATCGCCAAGTCGCCAGCCACCGAAACTTCGAGAACCCCCATGCTGAAAGTTTTCGCGTATTCCCGCGCCAGTTCGCTGACCAGCGGCGTGTCGACAAAGCCCGGGCACAGGGCGCTGATGCACACCCCGTGCGGTTCGAGCGCGGGCCCCAACGACTTGACCAGACCCACCATGCCGTGTTTCGTCAGACCATATATAGGGTCGGGGGCGATCGCGATTATGCCCGCCAGCGAGGCCGTCACGAGAATGTGACCCGACTTTCTTGCCACCATCGTCGGTATCACCGCCCGGGCGCCGAACACGACGCCGTCGACGTTGATTCGCATGATTCGCTCATAGGCGTCGTTGTCGACTTTTTCGAGCGGATAATTCGAGATGTTGCCGATCACGTTTTGGTGCGTCGAAACGCCCGCGTTCAAACAGACGATGTCGAACGGCTCGGAGTTCGCGATCAGGTGATTCCAGGCGTCCGAATTGGTGACGTCGAGATGCACGAATTCACCGCCGATTTCAACCGCAACTTGTTTGCCGTCGCCGTCATTGACGTCGGCGACGACGACGCTCGCGCCCTCGCGGGTGAATCGTCGCGCCATTTCGGCGCCGATGCCGCTTGCCCCACCCGTGACGAGCGCCCTCTGCCCTGCCAACTGCCCCAACATCTCACCCAGCCTACGCTTTCACCCGAGTTTGACCCAGCCGCCGACGAGGCCGCTCATGAAACCGCCGTCGACCTGAACATCCGTGGCGTTGAGCCACTCGAGTTTCGGGTCGGACAAAAACAGAATCACCCGGGCGATGTCGGTGGCGGTCGCGTTGCGACCCGTCTCGCGGGTCACCAAGTCCAATAGCGGGCCGATCGAATCGCGAAAGTCTTTGAGAATCGGCGTTTGCACGGGCCCCGGGCTGACCGTGTTGACTCGCACCCCTCGTTCACGCAACCACTTGCCCTGCTGCTTTGCCAGAACGACGACGCATTCTTTCGAAAAGTCGTAGGCCCGTTTGCCATCCATCGGGTGATCACGCAACCACGCCACCCCCGACTCGTAGTCGACGGTGGCCAACAGTCGGTGAACCTCGTCAAGGTGCGAAGCCCACTGCGCGCCGGCGATCGAAGCCACATGGGTTATCGACCCGCCGCGGCGAATGCGGTCGATCAACAAATCGCTCAACATTCGCAGACCCAAAAAATTCACGCGCATCACTATTTCGGAGTCGACCGTGCCCGGCACGCCGGCGATGTTCAGCAGTGTGTCGACTTCTCCCTCGATTTTCACCGCCGCCGAGGCGATTGAATCCGGGGCGGTGAAATCAACCGCGATAAATTGCGCAACTTTCAGATCGGTCGGGTTTCTGTCAATTGCGATCACCTCGGCGCCCGCTTGCAGCAAAAACTCGGCTGTTTGCCGGCCGATGCCCGATGTCGCGCCCGTCACCACGACGCGTTTGTCTTTGTAACTTTCGTAATCAGTCATGGCGTCAAAACTTAACATCAATATCAAACCTGATTCGCATCACGAACCGGTTCGCGTCGCCGAACTGGTTTATGTCGCCGAACTTGTCCGCGTTTGGCGAGCCACGCAGGTTGAGATTCGCGTTACGACGATTTGCCTTACGAGTGGTTCACGGTGATCACGACCTGTCTCGCCGCGCCAGAAAGCACCTTGCCTCTGCGCGGAGCACGCCCCAAGCCGACCGCGCGATAGTCGGCGTTCAAGCCGAGTTTTTTGAGTCGCGCGCACACTGCTTTCGCTCGATCTTCGGCCAGTTTGTATCGGTCGCTTGGTCTGCCTAGTTGCGTGTAGCCGACACATTTGACCGAGACGCCCGTCGCGCCTGCGAACCTTTTGGCGATGCCGACCAATTGTTTTTGGGTTGCTTTGGTGAGGATCGCGGACTGCACTTTGAAATAGACCCGCGTTGTGAACGCCTTGGCGGTGCTGCGTGTTGGCTGATTGGGTCTTTTGACCGTCGGCTCTTCGAGGGCGACTTCAAGGCCCATGTTCATCGAACGTGTGCCGCCCCTGGCGTTTTGTCCGTTCACCTGGGCGGTGTGGTCGCCCGGCGCGAGGTTGTCGGGTATCGGCACCTCTGCGGCAAACGAGCCATTCGCGTCGGTCGTCACCGTTCCAAAGTTCCGCGGGTTCGAAAACATCCACACCTTCACGGGGCTGTTGGGTCGAAACCCGGTGCCGGTCACCGCCAACGACTGGCCGGTGACAGCGACGATCGAGCCGGTCTCCGAAACCTTGGCCGGCTCGCCACCCGGGTCGATCGAACTCATCGCCAGCGACAGGTTTTCTTTCGGCGACGACATCACCATCGTCGTTTCGTTTACGATCCTCGTTTGCGCCGGGGCGTTTCCGCTCGGGGTGATTATCAGCGCCTTGCCCGGTTCTACCTCGGGTAGTTCCTTGCCCTTCGTTATCGGCAGGGCGAGCGACGTCACGTTGCCGTTCGCGACCTTTAGAGCCTCAAGGATCGTCAACGAAACGGCGTCGGCGACCGCGGCCTTGGCTTTGACAATCTCAAGT
>Ga0194119_10001657_pt1 | contig 39987 bp, 29 predicted proteins | sample TA2MahC100mmetaG_FD_148620 | JGI IMG/M metagenome (GOLD analysis project Ga0194119, IMG submission 148620) | Freshwater microbial communities from Lake Tanganyika, Tanzania - TA2015018 Mahale Deep Cast 100m | ecosystem: Environmental > Aquatic > Freshwater > Lake | place: Tanzania: Lake... | reverse complement strand
AAAATCACAATCATTATCATTTGCAATTAAACACAATCTTCCATATAAATATCCCATTTTAAAACTTTCTGATGTAAGATCCACCACTGAAATAGTTGTTGTCATATTTAATCTTGTATTTATTAAAACTATATATTTTATATTCAATTTTTGTAAATCGTCAATCGCCAATGAATCAATACTCTAGTTTGTCATGATTGTTCGACTTGGAACTACGAGTGACAAACTGAATCAGTACGATACCGAATGTAGACATGTTCCGTATTCTCGCGGTAACTTAACGAACTAAGTAACAATAAAGTATTCACTCGCTGTGCGTTTTACAATAAAAGCCAGTAGTAAGGCTTTGTAACCTTTTTTTATAATTATATCACGTAATAGAAAATGTTATGCATGATGGGTATAACATTTTATTATGAGGAATGACTCGTCTATAGTAGTTAAAACCAGTCACCGCTTGAAACATCTGCGATCGCTTCTGTTCCACGATAAATAGTCTGGGATACTTCGAGACTTGCTCCAATATAGTCATGATGACAAATATCATTAATAACATATCCAAGGTCATTGATTGCAGCACATCCATTGCCTACTGCACCACCCAGATGCGAACCAAGTTCGACAGCTTCATGAAGAAAGTTCATATGAATCAAAGTAAGGGAGTTATACAATATAGTATTATTATTTTTATGTTAGTTTGTACGTATGTTAGTTTGTACGTATGTTACTGTTTATGTTTCCGAGTATAGTAACTGTGCATACGACTATTTTGGTGTCGGTGTCGGGATCTCTTACCTCCTCTTGTAAACTCCGTATCAGTTGATATATCATTCACAAATAATCGGCGTTGAATTGCGTGAATACGACGACTAAGTGATCCAAAAACCATATCTTTTTCATTTTCTAAATATGAAACTAACCCAGATACAAACCGACGAACATCAGCATTCATCGTTCGCGGATTACTCTCTATCAGTTTTTGAAGTGGACCTGTTCTGTGTACACTAGAATCTCTGTCATTTTTCATTGTCGAAATGTAGTCATCTATATCATCATTTGTTATACCAAGTTCCTCTCTATTATGATGGTTCGAACCACTGACTCATCCAGCTTATCATCTCGTATTCGAGACAACGTGATTGATACAAACGAACGACCCGAAAGAACATCATCATAATCATCGCCAGTATTCGTCTTTTGAGGAGATAACCCTACGCGGGATGGTGTCCTGTATCGGGATCTGGATCTGGATCGGGAACGCATCCCACCGTTCCACATTTTCAAGCGGTGTTTCTTCCCTTTTACTATCATAATGCAATACCGAATAAACGAAGTACCGAATAAACGAAGTACCGAATAAACGAAGTACTGTATAAACGAAGTACCTTATAACTAATATATATCCATATTATTTATTTTGACTCTCTCGCATTCATTCTATCCAACTTGGTAACGGTGTTTACTGTATGTTTAAGTGGAGCAACAAACTTCCTACTTCCAGTTTTATTACATTCAATAAACGTCATTTTGGTTGTTGGATCACGTACTAATTTCGTATCATATGACCCAGGAATTGACGGAGACTCAACATACTCAGATAAGTATCGATTCAACAATGTCTCAATCTGTTCTGTACGAAACTTCCCTTTAATAATCATCCGATACGCAGTCGGATCTTCTGGCGATGGAGCTATAGAACATTCAGTACTAAGTTCAATCGTATAATATAATTGTAAATGGTCCCTCGTCCGATTAACTGCATTTACAATGTTTGAAAAGTTGGAAAACATTGTTTTTTTCGACCCTTCCTTATAAATATTCGGTTTTGGAATCTGAAACAAGCTTCGTCTATATCGATCGTCTTCCGACATTTTATTCATTTCATTGTGTTGTTCATATAATCTGTCAAGTAAGAACTCATAATCATGGTATATATACGAACCATTGCCGCTACTTCCTGACTTTGAGTTAGGAGACGTAGATTTACCGCGTTGTTTTTGACTATTCGTGTCATGTGTCTTCTTCTTATGTTTTTTACCGAACGTGATTTCTATTCCATCCTCATCGTCTGCCATATGTTATGTATATGGATATAGTGATAATTACCTATACTATATTAAAAAATATAATATACATTATGGAGATCTTTTTATGTTTATTTTATGGTATCTTATCTTATCATAAGTAGGTTACATCCATATGTTACATTGTATACATAATCTGTTATATATGAAATAGGGGGGGTATGTTCACTTTACCTGTTGAAACAGTCCGGGTATAGAATATGTTCCATCACTCGTCTTGACATACTTTGCAATGACTCGCGGATTCTCACGATTGGAAAGAATATCTTCTGGATTATAGACATTTCCATTGTCATCAATGTAGTATACAATGCCCTTTATATCTTGTCCCCAAACACTGACTTTCTTCTTCGTAACGGATGATAAACTTGTTTCATCAAGAATACCATGAGGCGCACCTTTGACATGTGTCCCGCAATACTGTTCGCCGTCTTTTTTGCGCCGGGTACATTGTTCGCCATTCGCTCGTTTCGCGCAACATCTATCACAAATCGGCACTACATTCTTGACGCGTTTTCTCTTTACAAAATCGCTCTTATCTAGTTCAATCGCGGGATAATTATATACGAATGATAATAACCCGTTACATGTCGACACAAGTTTGTCGGTTATGTCTCGTTCTACACTAGGCATCGCACGAAATGCAGGAGAACTAGCATGTCGATTCAGTTGTTCCATCAATTCATTGAGTTTCGTGGTTGTCTGAGTTTTAAAGTCACACACATACGTACTGACCTTCTTATTAATACGCGAATCCATGATAATAGTATCACAATGATATAAATAATATAAATGATAATAATGAATCAATTTTATCAATGTGGTAATAGATATGTATTCGTTCACTTCACTTCGCTACTTGAATCCGCGGTTGTTTTGTCATCTCTTACTTCAATAAAGATCGGGAGAAATAAACTATGTTGTCCCTTCTTATCAGTAATACGTGCATTATATTTAATGGAAACAATCTTTCCAATAATATTATTTTTAAGTGTAGTTCGTTGTTCATCATTGAACCCGCTACCTACATCTACTTTTATAACACCATCGCGGGTTTGGCAAGAGATCGCCCCCAACATACCGGCATATTTACCGGTTCCCTCTAGTACATCTGTAACGAGAAGATCGCACTCAAGCTCTCCTTTACATTTCATTTGGTGTTTCGCACGTTTGTTCTCCCATATACCTGCCCGGTCTTTAATAATAATGCCTTCCTGTCCTTGTGCCAAGTATGTATCAAAATACTGCATTGCTGCTTCGAATGACAGTACTGTATGGTGTTCAACCAAGGCAACTCGTGTTATCGAGGCAGGTAACAATGCATCAATTAGATGAGAGAGACGCGTATAATACGGTGTTCGACAAACCTCTCGTTGAAAGTCGTCAAATGGAATCATATCCCATACAGTTGCGTAAATCAAGCATGCCTCTTCATTGGAAAGCGTTCCCTTTGTCGCCTTACTTAATATTCCATTTCCGACCTTTCTCTCTGCAAAAACCCCCTGATTATGAATCGCCGCATTCGGAAACTTGATCATGAGTTCTCCATCAAACACGACATTTTTGCCTTTTGCCATAGTAACAAAGTCCGCGTCAAGGGTTCCATGTAGTTCTAGCTCTTTCCCATTACGACTTCGATATTCGCAGCATCCATTCCGGACAATGACATTAAATCGCATTCCATCCATTTTCAGTTGCACGATTGCCGGGTATTTTATTTTAGCAGCCAACTTATCATCAAATGCGGAGCAAAGCATAACAGGGTAATCATGTATAAGACCTTTCCATATACTATTGACGGTAGCAGTAGACACGCCACATTTTAGATCTTTTTGAATAATTCGTTCAATTACGGACGCATCATCGGATGACAAGGTAGATAAAATGGATCGAAGAAGTTCTATTGCGGCGTTTCCGGTTACTTCGCGATTAAATATACGTTCAAGAGAAGGAAGAACTTGGGGAAGAGTAACAGTGGCCGATGTAGAGGGTACATAAATTGGTATTTTTCGTATATAGAAGTTGATCAATGGATCAAGTGTTAGTTTTATGACAGTTTGTAATAACAGGTTCTCTCTGTATTCTGATAAAACATGGGTTTTGTATGTACGAGAACTATTGGTTGCGATTTCATTGAGTACTGCGTTTATATTCAAATATGACATATGATGGATGATACAACTATTGTATACCGATTCTGTTATATACCGACTCTGTTATATAATTATTCAGTTGTATTCCTATTCAAATTTGTATATTTGAATATAATAATGATTTCTCTATACACTTTTTTACATTTCATATGCGCCAACGTTATCACTTAAATTATCAAATTGGTTACGTAATTGATATAGTTGTTCTCCGGTTATCACGGCCGGCATTTCAATCGTAACGGGAGTGGGTTGTACGGGGGCATCAACGACTTCTATATTATTCTCTTGAATTGGGGAAGATGACTCTTCGACGGGTGAAGCGACTGCTGCGGAGTTATTAACGCCTTCATTCGAAGGTGTATGAGGGAATGATCGAAGTGATCCAGAAATGGATGGCGTCTTGGAAACGATATCGGCTGTAATAATTAGATTTGTTGCACCATTAACATTTGATAGTGACCCTGTATTTACTTTTCTAACAGACCCTGCATCATTGACTGATATGTTGCTGACGGACTTTGGTCCAGATGGATGGTTTGCGACAGCGGCTGCGACGGTTTGTTGAAGTGAATTATTTAAAAATGTAGCCATAAGTGGATTATTGCTCTGTTCTCTCACCATATTTTCAATGAGAGCTTTATTGAATGACTGTTGCGTAAGAACTGATTCAGAAGACTTTACATGTTGGTCTTTATTGCTGGCGGAAGATGCAATATGTTTGACTTCATTTTCGATATTATATACACGCCCACCGGTGTGTGATTGGGTTGTACTTGGGGGTGATGTATGTATTTTAAGGCCTGATGCTGCTCCTCCACCGCTGCCTCCAGACCCCCCGCTGCCGCCGCTGCCACCAGAGCCGTCGCCGCCGCCGCCGCCACTGCCACCTCCAGACCCCCCGCTTCGACTAGCAACAGAATGTCCTGATTTGCTAGCCCCTCCCTTTATAGACGACGCTTCGGAGTTCGCCTTTGGACTATTTACAACCGAGTTTGCGAAACTCCCCGTACGGCTTGCACGCCGAAACTCATATTCGCTTTTATCATTCGCGGTGTTTATCTTTACCTCAGTTAACCCATTTACAAAGTTAGGCTTCTTTACCTTTCGATATCTACTATACTTTTCATTGTACTCTTTTACAACATCCATATCAATCAGCGGTGCAATATCACTAAGATTTTTAAAGTCGGTTTTTATAATATTCAACATATCCTTCGCGGTCATGCGCTGATCTCTCGTAAGTGCTAACTCGATTTGTATTTTCTTCGATAACTGACTAAACTGAAGAGAACACATTCGATGCGATTCAGCACGCTTCGCCAACTGAAAGTATGTATCAATTGATTTGATAATACCGACAAACACACTACCAACACCTAATATCACATTCATCTTATCATATTGTAAATCAATACCTGTAATAAATCCAATAAAGCTACTTAACACTACAACGGGAATATTAATGTAGTTTGAGCGACGATTATATTTTTCATAAGATGACCGATGGAGAATAGAAAGCGATTCGCATTCTTCGGAATGTTCTTTCAATAATGCTTCTAGATCATCATTATAATCAATCTTATGTTCTTTTACGGGAAGTGTCATTTTGTACTCAATATACAACAATATATAGTATAATAAGATAATCTATATCAACACATTCAATGATTTATATCGAATAAAGGTTGTATACTATCACTAAAATACCGAGTCATGTGACCTAGGTAAAAGTATCATAAATAATCCAATTGCAATAAACCAAAGTAAATATCCTAAGAAAAACACATAATCTATATCTAAAAAGTTCATAATTTGCACGATTATTACTACTACGAATAATAACATAAGAAGGTTCAAAAACTTGTTATCAAATACGCCCATGGTTTCGAATAATGTAAATCCAAATTGTAGTTATGTATAGAAGTGATATACCGAGTATGATATACCGAGTATGATATATATTTTATAATATTTTATAATCGGTAAACTCACCATCATACTTCTCGGGGATACCAGTAGTATCGATATAGTAATAAGACAAAGGAACATGATTAAAGTAATCATAAATAACCCATTGAGGTATACGAATATCAACCTCGTCCCCAACCCGAATTACATATTTCCCGGTATATCCGGAATCATAGTGTCGTGTCCAATTTCCATCGCTATCTCGAAGACCTCGTGTTTCCCCTATTATTTCATTCTCTCTCATTTTAATCATGGTTACCTCCGATGTATCTCTCGGTCCATCTATAAAAAACGTCTTGGTCTTTCCAAGAAAAACAGCAAACCGAACAAGGCCTCCCTTATTAAAACGTCCATGTGATGTATTCGTGATTTCTCGGTTATCAATTAGACCAACAGCTTTTCCGGAGTAACTATAACAAGCATACTTCATACTAGATGAATAGTCTGTAAAATAGAAATATGGCCCGAGGGATGAATACACGGATTGCCGCTTCATTCCAAATGCAGATATGTATGAAATATACGATGAATGATTGCCATAATATAAAATACGAGGTATTTCAATGTGTTTACCATTCTTCATTAAAAACATAATTGATGGATACATATAAAATAACTCGACCACATGTTCGGCGATTGGTATAGATAAGTATGATTGTACATCTGCTATTTCGCTTGCAGAGACCCACACCCATTGTCCATTTTTCTGAGTGAATGATACGTAATCGATGAGAACCTGACGGTTGAAGTATTTTTCATAGTATAAGACACATCTGCGACTAGACTCATCAATTGTATATCCCCTATATCTATATTTTGTGTCAAATAGCTTTTGTACAACAGCATCACCTTGTTCTTCAAGTGATTTACGAGAATGTTTATATGTAAAAAATGGAAATATACATTCGGAAGATTTATTCTTACTTGGTGTATCAAAGTAAAGGAGATATTCAATAAACGGGTTCTTGCCTAAAGTATTGACACGGTAAATACAACATTCAAACGTCATATCTTGTAGGGTATCATTATTATCTTCCACTTCAGACAGATCATAGTAAATTGAATCGATGAATGGATAGCTGAAGTTATCAATGATATTATATCCTACGACAGATGGATCATCCCGATATGATGAAACATTATTGGGGAACATATATTCCTCATCGGAAGAAGACAATGACGACACAGAATTGCTGTCTTGCTCTTCCTCATCATATTCCTGATCATTTTCCTGATCATCTTCCTGATCATCTTCGTCCTCTATATCAACAATGGGTTTCTGTTGTTTCTTATCTTTACTTCGTTTTAATACACGTCTCCCACCTTTCATATCCCCGGGATGAATGTTACTACCCCCATCCTCCTCATCTCGATCATCATGAACATCTCGATCATCTTGAATATCTCGATCATCATTCTCTCGATCATCATTCTCTCGATCATGTATGTTATTATTCGCGCGTTCTTCATATGTATTTTGTGTTGGATTAGGTGAGGTATAAAATAGTCTTTGTACAGCCTTCTTGTTTGATCGAAGCATGATACACGTATATGTATATAGGTATAATATGTTTATGTAAAATTACACAATCAACAAACATATTATATTATCTACATCTTAGGAAGTTTCATTCGAATTGACTCCTTCACCTTTTCTGCCCGCTCAGATAAAAGAAACTCGCTCATCTCTTTCGCAGCATCATTATCATTATAGTATTTGATTAAAGCAGATAATAGTTGTCCACGATTCAAAGGAGCTTTCACACGGGTTCGTGAGTAAATAAGTTGTCCATTATTTACATCAAAGCAGTCAATATCATTTGACTTCATCACTTGAAGTAGAGAACTAGTAAGACGTTGTTTCAGTTCTCTCCTCTTTTTCAACTCATTGGTTAATTGTTTTATTTCATTTTCAACACGAATCCATGCTCGAATATGTGTAATTAATTCCTGTTTTCCAGATGGAGGTGGGATTGCATCGGTGCGTCCACCTTCAATTGTTCCTTCATCTACATTATCGGTTGTAGGAGGAACAATCGTATTTGAATATGGTATATGAGACATACTAGTATAATAGACAGACCTAAAATAAAATTATGTATAGTTACGGAAAAGAAAAACGAGTATCTCTCACTTTTCGATAAATACTGCTTGTTCAAGACATTTCAGGATCTTGCGTTCTCCGACAGGATCATCCTTAATTTCATGAAGTACATTGAGAAGCATTGTATGGTGTATGTCTTGTAGTCGTGTATTATTTTCCCACCCAGGGTTAGTATCCATCCATGTTTTAATCGCCTTATATTCTTTGTTAGCGATATCGACGAATACTTTCTTTATCCGTATATTCCCTTCGTCTCTCTGCCATTTATGGTTATCTTTGATATATATTGTATCTCTTTTCTGGTCGGTACAATGGATTGGTCTCTTATATATATCTAGTTGTTTGAGTCCATTCACTAAGACAGTACTAATACTTGAAACCAGACCTTGACTTTTTGTTACATCTAAATCATCCATACTAATTTCGAGGGAGTTAACAAAGTCAGAGAGGTTAATAGCATCTTTGCATTCTTCATTCAAGAAAAAGTTGAGATTAAACTGTGTATTGTTTGTGTTATTTGTAATATTATTGCCGACTTTTGGTATAAGTTCCTTCAAAAGTTCGTGTTGCTCTCGAATAATGCGAAGCATGTCGGTTATTATCTCAGGAGTTAGATCTTTCACGGATACTTTACTGTTAGTATCAGGGTCATCGGTTGCTGTTGCCGTTGCCGTTGCTGTTGCTGTTGTTGCATCATTCCCCGCAATTGGTGGTGGTGGTGGTGATTGTTTCTTCGAAGGGTATGACGAGTGTGAGTGTTGTGCTACCGATGGCTTCGTCTCAGTTGTTCGTGTATGTATAGGGGGTGCGCAATTACTAGATGTATGATTAGAATGTCCTATATGTTTACTATCCGCCGCATGATCATGATCTTGATTACATGTATCCATATCTTTTATATCATCTTCATAGCTAGAGTAATCATGTATTGTATCCGAAGAGGTTGATTCAGTTGAAGAAGATGAGTGTTCATGCATTTGAATGTACACAGCACATTTCTTTTTATGTTTCCATATTCCAGTTCGATCCATATACTTTTTGCCGCATTCACAAACAAACAATCCATTATATGATGGAGTTGTATTAGTATTAGTACTAGACGGGGGTATTTGTATTCCATTAATAACAACTGTTCCGGCCCCATTACAATTAAAAATAATAGATTGGGCGGGGGTGGATGTACAAGGTTGTATAGTTCCCGATCTTAATAAATGTTTCTTTGTTTGAAGATGTTTGCCGTAGTCCTTTTTATTTTGAGTACTATAGTCACATAATTTACATTCGAATGACTGATAATATACATGCTTCATTGAATATATTATATAAGAATGGATAAGTTATATATAAGTTGATTATTTCGTTGATATTGATTGAGTATATTCGTTACCAATTGATTAGAATAAAAAATAAGGGATTATAACATTTTTATTCAAAGAAAATCGGCAGGCCTTGGACCCTTAGACCCTCGAACCCCGACCCCCAAATCTATTGAATAAAGTTCTACTTCAAACAAAAACAACCTATTCAATCCCATAATTTTTGGCAAACTCAAACAGTGAAAAACAAGATACCCTACTTTTGGGGGTACGATTTTATACATACATATAGTATAATACCCAATAAATATAACGATTTTGGTATATAGGATATACAATACATATCGATTCTATAGTATAAGAGTATGGTTATTAGTCACGTGACCACTATTATATGTATCATTATACGACCGCGCAAAATAACGTATCGAAAACGCCTATATTTATCCCCTGACTGACAAGACCATAAAATATAGTACACAGATTAGACATACAATATACACACCATTATGGTAACATATATAATCGATATACTAACTACTACAAAATGGGGATTTTGGCAACGGCAACGCTTTTGGGGACAATTCCAAAAATGTCCAAAAACGACTTTTGCGTTTTTCAATTTTGCACGCGTTTTCATCGCCCCTTTCCAACTTTTTGAAAAAAGCCAAAAATCCGTGGTCACGTGCCGACCATTTTCAGTCACGTCGATAATGACTGATTTTCGAAAAAACGTGACTGACCATTTTTGGCCTGTTTTGGGCCTCTTGACCCCGTTTTATCCCCCGAAAGTGGGCGAGTATGTTTGAGTGAAAACATAAAGTGGGGATTTCTGTGGATAAAATCGCATTTTTGGCATGTTTTCACTCAAACAAGAATGGTCATTTTGGGGGGATAAAATCCGGTTTTTCGAAAAAATGCGATTTTTGGACCCCCAAAACATGCAAAAGCTTTTTGACCTCTTACAAACCCGACCATTTTTATGGGATAATCATCCCCCAAAAATGCACGGTTTAGTTTTGACTCAAACATGTACCCCCACTTTCGGGGGATAAATGACCCTATCCCCCCAAAATGGCCAATCTTGTTTGAGTAATTATGGCAACGGTTGAATTTCACCCCCTGTTTTTGCGTATTTTGCCATTTTGCATGTTTTCACTCAAACAAGAATGGCCATTTTTGGGGGATGATTTTCGGGATATATACCCTATTTTCGATTATTCGAGATTATTACATAAAAAGAGTTATATTTTTACGTAATATATGTTAGTATTGTCTGGCAACCTATGTAACAGGCGTGGCAACCTATGTAACAGGAGTGGCAACCTATGTAACAGGCGTGGCAACCTATGTAACAGGGATGAGTAACAGGTCTGGGTAACAGGACGCGGGGTACCTCCATCGGATAAATAGTTTATCCGAAGTATTATTCACTTATTACAGGTATGTTCATTTTGGAGTGACGTTTACAGTAATGTGAATCAACCCCAGATACTTTTGAAGTACACTTGGAACCCTTGTTTTTACCTGATGTATATATTGCCGAACACGTCGTTTCATTTGTAGATATAACTTGTGAGTTGGCTTGTTTTGCAGCCGCCTTTGCAGTAGCCTTTGCAGTAGCCTTCGCAGCCGCCTTCGCAGCCGCCTTCGCAGCCCTTTCTTCTTGTAACTTCATGAGACGATTGTGTAACTTACACAAAAACCCATACTTTGTATTAAGAGTATTCCCCTTTCCGCATAACTTTGGACTACTTGGTTGTTCAGATGATGAAATATCAGTCACAGGTACATTAGACATTTTATAACAACACCGAAATATTGGCATACAATAATACTCTGGTGCATTTACACCATACGTTCGTTTCACTCCATTACAAACAATAAACGGCAATAATCGACTTGTCTTAGCACGACAATATGGACACTTTATTTGTCCAGCACCAAGTGTAGTAATATCATACATTTGCGATGAATTGCTCTTTTGGTGACATACATCTTTATATAATGGTACATAGTTAAATCGATGTCCACAGTCCAATTTTATTTGTGTGTTATCAAGTGGTTCCTTACTTAACATACAGAGATCATCTTCTTGTATTATAACAGGATGCACATGAGAAACAATTTCATTTACTTTATTTGAACATACATCAGAAGGCTTCAATATATTTTGCAATTCCTTGAAAAAGTCAATTCCATCTTCAACGTCATAACCAATTGACTTATTACTAGAAGGTGTAGTCGCACTATTCATTCTCTGTGTATGTGTATATAGTAAATATCCAAGTTGTCTATAGATTATAACATATCATAATGTTTATGTTTGTTCAAAAAATATAATATGAACTATATCTATACTTGGTGTATAGTTCACCCAATCGTCATTTAGTAGTATTCCTGATATTACATATAGATGGTATCTAAAGCAGTATGGGGACCAGCAGTATGGTACTTATTTCATACACTCGCCCAAAAGGTTGACGAGTCTCAGTTTATGATTATTCGAAATGACTTGATCCAGTTTGTATATAGAATATGTGCGAATCTTCCCTGCCCTGAGTGTGCTTCTCATGCAGAGGCGTTTCTCAAAAAGAACAGTAATCGCCCAATTCGTAATAAAGAAGACTTTAAACGACTGTTATTGGACCTTCATAATGAGGCCAATGCAAATACGAAGAAACCAATGTTTACATATGAACAATTAAATGAGAAGTATGATAGAGCAAATACTCAAATGGTTGTTCAGAACTTTTTTAACATATACGGTGCTAAAACATATAATATTAAACTCCTAACGAATCGATTCCATAAAGATATACTCTTATCTGACTTTTCTGCATGGATATTGCGAAACAGTACAAAGTTTCAGGTATAATAACCTATCTAGTTGTTCATATTCGCAACTATACTCACATTCATATTACATATCATGTATACCAATACGAATAATCATCGTATATTGTATATATGATACCATTGTGTATATATATTCATCTATGCATCTTGAATCAGTTGCCCATTCTTATAAACGGAACACTTGAATGTCTGGTTCGCCGGTCTCTTACAAACCACATTATTGCTAGTTAGGTCACTAAAAAACAACAAAGGTTTTGTATTATCACTTATATACAATGTGTAAAACCATGCAGTTCCAAGAACAATACCAGTTAGTGCTCCAAATACAATACCCTTAGGTACAGTACAGTTATTTGTAAGCTTTACATATGCATCAATGATAAACAACGAAACAACCATTCCAACAATAAAAAAGTTGATCTGGTTATTTGCAATCATTGGAAGAAGCAAATATGCAAGAGTAAACATAATAAACATACTATTGAATGCCGGAACATTATACTTACTGCTAATGAATGGAAAGTCGATAATATTACAGAGGGGAGATGCATCCTCTCCCATCTCGCTGCCAAACCCAACAGAGAGAACCGCGGTAATTACGGATGCAAGTAAGACACCAGCTAAATAGACAATCCCTTTTATGTTCTGATTAAATATTGACACTGTTACTAGAAAGAATATCAGAAACATGGGCGAGAAAATACTAAATAGCTGTACTATATTTGAAAATGTTAATTGTAACCCCATTTTTGTTTATTATATGGTGACAAAATAATATAACATTCAGGGTGATACAATGACAAAGAGACGACACTTACCACATTCGTGTACTTACACTTGAAATACGAGGTTGATTACTTCAGATATATGCGTAACAGCATGAAATACAATCGAAGAGAGGAATGGTTTATCCTTATATTTTTCAATGAAGTCGCGATAATCCTTATCATTCTCGGCGGGATAAATAAACTCAGTAACCCCTGCTCTGATTCCGCCAAGTATTTTCAAGTCAAGTCCTCCAATCATGGTAACTCTTCCCTGTAGATTGATCTCTCCAGTAATTGCAACCACGTTCTTGATAGGCCGTTGTGTTAAAAGACTGTATATTACACAGGTAATTGCCGTTCCAGCAGACGGCCCATCTTTCGGTGTGGCACCCTCGGGACAATGAATGTGTAGACCTTGTGTCTTCGTCTTATCAAAGAGATCAACGAGTGCCGTTTTTTGATAATCATCCAGCAACGTCCATGCAAGTGTTTTCGCAACAGTCATGCTTTCCTTCATTACATCGCCCTGCATACCGGTTAACTTCAAATCCATCATAGTCGTCGATGGGTACCATTTCGCCTCAATCGGTATAATCCCGCCATTCCCTAAAGCATTCGCCCAAAGACCATTAATGATGCCAACCGACGGTTCTATGTGTATTTTATGATGTCGCGCAGGATGCCGTTCTTTCAAATACTTATCCCGAATAATATCATTGCTTACCTTGACGGGGAATGTTCCGACGGATGTATGTTGTGTTCCAATCGATAGATTTTGAATATAATCAAGGTTAATCTCTCCGATGATTTCAAACAAAAGCTCCTTGAGTTTTCGAACACCTGGTTCACAAGTGTACTCTTCAATAATAAATAAAATGTTTTCATCACTTAGATCAATCATGTTTAAAAGCCCCATTTTGTCATACATTTCAGGTAGTAAATGCTTTCGTGTAATCGTAAGTTTATCATCGAGTGAGAGATGGTCAAACTTGATGCGATGAATGCGATCAAGAAGTACCTTATCAATTGCATCAACATCATTATATGAAAATACGAAGAGAGCTTTCGAGAGATCGAGGTCAATTCCATTAAAATATTTATCTTGAAATCCTTCATTTTGTGTGGTGTCAATTAAATGCGTAAGAATCCCGATAATCTCTCGCCCGTGTTCTGTTTTACTGACTTTATCCAACTCATCGATAAAAAAGATGGGATTCATGCATTTCGTCTCCATGAGTATTTCAACGATGCGTCCCCAGGTAGATCCGACATATGTATAATTGTGGCCTTCTAGTGTACTTCCATTGCTTGACCCACCGATTGCAATAAACGCAAAAGGACGCGAGTTTCCTTCATCATCTTTAAGGCAATGAGCAAGGCCTTTCTTTGCAAGGCTGGTTTTTCCTACACCAGGTGGTCCTTCAAACCCGAAGCAGTGACCACATTGTTTTCCATTAATCCACTGGGCGATAATTCGTTCAATATGTCTCTTCGCTCGTTTGTGTCCGTGTACTGCCTTATCTAATATGAGAGATGTATCTTGAATATAATTATTAACTCGCGTCCATTTCTCTTGGATAGCAATGCTCTCGCCACTAAGAGATTGAACAAGAGCATGGTTCATATATAGAAGAGAACCACCGCCGGATCCAGACAAAAGGTGCATACCATTCTCTTTGTTTTGTACTGAGTTATTTATAGGTGAGTACACTTTACATATCGTATCAATCAATTTCATTCTAGATTCAGTTGCTGGATTGATGGTCGATCCTTGTGTATCCTTTTCAAACGCACATAGTTCATTAAAAAATGTAGTAATCTCTTGTTTCATAAAGTCGATTGTCTTCCCAGAGTGACAAAGTTTATGACGTTTGAAGTTGCTGGATTTGATAATTGAATTGAGAGATATAATGGTTGATATTACAGAACCTCTATTATTCGAAGAGTGAGTTAGTCGTGTGCATATTGTGTGTAATGAATTGGAAGTAATATTATGAATATAGTTCTCTTGAACTTGTTGTAAGTAATGATGTATTTCAATGTTCGTATATTGGTATGATACTGGTATATTGCAATCAGGGTATATGGAATGAACATTTTTCAATAGTTTCGCGAACATGGTTCGAATATTATCCATAATCGAAAGTATATTTTCATGTCGGTATGTTCCAAATGGAATACGAAGTAGGCCTTCGAGATATTGACGTGCTTTGGATCCGGAATCTTCTGATTTTGATCTTATTTCTTTAAGTTTAAGCATCGCCTTCTCTTTGATGCTATCATTCGCCTTCATAAGACATATTTGCTGTTCGAGAGGTATTTTATTTAAATCATGATTACAGAGAGAATTAGTATATTGAATCGTTTGTTTCATTGCGTCTTTGAAATATCGTTTAATATTCCATGGAAGGCTATCAAATAATTCGCATTGATCTCTCGTGTCTACAGTCGAGCCGTATCCTCCTTGGCCTATAATAAATGAGCAGCTGTTACTATTGCCGCTGCTATTGCCGCAGCTGTTGCTACCACCGCTTCCTAGTCCATGTTTCCCTTTACTGGAACGTGAATCATCCATATCGCAGCCGCTACCATACTCTCCTCCACCGACACCTACGACACCACCTAATCCGAGAAACCCTGAATTGTCCACAGCAGTATCAGTCGACAATAAGTCATATAGTAAATACGCCAAATACTGAAACTCGTGTTCATTCTCTTTAAGTAGTAATTGAATAATAATTGTCCGTTGGGCATAAAGCTCACTATTGGTAAACTCTTTTACAACTTGTGCAATAGGTTTCTGTTTAATCATGCGAAGCTGGGACATATGATGTTGGTATTTGTTTGCAACATCTCTCGTTTCATATACAAGAAGTTCTTTGAGGGAGAGAGAATGAACGTAGCGAGAGAATGATGCATTATCGGCAAACTCGCTTCCAATATTAATCGCTGCAATAATATTCTTTGTTTGTTGCTTCAGCATAGTAACTTTTTGCTGGATATATTTCGACCCAATTGATTCAACCATGACATTATCAACGATTCCACTTACGATGAGTGTTTTTTTGTCGATTTCATTGTGAATTGCGACTTTCATTCCATATACTCTCGTCTTGAATGAACGACAAGAACGCGAGAGATCGAAGCAGTCTAGGTTTTCCGACTTTTCGACAATCATACAGTCATCAATCATTTTGTTTTTGGGAATAATTGATTCGGGTATAGTCGGGGGTTTCTGAGAGCCTGGCAATGGAAGAGGCGTACTATCGTTGTATATAGGTCGCATTCGAGGAGTGCTGTTTGGCGTGATTGCGGAAGACGACCCAGATGTACTGTGTTCGCATCCTCCTGACCTCGACCCAGAAGTAGAGAGAGGGATAATTCCGCTGTGCATGGTCGTAGTTTCAACGAGAGAAGGTGGTCGGTCATTTTTCCATGAAATCACCTTGTATTGAAATGGATGAAAATATTTATGAATTACCTCGTATTTTGATTGGTTCCATGTTGAGTTGATGAGAAAGTTTTTCCCGAAACAAATAATAATTAGGTCATCTAATAGTTCGGTTCCATATTTTCGAAATATTTCGGATAAGTCGTTGTTTACATTTTGGAGTTGACTACGAATATATACATAGTCAATTATTTGCGAGGAGGAGGACGGCGAATCTTGCTGCGGCGATCCCTGCTTTTGCTGGGTAACTGATCCATGTAGTTCAGAAACATAATCTCCGTCCACATCTTCCGGAGAAATAATCCTCATCACCGAGAGAAGTGTACCTTGTATCTTCTCAAGGTTAGAAATACATATGTTTATTTCATTCGCGCCGTATATATCGAGTGACCTGTACTTTTGAATTGATATTACAGTACGCTGTGTTACTTCTTGAAAATATCGAATTGTTGTTAAAATAGGTGCTTTTTGTGACATAATATTATCGATTTGGGTAACATCGATCGGCGGATGTATCGATTTCGCCGATCGTACCTTTGTATTTTTCATATATATTATGTTATTTTTTTAAAAACACAAGAAAACACTTACTAAACCAATATAAATGTATTTACATAATCTCTCTAATCTCTATATATCATTTAACACAGGTCATCCTTTATCTGTGTATTCATTGTCACTTATAACGAAACAATAGAAGATGGGTATTCCAAGTTATTTTTCATATATTGTTCGAAAGCATGCATCAATAATAAAACGTCTTGAAACATTACCCCGTGTTCATAACTTATATATGGATTGCAATTCGATTATATATGAATCAGTTCGAAAGTGCGGTCCAATAGGTAATACATCGCCGGATTATTATGAAACAGAATTGATACAAGATGTATGTAGAAGTATTGAATCATATATTCGCCTTATTGAACCTACGAATAAAGTGTTACTTGCATTTGATGGGGTTGCACCGGTTGCAAAGCTGAACCAGCAACGCGAAAGAAGATATAAATCATGGTTTACATCAATTGTTGAAAAGCAGATCGAAGAGAAGACACGAGAGAAGAATGGTGTATCAAAAGCACATACCACTACTATTTCCGACCAGAACCGCGGATGGAATACAACTGCGATTACTCCTGGAACAAAGTTTATGCAAAAGTTGTCCGAAATGATTCATGTTTATTTCTCTAGAGTATCTACTTTGTCTCCATTATCAGAGCCAGTATTTGCTGAAATAACTAGACAAGAGATACATGATAGTAATAATAATAGTAATAATAATGATAATAATGATAATAATGATAATAATACTCACGTCGAGGAACCAAATGCCACAAAAACTACACTTATTATGCAATATAAGCCAGCAGAGATTATCATTACGACAAGCAATAAAGCAGGAGAAGGTGAACACAAGATATTCGAATATATTCGCACAAATCCCGAATATCATGCAAAAACCGACACAATGATATATGGTCTTGATGCAGATCTAATCATGCTTACGTTGAATCATTTACATATATCAGAACGATTGTATTTGTATAGAGACACCCCCGAGTTTATTCATTCGCTCAACTCGGAGCTTTCATCTAATGAGAATTATTACTTGGATATTCCACAGTTTGCAAAGTATCTTGACAAAGAAATGCGGGTAATGACGATGCGTAAAGATGTCGAAGAAGAGGCGGCTATTTTGAAACAACCTCTTTATGAAAAGCCACAGATTACGTCCTCCGCGGTAGATGATTATATTCTGATGTGTTTCTTTCTAGGGAATGACTTTATGCCCCACTTTCCGTCGCTCAATCTTCGAACGCATGGTCTGGACATTCTGCTTCAAACATATGTCGCATTATTTCAAAACACAACTGAATATCTTACGCGTCGAAACGTTGCGACAATGGAAAAGACGATTGTCTGGAAGAATGTGAAGAAGTTTGTTTCAGCGTTAGCACGAATTGAACATGATCAGTTTATGGCAGAACACAAACAGCGTGACAAACAGTCAAAAGGAATGTCATCTATATACGGATATAATGAAAAGGGTGGGAAAATGAGTGAAGGAACAACCCATCGAAATGTAGTTGTAATGTCAAGGTCTACGCCTACAACTACAAACAGATCATCACATCTACCACCACCACTAGAGGATGAATCACAAATAGAATCAATGGTAGCAGATAATATAAAGCAGTTCAATTCCATTCCAATATTAGATAGGTCAGTTGAACGATATATTGACCCATTTACACGGAACTGGGAGTATAGATACTACGATGCATTATTTGACATTACATTCGATGAAAGATGGGGAAGAGACATTTGTACGAATTATTTAGAGGGGTTAGAATGGACGTTCAAGTATTATTCGGGAGCATGCATCGATTGGCGGTGGTGCTACAAGTATGCATATGCCCCACTATTAACAGACCTTGTCAAATATGTGCCTTCTACTGATATAAACATGTTACCAGTTAAACCGAAGAGTCCGATTAATGAGATAATACAGTTGTGTTATGTATTGCCACTCGCAAGTCACCATCTTCTTCCGGCAAATGTAACACGAAAGATTCATACGAATTGCATGCATTATTATGAAGAGAATCTGGAGTTTAAGTGGGCATACTGTAGGTATTTTTGGGAGGCACACACTGACCTTCCAATGATTCATATTCCCGATTTAGAGAGAATCCTTTCATTAAGTGATGAACAAGTACAGGATATCGCAAAAACAAATGTACTTCATTCAGTGAAGAAGTCAACACCAAAACCAATTACTGGTAAAATGAACAAAAAGATTCAGCCTTCACTTATACAGGAATAAGTCAATAACCATAGTCACATAGTCACATAGTCACATAGTCACATAGTCACATAGTCACATAATTACGTTATTATTACGTAATAATTACATAAGAAATCTGTATATGTAATTATATTGCCACCAACACATTCTCTTGTTTGAATGAATCCTCCTATCATCTTTCCAAGAATACAACATATCGACCTAACTCGCGAAACATTCGCAGGACTTCTTCAGTATAATACTGCAATTGGTAAACATACATTGATTAAGATAACCGCAACATGGTGCGGACCATGCAAACAAATCAAACAATACGCACATGCAAAAGCAAACGACCTTCCATCTAGCATTGAAGTATACGAAGTTGATGTCGATGAATCGCCAGACTTTTATGCATTCATGAAAAGTAAACGAATGGTAAATGGAATCCCAGTATTCTTATTATTTCATGCAGGAAATATGACATATATTCCAAATGATTCAGTTACTGGTGCATCAACATCAACCCTCGACTTATTTTTCGCAAGATGTATGACATTATAGTGTCACCTGTAGTCTATTCTATTCTAACCGACCTTTACTTTTTGCCATACTGGATAGTTTGCATCGGAAATTAAACGACACATCGCAGTTTCTTCTGATATTGGTCGTAGTCTTCGAATACTTTGTTTTTGTTCTGTTTTTTTATCAGCAGCAACATATCCAGTGTCATCATATTTTCCTTTGTTTTTATCGGTTGTTAAGTCTTCACCAAGAATATCAGGTGACGGAGGATAATCAACTTTCTCACTTAATCCAGTATTTGCTCGAAACTGTGTAATTCTCGTTTCCCATTCTTCTTTTATCTTTTTTGCATATGAAAATGCAGCATTAATAATCTTCATTTTATCGGGTGTTGTCATATTGATAAAACTCATCACTTTCTCTCCTATTTTTTTCTTTGGTTCCATTCTCACTGCTTTGCTACAGTCATCTACATTTTTTATGAAAGGTGTATTTGGTCCGTTCTCAGGTGCCTTCTTATGTTCCCCAGTACATTTTTTATCTAACGGACCTTTGTATGCAGCTGGATCAAATGTAATATCAATTTTAGCGGGAGTTAGTACTCGATCAGACACCGTGTTACGTACTTCACCAAGTTGTTGAGGAACAACTATATCTAATTCTTTAATGACTTCTTGTAGTCGAGTTATATCTTCCGACGAATAGTATCCAAACAATGTCGCAGTATCCTTCGGCTTTGATATATTTTTATTTGGGTTAAACACACTATTGATTGGGAAAGTAATGGTTGGCTGGGTTTGTCCAGATGTATTATCATCATCATCATCCACTGGTACAGCATTGTCTGCAACCGTAGCAGGTTTAACAATTCGAATATGTAACGGATTATTTGCAATGACGAAGATAACAAACTCGAATGAGGAAGATGCAGAATCAGATGGAATCATTAATCGAAAGCGAAGAATAGTATATGTATGTTTGTCTATCTTATTCACGCCACTATCTGGATTGTATCGAAGTAAGTAATCATACTCGTCATCATTTGTTGGATTGCATGATACAAGTAACTCATATGGTTTCACCGGAGGTGCAGGTTTGACAGGCGGTTTTACAGCCCCAGCCCCAGCCCCAGCCCCAGCCCCAGACTTTTTTCGTCGATGTGTTTTACGAATGAGACGATTATTTTTTCTAGCGGCAGCTCTAGCTACATTTATTGTAACGCGTCTTGTTTTCATTTTCTTATTCGTTTCCGATCCTCTTTTTTTCATATTATTTTTGTTATATACGAGAGATATATACGTTATTATTGATATAACGATATATTTTATTCATCAGATCATATAATGCAAGCAAATGATTTGATAATTGAGAATTATAATTTGGAGGATCTATTAAATCTCTTCAACCTCCCAGTATTATTTAATGAAGCTGATTTGAAGCGTGCAAAGCAAATGGTATTAAAGACTCATCCAGATAAATCATCTCTCCCTAAAGAATATTTTCTCTTCTTTAGCAAGGCATACCGAATTGTGCATCAAATATATACATTTCGCAACCCATCCATTAAGAAGACGTATACACAGCGTCCAGACAATGGCGGCAGTTCTTCATCTGCATCAGAACCATACATTCGAATTGACGGAAACGCAGCCAAACTTCCATCATATACAGACGTAATGGAGTCAGAAGGATATCTCACCTCCAAATATGATATAGATACAAGCGAAACAAACCGCCGATTAAAACAGCGTTTGGATGAACTTGTGATCGAAAAGAATGGCGGCATAAAAACGGATGGAAGAGGGTTCAATGCATGGTTTAATGAGCAGTTCATGAAGCATAAACAGACGGATGAATATGAAGAAGGATATGGTGAGTGGTTAAAAAACAGTGATCCGAGAGATGATGGATTTGAAGATGTTCCTGAATCCAGTGACTGGACCACTAAACTCACTGCGATCAATCGTCGCAAACAGCAACTGAAGCAACAGTATGCATTGGTTGAACACAGAGAGGTTCAAACATTTAATTCGGGGGGTGGAGGCTATGACTTGGTTAGAAACAAGCCAGAGGATTATTCAAGCGGTATATTCAGTCAATTAAAATATGAGGATGTGCGAAAGGCTCATACCGAGACAGTAATACCGGTTACAGAAGACGATTATCTCTCGCGGCAGTCATTTAAAACAGTGAATGATTATCAACAGTTTAGAGATAGAGATCTGAGAGATTCGCGAAATAATACATTAGACGCACATGCATTATATGATATGCAGAAACGTCAAACGCAAGAGGATGATGTTAGGCGCGCATTCCTTCTGGCGAAACAGGACGAGGCGGCGCGAGAGATACAGCATCGATTCCATAGTTCATTATTTAGGCTGCAATGATGACAACTTCGTAAAATATATTCGCTCATGATATATATACAGTACGTAACCGCGAATCAGTACCTCAAATAATAAGAAGTAATATGAATGACCAAATACTAAAGTTATTCGGAGCATACCTTGTCCTTATGGTGGTTGGCGTGGTATACAACAAATACAAGAGAAAGATCGAAGTAAAAGAACAGTATAATGATGGCGAACTGATACAAAAATACTTGTTGAATGAGTCAACATTAATGCAAAGTAAGAAGCCGATCATGTGGGTACATATTGAGTTCGACAAAAATGCACGATCATGGGAGTCATTTGGATCAAGAACAACCGAGAACCTAAACCAGCCATATCAGTACTTAACGATTCGATCCATTATTGAAAAATGTGGCGAATCTTTTAACGTATGTATTATTGACGATGACTCGTTTCATCAAATTATTCCAGATTGGAGCATCAAAGTGAACGAGTTACCGCGACCTCTCCGTACACATATGAGAGAATTGGCAATGAGTAAAGTGCTGTATCATTATGGTGGTCTCCTTGTTCCGTCATCATTCGCATGTTTTCATAATTTGAGACCGATGTATGATGCGTATATTGAACAGACCCAAGGTTCATCTGGCGTAGTTATTGCTGAACTCTATACTCGTACAAGCACTACATCGCAAACCCTCTTCTTCCCAAATACGCGATTCATAGGGGCAAGAAAACGTAGTCCGGTTATGAAGCAGTATTCCGAATATTTAGAACAGTTGATATCGAGTGATTATACAAATGAACTCGACTTTTCAGGAGAATGTGGGCGTTGGTTTTATGAAAAGTTGGTAAACGGTAGTAATGCGGCGGTTATTATACCAGCGGAAGAGGTTGGTGCGAAATTAATGAACGGAAAACCAGTATTACTCGAGGACCTGTTTGGTTCTCATGATATACCAATCTCTCCGACTGCAGTGGGGATTTACATACCAGCAGATGAGGTGTTAAAGAGAACAAAGTATCAATGGTTTGCACGTTCATCGCCTGAAGACGTACTATCCTGTAATATGGTGATCTCAAAGTACCTTATTGGTAAGGCGATGGCATAATTACCTGACCGTCGCTCACCACGCTCACCCCCGCTCACACTTCAGTTGACGACAGCACCTTTCGCATATTATTTGTAAACAATGCAAGTTCAATTTCATCCTCGTGGATGTTATGGAATACAGTAATATATTTACAAATGAGAGCAATAATCCGATACTTCTCTTTTTCATTTATGAGGTCAGTTGATTTAATAAACAAAAAGTAGTTATCGAGAATATCCATAACAGAATATCCTTGGTCCGAAAGTTCATATAGTGTATGTATCGAACGTACTAGTGCATCATTGACACGAGATCCATCATTGTCATTAGACAGTTTCGCACTTGAAATCACCTGCTGTGTATATTCCTGAAAATAATGGAAACTGATATTGGAACAAAGTTTATTTGCAATAGTGAAGTCGATATCGCATCCAAGAATCTTTATCTTCTCCAAGTAGTTAATGAGAATACGAACAGATCCATTTGATATGTTAAGTAGAAACCTCTCGGCTTCATCATTAATAACTAGATTCTCAGCTGTTTTTATTTTATATAAAATCTTGTAAAGACAGTCATTGTTTAGCTGGTTGATTTTAATGATTATATTTCGTGATTGAAGATTATCGATCACCTTTTGAATATTGGAGCAAGAGGAAATAAAATGAACATTATGGCTATACTTATCAATACAGTTTCGAAATACTTGCTGACTTTGTTCATTTATGAGGTCAATATCGTCAAGAAGTACAATCTTTTTTTTACCAGGGACGAGAGAGCATGTTTGACAAAATATTTTCACGTCATTCCGATAATATTGAATCCCTTGGTCTTTGAGGCTATTTAATACAAGAATGTTGTCGCTTTTAAAGATGGATCCTTTATAATATTCATGAATAATTGCGTTAATAAGGGATGTTTTTCCAGATCCTGCGTCACCGTAAAGCAACAGGTTAAGATTGTTCATGTCAATAAGCGATGCAAGTAGAAGGACCACATCCCGGTCAAGTTGCTCGAATTGGTCTATTTTAGAAGGCTGATACTTATTAATAAAAGGGACATTAGAAGGGACGATAGAAGGGACGATAGAAGGGACGATAGAAGGAACGATAGATAGGTTTGCACTAGGATATGTCATATACTATAATAACTAAAATCAAAAAATGTTTATTATTATTACTAATAAACATTTAAGCATAACTTTTGGTTATAAATATATTGATAACAATTAATCGGGGGTAAGATATGTCGTGCGATCCTTCCTCTCTTCCAAATTATTATGAAGTACTTGGTGTTGATGAAAAGGCGAGTGACGACGAAATAAAAAAGGCATTTCGTAAGTTATCATTTATTCATCATCCGGATAAGAATGGGAATACAGATGAAAGTACGCGACGATTTCAGAATATTAATGCAGCGTATGAAACTCTCTCGGATGGAAATAAACGAAAGGAGTATGATATGATGAGACGTTTTGGTGGTGGGAACATACATTCTGGAATGGGTCCAAATCCAGAGGATATACTAAACATGTTTTTTGGAAATGGTTCTCCTATATTTACACAGATGTTTGGAATGCCTGGTGGAATGCCTGGTCATCCTACCGGTAGCCAAGGTATTCCACGTGGTTCATTTCAAATATTCCATAATGGGATACCTGTATCTGGTAATGGAATGCCGCCACCTGGGTTCTTTTTTCAGCATCCAATGCAGCAACAGCACCCCCCGCCCCAGCAACAGCAACAGCACCCGACACCTCATGTTCCAGAGACAATTATAAAAACCGTTCAATTAACACTAGAGCAGGTGTTTCAAGGCGGCAGTATTGCAGTTGACATACAAAGACATGTTCCAGGATTAAATCCATATGTTAGTGAAACGATTCATGTACCAATTCCAAAAGGAATACAAGATGGAGAATCCGTTATATTGAGTGAGTGTGGAAATATGAATGAAGTGGGTATGAAGGGTGACATCCGCGTTATATTTACAGTTGCGAGACATCCGGTATTCAAGACAGAAGGTATTGATCTGCATATGGATAAAACAATTTCACTGAAAGAAGCGTTATGTGGGTTTCAGTTTGAAATAAATCATGTAAATGGTCGAGTATTTCAGTTAAATAATAAACCAGGGAATATTATTAAACCAGGTACAGTAAAACCCATTCCATCTCTCGGATTAGAAAGAAACGGCGAGGTGGGTTCCATAAAAATAAAGTTCAATGTTGAGTTCCCAGAGTCACTTACATTAGAACAGATTGATGCATTATCGCGCGTATTGTAAATAACAATAATAACAACCCCCTCTTTATTTCGGCGGTTTCATAGAGCAAACCTCTTGTTGAATGGCCTTTCGGTTAAATAGGTTCATTCCAATTGTCGAGATAACTTCCTTTTTCAAGGCTTGTTTTGTTTGAGAGTTGATTAGACTCGGAGATAAACGTTTACTTGGCATACTAGTATAATATACACCGATAAATATTTTTACAATACCGATGTATATTATTATTATTAACTACTATTCACTACTATTCACTACTATTAACTACTATTCACTACTACAATAATATTACAAATATGAGAGGCGATAGACAATAGGCACAATTCGTGCAGGGGTTGGCCCAGGTATACCTTCCACAATATACCCGGTCACATTGAATCGAACATACGATACAGATGATGATGTCAACACAATACCACTCTTACACACAATATATTTTGTCATTGTACCGCCCTCTGGGACAGTAACACTCGTTAACGCATCCTGTCCAGATGCCATGTTATCCGACATTACCGCAATACCATATGTCTCATCAAACACATCTATCCATACAGTGTTTGCATCAGGTGTTGTAGGCGAGTTTGTATACTCATACTTATATCCATATATAAGTGCATTTCCATTATATTCCGGCATTGTAAATGAAATATTCAACAAGTAACGTGTGGTTGACACTTGATAAAACGGAATAATTGATAAGTTCGTAAAGTGTCTTGGTACGAATGGATATGCAGATGTATCGCCGTATGCAACTGTATTATTAACGGACTCCCCAATAGAGTTAATAACGATAACACGATAATAATACCGGATTTCATTAATTAACCCAGTTACGATAATCGTAGTACTTTGTCCAGAAATAGGAAGGTTTTCGCCAGTATAGGTAGTGTGGTTTGTCCAGTTCGACGGATTTCCTGAAGTATCAATACTTGCAGTGGTTTGAAATATATACGAGGTAATTGGATAGACATATTCTACATTTGTCGGGTTATTATAATTGGAGTAAGCATTCGGGTCATTTGGTGCAACCCATGTAACTGTAACACTATTTACTCCACCTCTCGCAGTAATGGATGTTACTGGAGTTGGAATACGTCCTGGCGCAATCATGACGACATTCGATTCAGGAGCATTATATAATGTACTATATCCACCATCTGAAACCACGACTTGAGGAGAGATGCTCAAATAATAGAACTGGCCGTTTACAAGACCCGGAATAACATACTTATTGAGACCAGTATATGGACCGCTTGTCTCTCGTGTAATCGGTACAGGATCTGTTGTTAAAGAATGGTTCAAATCAGGAAGAATTGGCCAAGGATTATTGCGGTAGTCATCTACGCGAACATAGAAGTCGTATACCAAGTTGGGGTTTCCATAGCTCCAATATAGTAGAATACTTTCGTCCTGGACAACTCCTGCTAAATCCGTCACCCGAGAGCTTACTGCGGTTCCAATTTCAATATTCGATATATCATTAATTTCAGCTTCAAATGCATAATCAATGAAGTTAACAGGGGTTACACGGAATGTATACTTGTATCGTAGGGCAGCATTCACATCATAAAATATGAGTGGATTTTCATCGCCACCAATAATAAATGTAAAGTTGGTCGAAATATCTGGTGTAGTTCGTAGTGGAGCGATACCAGTCATACTATACCCACGCACAACGATATTAAATATATCATTTATACTGGGATCGCCGAGAGAATCTGCAATTACCTTCATATAAAGACGATTTGCCGGCACAATTGGAACATATGGATTCACCGGAAAATAGTATGTGAGTTCACTTGCAGTAACATTGTATGTTCCACTTGTGTCAACTAAAACGGGGCCAGTACTATTATTCAGGCGCATTTGTATTTGCATACGCGTGCTTCTAGTAGGCATGGTTGCACTACTTGTATTCACTGTATATTTCCATGTAAGAGCGATCATCGAGAGATCGAATTGATTTGTAAATGTCGGGGATGTATAATAATAATTGATTCCGGACTGAACGAGTATCATCATAGGTGAATATTGCGGGTCAGCGGGATTAAGGGACTCAATCGGAGCAGGATACAATGTGTTTTGCGGGTACCCAGTTACTGGATCAGTGGATAACCTATGTACTGGAATAAAGTCAGCATTCAAGACACCATTAATAGATGGTCGATATTGTACAGCATAATCATAAATCGGGTACCCATTATCCGTAGTTGGAACACGCCAGATAAGTCGTCCATAATTATTTCCAACAATGATACTAAGATCGCGCACTGTCTCGGGGTTTCGCCCAATAATTACGCTACTTAGGTCTGTATATTCTCCGACCCCGAGTTCATTGACTGCTGCCATTTTCACATAATATCGATTCCCGGTGACGAGAGGAGTTTTTGTAGATACAGAAGAAGAACCATATACTTGAGATTCAGATATAACCATACGAAAGTTGCTTACATCGGTTACCAATTTTACAATTGGATTATATGTAGTAAATGATACATCCGAGAGAAGTGGAGTATATGTAAGACTATCAAGCCATCTACCGCTTGGATCGACTGTAAATAAGAAGTTATAACTGGTAATATCATACCCTCCACTCGCTGGCGGATTCCATACCATACCAACCCCGCTGTTGTCGCGATATACAATATAGTCACTCGTGTATAATCCTTGAACTGATGTGCCGATCTTATATGGTACACGTCCGCATTTTCGAGAGATTGAGTTGGAAAATCCGGTTGTTCCAAACTCATTACGGCTTGCGACTCGAAAGTTATAAATGGTTCCATCGGCTAGACCAGTCATAACATACGAAGCGTCGATTGGCTGATTTATTGGCGGGATTTCGTACATGGTAAACGGACTACTTGATCCGATTCCAGTATTCGTATTCACAAAGGTGTATGGTTTCGGAGGTATAATCTTCACACGTTTCATAACAATTGTAAACGAGCGTTTAATACCAATCTCATTAATAAAAGTATCGGGGGTGTATGATAGCTGAAAGAATACGCGATTATTGGTAGTTAATAACACGGATGAAACATCGAAGTTCGCGCTCATATCAATATACTGACTACCGGAGAGATCATAATAAGGATCGCTTGTCTGAGCAACATAATTCCGTGTTGCTTTTAATAGTGTAGCACCGGCAGTATTATCAAGTGTAATAGATACTGTAAATGAGTATGGTAGAATAAATGGACTCGGTACACCATTAATGTTATAGTTGGAATCTTTATACTCTAAATCACTGAATATACCTCCATACCTCCAGAATAATTGGATTTGGCCACCTGCTGCAGTAGTCTCAAATGTATTTGTAAGAGAGGTTAAGTAAGTATTGAATGTACTGTCGGCATTCGTCATGATAAACCCGCCACTATCTCCTAGACCACCAGACTTGGAAGTAAAGTATTGTTCAATATATAGTGGTTGTTGCAGAGAATATGTGATAAAGTCAGTTGTCGCATTTCCGAGGATGTTAAGTTCGCGCCGCTGAATGAAGTAATTGGTGATGGGGTATCCACCTCTCTGAGAGACAGTTGGAGTGGCCCAACTCAACGTGATCTGAGAGGATTTACCGATAATTGCATATTGGGTTTCTAATGCGATTAAGTCGGGGAGTCGTCCAGGTACTTTAAATAAACTCGCACTATCTATATTGAAAATAGTGGGGCTTGTTGTTCCGATAATATTTTTGGCATACATTTGTATTTTATATTGGGTTCCATTGACCAGTCCGACAATTGTATACGTTCTCTCAGTTGCGGCAATTGTAATGTAACTATACCCACTGTCTGGTTGGCTCGATATTTTGTATCGAAGGATATAACTGATGATTTCTTTTGAACCAATGATGGTTGGCGGTCCCCAAGTAACTGTAATAAAGCTGTCACCAACTGTCGCTGCAAGATTCGACACTCCAAATTGAACTTCACCTGCGGGTACAGGATTCGGAGTATATGAGCTATACCCGGATCCTCCGCTGGCATCGGTTTGAATCCCGTATTCACCAACGATCTCTCCTACACGTGGATCATATGTAAGAGATGTTGCGCGAAAAATATAGTATTCACCGTTTACCAGTCCTAACACATTTGTTGTTCTACTCGTCACATTCTCCAGAAAAAAAGAGGCAACTGGTGTGGTGAGGCTATTCCATAATGCTTCTGTTACAACAATGCTGGTTGACTCAGTCCCACTAGGAATCGGAATATTGTATAAACGGTACTCGAATATGAATCGACGAATTGGAAGACCTCCTGTCTCTTGCGGGAAATCAGGCGGTACCCACGTAAGTTCAATGTATCCTGAGTATGAACTACCTCCGAGAGAATGAAATATACTTGCAGGTCTAACTGGAATAACGGTTTGTGTAGTATATGATGTGGCATATCCAAGAATGTTTCGCGGACGAACTTTGAATAAGTATTCATTACCATTTATAAGACCTCCAACTGTTAGCGTGGTTACTGTATAGTCCGCGATATTTTCAGGGGTATTTGCGCTTGGGTCATTTGTCAAGTTGTATCGTAATAGACGATAGTCAATAATAGGGTAACCACCAGTATACACAATATTAGTAAAGTCATTCTGGGTGGGAACAGAGGGGTCATTTAGCCACCCCCATCCAATTCTCGCGCCACTATCTTGGCGGTTAATATTTATATAATCAAGATTTCGCGGAACACTGCCTGGGCTACCTGTAGAATTGGTGAATATGTTTGTGAAGTTACCGCGTCCGTTATCATTAATAGCGGCATATCGAACATAATATGTCTGACCATTTAAGATTCCGTATGATATATCAACGTAACTTGCATCATATCCGACGAATATTGCCGGGTAATAAATCCAGTTGCCACTTGTAGCACCGCTGGTTGGGGTATATTGTATAACGTACTGAATAGGGGTGGGTTCACCTGGAACGAGAGGAACATATTGGTTCCAAAATAAGCGAATCTTATTGCTGGATGATTCAGTTCGAGTTGCATACCCAGGAACATTTCCAGATGCGTCAGTGGGGAATCGCGGAACAAGCCCTGGTTGAAGGATAAGTGTATTACTGAACTCTGCAGTGCCGACTTGGTTTATTGCAGCAATCGAAAAGTCATATTGTTGATTTGCCAGGAGACCGGATATCCTACATGTAGGTTTTGAAGGAGGATTCGTAGCAGCCGGTGCATTAAATGTAAAGTAGCTGTATGTTAAAACGGGGGTTCCACTTCTTAGTCGGTATTTTATAGTATATTGTGTAATATCGTATCCGTTTGAGATGGGTGGAATAAACTCGAATGCGACGGATGAGATGTCGAATTGGGTGTTTAGGTTATCAATTGATATAAAGGATGTTATGATGCCGGGTACTGAACCCGGTTTTCCGGAGACAACATCGGAATATGGCCCTCGATTGTACTTATTTATCGCTGCAATAATAAAGTCATATGAAACACCGTTGGTTAGTCCAGTTACAGTGACAACATTTGTGGAAACATTTCCATAGTCGCGAAGAGTACTGCCGGGTTTAAGTGTTTCCTTTGTTCGTATGTTATAACTAATAATTGGGTCAATCGAATCAGGGGTATCCCATTGTAGTGTTAATTGTTCGAATCCGATCACCGAGCGTGCATTGAGTACCTTACTTGGAGGAGTTAAGGCCAAGATGCCTCCGCATTTTGTAATGAGGGATGATGGTGGCATCCGATAAATATAGGGGATGTATGGTATATAATAGGGTCAAAATAATTATTATTACAAATAAACATGATAATAATTATAAGATTACGTGACCAATGTTCATATTACATAAATGCGATTGGTTAGTCTAGCTAATACGTTTACGAGCAATGTCCGATGCAACCAAGTAAATTGAGTTCTCAGTAACAACAATAAACTCTGTTTCGACACTGTAAATCTTGCTAATGGGACTGGTATATTCTTCTGAACTCTTTACAAGGAGTTTTTCATTATTTTCGCGAACTCCGATAATCGCTGCTTTATCAGACTTCTCTAAAGAAGCAGTCCAATAGTCCATCATGATTGGTTTATCTTCAACAATCGCCAGCTTTGAAACATGTTGAAGGCATGCATTGGATGGAAGTCGGTATGACTCCTTTGTAGTTGTGGTTGACATTTATAGAATAAACAATTTGGAAATCTTTATATTGTTTTTTATTAGCTGTATATTGTTTTTTATTAGCTGTATATTGTTTTTATTAGCTGTATATTGTTTTTATTAGCTGTATATTGTTTTTATTAGCTGTATATTGTTTTTTATTAGCTGTATATTGTTTTTTGGTTGTAATCCGAATAATTATATATATGAGGTATACAGATACACACAATGTCCGATAATCCAAAATCTAGTGGCCAACCAGTAATGGATACAGTAAATATTTCTTCTTCTCCAGTTCCAGCATTTATCTACTCAGTTGAAAATGTGAATGTGTATCGTTCATCGATTGTAGAGCATCCATCGATGTTATTTGAAAAGTATACACAAATCATAAATGAATATTTTATCCACTCAATTGAGTCATTACAGCATGAAAACATACATGAACTTCAGACGTATCATGATTATAAATATATATTAAAAACTGGATTTAATGGTTTAACGTATGTGTTTAAGGTACTTTTGTTATATACACGAAACTTAGAATTAACATATTTTCATGCCCAAAAGGCGATTTATTATTATATTGAGTTCATACATCAGATTAGTAATGATGTACATGTTTCAGTTCAGTTAACACCTAAGGATGCACTTCTCTTTATTTACAAGAAAACAATATTTCAAATACAAAATGATTATAGACATCAGTTTGTCGAAATGAGCGATGACTTTTATAAAAGTAACATACTAAGTAGTATGATTGCTATTTATACGAAAGTGATATTCCGAGAGATAGATCAATTTATGTTTACATATGATGCAGTGAATAACATGCATACCAATGTAAATACATGTAGACATGATGGTTACAATACTGAATTATCGCATATAGCGGAGGGTTCAAGAAAAGGTTCCAATACGTCTCTTGTATTATCGCCACAACATGTACCAAATATATCATGTCCAAATGTTCAATTTATAAAAACACTCAATACGCATATTCATGGTATTACGGATTCGATGGTACGTCTCTCATCTCATTACAAAACATACGATGATATAGTGAATGCATTTAATAAAGTAGACACATTCGTCGATGTATTTATCACAGATAATGGTAGCGGATTATATGTAGTTCCTCATCCAAATGGATATTCATTTTATTCGTATATTGAAATGTTTATAAAGAAAGTCCGTAAGAATGATGTATCAACATCAACAACAATAATGACACGGATGCATGATGGTCGTATATATGAAAAATATGTGGAACTTACTCCACTTAAGTTTATAAATTGGGTGTTTCATTTATAGATTCATTCGATAAAGAATGACCGTGTATTTATGCATTTACAATAATAGTACGTTTACGGATTTTTGTTTCTTTTTTCTTTTGAGTGATAACTGGAACATATGTTTCATCATCATCATTTCCTTGTATTGTTTCACTGAGTGGGTTGTTTTCTCCCGGACCCTTACAGCTAATCCGATGATATTCTTTTTGTAACATGTTTCGAATAAATACATAAATATCATGCAGTATCTTCTCGTTACACTTTCCAACAATAAGAATACTGCCGGTTCTGAATATCATGAATGAGATTTCATAATATAATGGAATGGCAGCAAGAGAACCTGACATAGACATATTATCCATTGTTTCTGTTGGCTGTTGTCCTGTCTGAGCATCAAGCCCCGGAATATAAAAGAACTTGCATTGTATTCCAGGGTAAGAACACGCATCATAATTGCTATTAATTCTGTACTCATATTTCAGAATATCATAAAGTTTATCACGATTAATATAGTATCCACAATTAAAGTTCGAATTGATGAGTACTGTTTCGCATTTATTTCTCAAGTAATCCACGTTTTCTCCAAGAATAGGAGTAAGAATGGATACAAGTAAATTGAGAACCTTGTATAAGATTACATCATCTTGAATGCCAGGTATTTCCAGTTTACCAGTATTAAATACTTTTACATGCATTTCTTTATAGTTACTTGCATCATCCATTATACGCATAATAACGACAAAGCAGTTGAAGAATGCACGTTTCTTTTTGCAATGGTAACTGATAATATCTTTACGAGATATGCCAATACTTATTTTCCGCTGATCTTTGAACTTGATTCGTCCATCAGGATTTTCAATGTGTTCGATCACTTGGTCTTCATAATATTGTTCCCCCTTGAGAAGTGTTTGTACTTCTTCAAGTTCAGCAGGATTTGTCGTATAAAACTTGATTTGTTTTTTGATAATACCTTCGGATGGAATTGCATATGGAACAACTGGCATTTTCCAAAAGACCGACTTAATATCAATTGGTGTATTTAAGTATGATATTTTCGTTTTAGTTGAAATATAAATCGGGGTTGATTTAGGAGTAGTATGTTCCGATACTGGTGTGGAGGTAATGGATGAATACGGAATTGAGTGTGAAGATGTATCGGTTGAATTATTAGATTCATTCGTAACAACATCATTGACAATTATTTTATCGTTGACGAATGTGTACGCACGACGTTGTTGTTTCTTAGAGATGCATGTTTTTTTGACAACACCTGGTAGATATTTTACGGTTGTGTTTTTTTTGCCTAATCTAGATGCCTCTGGTGTTACATCATGAAATATAGTATTGGACGAAGATGTATGTCTTATTTTCATGAAATTTGCATAACTGCTGTCTTCTTCTTCATTATCACAATTCGTGTGTTCTCGTGTTACGCTAGACGCGCCGACCTTTGATGTATGACTGTTTCCGTTTCCGGTGGTTGTTGAACTGAAGTCAGATGTTTCATATACTCCACCATCAATATCACTTTCATCGTCTCCATCTTCCTCCTCTGATATTTCATTTCGTTGTATAGGACTGTTATAGTCATCTTCGTCGGAATGGTGCATGAATGACATCCATGCATCATCAATATTAAATGCGGATGTGGCACAGCCAAGAGATGATAATTTATTACTGGGGTTGTTTGATTTACGCGAGGCTTTATATTCCATAATACTATGATTGTTGATAGCGGTTCTTTAAATTGTTTTATTTCAATTATTTCATAAGGACTTAAATCCCCAATGATATGGTACATGTATCATTTTTTATATTATGAGGTATATATAACGCGAAACTAATAACGCGAAACTAATAACAACCCTACATAATACGATAATCAAGATGTTGTCTGTGCGTGCGCAAGTAAATAAACAAGAACGAACACGAAGAATGAATCAAATTATATCATTTGGGAATTATTCTAAACCGACAAGCTATGACCCTACCGACAACATTAGTTTAGAATACTTAGACTATCATAAATGTAAATCTATGAATATATGTGAAAAAAACGTGAGTGTTGGGGCAGAGCCAACGATACCCGCCTCTCCTCTGTCCTATTCTCCCGTTGAAATATATGCCAACACATATTGTATAACAACGCCCCCATCGACAAATATACCATATGAGTTTATTCAAAAGGTCGACAAAACCGACCAAGAAAACCTTCCGCAACAACAATATGCGATGACCCTGAATCTCTTTGACCCCACGAAGGAATCGCCGCCAAACACGTTTATGCATAACCTGCAAAACCGTATAAAAACATACTATAAATCATCCTTCTACATTTCGCCGTAAGAATGAGTCTCTTTGTTCAGACGAAACAGTTGCATCATCTGAAGTACAATATAATTAATGATATACTCTGTATTTCCGTCATGTAAGTGCATTATATTTTCTATATTTGATAAAAATGATGGAACAATACATTCCGGTCGTTTTCGAATAATAAAGTTGAGATAATTCTTGATGATATTTTTGCGTTCAATATTATATGTACGACTAATTGTGTTGATATATGATATAATCTCCGACTTTGTCGTAACGTGTGACTTTACCATATCAAGTAGTCGAATCCATATATCATCCTTTACAATATTGCAGTTCTGTATAATGTCTTGATTTGTTTGCATGTAATTAATCATACTTCGAATATCGGAGTTAAATTGACGCTGGATTGACACGAGAGTATCGTCCGTAAGCATGAGACGTTCACTGTCGTTAATCCTACGCAGAAATGAAATAATATCCGCCTCCGGTAACTGGTTAAACCGCATTCTCACAAACTCAGACTGAAGAGATTCATCGATCCTACTAACGTAATTACAAATTAGACAAAATCGTACGTTGTTGTTATTGTAACTATTTAATAGGTATCGAAGTGCCGTTTGGGCATTCTTTGTCATGTAGTCAACCTCGTCCAATATAACAAACTTGATACCATCGCCGAATAATGATTTCGAACTTACAAAACTATTAATCTGATTTCGAATAATATCAATCCCGCGATCATCGGATGCATTCAGATGTATCATGAGTCCTTTGTTTTTTAGTTTGAACTTCTCTTGGTATGCATTTACTAAGTTAATGATTGTTGTTGTTTTTCCTGTACCAGGTGGACCATACAGTAGTAAATTGGGGAAGTAGTTCATTTCAAGGATATTATTCAATATAACCTTATTGAGTGGATCAAGCACAATATCCTCAAAGTTAGATGGCCTGTATTTTTCGACCCATGGTGTAGTGTGACATATCGTGTGTACACATTCATCATCTAGAGGTAGAGGTAGAGGTACACCCACATCCTTTTCTACATCACTTACTGGTGCGTTTCCTGAAACCTTACTAAAAAAAGATACAGTAGGTTGAGTAGTGGTTGGTTTAACAATGTCATCTAGTTTTATGATATTTGTATTTGCGGGATACTCGAATGTAACACCTTCTTTATATAAAAATGTGGGTGTCGCTGTCGCCTTTATCTTTACATTACGTCTAGGGGCCACTGTAAATGTTGGTAGCGACTGTATGAATGACTCCTCCACCGGCACCACGTTTGTTATATCATTTGCAACTATTTTTGATTTTGTAACTCTTCTTTTTACTGGTTGAACCAACACGTCGATCATTTCAACCGATTTTTTACTTGGTCGCGCCATGTAATAATTTGTGTTATACAACATAATAAAGAATCTTTATATTAGTGTTATTCGTTCTTTAATTATTCACAGATGTAAAATCGATTTAGAATGTATCAAACAACATAATATATACATTTTAAATTACTAGTCCGTTTTCCACGTTTGCTGACACATAAATGAAAAAGGTATTCAAAATCGTTCGTAAACCGAAAGATAGCGAGTTAACCGAATCGGCTTCTACCCATCTACGTATGGTAGATTTATTTGCAGGTACTGGTGCATTTACACGCGCGTTTGAATCCACCGGAAAAGTGAAATGTGTATTTGCAAATGATATGGTTGAGTGGTCGAAAACAATTTATGATGCCAATTTTGACCATAAGTTAACACTCGGAGACTTACTCGAAATTAAAGAAGAAGATATACCACCGCATGATATATTGACGGGCGGATTCCCGTGTCAGCCATTCAGTATTGCTGGAAAACAAGAAGGGTTTCAAGATGAGAGATCAAATGTATTCTGGAAGATTCTGAAAATAATCGACTTCCATAAACCGCGTCTTGTCGTACTTGAAAACGTGAAAAACTTGGTATCACATGATGACAAGGCCACTTTCACAATAATAAAGACCAACTTGGAGAGTAAAGGATATAATATTCAATACAAAGTGTTAAACACCGCAATGATCACCGGAGTACCACAACACCGCGAGAGAATATACATCATATGTATTCGAAATGATCAATGTACTGGTCGAGATGGCCAATTTTCTACATTCTCGTTAGACTTTCCTACTATACCAAAGGCAAGCATATCTTCTATGCTAGAAAAAACCCCAGTCTCCCATAAATATTATTATACTGAACAATCGGCAACATGGGGGCTTGTTTCAAAGGGCGTTGTAAATAAAGACACCGTCTATCAATACAGAAGAGTATATGTTCGGGAGAATAAAAGTAATGAATGTCCGACGTTAACAGCAAATATGGGTGGAGGTGGACATAATGTTCCTCTCATCATTGATAATATTGATGGAGGCATTCGGAAGCTAACACCGAGAGAATGCTTCAACTTTCAAGGTTTTCCGGAGTCGTATGTATTGCCGTCGTCTATTTCAGATACGAACCTTTATAAACTGGCAGGAAACGCAGTATCTCTTCCTGTTGTATCTCTCATTGCAAGTCGACTGATGAAATGTATCTTTTCAAGTGAATGAACACAACCCTGAAGTCATTCATCGAATATAGGTAACACAAAAAATTGATGCGTTATTACCATAAAAATCATTATATACATGTAAATAAGATATACATTCATATCATCAACATCCGGAACATTCATGTCATCCCATCATCTTCATCCTTCAAATAAATCATCCCATCGAACTGATGGATATTTAGAGTTAATTATCGGCCCGATGTTTTCAGGAAAGACATCGAAACTATTAGAAATATACAAACAATGTATGTTTTGTAACATACCAGTTGCGGTGATCAATTTCGAAGGCGACAACCGATATTCAGAAACCATGCTCTCAACACATGATAAACAAATGATCCCATGTATAAAAGGAACCACTCTTCAATCGATCCTTGATAACAACAGAGAGGTGATTGAAACCGCTGATGTTATATTAATTAATGAAGGTCAATTCTTCCATGATCTTGAATTGGTAAAGTGTCTGGTGGATGATGAAAAGAAGTGTGTTTATGTTTGTGGACTAGACGGAGACTTTGAGAGAAAACAAATGGGGTCTTTGTTGCAGCTAGTTCCATATTGCAATGAAGTATATAAACTGAAGTCTCTTTGCAGTAAATGTCGCGATGGAACACTTGGTATATTCAGTCATCGTTTAACAAATGAGAAGGATCAGGTTGTAATTGGTTCGGATAACTATGTACCGCTATGTCGAAAGTGTTATAATGAAGAGAAGCGTTTGAAGAGTGAATAAGATGAATCGTGCACTTCTCATTACTTTATGGCCACTATAAATATATATAAACTACTTAAACTTTCATACATCAATAAATGTACCAATAAAGGAATCAGAATATTCTGAAAGTAGCCACCAATCACTTTTTTATTTAAAATGAAAGTAACTGTTAACGCAAAAGAGGCACAGCCTGCTCCTCTTCCTCATAGTAAAAAGATGCTTCAAGAACCGGGATACGTGCCGCCTACCTTTCCATCGATGAATGTAGTAAATGATTTACTGAAGAAGGATGATCAACAACTTCATACGATTGATGATTCAACTATCGTACCAGTTGTTCATTTTACATCGCCTGACGGGGCTGAAATACATATACCTGTGCAAACCGAAGATACTCTACATAATTCAACAGTTACCGATGCGATTGGGGCTGTGACAGAATCAACAAATAGTGTCGCCAAGTCTAAATCGAAAGGAAAGGCAAAGAATGGATCTAATATAAATACTGCGTCTTCATTAGGTGTTCCAACATTATCAAGTACTCCAGCGAGTGTATTAACCTCAATTAAAATGGAGACAATTTATATTGACCCCACATTACTTGATGTAAATCAAAAAGGGGTGTCTGCATCAGGAGTTGTGGCTTCATCCGGAGTTTCAACTGGGGTGTATAAGAAGCGCGGACGTAAGCCAAAAGGCGGCAAAATCATTCCGATGAGTTCAATTGGAGATACAAATGATAGAGAAATACCAAATATTATTCTCCATCTTCGGTGTTTTTTATCGGACTTGAAACATGGTAACTCAATTTCTTCATTTGACTATGTTCCGAATATTGAAGAGGTTGTTTCATACAATTCTAGCGATGTGACTGGATCTGAACTAAAAGACATTTATGCATCAAATACAAGTGACTCAATAACCGGTGGTTCTGATAGTGATAGAGACCGTATGGCTCCTGTTAACTGCCATACAACTCTTTTACGTGCATCGTTATCAGTTACAGAACATGCTGCATCGGTATCAAATACACGTGTGTTTTCTTCTACTCAAGACGATGCAGTTCCAGTTGATAATAGTCGATGTATGAAATCTGATATAGATGAAGTTATACCGGCGATCTCAATGTCTAATTCATCTGAGTTTACAGTATATTCAAATAGCATGCTTTCTCCTACAAATATGATAGTAGGATATCATACATCAGGATG